>Ga0068857_100004991_pt1 | contig 11271 bp, 7 predicted proteins | sample KBSCornC72_FD_66591 | JGI IMG/M metagenome (GOLD analysis project Ga0068857, IMG submission 66591) | Corn rhizosphere microbial communities from Kellogg Biological Station, Michigan, USA - KBS Corn C7-2 | ecosystem: Host-associated > Plants > Roots > Rhizosphere > Soil ...
CTTCGCGTCGTGTCATCGTGCACCATCCTTCACTAGCTTAGTCATTTTACACGCTTGTTCTGCCCGTTAATTATTATCGGAAGGCATTGTCAACCGCGATGCGCATGCGTTGCCGACTACACATCCAAGTGGACTACCGGCATCCGCCGATTGCGCTCATCCACAAAGCTGTCACTAGAGACTCGATCACGCTAAACTCCTATTGTTCCCGTTCCGTCGCAATTAGGAGGCACGAAAACACCATGTTCGCGTCATATCGCCTTTACCTGCGCTTCGTTCGTCAATCAGTTTTGCCGGCAGCCGCGCTGGGCATCTTTTTCCTGGCGGTCCCCGCCGTGCTCATGGCTCAGTCCGTGCCGCCGGCGCTGGAGTCTCCCGCCGCGCGCCCGCCCCAGGTCGGCCCACATGGCGAGAAGCTCCTGGGCATGCCAAAGTTTCATGACCCCGCGCCGTATGACATTGACGAGCACACCGGCTACAAGGAGATCTTCGACGGTAGGAGTTTCACTGGATGGGATGCTGACCCCAACATCTGGCGCGTCGAAGACGGCGTTATGGTGGGCGAAACCCTGGCGGGCCACCCAAAGGGCAACAACTACGTCGTCTATCGCGGCGCCAAAACGCGTGACTTCGACCTAAAGCTCCAGATGAAAATCGAAAAGGGCGGCGGTGGCGGTATTCAATACCGAAGCGTCACCGGCATACCATGGACACGACCGCAGCCCGCCGGTCTGCCGCCGTACGACCTCAAATTCATGATGACCGGCCCGCAGGCAGACTTCTGGTTCCCGGTCAGTGCGCAGAGCGCCTCGTATACAGGCCAGTGGTACTCCGAAAACACGATGCAGGGCATCCTCGCGTATCGCGGCCAGGTGACGCAGGCGCTGCCCGGCCAGCCTAACCGCCTCGTTGCCAACATTGGCGATAAGCAGGCACTCGGTGGCTATGTGAAGGTCAACGAGTGGAACGACTACCAGATCATCGCGCGCGGCGGCGTCATGATGCACATTATGAACGGCCAGTTGATGGCGGTCTTTATCGATGACAATCAAGGCTCCGTCAATAACCAACCGGGACTCATCGGCTTCGAAATCGAAAGCCAGCCGTGCAAAATCTCGGTGCGCAATATCTGGCTGCGCAGGTTCGATTAGTTGGATAAAACGAGCGGAATGGTGTGACACGGCGGAGTGGACGTCGCGCAGCTTGCACCACGACACCCGCAGTCACACGTCAACCGATGTCGATCAACTCGTGGAACTGTTAACAATACAAAGGCCTGCTCCACCCGCCATGGAGGGACTTCAGCCCACGTCGCCGGCTCTTCTCTTTTCGGTGTCGTTGGCTTCAAGTTAGCGAGCACGCGCAGACGGGGCGTTTATTGTGTTCCTGGTTGACGGTCTGGCAGCCGAGTTTGCTTATGAGTCACAAAGAGGTCACTCGAGACGATCGGGCTGGGAATTCTCCCGGCATCTTCAACCGCGGTGGCGATAAGCTGCCATGGGGAGAACGGACCGCGCGCATTGGGGGCCACCATGGCCGCCGTGATGACAAAGTCATCCGCCTGCGTCGCCGTCGTGCTATCCGACAAAGTGACAACTCGGTTGATAACGCCGGTACCATCGCAATTCACGATGTAAGTTCCCGTCTGCGAGCCGCTGACCAGCGTTCTCTCTCCAGTTGTCGATCCCGCCTTGGGCTGGTTAATGACGAAGGATCCGGTGAAATTGCCGTTTCCGTCGTAATACCTCTCGCCGAGTGCCTTCGCCACGTTATCGCCATAGTTGGTGATAATCGCATAGTGACCTTGAAGGCTCGCCCGGTTGTAGCACTCCTTCTCTGCCGCATTGGCAGTGGAAATGCCGAAGAAGCCAAAGACGATTAACACTACAGGGGCAAACAAGCTGTGCCTGTTAAGCCCCTTCTCGATCAACATAGCTTTCTCCTCCTAGACTCGCTCAGCCCGTCTCTAAGCGACCACAACGTCTCGTTAAGCCATCGTCCGCCCTCGGTATGTTGCGAAGCCAAGGGACGCGGCACAGGTTCAGCGCGCATTATCCGAACTTCACTGGCCCGCAACGGTGTGGACGGTCGAAGTCGTTACCCGATACTTGTTAAGCTCCGGAGTGCCGGCCATAAAGGACTCGAGTGCTTTGCGGACATCCGCGTAAGCTGCGCGGTCGTAAGCTTCTGCGTCTTCCGGCCGTTCCCAGAAGCTGATGCCGATGCCTTCTTTCCCATCCGCAGAGACCATGGCGATCTCGTCGCGGAAACCGCTGAACTTCCGAAGAATGGGAATAACCTTCTGATCTATCGCCCGGGCATAGCCATCGCCCTGACCAGGCTTCAGATCCGCGCGAAAAATCCTCGCAAACATGTTGGCCTCCCTTCGAGTGCCTTACAGAATTTCCTCATCCCGGGTGCAGGTTTAGCCGCCGACCGCCTTGAGGGCTTTCCTTTCATCTCCACCCGCCCCATACACCGATGCTGCCGATTTCGTCCGTAAGGCCCGATATTCAAATTTTGCAGATTTACGCTTTTCTCTAGCGCTGTTGCTTGCACGCGCGTCTCCAGAGGACTCGGACCGCAATGACCAGCAGCGACCTCACAAACTCGCGCCTCAGAGCGATGTCGAGCGGATACTCGAACCGTCGCTCCACAGATGTGTTGAGTTCGCCTGAGAATGTCGTTAGCAATGCCCGAGTCCACAAATATTCCGCTCGGATCGCTGATGATTGGTTGTCGGCCCCCTTAATCAAGGCGTTGTGCGGACAACCGAATACGGATGGTTCCTGGGCGTGCCATCCAGAACCGTCCGTTCAGTGCGTTGCCAATTCGCATCAGCCGAGCTGGCAAAAGTCCCAACCGCGCGTCGCCCACTTGCGGCGAAATTGGAAAGAACGATCGCCGTCGCGTCCGCGCTCCGGCGAGCCAGACAGAATTCCTTTCCTGCTTCGTTCTGCGTCCTTTCCCTCGGTAACTGGGCCAGTTGACCCAGATCTTGACGCAACAGAGAACTCTATCCTAGGTGCTGAGGGCCATCGCTACGGTCGAATCATCCCCTCATTCCAAGAAAGATACGTAAATGCCATCAGCAGGGAAAAGTCCACGAGCCGTGCTTCGCAGAGACATCTATTGGGGTGGCCTCGTGCGAAAGCGATGTGCGGAGCCGCACCGCTAACGAACGGCGAAATTTGCTGGACGGCATCTTGCGCAGTGGCGATTTAATGCAGAAGAATAACGTCTCACAGGAAGAGAGCGATCGCCCCTTTTGGTGATCGCCGATTTGCACGGCGCATAGAAACGTCCCGATACTAAACTGCGCTTACACCGGAGCAAGTATACACCTGATAAGAGCGCTCCACGCGCTAACTTCGCCTCTTCCGTTCCGCCCGGCGCACTCGCGCCTCGTCCATTCCGAAGTGGTGCGCGATCTCGTGCCACACCGTATCAGCCACCATCTGCTCCAGCTCTGCTCGGGTGCCCGATGAGCGTTCATGCGGGCCTTGGAAAATCGTAATCTTGTCTGGCATGGTGAACCCTTCGAATACCGAGCGACTCGCTAGCGGCCGACCCTGGTACAGGCCGAGTAGACCAGCTCGCGGTGGTTCCTGCTCGACCACGATCGCAACGTTTTTCATGCGCCGGCGGAAACGCCATGGAATGCCGCGCAGCGCGTTCTCGACCAGAAGTTCGAATTCGGCAACGGGCAGCATTCACCATCATCGTATCCAAACTCTTGGAGCGCCGTACCGGGTCCGATACTATGGAATCGTCCGTTAATGATGCTATGAAAGCGCTGCAGCGGAGTGTTGCGTAGACTGCGAGCAAAATCCCATGCACAAGATAAAACAGTTCATTGGATTTGAGGCTCACAATAAGTTTTCCGCGTTCGTCGCGGTAAAACGAAAAAGGGGCACGCCGGCGAGGCGCTGCGCGTCCCGCGCGTTCTGCGATCGCAGTGGAAGCGAGCGGTAGCTACAGTTGGTTGGTAGACGAGGTGGAGCGGCCGGCCATCAGCCTAGGCTCTGCAACCCGTACGAAGCCAAGCGGCGTATGGAGTTGACCAACAAGACCAACCGGCTGGATGCCCAGGAGCTGGAGAGGTTTCTGACGGAAAACGGTGCGGAGACCCGCGGTATCGGCGGTAACTGCACTTAGTAGCCACTGTACGAATAGCGTTTTTCGTCCAAGTGGAGGTGCCGCTTCCCACAATGGCGTATCCGGGGAACTGGCCACGCCACACCTGGGCGAGGCTCTGCGATGCTGTTCCGCTTATAAGCTGACGCCACCTTGGCGAAGCACGTCAAGCAACGGCACTTTGTAGGGGGTCCCGTCCGGTGCGCTCATCGAGGGAGTTCGTGGTGTCGTAAAGGCGCTCCGTATGAAGCCGTCCCAGCGCTGCTGCTGCTGAGCGATATTGCCGTGATCAGTTTGATTGTCGTATGGCGTATGTACCGCCGCGATAAAGCTATCAAATCGCTGAAAGATCGCCTGTGCGGCCGTGAACACCGCTTGGGGCGTGGACAAGGGCTGCTGTTTCAGAGTCATGAGCTCGATGAACATATCGCGACAGAATAGCGCCACCAGATCGTAGTGACCTTGCTCGTGGTGAAGCAGGTCTGTCGGGAACGGTGCTGGCCTGTTCAGCGCCCACTGGTTCACGAATGTCTGTCTGCGGTCGAGATCGACCGAAATTACCGCATCGTCCCGCAATCGGAACTGCGGTGGACGGGTGCCCGGTACGTGTTCCGCGAAGATGGTGCGATTGGGCCGCGCCCGGGTCTGAGCTGCGGTGGCGCGTTGGCCGGGCGGCGGCGGATTTCCGGGACGCGGCGCCCCGAAATCGTGCCATGTCAACGTGCGCTGTAAGCCATTTAGACGAGATGGCATTATTTGCCTCCAGGCCCGCAGTATACAGTTCAGCGCGCAACGCCCGCTACTCAGTAAAGGCTAGTGGTTTTCGCGCTACGATTCCAAGCCGTGTGCGGCTGGCCGACTGCTTTGAGCGTCCAGCGGCAATGTTCCATGCGCGCTTCCAGATCTCCTCCAGTGGCGAACGCTGACTTGTGTGGTGACTGGTCGTAGCGTCACTGCTTCGGCTCGGCAGCGTCTCGCGCCGTGGTGAGGTCGGTGGACTCCCTCTTGCCGTAGCAAGCGCGGCTGCTTGTGACCGAGTCACAGTTCGATATCTACGGTAAGGGTCTACGTATTTAGAGAAAAAAGGCAATACAAACATGTATACTAAACCATCGGACTTAAACCGATGGCATTTCCTGGCAAATCGGCTGTGTTATCGCCTTATAGCCGCTTCCTTTTTCTGAAGCGCATCGCGATTATTATTGCTTTAGGTGTCCCTGCCTCCGCCCAGCTGGCGGTCAGCATCTCCCAGCCGTATGCGACACGGGGCGTCGCCTATACTGGGCAAGGCATCGCCGGCGGCGGAACGTTACCCTATACATTCACCATCACTCAAGGCGCCTTGCCGCCCGGCCTGCAGATGGATGGCACAGGCGCGATAACCGGAACTCCGACTCATGCTGGGCAATACGCTTTTACGATTAGTGCGGTAGATTCGGTCAACATCAGCGGCTCTGGAATTGCATCGATTACGGTTGCGGGCACGTCTTTGACAGTTAGCCCCGTCAGCATCCCGCAAGGCTATGTCGGAGTTGCCTATGCACCAATAACCTTCTCTGTCAGTGGGGGCGTGCCTCCCTACGTCTTGAGTGCCACGAGTCTTCCTCCGGGGATGACTTTCAATCCGACTACCTGGGTGCTTTCCGGCACACCTACTATAGGTGGTTCTTACAGCGTCGACTTCCTGGCCACGGACCAAGCGGGCGATGTTGGTACTTCCTCATCACTCCTGCCGGTTCCCGACATCATACCGGCCACGCTAACGGATGGCTCGATTGGTACGGCATATGGCGCCGGTTTTTCTGCGATTGGTTTTGCCGTAACCCCAACACTGTCAGTGTCCGGAACTCTGCCGCCCGGCGTATTGTTCTCCCCGAATTCGGGGCTACTTTCAGGTACGCCCACGGTTGCGGGCACTTTTACTTTCACTGCCCATGCGACCGGCGGTGGACTGACCGCCTCCCGGATTTACTCCGTTATCATCTTGAACTCGCCGCCGCTCGAAATTGGAGGAGTTCCAGGCGGAACCGTTGGGGTTCCCTACAACCAGACCATTCCGATCTTTTACGCAACACCGCCGCTGACTGTTACGCTAACCAGTGGCACCGTGCCGCCCGGATTGACACTGAGTACATCGGGAGTCCTCAGCGGAACACCGACGCATGCTGGACAATATGGACTCACACTTTCAGTTGTGGATTCCACCGGCAAGACCGGAACCGGCAGTTTCCTAGTCTCCTTCGTTCCACCTCCGTTGACCGTGTCACCCGCCACCATTCCTGGTGGCACTGTTGGTCAACCCTATTCGGTTACTTTCTCGGCTTCCGGAGGCGAAGGAAATTATCGCTACAATCTTGCCTTACAAGTGGTCCCAGGCTTATCGCTTGATTCCAATACCGGTGTCTTATCGGGGACGCCGACATCAGGAGGCGTGTACAACATAAGGATTGATGCGAGCGACCCTGCTAGTGCGACTGGCTCCCAGACTTATACATTGAATATCACCGGCCCGACGCCCCCATTCACGCTGACGCCGCTCACCCTCCCCGATGGAACCGCAGGCAAATTTTACTCCTGGGGCGTGAATGCATCAGGATCGCTGCTACCCGTAACCTTTGCGGTCACGGGCGGGACGCCGCCTCCGGGACTGGTCTTTACGCCAATACCGAATGGCATCACGATCAATCACATACCAACTACACCGGGCGCTTACCAGTTTCAGATAACCGGAACCGATAGCAGCAAGCGGAGTGTTTCACAGAACTACTCGGTCAATATCGCTAGTCAGGCGATCACGGTGAGCCCGAGTTCCGTTCCGGCCGCCATCGCAACTGTTCCATATTCGGTCAATTTCAGCGCAACCGGCGGAACTCCGCCATATACCTACGCAGTTTTTAACGCGGACTCACAAACGCCCACGGCTCCGGGCGGACTGCTGCTTTCGACAAATGGAACACTGTCCGGTATTCCCCAGGGGGGGACCGTGACCTTCACAATCCAGGCGACTGACAGCAAAGGAATGACTGGTTCTTGGGATTACATCCTTGCCATATCTCAAACGACGCTTATTGTTACCCCGTTAGTCTTGGCTAACGGCACTCTCGGGCAGGCATACTCGACGCCGATGAGCGCAAACGGCGGCACAGCTCCCTATACATTCTCGCTATCGAGTGGCGTGTTGCCGAACGGCGTGACCTTAAGTTCGAGTGGCGTGCTGGCCGGTTCGCCGCAACAGGCGGGGATGTTCAACATCAGCATCACTGCAATCGATGCACTCGGCGCCGCAGGCTCTCGCAGCTACCAATTTATCGTAAGCGGCGCAGCGATCACCCTCGGACCGAGCACCCTCCCGGATGCTATGGTCGGCCAACCATATCTGGTCCATCTCACCGCTACAGGCGGAGTTGCGCCCTACGTCTTTACCAAGCCGGTAGCTAATCTTTGGGTCACCGGCTTACAGGTGGCTTCAGATGGCACCATTAGTGGAACTCCAATCACCGATGCGCCCGCACTGCTCGACTTCAACATTGTTGTGACCGACGCAAACGGCTCGACGGGGGCGCGGGAGTTTTTTGTCAATCTGCGCTATGGCGTGCTTTCACTTTCGCCGACAGCGCTTTCGTCCGCAACGGTCGGCACGGCTTATACTGCAACCTTTTCGGCCTTCGGTGGAACCCCGCCCTATGTCTTTTCAGTGTACCCGGGTACTCCTTTAGCAGAAGGACTCAAGCTTTCGACAGCCGGGGTCTTGTCCGGGACACCGGTTTATGCGACAGATAATTTCATTACGATCAAGGCAGTAGATTCCACGGGCGCATTCGGAACTCAAAACTATTTAATCGCTATCGGCCCTGCAGTGCCGCCTCCTCCGCCACCTCCGCCCATCTGTACTTACGACGTTAGCCCCGGCGGCGCAGTCTTTTCCTCGACCGGCGGTGTGGGAACCATTACAATAACCACAACCTCGAATTGTTCCTGGACCATTACGAACATCCCGAGCTGGGTTACATTTACAAATGCGATCTCGGGAGCAGGGAATGGCATCGTTAGATTCCAGGTCGGCCAGAATAGCGGCTCGGATGTTTCGGCTGTATTGTCAGTGGCGGGAGTCAGTTTTTCGGTGGAGCAGCAGGCATCTTCAGTGCCCGGAATGACTCTCGCCGGTTCCATGCCGCATACGGCCAGCGCGGAAAACTGGACCACAACCTTTACGCTAGTTGCCGATGGTTCGTCCTCGACGACGGCTCGTCTTAGCCTCTTCGGCGACGCAATCGATCCAAGCGGGAACGGCCCGCTTACGCTACCTTTGACATTCCCCCAGCTAACTGGAGCTTCCGCGCCGCTCCCAGCCACCTCAATAGACCGAACGCTGGCCGCCAATGCTTCGCTGATTGTCAACACGGCGGGTCCCCAAGTTGCTCCAGTGCTGGTCGGATCGGCACAACTGGCCGCCACCGGCGCCCTGGGTGGATTCGCCATCTTCCATCAAATCGTTACGGAACAAGAAGCGGTGGTGCCGATGGAAACTCGCAATGCAAGTTCCTATCTGCTGTCATTCGACGACACCAATGGAATCGTGTTAGGCGTCGCGGTAGCAAACATCTCGGCACAGGCGGCCAATATTCCCGTCATCATCCGCGACGATACGGGTGCGGTGATCGGTCCTGCGGGAGCGAGCATTTCGCTAACGGGAAACGGCCATACTTCCTTCGTGTTGTCCGATCCGGTTCTGGGGTTCCCGGTGACGGCGAACAAGCGCGGCACGATCGAATTCGATACGCCGGCGGGCGGGCGGATCAGTGTGCTGGGTCTGCGTTTCACGCCGCCGAACAATGCGCTGACGACTATTCCCGCTTTGGCTAACATTGGCACCGGAGGCGGAAGTATCGCACACCTCGCTTCGGGTGACGGCTGGCAAACCACTTTTGTGCTGGTCAATACCGGAACGAGTGCCGCATCCGCCACCCTTAATTTCTTCGCCGATCAAACCGGCACTCCCCTGACGTTGCCGCTCTCGCTTCCACAATCCGGCGACGGAACGACCATGGCGGTTCCTTCCTATACAGCGCAACTGGCGGCCGGGGCCACGTCGGTGATCGTCAGTGCGGGAGCGTCGCAACTCCTCACCGGATCGGCGCAACTCAGCACGACGGGACACGTCAGCGGCTACGTCATCTTCCGCCACAACGACCAGGAGGCGGTGGTGCCTTTGGAAAGCCGAAATGCGAGCGCCTACGTCATTGCTTTCGACAACACCAAAGGGACGGCCACCGGCATAGCGTTGAACGCGGTATCGATGGAGCAGGTGAGCATTCCGGTGACGGTTCGCAATGACAAGGGAGCCACAATCGCGACTGACACGATCACCTTGGCCACAAACGGACACTATGCGTTCACGCTGGGTACGGATAAGTATCCGGCCGCTGCCACCATTCGAGGCACCATCGAATTCGATACCCCCCCGGGCGCGCAGATAGGCGCGCTGGGGATACGCATCCCGGCCGTAGCCGCGCATACCTACACCACGCTGCCGGCACTAGCGAAATAGCCACTTGGACGTGTAGAGCCCTACTGGGTGAAGCGAACGATAACGATAGCGTCGAATTATGGGCTACGGAAAGTCATTGTTTCTCCGGAACAATATACTAGGCTAAGTTGGCGCCAAATGATCGGATCCGAATGCAGGGGCTTGATCCGGCCTGCCTGTGATGTGACCGTGCGGTGACATCACTTGACTCGCCGATTCGCGCAGGTCACGCTCGACCAGGGGTATCACGGCCGACTTAGCCACTGGCGCTCGAGGGGAGTGTACACTGAGAGAAATCTCGAATCTTAGGAAGGAATTCTCGACCTAGCTCTCGGAGGCGGCGGTTGCCAGCTCCGGCAAGTTCTGGCCCATCATGAAGCGTGCGCTCTTCTCAGTATTCTTTCTCCTCTTCGCTCCTCACCTATTTGTTCCTGACGCAGCTGCCCAGCAGAGCACTGGGATTCTGAGAGGCAGCGTAACGGATCCAAGTGGCGCGTCGATTCCTGGCGCGGTTGTCACGGCTACAGAGGCAGGCGGTCAGAGGCGATCGGTCACCACCGGTGACAATGGCAACTACTTATTCCGTGGATTGCAGCCCGGTTCCTGGACAGTGGAGGCGACCGCTCCCGGGTTGGTTCAGCCCGCGCCGCGCACGATCTCTATCCAACCTGCAAATAATACGCTCAATCTTCAGATGGAGGTCGCTGCCGGGCACCAGGAAGTTACCGTATCTGACACGACCGAGTCGGAAGTACGCCTCGACCCCACACAAAGTGCGTCGGCCCAAGTAATGCACAGCGAGGACTTGGGATCGCTTGCCGACGATGTCGACGATCTCTTGACCGATTTGCAGGCATTGGCCGGACCATCAGCTGGACTGAACGGAGGGCAGATTTTCATTGACGGATTTACCGCCGGCGACGGGACACTGCCAAGCAAGGACGCCATACGCGAGATACGAGTCAACCAGAATCCGTTCTCCCCGGAGTTCGACACTCTCGGCACGGGACATATCGAAATTATTACGAAACCGGGAACGGATCATCTGCGGGGTGAGGCGTATTTCGGCTACGGCGACAGCCTATTTAATTCACGTAATCCCTACGGCGATCGGAAAGCCCCTTTTAATTTGAAGACTTTTGGCGGGAGCCTTGGCGGGAAAATCAACGCAAAGGGATCGTTCTACATTAATTTCGACAAGCGATCTATCGACAACGGCGAGGTGGTCAATGCAATTACCCTCAACCCACAGACGCTGGCCATCGTGAGCCCCTTCACGCCGATTGCGGTGAGCCCCCTCCAGCGGTTATACGTCGGCGCGCGCATCGATTATCAGCTAAACGCGAAGAATACAATGACGGTCCGTTATGAACCGACATTGAACACGGCAAAAAACGAGGGTATTGGAAATTTCGCATTGCCCTCGCAGTCCTACCAGTCGTCGATGATGGAGCACTCCGTGCAAGCTACGGAAACCATGCTGGTGGGTGCCAGCATGGTGAATGAGACGCGCTTTCAGTTTCGCCATCAAAATGCGACGCAGACGCCCGATAGCACCGCTCCGTCGATCATCGTTGCGAATGCATTCAATGGTGGCGGCGCATCGG
>Ga0068857_100004999_pt1 | contig 11268 bp, 12 predicted proteins | sample KBSCornC72_FD_66591 | JGI IMG/M metagenome (GOLD analysis project Ga0068857, IMG submission 66591) | Corn rhizosphere microbial communities from Kellogg Biological Station, Michigan, USA - KBS Corn C7-2 | ecosystem: Host-associated > Plants > Roots > Rhizosphere > Soil ...
GGCCCGGCACGATCAAGCGCCGGAACTTCCCGGTGAGGCTGAAGGTCGGCCGGGGCTAACCCGAAAGACAGACGATCGAACGAGCGGGGCGCCGAGAGGCGCCCCGCTCAGTGTTCCGGCGGCCGAAGCACGGCGAACTGGTCGGTGACTTCGAGCTCCGGCGCGCTGAACCGGAAGAGCGCAGCGGGACGACCTCCTGCCCGTCCCGATTCCCGGCGCTTGCCCGTCCTCTCGAGCACGCCGCGCCTGAGCAGAATGCGCTGAAGGTTCGTCGCCGAAACTTCGTGGCCGAGCGCCGCCGAGTAGATGTCCCGCAGCTCGCTGAGCGTGAACGTCGCCGGCGCGAGCGCGAAGCCGATGTTCGTGTAGGAGAGCTTGGCGCGCAACCGTTCGCGCCCGGCGAGCGTGATCTCACGATGGTCGAACGCGAGCTCGGGAAGCCGGTCGACCGAGTGCCAGTTCGTGTCCTGCGGCAGGGCGGGGTCGACGCCGAGCGGCACCACGCCGAGGTATGCGGTCGCCAGCTGTCGCTCCTTCGGATGACGACCGGGCTCGCTCAGCGTCTCGAGCTGCTCGATGTGCGAGAGCTCGCGGACGTCGACCTTCGCGGCGAGGTGCCTGCGGATCGATTGCTCGAGCGTCTCATCGGCGTCGAGGTAGCCGCCCGGGAGGGACCACGCGCCGGCGAACGGATCCTTCGCGCGCTGCCAGAGGAGCACCTGCAGCTGGCTGGCGCGCACCTGGAAGACGACCGCCAACGTCACGTGAGCGGACGTTTTCGACCCTGAAGCGGAAACTCTGGTAGACTCGGGCATAGTTATCGACTCTGAGGCGAAAACTACCAGAGGCAGATGCGAAACGTGAGACCCCGACCGCAACGTGAGACCTGCGATCTGCTCGTCGTCGGCGGAGGCGTGGCGGGCTTCTACGCCGCTCTTTGCGCAGCCAACGAGGCCGAGGTGGTCGTACTCACGAAAGGGCCGATCAAGACGACCGCGAGCTACCTCGCACAGGGCGGGGTCGCCGCCGCGATCGGGCGGGACGACGATCCCGCGCTCCATGCCGCCGACACCATCGCGGCCGGCCGCGGCCTCAGCCGCGCGAGCGCCGTCGCCGTGCTCACCGAGGAGGCGCCCGCGCGCGTCGCCGACCTCACCGACCTCGGCGTCGAGTTCGATCCGGGCCTCGGCCTCGAGGGCGGTCACTCGCGCGCGCGTGTGGTCCACGCCGGCGGTGCCGCGACGGGGCGGCAGATCGCACACGCACTCGCAGAGCGCGTCCTCGAGCACCCGCGGATCTCCGTTCGCGAAGGTCAGGCGCTCGACCTCTGGACGACCGGTTCGCGGTGCGTCGGCGTGACGACCGAGAGCGGTGCGATCGCTGCGCGATCGACGCTGCTCGCGACCGGCGGCGCCGCCGCGCTCTGGAAGCGGACGACCAATCCGGCCGGCGCAGTCGGCGACGGGATCGCGATGGCCTACCGCGCGGGAGCCGGGGTCGCCGACCTCGAGTTCATCCAGTTCCATCCCACCGCGCTGCGCGGCTCGAGCGTGCTCCTGAGCGAGGCCCTGCGGGGCGCCGGCGCGCTCCTGCTCGACGACAGCGGACGACGTTTCACAGACGAGCTCGCCCCGCGCGACGTCGTGGCGCGTGAGATCGGAGCGCGCGGGACGGCGCTCCTCGATCTCCGTCCGGTCGACCGGGACCGCTTCCCGTCGGTGATCGGCTCGCTCGAGGACGCCGGCTTCGACCCGGCCGTGGAACCGATTCCCGTCGCGCCCGCGGCCCACTACACGATGGGCGGCGTCGTCACCGACCTCGACGGCCGCACCGAGCTGCCCGGCCTCTTTGCCGCGGGGGAGTGCGCATGCACGGGAGTCCACGGCGCCAACCGGTTGGCGTCCAACTCGCTGCTCGAGTGCCTCGTCTTCGGCCGGCGCGGGGCGCTCGGCTCCCTCGCGGAGCCTGGTCTTCCGGGGCGGCTCGGTCCGCCGCCGGTCCCGGATCGGCCGGAGCCCGTCACGCCCGAGATTCGACAGGCGCTGTGGCAGGACGCAGGGCTCGTCCGTGACGCGGCCGGGCTCGAGCGCCTTCGGCGGGCGCCGCATCTGCTCACGAGGCTCATTGCGGCCGCCGCGCTCGCCCGCACCGAAAGCAGGGGCGCCCACTTCCGCGTCGATAGTCCGAGCGAGGACCCTGAGTTGGCCGGCCACGTCGTCCACCGACTCGGGCAGGAGCCGGTGCTGGAGCGATGGTCGTAGCCCACGATCTCGATCTCGAGCGCATCGCGCTCGCAGCGCTCGCCGAGGATGTCGGCAGCGGCGACCTGACGACCGAGGCCACGGTCGCCGAGGCCGCAACCTGCTCCGCCGTGCTGCTGCTCAACGAGCCCGGCGTGGTGAGCGGGCTATCGGCCGCCGAAGCCGTGTTCCGCGCGCTCGATCCGAAGATCTCGTTCGAGCCATCCGCGGCGGACGGCGACCGCTTCGACGAGTCGACCGAGCTCGCCCGCATCTCGGGCCGCACGCGCGCCGTGCTCACCGGGGAGCGGACCGCGCTCAACCTGCTCGGTCGCCTGTGCGGGATCGCGACGCTGACGAGCCGCTTCGTCGACGCGATCGATGGCACGGGCACGGAGATCCTCGACACGCGCAAGACGACGCCCGGCCTGCGGGCGCTCGAGAAGTACGCCGTCCGTTGCGGCGGCGGGCGCAACCACCGCTTCGGCCTCGACGACGGAATCCTTGTCAAGGACAACCACCTGCGCGCCGCGGGCGGAGTGCGGCCCGCCGTCGACCTGCTGCGCGCTTCGGGAAGCGGCCTGCCGATCGAGGTCGAGGCCGAGACCCTGGACGACGTTCGCGAGGCACTTGCCTCGGGCGCGGAGCAGATCCTGCTCGACAACATGGCGCCCGCGCTCATGCGCGAGGCCGTCGAGCTCGTCGCCGGCAAGGCGACGCTCGAAGCCTCGGGCGGCGTCTCGCTCGAGACCGTGCGCGGAATCGCGGACACCGGAGTCGACTTCATCTCCGTCGGCGCCCTTACGCACTCGGCCCGTTCCCTCGACGTCTCACTGGAGCTCGAATGACGACGGCAGAGATCGCCACCCTCCACGAAGAAGTCCGTGCCCTCGCCGCCGAGCGCGAGGCCGTGATCCTCGCCCACAACTACCAGGTGCCCGAAGTGCAGGACGTGGCCGATTTCGTCGGCGACTCGCTGGGCTTGTCCCGCGAAGCGGCGGCCACCGATGCCGAGGCGATCGTCTTCTGCGGCGTGCACTTCATGGCCGAGACCGCATCGATCCTCGCGCCGGACAAGACGGTGCTCATCCCCGATCTCGACGCCGGCTGCTCCCTCGCCGCGTCGATCACCGCCGACCAGCTGCGCGCCTGGAAAGCCGAGCATCCGGGGGCGGTCGTCGTCTCGTACGTGAACACGACCGCCGAGGTGAAGGCGGAGAGCGACTACTGCTGCACGTCCGGCAACGCGAAGTCGGTGATCGAGGCGATCCCCGAGGACCGCGAGATCCTCTTCCTGCCCGATCTCTTCCTCGGCGTCTGGCTCGAGCGCGCAACTGGCCGCAAGCTGAAGATCTGGATGGGCGAGTGCCACGTGCACGCGGGCATCCGGCCCGCGGATATCGAGCGCTGGCAGGACGAGGCGCCCGACGCGGAGCTGCTCGTGCACCCCGAGTGCGGCTGCGCGAGCCAGTGCATGGCGTTCGGGAACGAGCGCACGCACATCCTCTCGACCGAAGGGATGATCGACTTCGCGAAATCGTCTCCGAAGCAGCGGTTCCTCGTCGCGACCGAGACCGGGATCCTGCACCGCCTGGGCAAGGAGGCGCCCGAGAAGCGGTTCGAGGCCATCTCCGAAAAGGCGATCTGCAAATACATGAAGATGATCACGCTCGAGAAGCTCCGCGACTCGCTCCGCGACTGGAAGCACGTGGTCGAGGTCGAGCCGGAGCTGGCCGCCCGTGCACGCGGCGCGATCGACCGCATGGTCGCGATCACTTAGCGTCGGCGTGCATCGAAGGGCCGGCGGTGCCGGCCCTTCGATTCGATCAGCTGCTCGTTACCGCTTTTTGGGTACGAGCTTGAGGTCGACCGCCGCCGTGCCGACGGCGACATGATCTGCATCGCCGAAGGCCTGTGCGACGAAGGTCGCCGTCTTGGTCACACGCCAGCGCGCGCTGAACGCGCCGTTCGAAGCGACCGTGAGGTGCTTGACGGTCCAACTGCCGGCCATGTAGCGGGACAGGATGACGTCCTCGCCGCCGTGGGCCGGGCTCAGGCGGCCCTTGATGGTGATCGTTGCCGCCTTGGTCAGCGACTTGGGCTTGGCCGAGAACGTCAGCTTCCTCGCTGCGCCCATATCGCCTCCGGACGTCGTGGCGTAGAGCACGCTGTCACCGACGAGGAGGTAGCTGGTGGAGCCGGACGACTCGATCGCGCCGGCCGGCCCCCCGCTCACGAACTGCGGATGCCAGCTCTTGCCGCCGTTGTCCGTGCGGAGCAGGTAGGCGCCGGCGACATATTTCCCGGTCGGCCGTACGAGTGCGAAGCCGTGGTTCGCGTCGACGAAGTCGACACCGTTCAGGCGCCAAGTCCCCAGGCACTCGATCTCGTCCCACGTCTTGCCGCCGTTCTTCGTTCGCCAGAGCTCCCCGCGCGTGTCGAGGAGGTAACCGGTCGAGACGCTTCCGAACGAGACATCGAGGATCGAACGCTTCGCCGGCGTCTTGATCGCCTTCCAGGTCTTACCGCGGTCGGTGGACACCACGAGGGTGCGTGCTCCGTGGGCGTACATCCGGCCGCTCACGACCTCGCCCGTGCGAAGGAGCGCGCTCCCTCCGATCTTGCCCGGGACCGCCGTGAACTCATCGCCACCGTTCGTCGAGCGAAGGAGACCGCGCGGCCCGATCAGCACGATCGTCTCCGTGTCGAGGGCCACGACCGCGCTGATCGCCCGTGGCGTGCCCGTGTTGAGGATCCGGTAGCTGACGCCCTGGTTGTCGGAGCGCTGGAGTGAGCCGTCGGATGCGAGCACGAACAGCGTCGAGGGCGTCGGCGCGGCGATGCCCACGATCGAGGCGTTGGTCGGTGGGCTGATGGTCGCCCACGTTTGGCCTCCGTCCACGGTACTTGCGAGCGCCCCTTGTGGCCCTCCGGCGAACGCCGTCGAGCCGGACACCGCGTGAAGGACCGAGAACGGGCCCTCGATCCGCGAGCCGACGGTCTGCCAGTTCGCGCCGGCATCGTTCGAGACCTGAGCGCTCCCGAAGGCGCCGACCGCCACTGCCCGAGAGGGAGTGACGAACACGACCCCGAGCGACGCATCGCTCGAGGGCACGATCGACGCGAACGTGCGGCCGCCGTCGATCGTTCGCAGAAGCCGGTCGCCGGTCGCCGTCGTCACGAGGGCGAGGTCGGGCCCAGCGGTTCGAATCGAGGTCAGGTTTTCCCCCGAGACGCCCGGCACCAAGTAGTTCCTCCAAGTCGTCCCGCCGTCCGTGCTCTTGACGAACGTCTGCCCGTCGCCGACGGCGTACAGCGTCGCTACGTCGGCCCGCTCGATCGCTCTGAGCGCGGTGGGCGACATTCCAACTAGCGTCCAGGACGTGGCACCGTCGGTCGTCCGCTGGATTGCGCCGGCCTCGGTCACCGCGAAGGCGGAAGTCGCGGAGGTGGTGACGATGTCAGTGGGCTTGCCGCCCGGAACCGCAGTCTTCCGAGTGAACGTACGTCCGCCGTCGGCGGTGGACAGCACGAATCCGTTCGAGAGGACGAGGTAACCGACCTCGCTCGTTGGAAATGCGGCGGTCACCAGGCTCGCGGATCCACGCGAGAAGGGAAGACGCGTGAACGTCTTGCCACCGTTGTCCGAGCGCTTGAGGAAGGTCGCGCCGCCGACGACGATCGAGTTCGGATCGCCGCCCACGATGCGGACGATGCTGAGATTGTCCTGGATGCCGGTGGCGATCCCCGACCAGGTCAGCCCTCCGTCCGTGCTTTTCAGCAGTGCGCCTTCGTTTCCGGCCGCGTAGGTCGTTCCTTCAGCGGACGCGAGGCTCGTCAAGGTCGAAGGGCCCAGTAACGGATTGCCTGAATACCAGCCTGCGCCCGGGGCCTGCACGCCTGACTGGGCGCCTGACAGGAGCAACAGCGACGCGAATGCGATACCTAGCAAGACCGCGAGGAGGCGCCGCCCGCTCCCACGATGATGTGGAGCTCGGGACATGATTCTCCTTTCTGCCGCCCCCGCTGGGTTGCCCTCCGTCCAAACCCGGGTAGAGCGGCAGTCTGAATCGTCTCCCGAGTCCCTCCGCGGCGCATCGGAGTCCGTATTGAGCCGCCGTCAGTAGGAAGTACTGATCGTGAAGAACCGTCTGCCGCTAGGTCGTCACCCGCCGGCGATTGCGGCGACCACCCGGATCGTCTCGCCGCCCGCCAAAGCCGTCTCGATCCCGTCGCCGGCGCGAACGTCCTCGCGGTCCACGTAGACGTTCACGAGCGGCCGGAGCTCGCCGCGCTCGTCGAAGAGCAGATCCCGCACCGGCAGAGCTTCGAGCGCGCCGCGCACGGTTGGCGCTTCGACCTCGAACTCCTTCCGGCCGCCTGCCTGATCCGCGAGCAAGCCCGGGACGCGAACGGTTACCACTCGGCGACTTCGACCGAGAGCACGGCCGGCAGGTGCCGCGCCGCCTCGATCCACTCCTCACCCTCGTCGGGCGAGACGAAGACCGAGCCGCTCTTCGTGCCGAAGTAGATGCCCACCGGGTCGCGCCGATCCGACGCCATGCCCTCGCGCAGCACCTCGACCCACGCCTGGTCGGGCAGGCCGTTCGACGCGAGCTCCCAGCTCTGGCCGCCGTCCTCCGTTCGGTACACGCCGAGCCGGCCACCGGTCGTCACGCGGTCGCCGCCGCCGACCTCGCCGTCGGTACCGCGCACCGAGTCCTCCGGGATGACGAAGGCCATGTCCGGCTTGAGGTGGTTGATCGCGATCGGGAAGCCGAACGAGCTCGGGAGGCCGTTGTCCTCGAGGCGCTCCCAGTTCTCGCCCTTGTCGTCGGTGCGGTAGACGCCGCAGTGGTTCTGCTGCCACAGCCGGCCTTCTTGCTGGGGGTGAAGCAGGACCTTGTGGACGCACTGACCGACCTCGGGGAAGCGGTCGTCCTCGTTGAAGTCGGCCGCGGTGCCCTTGTTCCTCGGAGCCCAGGTCTCGCCGCCGTCCTCGCTGAGGAAGACCCCCGCTGCGGAGATCCCGATGTAGATCGTGTCCGGGTCGCTCGGGTGCACCTGGATCGAGTGCGTGCACATCCCGCCGGCACCGGGGTTCCAGCGCTCGCGCGTCTCGTGCTGGATGAGGCTCATCACCGGCTGCCAGCTCTCGCCTCGGTCGTCCGAGCGGAAGAGCGCGCCGGGAGCTGCGCCGAGCCAGAGCGTGTCGCCGTGCCCGGGCTCGACGTGCCACGTCTTCTCTAGCGTGAGCTCCGTCTCCTCGGGCAGGCCGAGGCCCTCGCTGCGCTCCCAGGTCTTGCCGCCGTCGCTCGAGCGCTGGACGGTCGCGCCGTAGACGAAGTTGTTGGCCGCGGCGTACAGCGTCCCGTCGTGGTGCACGGCGTGGAAGACCTCCCAGCCGGAGAGCGACGGCTCCTCGACCGTCCAGGTCCTGCGGTCGTCGTCTCCGCGGAGCACGAAGAGCCCCTTGCGAGTGCCGACGAGGATCGAAGGAGCCATCGCTGGGTAGCCTAGTCACTGGTGGTCAAGCTCACCGACGAACAGGCGCAGCTCTTCCTGGGCAAGAACTTCGGCGCCGTCGCGACGATCCGGCCTGACGGGACGCCGCACGTGACGCCGGTCTGGATCGACTACGACGGGGAGCACGTCGTCTTCAACACCGCGACCGGCCGGGCGAAGTGGCAGCACATGCTTCGCGACCCACGCGTCACGATCGAGGTCTACGCGCAGGACAACCCGTACGAGTACGTGACCGTGACCGGGACGGCCGAGCTCATCGAGGGAGACGAGGCCGACCGCCACATCGACAAGCTCTCTGAGAAGTACACGGGCAACCCGAAGTTCCAGAGCCACCGGCCGGGTCAGCGCAGGGTGATCGTGCGCGTCACGCCCGAGCGCGTCTCTTGATCACGACCTGCGAGGTCGGGCCGCGCGACGGCCTGCAGAACGAACCGGACGTCCTCCCGCCGGAGACGCGCGCAGAGCTCGTCGACCGGCTCGCGGCGGCGGGACTGCCCGTGGTCGAGGCGGTCAGCTTCGTCAGCGCCGAGCGCGTTCCGCAGATGGCCGGGGCGGAAGAGGTCGTCGGTGGGATCGAGCGGCGCGACGGGACCGTCTACGCGGGCCTCGCACTGAACGAGAAGGGCTACGACCGGCTGCACGCGGCGGGCCTCGACGAGGTGCGGTTCGCACTGGCGGCGACGGAGAGCTTCAGCGAGCGGAACGCGAACGTATCCGTCGACGAGGCCGCGGAAGCCGCAGAGAAGGTTCTCGCGCGCGCGCGCGAGGACGGCCTGCGCTCGACGATCACGATCAGCGTCTCGTTCGGCTGCCCGTTCGAAGGCGCCGTCGATCCGGGGAAGGTCGTCGAGCTGGCCACGCGGCTGTCCGCGGCGGACGACGTCGTCCTTGCCGACACGATCGGCGTGGCGACTCCCGGCCAGGTGAAGCGGCTGATCGAGGACAGCGGCGCTTCCGGCTTCCACGGGCACAACACGCGGAACACGGGCTTTGCGAACGCGTACTCCGCACTCGAGGCAGGCGCGACGACGCTCGACTCGTCGATCGGCGGGCTCGGCGGCTGCCCCTTCGCGCCGAAGGCGACGGGGAACATCGCGACCGAGGATCTCGTCTACATGCTCGAGGGCGACGGCATCGAGACCGGGGTCGACCTCGACGCGCTGATCGCGACCTCCGAGTGGCTCGAGAGCGTGCTCGGCCGTCGGCTCGAGGGCCAGCTCTACCGAGCCGGCGACTTCCCCGCTAGCCGCTCCGCGCGATCGTCCTGACCCGGCCGCGTTCTCTCAGTTGCACGAGCATCCCTGATCGACAGGGGCGGCAAGCTGAGGTGCCTGCCGCCCGCAAGCCTCGCTCAGCCGGTCTGCTGGTTGTGAACCGAGAAAGTCGCCTCCTGGGGCGGCACGGTGAAGCCGCCTGCGATGCCTTCAGACATCCGCGGCATCAAGATCTCGTTGCGGAAGCGCTCCCAGCTCTCCTGGGAGTCGTGAATCGCGATGATCGTCCAGCCATCCGCCGACGGCCCGGCCACGTGCGAGACCTGGCCCTCCGGCAGGCTCCCGTCGCTCGGGTGCACAGCTGCGATCGACGCCTCGTACTGCTCCTTCGTCCCGCCCGGAAACTGGTGCACGACGCCGTAGGCCATGTCCGCGCTCCTTTCGCTCGCACTCGACGACCCCACCCAACTATCGCAGGCGCGAACGCCATGCGAGACGCCGACTCTCCCCGAGGGGCCTTGCGCTCGCCATCACTTGCCCCCGCCCTTGCCGGCGGATTTGATCTCCTCCGCTAAGGCTTAGGCGGCGTAGTGGACTTCTTCGTGTACAGCCGCGACGCGTCCGGAACGCAGGCGCTTCGAGACGATGACGAGTTGCTCGAGGAGCACTGGTCGTACATGGATCGGTTCGCGGACTCGATGATTGCCCGCGGGCCGACGTTCGGCCCCGACCGCGGCACGGTGACCGGCAGCATTCACGTCGTCGGACTTCCGAGCGTGGATGCGGTGCACGAGTTCGTCGCACGCGAACCGAACAACCGCGCCGGCGTCTACGGGGAGCACTCGATCTGGCGCTTCGAGAATCTGCTCGGGCGCACGATGTGGGAGTTCCCGGGCGCATCCGAGGAGCCGAAGTTCATGATCATCGCCTGTTCCGATGGTGGTTCGGAGACCGCAGCGAGAGGCCGGCCGGTCCCACTGGAAAGCCTCTCGGCGGAGTTGCGCGAGAGGTTGATCGTCTACGGGGCGCTGGGGGCTCTGGACGACGCCGCACCCGTCGGCGTCGCAGTGGCCGTCCAGGCTCGGGACAGGCAGGCCGTCGAGACACTCCTCGAACAGGGCCGAGCGGGGCTCACGGCCTTCCCGAATATCGAGATCCACGACTGGGAGTTCGGCGGCCGACGCTGATGCGAGCGACGAGTATCGCCGGGCCGAGGGCTACGCCTCGACGAGAATCACGAGGGTCTCGGGAAGTACCCCGTCGTGGGCCATCGCCTCTGCCGCTCCAGGGGTCTCCATCGCGGCCGTGAGCGCGTCCATGTCGGGCACGTCCATGAGCACGGCGACGCGAGTCCGGTTGGTGGGATCGACAAAGGTTCGGATGTTGGTCACTCCGAGCGGGCCGAAGAACTCTTCGCGCTTCGGCGAGGCAAGCCAGTGATCCGTGTCCTTGACGTCGTGATGGCCGATCAACGTTGGCATGGCGACTCCTTCTTTCGTGGCTGGCGCCGCCCCCCAACGGCTGGACGATCCTACATCCGCGATGCCGGAACGCACCGCTCCGTACCGACGTGAAAGGGATGCCTGGCCGGGCGAGTGTTCCGATCGCACACACTGCCTGGCCCCGGCTCTAGGCGGCGCAACAGGTCCCCGCTCCTATGTCGGGACCGCGGCCTGGGCCAGCGTTCCGGAAGGGCCCATGAACTGCGCCTTCCATTTCACGTCGAACCCATCCTTGTCGGCTAGATGTGTTCGGGAAGACCGAAGCGGCCGGGCAGCGCGGGGTCGGCGAAGAAGGTGATCCCGTCGACCTTGCTGCCGCTCAAGGTGAGCACCATCATGCCCCGGGGCTGCGAGCGCAGGTAGTAGCCGAAGGCCGGCTGGCCGTTGGCGCGGGTCGGGCGTAGCTGTAGCGGGGCCCCGCGAACCTCGGCGCGGTCGTCGAGGAACACGCCGATCGCTTCGTGTCCGATGAGCTCGAGCGGCTGCGGCGGCATGGTCACACGAGCGTCGGAGCTCAGCAGAGTTAGGAGGCGCGCCGTGTCGCCGGCTTCGACGGCGTCGCTGAAGGTGGCGAGAAGGTTCCGTTCGGTCGGCGAGTCGGGAAGCGGTGCCTGCTGGCGTTCGACGGTGTACGAGCCGAGCGTTGCGCGTGCGCGCTGGAGCGCGGCTTTGACCGACTGCGGCGTCGTCTCGAGGATCGAGGCGGCTTCGTCGGTGTGGAAGCCGAGCACGTCGCGCAGCACGAGCGCTGCGCGCTGCTTCGCAGGCAGCTGCTGCAGCGCGACG
>Ga0068857_100005003_pt1 | contig 11264 bp, 14 predicted proteins | sample KBSCornC72_FD_66591 | JGI IMG/M metagenome (GOLD analysis project Ga0068857, IMG submission 66591) | Corn rhizosphere microbial communities from Kellogg Biological Station, Michigan, USA - KBS Corn C7-2 | ecosystem: Host-associated > Plants > Roots > Rhizosphere > Soil ...
AGCTGGGCTTTACGTCGTTCAGCTTTGCTCGATCAGCGGACACCGCGGTGATGGGTGCCAACGAACAGAGGATCGACCTGATCACGGCCGATGTTCGGCTCCTCCCGGGTGACGGAGTTCGTGCCGTCAAGGCGATCTGCGCCAGGCGCGCCATCCCTGTGATCTTCATCACGGGTTACAAGGAAGAACTGCTGGATCGGGTGCCCAGTGCAAGCGTCATCCAGAAGCCCGTCAAAGAGCAGGAGCTTGCCGCCGCCGTCCGGCGAGCACTCGGTCGCACAGGCTCACCCCGGAAACATACGCCGGCGAGACCCGTCTCCTAATTGTCGGGCGTACCGTCGAGCTTCGCCATCATGCGATGGGCAAGTTGAGAATATTTGTCGGCCAGCAATGCATGGACCCGTTGCACCCGAGGATCAGGCGCGTGCGCAGCCAATGATCTCTCCTGCGCCTCGCGGCGCGAGTAATAGACGGCATCTTCGAACATAAACGCCCCCACAAGCTCGAACACACCGCTCCCGAGTCGCAGGCAATTTACCGAGTTTTCCACAGCCGCGATCTAACCCAAGTTCGTCGAAAGCCTGGAGTTTTGCCCGGTTACGTCGACCTCGTGCGACACGCCGCTCGCGCGAGCTTAGCGGCATCCTTCAGCCGCTGTTGCAGGCGCCTGGTGATCTTCCGTGGTCTTAGCCTGCGGCCGCCGACCAGATTAAACGCTTATGACTGCTTGGGGTGGAAAGCGGTCTCTGACTGCAAAACCGGGCGGGTTGCCTTGTCAGCTGGCGAGGACGAGGGCCTCGAACGTCAGCACGTCCTTAAGGATCGGCTGGGTTGCGTTGCGCACTTCAACGCAGAGGACCCGCTGGATGCTGCCAGGGAGAACGTCGCGCGCCAACTCCGCAAGGGACAGCGCCGCCTCGGTCTTCACGGCTTCCATATTGGCACACTCGACTCCGACATCGTCTTCGATGAACGTCCCGTTGTCACGGGTGTCGAAAAAGTACCGCACCTCCGGGCTGATACGCGCCGAGAATGATTGCTGCACTAGCTCAAGTTAGGTGCTCCCGAGGCACGTCCGCAAAGCGTCCAAAGCGGACGCTCCGGCAATGGCAGCTTTGGGTCGAAAGCGGACATAAGAACTAACGTCTCAGGCGCTTGTCCTAATCAGCGAGTCGTACGTTCGAGCGTTAGTGCATCCACCATTTTTCAATGCTCAGCTACCTCCGCTCCTGGGAAGACAGCTGCACAGGCAGCGAGCATCCCGAGACGAGCAGAGACGTCCCCGCGTTCAATGTTACAGCTGTAACTCACGACCGCGTCCTGTCGCGAGCCAGTCCGAGCCATTGCACCACGTCTGCGAGCTCCGACTGGAGAGCCTCGCTGGTCGCCTCGGGTGCATCAGGCTCGAGATGGATTGCCCGCACGAGCAGGCGCCCGGACTCCCGGTCGGCCTTCAAGTCCACGCGCGCCACTAGGCGATCACCGAGCAGAAAGGGAAGGACGTAATAGCCATGCTGGCGCTTGCCGGCCGGGACATAGATCTCGAGGCGGAAGCGGAAGCCGAAGAGCCGCTCCGTCCGCTCTCGGGTCCAGATCAGTGGGTCGAATGGTGCAAGCAGTGCGCGCGCGCCGATCCGCCTCGGGCGGCGAGCATCACGATGCATCCACGCATTGCGCCACCCGGGCACGTCCACCGGTATGAGCACGCCTTCTTCGGCCAGCGCCTCGATTGCTGCGCGGGCCTGTTCGGGCGACTGGCGGAAGTAGTCACGCAGGTCGGTCGTGGTGGCGAGCCCGTGGGCCGCCGCAGCGCGTTCGATGAGGGCCCGGTGCGCATCGCCGTCGCTGGGCGTTTCCTGGGCCAGCACATCGGCAGGGATCACGCGCTCCGTCAGATCGTAGACCCGCTCGAAACTGCCCCGGCGGCGCGCTGTCGTGATATGCCCAGCCCAGAAAAGCCATTCGAGCGCGCGCTTGGTGTCGCTCCACTCCCACCAGCCGGACTGGCCCTTGTGGCTTTCGAAATCGGACGCCGCGAGCGGGCCATCGATCCGCATCCGGTCGAGCAGAGCGATCGCCTCGGCGCGCCGCTCGGTGGCGTAGACGCGCATCCGTCCCCACCCGGCATCGCCGCGATCGGCCTGCCCCATTCGCCAGCGCAGCAGCGGATGCATCGCGAAGGGCAGCAGCGAGGCCTCATGCGCCCAATATTCGAACAGTCTGCGCTGCCGCTTGTGTCCCCACGCAAGCCGGTCGAGATCGGAGCGGTCGTAGCTGCCCAGGCGCGAGAAGGATGGCAGGTAATGTGCGCGAACGAGGACGTTGACGCTGTCGATCTGGTGGAGATGGAGCTTCTCGATCGTGCGGCGCAGGTGCAGCGGCCCCGGAGCGTCGGGCCGCTTCGCACCGAAGCCCTGCGCCGCCAGCGCAATCCGCCGTGCGAGCGGCAGGCCAATCAGCTCGGCGCGCTGAACCATCCGCGAAGGCATGAGCCCCTCAATTCAATCTCTCCTGGCGGCTGGGCGGATCCCCGACGCTCGGCACGTCGTTACTGTCAAGTCAGGTAGCAGTGCTTCACGTGAGGTAGTCATGGCCGGCAAAAAATCGAGCAGTGGCAGCAAGAGCTCGGGCGCCAATTATCGGAACTCCAAGACCGGGCGGTACACAACTCGAAAGAAGGCGGAAAAGAGCCCGTCGACCCACGAGAAAGAAAAGCGAAAGTAGGCATCACGGCCACAGCTGCAGAAGCAGTCCTGCGCGCTGTCCATCGCGACATCCTTTCTGCCGCGGACGCGGCCCGGTGAGCCGACTGCGAACCAGGTTCGCCAGCCGGCGCGGCTTATCCTTTGTCAGGCTCGCCGATTGAAAACGACCAATGATGGGCCTGATTTCAAGCTGGACTTGATCAGCGCAGACGTTCTCGCCTTTATGTGGGGAGGGCAATGTGGGGAGGGCAATGTGGGCAGTGCGCATGTGCCCAAGGCCTTTGCCAATGGCTTTCGTCAGCGTCGCGCGAGGCCTTGGCCGGTGCGCGTTGGATACCAAGATCTTAAGCCCACTCGACGCGCTAAAGGAGGCGTCGGCATTCCACCCGTAGCTTCATGAGCACTCACGGTGATCGAACGCATCGTCGAGCGATGAAAGCGCGCTTACGACCATCGTCCCTTTGAAGGCTGAGCTGTCGATTCAAGTCGGCGTCACCACTTCTCCGCGAACGGGCGAACGATATGGTCGAAGGACCATGTCGAGGGGTGCTGGTGCGCGATGTGGAAGACTTCGTCGGCAATTGCGTCAGGGTTCGCGAAATATTCCTCGCGGCTCCATCGCCATCCCTCCGGCGGCTCAAGCCAGGCCGGGCGCGTCCGGCCGTGCTCGCTCAGCCACGGAGCGTCGATCGCCGCATCGACGGTGACATATCCCACATGGACGTGCTTCGGGCCAAGCTCGCGCGCAAGCGACTGCGCGAGTATGCGCTGCGCCGCCTTGGTCGGAGCGAATAATGCATAGTTCGGGACGCCGCGAAGCGACGCCGTGTTTCCGGTCACAATGATCGAACCGCCGGCGGCGGAAATCATGTCGGGCGCCACGGCGCGGACGAGGTGCAGCAATGCGGTGGTGTTGACCCGGAAATTGCGCTCGAGCGCGGAGGGATCCGCTTCCATGAAAGTCGCGAAGGTTTCGGACACGGCATTGTGCACGAGGGCGGCAGTCGGCCCGAGCTCATTGCGGACCGCCGCGACCGTGGCCGCGAGCGCATCAAGGTCGCCGACGTCGCAAACATAGGCCTCGCTTCCGGGAATCTCCGCCTTGAGCGAGCGCAGGCGACCGGCGTTCCGGGCAAGCATCGCCACGCGATAGCCACCCCGCGCGAAGCGCCGCGCGACCGATGCGCCCGTTGCGCCGCCGACGCCGGTGATCAGGCATGTCTTTTGGCGCGCATTCCCTGGCTGCTCACTCATGCATCACGCCTCGGCAACGAAGGGGCGCGTTTTCGCGAAAGCATCTTCATCGGCGAGCTCCTCGGATCTGGCGGATAAGGCCGGGGCGGTTGCCGCGACAGGCAAGTCGGGCGTCGCAAACACGAGATATTCATAGCAGACGACGGCGCTGAGACCGGCGAGATTGAGCGGCCCGCGGCCGATCGCGCCGCCGGGGCGAGAGGCCGCATCGAGCGCTTCCAGGCCGCCGATGATCGACAGCCGTTGCCCGTCGAGCAAGTCCGTCCGTTGATGGTCGGCCGGGCGCAGCCGTTCCATGTAGCAGGCGGTACTCCGCTCGAAGATCGCAGTCGCGATGGCGGTGAGCCGCAAAATCTCGCGCCTTGCGCGCCCGCCACTTGGCAACAATGCGGCGTCGGGCGGCAATTCCTCGTTCAAATGGTCGAGGATCGCCGCACTGTCGATGAGCATTTCCCCATCGTCGAGGCGCAGGATCGGGACCTTGCCGACAGGGCTGAGGGCGCGCGCACGGACCGGATCGGCGTAGCCATTGAGATCCTCGTGCTCGAACGGGACGCCGCGCGAGATGAGCGCGGCAGCGACCCGGCGCGCGAATGGCGAGAGGTACGTTCCAATCAGAAGCATCGACATGTCCTGCGGAATATTAATAGTAATTACCATCATATTCTGCACGGTTCATGCGCTGAGTCAATCGCCATTCTTCCCTTGGCGCCACGACTGTCGTAAAGGGGGTGCATGCTCACCTGGATGGTGAACCGATGATGTTTTATATACATGCAACGAATCGCGTTCGTGGAGTGGCCCCGATGATGCGCGGACGGCGGCCGCCGGGCTTGCCTGCCCGCCGGACGGCGGGCGATCGGCGATGAGCCTGGAAGCCGGCCAGCTGAGCGCGAGGGCGTGCAACTACAGCCTGCTTCGAAAGGCGAGCCGGCGCGTCAGCCTCGCCTACGACCGGGTCCTTGCGCCGAGCGGCCTCTCGACTGCACAGTTTGCGATCCTGGTAGAGATCGCGTCCTGGCCGGAGGACGAGGGCCCCACCATGGCCGCGCTCGCCGATGCGCTGGTGATGGACCGTGCGGCACTGACGCAGAGCCTGAAGCCCCTGGTTGCGGGAAAGCTGGTCCTGATCAAGGGCAGTCCCGTCGATCGCCGCGTGCGCCACGCGCGTCTCAGTGCCCTGGGACGGAAGCGCCTTGAGGTCGCGGGCGCGCTGTGGATTCAGGCCCAAAGCGCATTCGCACAAGCGTTCGGGGAAGAGGAGAGCATTGCCCTGCGCGCCCTGCTGGGCATGGTCGTGAGGCGGGTCACGCCGCCGGCGGGCCGCGCTTCGCGCGCCGAGGCAGCGCGCAAGGAGAAAAGCGCGCCACATCGACAAAGCTGACTGATCGCCATTCGACCTGGCCTAGGCAATCCGGTCGAAAAGGTCGCGACCGGCAGAGCGGACCTCGAACGGCGAAAGCTACGTCCGAGAAAGTCGGCTAGTGGAAACCACGGCACATATTGCTCGCTCATGACCGGCCTATCGACGGTGCCGGCGAGGTTTGCAGCGGCTGTTCGGCGGAAACTCAGCGGCGGCCGTCGGGCCGCGTCGGACTTTAGCGACGTGTCTCCGCTTCCACCGATCGGGGACGTCAGGACCGCTCGATCAGCTCGCAAGCGGCGCCTCGTACCAGCCGCGCGTGCGCTTCACGATCGGGACCGGCATCAGCGGTTCGTCGACAAGCATGCCGGCCGACCGTGGCCAGGGCGAGGCCTTCGCTGATTCCGAACGGCTGATCGCCGCCGCGACCGCGAGTTCGAAGAAGCTGGACGGGCACTATCGGGCTGATCGGAGGAGCAATCGTTACGGCAGTGCGTTTGCCATCCATGATGGAGAAAATCGTTCACCAGCAGCCCAGCGACGTCACGGCCGACGACGGTGCCGTGGCGATGGACGGCCCCGACGCAGTTGATGTGCAGCTAACCCCCGAAGCGGCCGAGGAGACAGCTGACCGGCTGACAGACGAATCCGTGAGGGCCAGAGGTCAACGAAGGCTGCGTGGGCTGACTCACAAGGCTGGAAAACCCGATGATTAGGCAGCTACAATGACGTTCAGCTGATGTCTGCTTTGGCTAGAAAGCGGCCGCCCATCTCGATCAAAATGTCGGCACCCTATCTTTCGGCCTGACGTTACCTCGGAGAACGAACGCCCTCCTTGCCATTCATATTGGCCGAGCCGTTCGCCTTTTCATGGCACAGGTCAGCGAGGTCGTCGTGAATCGACTGGGCGTCCTCGTTTACCGCGGCGCGAGCCCGACCGCGCTCTTCGTTGCCGCGACGAGTATAATATTGCTTGTCCGTCTCCTTCATCGGTAACGCTCCGAACAGGCCATCACCGTTGCGCAAAATCGCTTTTCCGAACGATTGTTCCGCTTTCGCTGTTGCCGAAAAAGAGCCGGCTTTGTGGCGACAGGTTTGGGTGGAAAGCTGCCATTGCGCCACCTCGCGGTTCATTGCACCATTGTGTGATGCGGAAGGCGCTTATTATCTGCGGAGCGGCACTCTCATCCGTCGCTTGCAACAAGAGCGAAGCACCAAGGAGCTGCCTTCCCGTGCTGCCTGGATGGGCTACCGAACAGACCGGCAAGCCGGTCTACGTACTCGGGAACACAGTTGCGCTCCATGGTCGCGAAATACGCTGGAATGGTGTGCGTATCGATGAGCACACATTGGCCGACTACGCTCGACAAGTAAGTGTGATGAACCCCATTCCATTCACGATCTTCGACCCCGGGGAGCGGCCCGATTGTGCTTTCGCCCGACACATCCGAGACAGGTTAGATCGAGAGTTGCCTTGCCGGAGTGGCTTCTGTTGGCAAGGCTCCAAAGCGGCGTTCGACCGAGCGCCGTTCAGAACCCCCACAGGTAACGCCGTTCCTTAGGTCTGCAATGTGCCGCACGCTAATGGCAGGAATGGGTCGAAAGCAGACGCTAAGGCAGCTGCGTGAAAAGCAGTGCAATGTAGCCACTAAATAGCGTCAAGCCGGCCAGCGCCAGAACAAGCTGAATACGCGCCGATCGGAACGTCAGGCCAATGATACTAATTCCGATGAATACTCCATGCGCGGCGAGATTGCGTGGTTCGGGAAGGGCGCCGTTCAGGACGAGATCCTTCGCCAGCGACACAAGAAGTGCGAGCAACAGGGTCGAAAAGAACCATCGGAATTCGCGGTAGTAATCTTTCATCAAATCGATGGGCTCGCCGGCAATTGTGCGCGGCACGATCAACGCCGCCATCATGAAGATCGCCACAGGCTGGAGAAGCACGATCATGAAACTGGCGAAGCTCCAGCGTTCGACGCCGCGCAAGGCGAACATCGCCCACCAGCTTTGGATCTGGACCAGGAAGGTCGTGGCCATCCACAACGGTGTTGGCCACCATATCCTGATACCTCGGCGCGACCGAATCAATGTCGCGGCACCTGTGAGCAGATGTGCAACGCCCAAACCGAGAATGAGCGATATGAACACCGAAAGATAAGAAAAGCTGTCCATTGGGCCGCATTAGCAGCCCTCGTCAAAAAGCGCGCACTGATGCTCTGCTTTGGGTCGAAAGCTGCCATTAGGACACCCGCCTCGCCCGTCTCCTGCCGCCGCGCCTCGCGAAGCGAGATGTAGCCCTCGTGGATGGTGACATCGCCGCGTTGGCCGACCGCGATATAGACCTTGCCGCCCTCCTTCTTGGGGCGTCGCTCGTATTCCCAGCTGTTGAAGTACTGCCCCGGCAGAAGCACGATGACATCCGTCCAGCCGTCCTCGCGGAAGCTGGCGGCTTTCTCCTCAATTGCCGCATTCTGAGCCGCCCAGAATGCGTCGGCCGAAGCAAAATAGCTGTCCTCACCGAACAGGTCGGTGACCAGCTCGCCTTCGTAGGTGGCAAGGTCGAAGATCGCTGCCTTGGCCGGGTTGGAGTCGCCGCCAAACAGCCACGCCTTAAGCGACGAGGCGCGCGGCGCGTACGCGGCGGGGTCGTCGAGCATCGCCAGCCAGTCGCGCTGCTGCGCCTTGCTCGCGAGCGTCAGTTGCTTGACCGTGACCGCGTCGATCTTCTCGTCGCGACAGAGATTGCGAATGCGCGGCAGCAGGTTGCCGAGGGCCAGCGTGCGCTTCACGTGAAGCTCGGTGAGGCCAAAGGTCAGGGCGATATGCTCGGGCGAGCGCCCCTCCTTCACAAGGCGGGTGAAGGTTTCCCAACGGGTGACCTCGTCGGGGTCGAGCCGAGCGACATTCTCGATCAACGACGCTTCGAGCGCCGCCGCGTCGTCGGCATCGTCGAGCACCCCGCACGGCAGCGGCTCGCACTCACCGCCGTTCTCCTCGGCGACGGCCAGCGCCGCATGGTAGCGCCGCTTGCCCGCAACGATTTCGAACGTGTCAGGAGAGCCGTTGCCCTCGCTGTGCTCGGTCGCCTCCGCTTTCCTCCGGCTCGGCCGCACCATCAGCGGCACAAGGATCCCTCGCGCCCTGACGGACGGGAGGATGTTGGCAATGTCGACGTTCCCCTTTCCGCGCATATTGGCGGCGGAGACACCGCACCGGCCGCGGAATGCGGGGTGGGCGGCAAGGAGCGGACCGACGGGCCAGCCGCGGCGGCCGGCCTCCGTAAGGGCCGGAACGAAGTGGAGGACCTTCAAGCGAAGCTTCAAGGTTGCCGGCCGCCGCGGCTGGCCTAGAGGGCAGCGGCGCCCACCCCATCCTGCTGCGGCGAAACGCCGCCGTGCGCCTCGCGCGCGGCGACCGCATTGAACGGTAGAAATCGACTCGTGGCACTCCAAGGCCGACAATCGTCGCTGCGACTTGGTACCTCACGGACGCAGCGACGCTCTATGCGGCGAAGTTCGTCCCCCCACCTATTGCACAGCGCTGAAGGCGAGGCTGAAGCCGTTGCGCAGCAACGAGGAGGTGTCATGCCAGCCGACACTGCATCACGCATTTTGCGCTTGAACAGCGTGCTCGAGCGTACGGGGCTCAGCCGGTCGACGCTTTATCGGAAGATCGAACGGCGGACATTTCCGGCCCAGGTGCGGATCTCGGAAGGATGCGTCGGCTGGCGCGAGTGCGAGATCGAGGCATGGCTTAGGGATCCCATGTACTATTGCCGGCAAACCTCCGCCTAACGTGCGTTCGACTCATCAGCGGCTCAGGTTCACCTCGATCCAGCGCTCTCCAACAACAGCCACGCCTTGCAACGAACAAGTCCGGCGCCTTCGGTTAGGGCGCTCAAGGGAAGCGTGCTATGCTGGGATATCGCAGGCGTTCGGTAAGCAACTTGTGACTGAGAGACTTTGTGCTCCCGCTGTAGGCAGGAGTCTCAAGTGACCGACGACATCTCTAGCCGAGTTAGCCCGTCATCCGAGCCGTCGAAAGAGTTGCTAAGCGCGCGCGATGCAGATCTTCGCCGTTACGGGATCACCACGCACGAGCACACGATTTACGAGTGGAACGGCTACCGTTACTCGAACGCAGCTGATGCCATCGCAGCTGCGAAGCGCGCGCGCCAATGAAGCACGCGTTTCGGCCCGATGATGGCCCCCAGCGATACACGACGAGGCGCGTTGTCTTTGCACGGCCTTTTGCGCTCGGCTCTTCGACTGAGGTCTATCCCGCCGGGCCCTATGATGTTGAGATCAAGGACCAGGCGTTCGATACCAATGGGCACACCGGACATGTTCGCACCTCGACCGTACTGATCATTCCGACGCAAACCGGCATTTGTTGTCGGGAAGTGCGCGGTAGCGAACTCGATCATGCATTGATGAAGGATGTGGATCAGGCACCGAAAAGCGACCCCGGCGAGAATCCCGATCGTGATCAAGTCAATGGAGCTGGAAGCGCCGAGTTACCCGCATGATCAATCATGCGGAGCGTGAAAGTAGCGCCGCCGACCAGCATATCCTGCGGTCATGGCACGAATGGGAAGTGCGCGAAGGCGAGCGCCGGATCATCCTGTGCGTCGAAACCTCGCTCGAGCTGCGGCCCGGCTTTCCCGGCTTCAACACCGCTCAACTGGAAGCGCTGATTCAACAGGCCACGGATACGATGCGCGCCAGCGCCAGCCCGATCGACGCGCTTCGCATCGTTCCGGCTCGCTGAACACCTTAAGAACTGTACACGAGCGTCCGCCGGTGCATCGGCAGCAGCTCGGCCGCCAATTCGATGCCTACAAAGCGGTTTCATCGATTCCAGCGCCGATGCCTGTAGATCGCGTAAGCGACCAGCGCCAACGACCCTGCCAGTAGGATCCAAAGCTTCATGGCGGCGCACGTCCCCAGGTTCGTGACCGTCCGGAATAACTATGAGCCGGACCGGTCAACTCACGTCATTGAGTGGGTCGTGCGAGTCCTCACACCCACTAACCGACATCAGCTTCGGCAACGAACGGGTGCGCCATCAGTTGCCGCCCCGTGCAACGCTACTTCTTCCACACCAATAATCCCCTTGAACGAATGGTGCAGGATGATGAGGGGCTGATATTTCCTGACCTGCAGACGGCGAAGCGGGAGGCGGTCCAATATGCGGGAGAACTCTTGTGCGATGTCGCGGAGCATTTCTGGGATAATGCCGACTTCGAGCTAACCGTCACCGACGGCCGGGGTCTGATCCTGTTCACGATGCGTGTCGTGGGAACAGAAGCGCCCGCGGTTCGGGCGGAGCGTTCAGTTTAGCTTTTGCGATCTCCCATGAGTGCCGCCTCCGTGCATCCCACGGAGCGCGCTGCCCGGATTGGGTTCCGTTGCCGGGGTTTATTCGTTTATGGCCTTAAGCAATTCCATTTAGGGCACTCGCGCGCTGTTGCTCCTATGCGATTTCGCCATTCGCAAGACTTGCTGGGAAACGAACGCTGAGCGCAAGCGACGGGACACGACGGGACGCGACGCGACGCGATTGCAGAATGAGTCATTTCGCTCGATCCGGTCAATCCCAAATCCTGCACAATCTACGCAGAGGCACTCTACGCTGGTCGACTCTTCAGACAGATGATAGCCGCCGGGCAGCGAGTGCTCACGCTTCGACCGACTGCCGCACCGCCGTGGATTGTTATCCGCGATTCGTTGCTGACCTTGGTAAATATCAAGAAGTTCGATCCGCCTCGACGATTCCCTCATGCACGGTTCACATTGGAACGTGCTACAAGGGCTCATCACCTGAGTTCGCAACCGGGCGCCCTGTGACAGAGAGACACTTCAGTGCTCTCGCTCGCGGGAGATCGACCCATGGAAAAAGCATATTGGCTGAGCCGTAAAAGGGCTTCTTTGAAGTCG
>Ga0068857_100005012_pt1 | contig 11258 bp, 5 predicted proteins | sample KBSCornC72_FD_66591 | JGI IMG/M metagenome (GOLD analysis project Ga0068857, IMG submission 66591) | Corn rhizosphere microbial communities from Kellogg Biological Station, Michigan, USA - KBS Corn C7-2 | ecosystem: Host-associated > Plants > Roots > Rhizosphere > Soil ...
GGTCCTGGCACCGGCCATCTGGAAGGCTCGTTGCAGCCCGAAAACACCCTCGCCCGTCCTGTGCTCACCCTGGCCGGTATCGCAACCGGACAGCACCGCCCACTCGACGCCGTCGAGATCCAGTGTGGCGACCTCTTCGGCGGTGAGCACGCCATCCTCCTGATCGGGCTGATCGGGCGCGAGGCTGCGCTGATTGGCGCCCGCGAGGACCAGGCCCGACATCAGCAGCGGATTCTCCCTCGCGATCCGGGACGAGGTGCCTGTGCCGGACCCCTGCTCGGGCCCGCCCACCGGCGCGCACTGCCCGCCGAGGAAGAAGCCGTGCGTCGCCAGGTGCAGGACGCGGCGGCCGACCGCCTGGGTCTTGAAAGCGGACTCGCTCGCTCCAGACCCTGTGAGCCGGACGGCGGCAGCAGAAGAGCCCTCGCTGGTGGCGGCGTAACTCTTGGTCCAGACGGTCGTCACGTCCTCCACCTCTGTCAAGGACGCGGGGAGCGGCTCGAATCGCATCGACTCGAAATCCAGGCACGTCGGCCGAGGACCACGATACGAAGGAGACGCCCCGGCCGACGACTGCATCAACCCGTCGAAGGCAGGATCGCCCAACGCGAGCAAGCCGCGCCCGTCCACCTCGCGCGAGTGTGTCAGCACGAGATCCCGCTCCGTGGAGAGGTAGTGGATCACCGGGCCCGATTCGACGAGGTATTGAGACGCGCCGGTCGGCAGCGCGGCGAAACTCACGAGATGAAGCGCGCCATCCGGGACGACGAACACCCGCGTGGAAGTCGACAGATGCCGCGCGAGGGGATCCCAGATCTGGCGGCGCAAATCTGTCGCGACGCGCCGATATGCGGCCTCACTCCGAGCCGCCCCCCTCCCGGCGGTAATCGCCTCCTGATCGATCTGCTTCCGCCATTGCACGACAAGTCTGTCGATGTCAGCCGCACTGCCGAGCGGAACCAGGGCGGGCCGGCGGTCGGCGGCGCTCACGATGAACGCCAGATAGGCCGGCTCAGTTTCGCGCCCCGGTGTGCTGCTCTCGCCAGCGGCGGGCCGCGGCGCGCGATACCTGACGAAGCCCACCAGCGCGCTGTCGGATTCCAACGCCGCGGATATCTCGGCAAGGTGGATGCGGGCCCTCGATTGGTCGTCTCGGAACCTGACGCTGTGCTCTGCGAGTGCACGCTCCGCACCCTCCTTCGCGGCTGTGGCCTCGTCGAGGAGGCGACGGTATCGCTCTGGAGGGTCGTTGCGAATGCCGCGTACGGCCAGTGCGGCGAGGCGCTCGCGGGCCGCTCCGAGGGCTTCCGCAAGTCGCACAGTGTCGGGTGTGTCGCCGGTTCTCGCCAGACGATGGCGGGCCGCCATCTCGTCGAGAACGATCCCGCGATCTCGGATGACTGCGTCCCATGCTTGCGTGAGGAACCCGCGGCCGCTCGATTCGCTGGAGGCCAGGCTCAGCATCAAGTCGAGGTCTGCGCCGAACGATGAGGCATATGCCAGCGCCTGACGTTCGGGGAGCGTGCGAACGGTGAGTCGCAGGTGCTCTCGAGCGATTTCATCGGCACGAGCCGCGAGGCTGAACGCCTCGGCCCTTGCGCCGGCGCGCGCCGCGAGTTCGGCCTGACTGCGCAGCGTGAGCACGACGTCAGGGTGCTCCGGGCCCAGCGCCTCCTGCTGGATCGCCAGCGCCCGGGCCAACAACGGCGCGGCGTTCTCGTCGCTGCCGGTCTTCAGGTGAAAGCGGGCCAGGTTGACAAGACCGGTCGCCACCTTCGGATGCTTTACGCCGAGCGAGCTTTCCCAGATGTTCAGGGCCCTCTCGTAGTGCCGCCTGGCCAGCTCGTCTTCCCCGCTGCGCGACAGCACGTCGGCGAGGTTGGTCGCGGCGGCGCCGACCTCTGGATGATCTGGGCCGAGGAACATTTCCTGGGACCCAAGCGCGCGCTCGAACAGCGGTCGCGCTCGTCGATAGTCGTCAGGACTGGAGAGCACCGCGGCCAGATTGCGGAGACTCTCCGCCGTGCGCGGGTTGCCCAACCCGCCACTTCTCTCGCGCGCCGCAAGCACTCGCTCGAAGAGGTCGACGTCGTCCGGACCATAACCGGAGAGGGCAAACAAGTCGCTGATGAACCACGCGGCGCGACCACGTTTCGGATCCGCCGGCTGCAGCACCTCCTCATTGATCTGCGTGGCGCGCTCGAAGGACGCCATCGCCTCGGCATAGCGGCCAAGTCCCGCGAACACCGTCGCGAGCGTGTGTAGACTCTGCGCCACTTCGGGGTGTTTCGGCCCGAACGTCCGCTCGGCAATGGCCAGCGATCGTCGGGCTGCCGGTTCCGCTGCCGCATAGTCGCCGAGATCGCGGAGATCCATAGCCAGGTTCTCGAGCGGCGTCCTGAGGCGCTGGTCATTGGGGCCGTACGCCCGTTCGGTCAATAACACGAGCTGCTCGTTCAACCGTGCAGATCCCGCGAAATCCCCACCAAGTTCGCTCAGCACCACCGCAACGCCGGTCAGGACGTGAAGCGTGAAGGGGTCGGCCGGGCCGGCGAACCTTTGCGCCAGCATGCGCGCGCGCACGAATCGCTCACGCGCCGCGGCGTAGTCGCCGGTCTCTTGATAGAAGATTCCGAGATTGACGAGCGTGCGGACCGTCTGCAGATTGCCTTCGCCGAGGATCGATTCGCGGATTCGCTGCGATCGCTCGAGCAGAGCCTTCGCAGTGCCGTCGTCCCGAACTGTGATCAATAGTCCGGCGAGACTCTGGAGTGCGGCGGCGACGGCCAGGTGATTCGGGCCGAATGCCGCCTCTCGAATGGTTACCGCCCGCTCGAGCAACGGTCGTGCGGCCGCCAGCTCACCGGCCAGCGCCCGTTGAACGCCGAGGTTGATCAGGCTCGTCGCCACCTCGGGGTGAAGTGGACCGAACACCTTCTCTTTGATCACGAGAGCCCGCTCAGCGATCGCGCGTTTCTCCTGGTTCGTCACCTTCGACGACCGGCGCACCGCTCGGCCAAGCAGGTCGAGGACCTCGGCCACTTCCACGGCATCGGGGCCCCTGCTGCTTTCAACCCGAACCAGGAGCGCCCGCGCGACGTTTTCGGCTTCGATCCCTCTCCCCCGGTCGAGAAGGTTCCGGATCATATCCAGCGACTCGGTGAAACCCCGAATGGGCGTGCTGCTCTGGCCGACGGCGGGGTGCACGCTGGTGAGGGATGCACTGGTACTGACGACGGCTGCCAGGCCGATGAGGAGGCGACACAGGATCCCGCGGTGCGCTCTAGGCGTCACCAGTTCACTCTGACACCAAGCTGGATCTCGCGGGGAGGCCTCGTGGTCGTCACTTGGCCGAAGCCGGCGCCGGTGTCGCAGGTCGTTGTTCCGAAACACGTGGTATTGACATCGAGGAACTGGGTCTGGTTGAACGCGTTCACCAGGTCTGCCCTGAGCTGAAGGCGGGTCGTGCCACCAAGAACCATGTTCTTCGACACGGCGATGTCCCATTGGTGCCGGCCCGGCAGCCGGAAGGGTGCGACCGGCGCCGTGCCATACTCACCAGCGGGTGACGGGACGAACGCCGCTGGATCGAACCAGGCCCCGCCCGTCTGACCTCCGGCCGCTGGATCGCCGACCTCGTTCGGCCTCAGTGCGTTCGGGAAACAGGAGCCGTCGTAGTTGCAGTTGACGACCTGCACCCGAGCCGCCGGACCCGACTCCATCCTGGTGATCCCGGCAATCTGCCACCCACCCAAGACCGCCTTCCGCCAGCCGGTCGTCGTGTCCCGAACCAGCGGCAGCGCATAGACGTAGGAGGCGCTGAAGATGTGGAACCGATCCGTGCCCGCCGCGGCAACCTCCATGTCCTTCGCCAGCGGATTCTGCGGATCATCGCGGACATCGTTGTCGTAGGTCGCGTCCGTCTTGTTCCGACTCCAGGTGTAGTTCAGCGTCACCGCTCCCGCGCGGCCGGCTTCGTGGCGGAAGCTGCTGACGAAGCCGTGGTAGCGACTCCTGGCGCTGGTCTCTCGCATCCCGATAGCGCCATAGCCAGGATACGGGCGCACCAGATTCGCTGGCGCGCCATCCGCGGCGAGGTGTGCGGGTTGCGGGCGGTTGATGTCCACATACCGGAGCAGATGATCGGCGCGGGACCCGACGTAGCCGGCGTCGATGACGCCATGCGAGTACAGGCGTCGCTGCAGGCCGACGTTCCAGTGCTGCCGCCGTGGGGCCACCAGTTGCTCGCTGGTCGCAAGAGCGTCAGGCGTGAATACCGCGAAGGGCTGCAGAACCGTGCCCGCGATCGGGTTCGACAGCGGTGCGTTGCTGGCGAACACCTCGGCGCGAAACGGATCGTAGTAGGACTCCTGCACGTTCTGCGCGAAGATGCCGACCTGCGTCTGGTCGAAGTACATGCCGTACCCGGCGCGTACGAACATCCGGCCGGCGCCGACCGGATCCCAGGCCGCACCGATGCGGGGCTGCAGGTTGTTCGTGTCAGCCGCGTAGATGGCACGGCCATATGCCGAATCCTGACCTGCCACCCGGATCCCGTTGAACAGGTTGCCAGTCCCCAGCACGACGAACGAGCCGTCCGGATCCGCAAAGGCTGGCGCCTGCGTGCGATCGTAGTGCGCGGGCGAGAAGGTGAAGAGCATGTCGCTCTGGTCGGTGAGCGGCGAGTAGAACGCGTAGCGGAGGCCGAGGTCGAGCGTAAGCTCCGGACGGACTCGCCATGTGTCCTGCAAATACACTTCGTATCGATTCGTCCGGAAGCGATTGCGCACGTCGATATCGGTCTCGGAATAGTCACACCCGGGCCCGCAGACTCGGCCCGCGTTGCCGCGCAGGAAATTCTGGAAGGCCGTGAATCCACCGCCATCTCTGAACCCGAACGAGCCCTGCGTCGTTTCCGGAATGAGATTGGAGTTGCTGTGTTCGAGGGCGAACAGCCCGCCTGCCTTCAGTGTGTGCCGGCCGTGCTGGAGGCTGAGCGCGGAACCGAGGGTGTGATTGAGATACTCGCGCGGACGGCGCTGCGACGCGGCAATCTGGGTCAGGCCCGTGACGCTCACCCTGGGAATGAGGCCATCGGCGTTCTCAGGAAAGAACTCGGGAATCGCGATCCCGAGATCTCCTCGTTTCTGCAGCTGGTCGTCCTGAGATGCGGTGTGGCTCGACAGCTGATACGACAATTCAGGCAACAGCCGTCGCCCGGCCCGCCGCGCTTCGATGACCGCGAGATGACCCACTTGGTACCGATGACCCGGCACAAGGTCCGGCGATGTGAGGTAATCGCCGAGCGAGTCAGCTCGATCGTGGAGATATCGACCCGTCAGCGACCAGTGCGAACCCATGTTGTAGTCCGCACGCCCGAACTCCTGGCGCGTGTCGAGCCTGGTCGTGATGACTGACTCATAGCGATTGGTGCCCGGGATGTTGGGCGTCGGCCACAGGGCCAGCAGTTTCACCGCGTTCGGGTCGCGCGCCTCGGGCGGGACATAGTGGAGACTGGCGGGGTCAGTCAGCCAAATTGGGTCCGGCGCGAGTCCGCGCGCCGTTCCTTTCCCGCGGGAGCTCCGTCGCCACTCCTGCGAAACGAAGAAGAACAGCTTCTTGCGGCTGGGCAGCGCCGGCCCGCCGAGCGTATATCCGAAGTTGTTGTATCTGAGTCGTGGCGGTGTGCCGTTGATTTCGGCTCGAGGGCTCATATTGCGAAAGAAGGAGTTGGCATTCAGGGCGTCGTTGCGCAGGAAGTGATAGGCGCTCCCTGAGAACCGGCTGGTCCCTGACTTGGTGACGGCGTTGATCACTCCTCCGCCATTGCGAGCCCATTCCGCCCCATAGGCACTGGTGATGACGTTGATCTCCTGGATCGCATCGAGTGACGGCGTGGTAATCAGCGTGTAGTTGTTCCAGCCGTTGACGTTCGAGGCGCCGTCGAGCAGCCAGTTCACCGCGCTGCGGCGTCCGCCGTTGATGGAGATGTCGAGGTTCCCCTGGTCGCAGAAACACGCGTCCTCGCGGAGATCGCTGGAGACGCCCGGCACGAGCGTGGCGAGCTGGACGAACGTGCGGTTGACAAGTGGCAGCTCCCGAACGCCCACCTGCTGAATCAGACCCCCACCGGTGGAGGTCGGCTGCACCAGTCGCTCTGCCGTGACGGTCATGGTCTCGATCGCACCGACCATCAGCCGGCCGTTGACCTGCAACCGATCGTTGACGTGAAGAGAGATGCCGCGTGCCGTGAAGGGCTCAAACTTCGGCAGCACGAAGCTGATCTCATAGTTTCCGATCGGAAGGCTCGCCGCGTACTGACCGATGCGGTTGGTGACAACTTCGCGCGTCCGGCCGGTATCGACGCTCGTGATCACGACCGTGACTCCGGGAAGCACGCCGCCCGTCTGGTCCACGAGAGCGCCGAGGATCGTGCCCGTGATCTCCTGCGACTGGGCAGGCACGGCCAGTGGCACCAGCACAGTCAGGCACGCGGTCAGCGCTCGAACCAGTATTTTCATGCCGACTCCATCGATTGACGGCGCCTCTCTTAGTCGGATCGCTTCTTGAGAATGCGGACCTGGCTGAGAAGACGCCTGGCCTGGTCGCTACCTTGCCCTTGCAGCTGGATCACCTTGTTCAACTCCGATTCGGCACCTGCGAGATCGTTCCGCGCGAGCAGCGCCTTGGCGAGATAGAAGTGGGCGTCTTCCAAGTAGGGCGAGTCGCCGAGCGCAATCGTGCCGCGGAGTCGATCGATACCGAGGTCTCGCTGACCCAGCATCAGATGGGTAATGCCAAGGAAGAATCGGATGTGGGGGGCATCGGGATCGGCATCCGCAGCAAGACGGAGATCCGCAACGGCCTCGCTGTAATCAGCCTTTCTGTACGCCGTCATGCCGCGAAGGAACCGAGCGGTCGCCTCGTCTGGCACCCCGCGCAGCGTCGACGGCTGGTACACAGGTGGTTCGAATCGCGCCAGCTGTTCGAGCGAAGGCACCGGTGCCGCCGGCGGCGCCGCTGGTGCGGCCGGCTGCGGAACCGTGGCTGATATTGGCGCCGGTGGCGGCCCGCTCCGGATCGTCTCCGAGACGACGGGCCGAACCTCGCGCAGCCAGGTCGCCCCTCCCACAGCCAGGATCAGCGCGGCGGCGACTGCCGCCGGAACCCATATTGGTGCCGTGCGCCGCCGGCCGGGCTCGACCTCAGCGCTCGATCGCGTCAACTCGTCCCGAATGGCCTGGAGCGTCCGCAGCTCATCGAAGCAGCGGGCGCACCCGAAGTAATGCTCCTCGAACGTCTCGCAGGCCTTCTCGCCCAGGTCGCCTGCCAGGTAGCGCTCGAGAATCTCCTCCCGTACTGGCAGCGTGCAGTCCATTCTGCTCTTCGAAGAGTGAGTGGTGTCCGCGCTCATGTTCGTGACAGCTTTTTCACGGCTTCGATCGTTTTCTTGAGCGCGCGCGATTTGCGGGCTCTGACGACTTCGGAGCTCAGCTGCAGCCGAACGCCTATTTCTCCGGGCTTGAGGCCTTCCACCAGCGTCAGCAGCAGGATCTTGCGATCCGTGGGATCCAGCGCCATGAGCGCACGGCGAACCAGGTCCAGGCGCTCGCGATCCTCGACCGGCTCGGGCACGCTCTCGAGGTGCAGCGCCACGTCGATGGAATCCTGCCTGGGCCGGCGGCTCCGGGTGCGCAGGTAGTTGTTGATCATGTTGCGCGCGATGCCGTAGACGAACCCGGCCAGCCGTTCCGGCTCGCGCAGCTGCTCACCCCTGAGAGCCTGCACCACGGCGAGCATCACTTCCTGTGCGAGATCGCGGGCTGCTTCGGGATCCCGTGTCCGGGCGAGCACCAGGAACCGGATCCGGTCCGAAAACAGGCTGACGAGTTCCTCCTCGGCAGACGGTTCATGTTCGCGGATGCGTTCGGCGAGTCGGCTTTGTTGCTGGGGCGTGAGGAATTCCCGGGACGCTCCAGCCGCTGCGCCGCCGGAGGGAAGGGCCACTGGACGTCTCCTGGAGACCAAAAGGAGTGATTTTACACGCGCCGGACCCGTGCGAAGCAAAGGATCTTCGTCACGTTCTCGGAGCGTCGACCACTTCCTTACGACGCTGCACGTCACCTCTCGTGACCTTGGAGGAATTAGTGCGTATCGTGGCCATTCTCACCTTCGTTCTTACCGCCGCCTCGGCCGTCCAGGGTCTTCGGGCCTTCGACGCACCGGTCCGTCAAGACGCACACCTGGTGCAAGGAGCCGTTTGCGCGCAGGACTTCCCAACCGTCGCAGCACCCGACCCACGCGCGACGGTTGTGATGTGCGGACTCGACAACCCGCGCGGTCTGACCTTCAGCCAGTTCGCTCTCTACGTTGCCGAGGCCGGGCGCGGTGGCCTCGGGCTCGCTACCCCGGAATGCTTCACCGGCCAGGCAGGCGCCACCCGCTGCTACGGACTGAGCGGCGCGGTGAGTGTGCTGTGGAACGGTATCCAGACGCGGATCGCAACCGGCTTTCCCTCGCACGCCACCGCCATCGGAGGCGGCGCTATCGGACCCAACGACGTGGCAGTGATGCCATCCACCGACGCGTCGCCGGCTCTTGGGCCTACGGGCGCCTCGCCCCGCTGCGTCGGCGGATGCGTCTACGTAGCGGTCGGACTGCAGCAGCCGCCCGGCTACCGCACGCTTTATCCCTTCCTCGCCGATTTTGCCAAGCTCGCGCGCATCACGGGGAACCTCGACTGGAGCTTCGTGGCCGATCTCGGGGATTACGAGACCCAATACGACCCGGACCAGGTGTTCCTATCTCCTCCCGAACTGGACACCAATCCTTACGGACTGTTGGCCGAGGCAGGCGGAGGTGTGATGGTCGCGGATGCGGGTGGTAATTCGCTCCTTCGCGTGGCGCCCTCCGGCGGCATCTCCACGGTGGCGGTGTTTCCGCCGAACGCTTACGGCGCGACGCTCGACGATGCCGTGCCCACCTCGGTGACCGTGGGTCCGGACGGTGCCCATTACGTAAGTGAGTTGACTGGATTTCCGCTGGTCCCGGGCGCCGCGAACATTGTCCGTGTCGGGCACCGGGGCGAGGTCGACTCGGCGTGCCTCACCGGGTTCACGCAGATCATGGATATGGCGTTCGACAAGGCTGGAGACCTCTACGTGCTCTCACTCCGGGGAACGGTGGTGCGCATCATTCCGGACAGGCGCGCGACATCAGCCGGGCCGGACTTTCGTGGCGCCTGCGACCGATATGCGGCCGGCGAGCGCACCACCATCGTGAGCGGACTGACCCAGCCGACGTCGGTCGAAGTTGGTCCTGACGGGGCTCTTTACATCTCCAATCGCGGCACCTTGTCGGCAGTCGGACAGGTCATCCGGATAGAAGTGGGACGGGAATGAGCCGTCACCTCCGGCCTGCGCCTGCTGTGTGGGCCGTCGCGGGATGTTCGGCTTCGTCAACGTCGTGTAGCGGAGGAACAGACATGATTCGACACTTACTCACGGCGGCGGCGGTCGCGGTCGCGTTGACCCTCCCGCAGCTTTCCGTTACGGCAGCAAAGCCGGGCGCGGTGCCGACGATCACCGATCTCGGCACCCTCGGCGGAGGCTTCAGCGATGCGTTCGGGATCAACAACGACCCGAACGACATTCAGGTCGTCGGCCGGAGCACCAGAGCCGACGGGTTCACGCACGGCTTCTTCTGGACGGCCTCGACAGGGATGATCGACCTGGGGACGCTCGGCGGTAACAGCTTCGCGGAGGACATCAACAATCACGGGGTGATCGCCGGCAGCAGCGACGATGCCGCCAGGCAGCGGCGGGCGGTCGTGTGGACGATGACCGATGGTAGCTGGACGATTCGCAACCTCGGTACGGCGTCAGGCACGTGCTGCAGCAGCGCGTACGGCGTCAACAACGGAGTCGCCGGCGATCCGTCGAGTGCCGTCGTCGTGGGAAGCAGCGCGGTGCCGTCGGGCGGGAGCCACGCGGTGATGTGGAGACAGTCGGGGACGGACTGGCTGGTCGAAGACCTCGGTACATTACCTGGTGATGTGGCCAGCGCCGCGCACGATGTCAACGACGGCGGCACGGTCGTGGGCATCAGCGGCAACACGCTGGATGTCTACAGCGCTTTTCGCTGGACGCCGTCCACCGGGATGGTCAGGCTGCCGGGCCTGGGCGGTGAGACCTACGCGCTGGCCGTCAGCAACACGGGCGACATCGCCGGACTGAGCACCGATGCGGCCGGCAATCGCCATGCGGTCCGCTGGCTTGCGGGCAGCGACGCGATCGTTGATCTCGGAACGCTCGGCGGGTGCTGCAGCGAAGGCTACGGCATCAACGGCCTCGGAGACATCGTCGGCGTGAGCAGTATCGGGCTTCGCTCGGGTACTCAACACGCGTTTCTCTCCAAACCTGGCGGGCGCATCACCGACCTCGGCGCCTTACGCGGGCAGAGCGCCGCGCGGGATCTGAACGATTTCGGCACCGTCGTCGGCGGAAGTGGCAAGGCGCAACTCCACGCCGCGATCTGGAAGCTGCCGTGACGAGCCGATCGATGCAGTGCCCCCGACGGCCTGAGCATCGCGTTCACTGACGGCTCGACGCTCTATCGGTTTGATCGGACTACACGATAAGCTGGCGGACGTCACCGGCACTGAACGACCATCCTGGTCCGAAAGCGGTAGCGCAGCGCTGGGGAATGGAGTGCGTTATGCGTCTCAGACTCGCATCCGCGTGCGGTGTGTTCGTCCTGACGGTCTGCGGAAGCAGTTGCGGCGGAGGAGAAGGAGGCTCAACACCGGTGTCTCCGACCCCTCCTCCGGTGACGCAGCCGACAGCGCCGATCGTGATCGCGGGTGAAAACTGGAGTCTCACGTTTGGCTCCAGCACGAACGGCCCTCTCACGTCACTGGAGGGCGCTTTCGACGTCGCCGGGGGGACCATCACCGCGTACATGCAACCGTTCGGTAGCTGCCTGCACGGGGATACCACTCGGCTGTCTCTCTCGGGCACGCGCTCGGGCAGCGCGATTCAGATGGAGGGGGGCGGCGTGCGGATCACCGCCACGATGTCGGCCGACGGCCAGAGCCTCCAGGGCACCTTTTTAATAACGGCTGGGGTCTGCGGCAGCGGGACGACGACAGGGTCTGTCGTCGGCCGCCATGTCGACCTGACGGGCGTCTGGTCCGGGACGATGGGGCAGATCCCGGCAGTTGTCGATCTCACGATGGCAACGAAAGCCGACGCGGAGGG
>Ga0068857_100005017_pt1 | contig 11252 bp, 9 predicted proteins | sample KBSCornC72_FD_66591 | JGI IMG/M metagenome (GOLD analysis project Ga0068857, IMG submission 66591) | Corn rhizosphere microbial communities from Kellogg Biological Station, Michigan, USA - KBS Corn C7-2 | ecosystem: Host-associated > Plants > Roots > Rhizosphere > Soil ...
CAAGGGCGTATCCTTTGCAACGAATAAGGTTGGAGCCTGAATGCGCCTTTCTGATTCCCCGGAACAGGACGCAGCGGCTACGGCTGGGACTGAACGGGCCGAGTTCGCTCAATCTGCGCTGGAGAACCTGTTTGATATTTCTCCTGACGCAATCGTTGTCACGGATGCCAGTGGCAATATCCGTGCGGCAAACCCGCGCGCAGTGGAATTGTTTGGTTACACTCAAGGCGAACTGACCGGAAAAACTGTCGAAGATCTGGTGCCGGAGCGGTTCCGCCGCAATCATCCTTCTCACCGCGAAAACTATCATGCCCATCCACGCGCTCGGCAGATGGGTGCGGCCTTGAACCTCTACGGGTTGCGAAAAGACGGTTCAGAGTTTCCCGTCGATATCATGCTCAAGCCTTTGGCTACGCCGCAGGGCATGGCCGTGCTCAGCATTATTCGCGACGTGACGGAGCAACGTGAGGCGCAGGACCTGGTCCGCCGCAAGGACCTGCAGCTTCGCTCACTACTGGATGGCGTGAGGGACTACGCAATCTATCTGCTCGATAAAGGCGGTTACATTACAACGTGGAACCCCGGCGCGGAGCGGATCAAGCAGTACACTCCCGACGAGATTATCGGAAAGCATTACTCGCGATTCTTCACGCAGGATGATATTGACCGAGATCGTCCGGCTGAACTCTTGAAACTGGCGGCACAACGCGGACGGGTGGAGCATGAGGGCTGGCGGGTTCGCAAGGATGGCACGCGATTCTGGGCGAATGTGGTGCTGACCGCAGTTCGGGATACTGCTTCCGGGGAGGTGACCGGATACGCGAAGGTGACGCGAGACTTCACGGATCGGAAGCGTGCCGAAGAAGCGGTGATGCTGCAACTGAGCCAGGCATTGCTTGCGAACATGGATGTGCGGAAGCTCCTGAGCGCAATTGCAGCGAGCCTGTCTGAAGTTCTTCCGCTGGATGCCGCGACGCTCGGCCTTTATGACGAGAAGTCCAGCACGTTAATGGTGCAATTCCTCGCCATCAACGAAGGGAGCCCTCAGCAATCGGATGTGCGTTTGCCGCTCGATGGCTCGCCAGCCGGAACGGCATTTAGAACGCGCGAGCCGCTGGTTCTCAATCGCATTCAGGATTCGGATCTTGCTGCGGGCGCGGCTCACCTTACAGGAATAGGAATGAAGTCGGGCTGCTGGGTGCCATTGATCCATCGCGAGGTTGCGGTGGGGGCACTTGCGGTGGCCAGTCGGCAAGAAGGCGCCTTCACCAATCGCGAGGTAGAAATGCTGGTCCAGGTGGCGGACCAGGTGGCGATGGCCGTGAGCAACGCAATGGTGTTCCGGCAGATCGCCGAGTTGCGGGATCGATTGAGGCAGGAGAAGCTATACCTCGAAGAGGAGATCAACCTCGAGAACCGATTCGAAGACATCGTGGGTGAGAGCGGCGGTTTGCGCCAGGTTCTGAAGCAGATAGAAACGGTAGCTCCAACGGATGCAACTGTGCTGATCCAGGGTGAGACCGGTACAGGCAAGGAACTGCTGGCTCGCGCCATTCACAGGCTTAGCGGGCGCAGCGAACGAACGTTTGTAAAGGTAAATTGTGCCGCGATCCCGGCGGGCCTGCTCGAGAGCGAACTTTTCGGACATGAAAAGGGGGCCTTCACGGGCGCGATTGCACGCAAGATGGGGCGCGTCGAGCTTGCCCATGAAGGCACTCTGTTTTTGGACGAGGTAGGAGAGTTGCCGCTTGATCTGCAGCCAAAGCTGTTGCGCGCGCTGCAGGAGAGAGAGATTGAGCGGCTCGGTGGAAACAGGCCGATTCCGGTGAACGTGCGCCTGATCGCGGCGACCAATCGCGATCTGGGGCAGATGGTAGCGGAGAAACAGTTTCGCAGCGACCTCTTCTACAGGCTGAAGGTGTTTCCGATTTTCTCTCCTCCGCTTCGCGACAGAACGGGAGACATCCCTGTTCTAGTTCGGCACTTTGTTACAAGTCTCAGCCGGCGAATGGGCAAGAACATCACTTCCATCCCTGAGCAGACGATGCAGGCACTCTGCCGGTGGCCGTGGCCGGGAAACATACGCGAACTGGAAAACTTCCTCGAGCGATCTGTGATTCTCACGCGCGGATCTGAGCTGTACGTTCCGCTGGCCGAACTCGAGACGAAGGTGGCCGAAGAAGAGGAAGAACTGGAGCGGACCAATCCCACTCTGCACGCTGCCGAGCGTGAGCATATTCTTCGCGTGCTGAGGGAGACCGAGGGCCAGATCGGCGGAGCTGACGGCGCCGCTGCCCGTCTCGGGTTGAAACGTACTACGCTGAACTCGAAGCTGAAGAAACTTGGCATCGAGCGTGGCGACTATATATAGGAATCGCGGGCTAAGGATCGCTCCTGTCCTAAACAGGCAAACACAAGCCGATTCATCGGAAGTGATAAGCCTGCTTCTCGTTCGCATCCCCTATCGCGACTCCCTCTGGCGCTCGATCGGAGGAATCGTGCTCTCGTACGCAAAGTCGACCTCCAGACCTTGGAAAGTTCGAGGTAGGAAAGGGAGTCCGGGCACAACTCGTGTTCAACCTGCGAGGTGCTTCCGAAAGAAAGTAGCCACCTGTTCATTGAACTTTCTGTGAAATGCGACTCTGTCGAAGCCAGGTGGATCGACGCAAACAATCGTGCGGTTGGCCGACTTGGCTTCTTCAGAACAAGGGCAATCAAACGACAGATGAGTAGCGCCGGCAACCAGATGAAATTCGGGTTTTCCTGGGAGATTCCCTGCTACGGCAGACACTTCCTGAGGTCTTACTCCCATACCACCCAGTTCCGAACTCCACAGTTGAACTGGAACATGAACCTTCTCCAAACTCGACTTGTGCGGAAAGAAATCGACAGGGTCCGCGATGACATAGGCCGATATGCGTGGCTCGTATCCTGAAGCGTGGTGAGGAATCTGGTGATCGCGGATCTGAGCACACATGTGTACAACCGGAGGGCACTGGATCACCAATGTATTGAAGTCAGGCGTTCCTCCCGCTAGAACCAGCCCCGTGTAGCCGCCGCGAGAAAACCCGAAAAAGCCGATGTGACGCATATCGATATCGGCGCGAGCGAATGGATGATGTTCAAAGAAATCAATCGTTCGCTTGATATCGATGGGTCGAACGAAGAATGCTGACATATCGTCCGCTGATTTCCCGCCGATATCGAGTGTGGAATCCTGCGAGTGGTTGATAGCTACAACGGCAAAGCCGGCATCAGCCAGAAACTCGGCCGTATCGAAGTGGCTATATCTGTCCTCGAACATTCCATGAGAGATCACGACGAGCGGAAGTCTCTGGCGCGTGACCGGACAATTCTCAACCACATGCATCGTTGTTGGGATCCCGCTGCGGTCCACAACCCTTGCCTGTGCTGGAGTCGCACACGGTGTCCAAAGCTCCGCCAGAAGTCTCGGTCCACTGCCGTCGGCTGGGATCACGATGTGTCGAATACCTGATCCCTGAGCGGCCACTGGTAGCAACACGAGCACGATCAATCGCGAAATCCCAACCCAGTCGATACACCATCTCTCGAACCAACCAAGACCAATGATCATTGCTCTCCCAAACACAGCAAAAACTCTATTTAGGCTCAACTTCGTTAGATTCTAGTGCAGCCTGTGCTCCACGCCTTGTGGCACTGTCAACGCCCACGCGTTTTGCGCGGCTTTAATGTTCGTGACGACCCGGTGACGATGACTGTTGTGACGAGATCTCGTCTGGTGACGATATGTCGTCATCGTCACTTCGTCAGCTTGGCCTTCGTCACGAGTGATTCCTCTCACCTCTGATAAAAAATAAGCCTTTCAGAATCAGCCACAAACAACGCGGCTTTCGCTCGTCACACAAGTTTGGCACGCTGCATGCCTTATAGAGGGCAAGGCTGATGGGAGGCCTGAATACGTTGCGAATCACGATTCAAGATAAGGCCGAAACACTCGAGATGATGTTGGAAGGACGAGTAGCAGGTCCGTGGGCGAGTGAACTCGACCGAGTGTGGTTGGAAGCTGCTCCGCGGTTGCAATCGAAGAAACTCATCATCGATCTGCATAACGTCACTTACGCGGACGCGAACGGCAAGCAGGTGCTACGAGACATATACGCTCAGACGCATGCTGAGCTGGTTGCCACTACACCGTGGACGCAATTTCTGGCTGAAGAAGTTACTGCGAACAAGACAGCACTAGTGGAAGAGGGAGAATAACGATGCAAACGATGCGCGAAACGATCACTGGTTCCAAAGTTCAGCGGCCCGGCGAGTTCTTCAAGAAGCTCTCTCCCTCGGCCCTTCGCGACCTCGAGTCGATGGAATTCCCGACGTTGTATCAGCCGGGACAACTGCTCTTCTCAGAGAAGTCGATCCCTGCCGGCATCTTCATCGTCATCTCCGGCGAAGTGAAACTGTCGATCAATTCGAGCGACGGCAAGCGCCTGATTCTCTCGATCGCCAAGGCTGGTGAAGTGCTCGGCCTCTCGTCAGTGCTGTCGGGTATGCCCAGCGAGATGACGGCCGAGGTTCTGTATCCGACGCGCATCGCAGTAATCGAGCGCGATCAGTTTCTGAACTTTATGTCGCGGCATCCTGAGGTCTACCAGGTGGTCACACAGGAGCTCAGCCTGCAGTACAAGGTAGCTTGCGAGCAGCTTCGCACAGTTGCGCTGGCTGGTTCTGCACCGGAGAAACTGGCGCGGCTTCTGCTGGAGTGGAGCGAGAGCGGGCAGAAGACCGAGAACGGGATGCGCTTCCGGTTTTCTCTCACGCACGAAGAGATCGGCGAATTCATCGGCGCTTCGCGTGAGACCGTTACACGCACGCTGTCGACGTTCAAGAGCCGCCGGCTGGTTGCGTTCCACGGATCGATTCTTGAGATTCCGAGCAAGGTAGCGCTGCAGAACATTGCTGGGATGTAAGCAGGATCGGGCCTAGATAGACCACGTATTCATACGCCGCGATAGAGTAGTTGGGCCCGGGTTCGTGGCGCGAACTTATACAAAATACCCGAGCAAGTGCGCACGGAAGCCTTCACGCTAGAATGGCAGTCAACTATCCGCCATTCAACTCCCAGGAGGCTTCCATGCGCAGGGTTCTTCCGGTTCTGCTCTTCATCGCACTTGCGACCATCTCCACATCACATCTGATTGCACAGGGCGCGCCACCGCAGGGTGGGGCCGACCAGCCTTACACGATTGAGTACTACTACAAGGTGCAATGGGGGCATCAGCAGGAGTTCCTCGAACTCTTCCTCAAGAACCACTATCCGCTGCTGAAGAAGATCCAATCCACCGGCCGCATGCTCGCCGTCAAAATCGAGACGCCCGCCTACCACACCACCGAAGACGGCCGCTGGGACTATCGCGTCAGCATCACCTTCAAGAACTCGACGGTTGCAACTACAGCGAATCCCGATGAGGAAGCGCTGATCAAGCAGCTATGGCCGGATCAGGAGACGTACAAGCGCGAGGAGCAGCGGCGGTTCGAATTTCTGCTGTCGCACTGGGATTTGCCGGTTACAAATATTACGCCGAAGTAGCAGGGTTCCGGGATCTGTTATCAGTCATCAGTTGTCAATGGTCGTTGCGGGTCTGCCTGGGTTTTCCCGAAGGATTCGACAGGTCAAATGAAGCAGCAAGTCGTCGCAAATCGGCTTGGTTTATCACCTGTCCTTGCGAAGAACATGCACTCCGCCATATCAGATGGTCAGGTGTAAGATAGGTCCGCGTATTACGCGGTCACAATTGGGGTCACATCCGGCATCTTTGAAGTCTTGTGTCTGCTCGGAACGGGTGGAATGAGAGGGTGTCTCGTGCCCACGGCAGGGTCGGCGTAGAGAGACTGCGGTTCGCATGGAGCCAGTAGGTTGATGAAACGAGCGGCGTTTTTACTGTTGATGGTGGCGACGTACATGAAAGCGGCGCCGATGAAGGTTCACATTGTGACGGATGTTCCGTCACCGCAGCCGGTGGGGACGGTGATCGGCCTGACCGCGCGGGTGGACGGCGGGGCGAAAGGGTCCCTGGCAGTCCGATTCGATGTGAGCGAGAACGGTGGACCGTTTCAGCTATTGAGCGATTACAGCCGTGACGCGACGTTTGCCTGGGCGCCGGAGCTTTATGAGCATGAGTCAAAGCTGCGAGTAATGGTGTTGAACCAGGAGACGAAGGAGACAGCCGAGGCGGAACTTGTCTTCCGGATGACGCCGCGAAAGATGGGCGCGGATGGAACTGTGACGCCGACGACGAATCCGCTGGTTGCGTTGTTCAGCGCGCCCGCGTGCGCGGTTGGCGGCAAGTTTCAAGTGGCATTTCACGAGGAAGGTAGCAGCGCGGTGAGCCACACACCCCTCATGGCGTGCCGCGGGACGGTGACGAACAACGTGTACGTCGCCGGAATGCACGCGGACTCGGTATATGTGATGCGTAGTGAAGTGTCGGGCTCTGCGGACACGAAGACAGGTAAATGGCTTCCGTTCCACACGGGCATGGTAGACGGGAACTTTCTCCACGTTGAGACGACGTATCGCGACCCTGGTCTCTACAGCACGGCGGACGGGATCATTGTCCGCAGCGGGGATGCGGGGAGAACGGTAGCGACGGATCTGGATGGCCGGCTGGTCTGGTTCCTAAACGCGCGTTCTGATTACGGAACGAGGCTGCTGGGAGGCGGCCGGTTGTTGGCGATTATGTCGGGAACGAATTCGGCGAACGACATCCACCGCGCACAGATGGTGCGGGAAATAGACCTGGCCGGAAATACTCTGCGGGTGACCAATGCGAGCCGGGTGGCGGAGCAACTGGCAAAGTTCGGGATTCATTCCGATTGCAAAGAGGGCGGGAAGGAGTGCCTGTCGGGATTCCATCACGAGGCGACACGGCTGCCGAACGGGCACACGCTGGTGATTGCGGGCCTGGAGCGAATGGAGCCGGCAGAGACGCAGGGTTCGAAGGAGCCGGTGGATGTGTTGGGCGATGCTGTGATTGATCTGGACGAGAACTTCCAGGTGAGCTGGATTTGGAATTCGTTCGATCACATGGACCTGAAGCGAGCGTCGCTGGGCAAAGCGCATTGCATGCAGGGCGAGGGAAGAGGGGGGTGCCCGCCAGTTTTTCTGGCGAAGCAGGCGAACGGTTGGCTGCACAGCAATGCGGTTTCGTATATGCCCGAGGACGGGAACTTCGTGATTTCGATTCCGGAGCAGGACTGGGTGGTGAAGGTGGATTACGAGAACGGAAAAGGAAGCGGGAAGGTGCTCTGGAGACTGGGAAAAGACGGCGACTTCAAGACGAATTCGGCGGACCCCTACCCGTGGTTTTCGTTCCAGCATGACGCGGGACCGGAAGCAGGGTCAGGGCTGCTGCTGATGCTGGATGACGGGCACCGACGGAAGGATATTTACAAAGATGCGAACAACCGCGGTCAAGCTTGGGCAATCGATGAGAAGACGCATACGGCGACGCCGGTGATGAATCTTGACCTGGGCGAGTATTCGGTGGCGGTGGGGTCGGCGCAGAAGCTGGCAAACGGGGATTACTCATTCGAGTCGGGGTTCATTCTTGGGGTTCCGCCGCGAGGACCTGCCAAGGAATCGGAGTGGAGTCAGACCACAGAGGTCACGCCGGAGGGGAAGATTACATTCAAGCAGCGGGCGGACGGGTCGTTGACGTATCGAAGTTTTCGGGTGCCGGATATGTATACGCCTCCGACGAAATAGAGCGATCGACAGAGACTATTTCGCTTGGGTCCGAGGCGGGGAATGGATGGTGTTCTATTCACCGAAGACCATGTCGCTTTTCGGACGCAGCGACTGATGCCGGTCGCGGAACTTGAAGCACGCCTTTGCACTCTCGGGTGAAAAAGATCTCGCTGCTTCAACGGTCCTATGGATGATTTGCGGGCCAATCGGCGCCGAAAAGGCCCTCAGTTGGCTTATCAACGGCCATCCGGAACGTTAGAGCAACAAAGTGCTCTCAGGAAATCCAACCAGTTTTGAAGCAGTCTGACCGGCCTGTTCTGATGTCCGGTGGATGAGTTCATCGAGGGAACTCACCCGCGGCTTCTCCATTTGCGTACGAGATCCTCTGCAGCGTGCGCCCAATTCGGAAAATGGAACTGAAAGCCGGTCTCCAGCAGTCGCGCTGGCACCACGCGGCGGCTCTTGAGAACGAGTTCGGTTTCGGTACGCATGAAGAGGGCGGCGAGTTCGAGGATGGGTGCGGGAGCAGGGATGCCGTTGGGCATATCCCAGGCCTCGCGCAGGATTGCCATGAAGTCGCGATTGTGCTCGGGGTTGGGGGAGGAGATGTTCACCGGGCCCTCGAGGTCTTCGCGTGCGATGAGGAACTCGACGGCGCGGGCGAAGTCTTCTTCGTGAATCCACGAGACCCACTGACGGCCGTTGCCTTGCTTACCGCCCAGGCCGATACGCGCAAGATTTGAGAGCACTGCGAAGGCGTTGCCCGGGACAGGGCTGAAGGTGATGGCGGAACGCATCGCGACTCTTCGCGTGTTTGGCGTGACGGCTTTGAAAAATATGGTTTCCCAGTCCTTCGCGACGCGGATTGAGAAGTTCCAGGTATCCGGAGCGCCGCCCTGCTCATTGCCGCCGAGTTCGCCGGTGTGCTCGTCCATGGGACGGTCGAGGGCATGACGATAGATGGTGGCGGTGGAAGCATTGAGCCAGACGCGCGGAGGGTTGGCGAGGGAGCCGATGACTTCGCCGAGGAGCTGTGTCGAGAAGATGCGGGAGTTGTAGATGTCGATGCGGTTGTCGGGGGTGTATCGGCAGTTGACGCTGCGGCCCGCGAGGTTGATGCAGACGTCCGCGCCTTCGAGGTACTGGGTCCATATGCCTGGCGTCTGCGCGTCCCAGTGAACCGTTTGCCACTCGGCGGTGTGGGGACCGCGAGTGAGGACGATGACGTGATGGCCGCGCCGTGAGAAGTAACTAGCGAGGACATGGCCGACCTGGCCGCTGCCTCCGGGGATGACGATGCGCAATGGCCGTTCTGCCGGGTTCACCAGGTGAAAGTTTAGTTCATCGGGGACGGCGGTTATTGCTGCTGGACGGTGCTTTGAGCTTGCGGCTGAGGTGGTGGTACGGCCTGCGGAGGCACAGGGGCGTAGCCGTAGGCAGCGATGTACTGGCGGCGTCGGTAGGAGCGGACTTCGTGGACAATGAGAGTGACGATGAGACCGAGGACGAGAAGCGGCGTCCAGAAGACCCAGATTGGCTGAGCGACACGGTTGCCGGCAATGCTGACGGAGTCGGCCGCGCGCATTCCGCCGAACATGACGACGGCATCGCCGCCGACCGAGACGTTCTCGCCCAGGTGGGTGCTGCCGAAGAAGTTGACCAGGTCGTGGCCGATGACGGCGTTGTCTTCAGCGCGGACGGTGCCGAAGAAGACGACGACGTCGTGGTTCGACTGGTGGGCGATATGGACGTTGCCAAAGAAGACGACTACATCGTGATCGATGTCTCCCTTGGCATTGACGCTGCAGAAGAAGCAGACGGCGTCGTGGAGGGTATGGCCTTCGGCGACGTTAATGTTGCTGCCGAACTGAACGGCGTCTTTTTCGGCGCGCGCGGGTTTGGCGGCAAGCAGGAGCGCGGAGGCGAACAGGAAGGCAGAGAACAGACGCAGAGTAGCACGCTGAGTCATGGTGACCCTCACGCGAAATTGTACGCGGGGAGGAGGAGATTGGTTCCCCGGAAAGGTATCCGGATGTGACAAGTCGGCCACCTTCACGAAACATCGGGGCCAAAATGGTTTCTAAAATGTTCGATTCCGGACGGTGCCTGGTCTTTTCGGACAATGAATCTCTGCCTGCTAGCGCCTAATTCCTTTCTGTTCAGCTGGTGAGGATTGGCTACAAACCTGCTCTGTTACGGAGCGTAGCGGACTGCCCGATCCTTATACTCTCTGCGAAGGCAGAAGAGATCCAGACGCTGAGACCTGTTTTTATTGGCGCGGCTTAGGGCTGGGGCTAGATACGGCATGAACCACGGGGGAGGAAAGCATGCAGACTCTTCTCAAGAACGTCCGATTCAGCCTTCGTATGCTGGCTCGGAACCCTGGGTTGACGTTAACGGTTCTACTCACGCTCGCCATCGGCATCGGCGCCAATACAGCCATCTTCACGGTCGACTATGCGACTCTCCTGGCTCCGCTCCCGTATCCGCAACCAGAGCAGTTGGTGATGGTCTGGTCAAAAATCCAGACCTACCATAATGGCGTTTCCGCCGGCGACTTCCTCGACTGGAAACAGCAGAACACGGTTTTCCAGGATCTCTGCGCCTGGTCGGGAGCAAGCTTCAACCTGGCCACCAAAGACAAGCCGGAATACGTTAATGGCGTTCGCCAAACCTACAGCATGCCGCAAATGGTGGGCGAGCCCTTGTTCCTGGGCCGCTACTTCCTCCCCGAGGAGGGCGTAGCGGGCAAGGACCACGTCGTCATCCTCACTCACAAGCTGTGGGTCAAACTCGGCGCCAATCTCAACATCATCGGCACCACCCTGCGCATGGACAACGAGCCCTACACGGTTGTCGGTGTTCAGCGTCCTGGTATCTACGATCGGCAGCAGGCACAGCTTACAGTTCCACTGGTCTTCAAGCCGGAACAGGTGAATCACGACTTTCACTGGCTGCTGGTGATGGGGCGCCTCAAGCCCGGCGTCTCCATCAAGCAGGCTCAGCAGAACATGGATGCAGTCACTGCTCATATTGCCGAGATGTATCCGAAAAGCGACAAGGGCTGGGGCTCTTATGTTGAAGGACTCAAGAATGACTTCCTGCCCAAAGAACGCATCAAGATGCTCTGGCTGCTACTGGGCGCAGTGGGTTTTGTCCTGCTGATTGCCTGTGTCAACGTCGCCAATCTGCTGCTCACGCGCGGCATGGCGCGGCAGAAGGAGCTGGCTGTTCGAAGCGCGCTCGGTGCGGGGCGCAACACGATCTTTACCCAGCTTCTTACCGAAAGTCTGATCCTCGCCATTGCCGGAGGGGCCCTGGGAGTCGGCGTAGGTTATGCCATGCTGCAGGGCCTCGTCGCCGCCATGCCGCGGAACACATTGCCCAGCGAAGCCGATCTGAAGCTCAACATTCCTATCCTTCTTTTCACTCTCGTTGCCACTACGCTGGCAGGCCTTCTGACAGGTTCCGCTCCTGCCTGGTACGCATCTCGCGTGGATCCCGCCGAGACTCTGAAAGAAGG
>Ga0068857_100005021_pt1 | contig 11246 bp, 11 predicted proteins | sample KBSCornC72_FD_66591 | JGI IMG/M metagenome (GOLD analysis project Ga0068857, IMG submission 66591) | Corn rhizosphere microbial communities from Kellogg Biological Station, Michigan, USA - KBS Corn C7-2 | ecosystem: Host-associated > Plants > Roots > Rhizosphere > Soil ...
CTCGATCGTCGACCGCCTGAACGCCGACGACCGGATCGACGGCATTCTCGTCCAGGCGCCGCTGCCGGACGGGCTCGACTTCAAGGAAGTGCTCGACCGGATCGACCCCAGCAAAGACGTCGACGGCTTCCATCCGCTGAGCGTGGGGCGCCTGGTGGCGAACCAGCCGGGCCTGAGGGCCTGCACGCCCGCCGGGGTGATGGAGCTCCTTCATGCCTACGAGATCCCCGTGTCCGGCGCCGAGGCGGTGGTGGTCGGCCGCTCGGACATCGTCGGCAAGCCGGTCGCCTTCCTGCTGCTGCACGAGAACGCGACGGTGACGATCGCCCACTCGCGTACCCGTGACCTGCCCGGCGTGATCCGCAGGGCGGACATCGTGGTCGCGGCCGTCGGCCGGGCGCAGATGATCACCGGAGACATGATCAAGCCGGGAGCTGCGGTGATCGACGTCGGGATCAACCGCACCGACGCCGGGCTGGTGGGCGACGTCGAGTTCGAGTCGGCCGCGCAGGTGGCAGGCGCGATCACGCCGGTTCCCGGCGGAGTGGGGCCGATGACGATCGCGATGTTGCTGCAGAACACGCTTGAGGCGGCACGCGCGCGCCACGGCGTCACTGCCGCCAGCGCCGTGTAGCCCATTGCCATGGGGCGGTCCGTGCTTTATGGTCAGGTCGTTCGGGCGGCCGGTGGCGGCCGCCGCCGTGCCGAGGAGGGCGAAAGTTGGCAGTAGGTACCGTGAAGTGGTTCAGCAACGAGAAGGGCTTCGGCTTCATCGCCCAGGAGGGCGGGGAGGACGTTTTCGTCCACCACACCAGCATCGAAGCCGATGGTTATCGCTCGCTCTCCGAGGGCCAGCGTGTCGAGTTCGAGGTGGTGCAGGGCAACAAGGGCCTGCAGGCGAGCAACGTCCGCATCGTCTGACGCCACCCATGTAAGCCGCCCGGCGGCCGCCCCCGATCAGGCTCCATGAGCGCCGCGAGGGGGGCGGCCGCTCGGATATCCTGCCCCGATGGCGGAGATCTCTGCTGACGACGTGCTGCACGTGGCGCGGCTTGCCCGGCTGCGGCTGAGCGACGACGAGGTGGGGCGGATGTCCGAACAGCTGTCCACCATCCTCGGCCACGTCGAGGCGCTGGGCGGGCTCGACCTCGAGAACGTGCCGCCGACCGCTCACGCGCTCGCCCTGACCCATGTCACCCGGCCCGACCGCACGCGCCCATCGTGGTCGCGGGATGAGGTGCTGGCGGAGGCTCCCCAGCCGCAGGACGGGGCCTTCCGGGTGCCCCCGACCGCATGAGCGGCGTGGAGGTGCTCGGCCTGACCGCCGAGCGCTGCATCGAGCTGCTCGACGGCCGTGACGTGTCCTGCCGCGAGCTGGCCGAGGCCTATCTCGACCGCATCGACCGGGTGGACGGCGACCTGCACTGCTTCCTGCGCACCCGGCGGGAGTCGGCGCTGGCGGAGGCGGACGCGCTCGACCGCGACGGCCGCAGCGGGCTGCAGGGCGTACCGGTGGCGCTCAAGGACATCCTCAGCACGCGCGGTGAGGAGACCACCGCCGGGTCGCGGATCCTCGAGGGGCACCGTCCGCTGTTCGACGCCGGGGCGGTGACCCGCCTGCGCGAGGCCGGCACGGTGGTGATCGGCAAGACGAACATGGACGAGTTCGCGATGGGCTCGTCGACCGAGAACTCGGCCTACGGGGTCACGCACAACCCGTGGGACCCGGCCCGCGTGCCCGGCGGCTCGTCCGGCGGCTCGTCCGCGGCGGTGGCGGCCGGCCTGGCGCCGATCGCCTACGGCACCGATACCGGCGGCTCGATCCGCCAGCCGGCAGCGCTGTGCGGGGTGGTGGGGATGAAGCCGACGTACGGGGCGGTCTCCCGCCACGGCCTGATCGCCTTCGCATCGTCGCTCGACCAGATCGGCCCGTTTGCGCTGACGGTGCGCGACTGCGCGCTGGCGCTGGCCGCGGTGGCGGGCCACGACCGCTGCGACTCCACTTCCGTGCCGCTACCCGAACCGGTGCGGGTGCCCGACGCCGAGGATCTTCGCGGCGTCACCATCGGCGTGCCGGAGGCGCTCCTGGCCCAGGGCGTCGAGCCAGGGGTGCGGGAGTCGTTCGACGCCGCCCTCCGCCTGGCCGAGGGGATGGGCGCCACGCTGCGCGAGGTCGAGCTGCCGCACGCCGGCTACGGGCTCCCCGCCTACTACATCATCGCGCCCGCCGAGGCCTCGTCCAACCTGGCCCGGTTCGATGGTGTGCGCTACGGGCTGCGGGTCGAGGAGGCCCGCGACACCGTGATCGACATGTACGAGCGGACGCGGGCGGCCGGGTTCGGGGCGGAGGTCAAGCGGCGGATCATGCTCGGCACCTACGCCCTCTCGTCCGGCTACTACGAGGCCTACTACGGCACGGCGCAGCGGGTGCGCACGCTGATCCGCCGCGACTTCGACAACGCCTTCGCCGGTGTCGACCTGATCGCAACGCCGACCTCTCCGACCGTGGCCTTCGAGATCGGCGAGCGGGCCAACGATCCCTGGGCGATGTACGCCAGCGACGTGCTCACGGTGCCGGTGAACCTGGCCGGGCTGCCCGGCATCTCGATCCCCAGCGGCCTCGCCGGCGGCCTGCCGGTCGGGTTCCAGCTGATCGGCCCGGCCTTTGCCGAGAACCGGATCCTGGACGCCGCCCACGCGCTCGAGCGGGCGATCGGGTTCGATCCGGTGCCGCCCCGGCTGGGAGGCAGCGCATGAGCCAGAACGGGTGGCAGCCGGTGATCGGCCTGGAGATCCACGTCCAGCTGAACACCGAGACGAAGATGTTCTGCGCCTGCGAGAACCGCTACGGAGCGGAGCCGAACACGCTCACCTGCCCGCTCTGCCTGGGGCATCCCGGCGTGCTGCCGGTGATCAACGAGGGCGCCGTCGAGAAGGCGATCATGATCGGCCTGGCCCTCAACTGCGAGATCGCGGGCCGCTCCCAGTTTCATCGCAAGAACTACTTCTATCCCGACAGCCCCAAGGCGTATCAGATCAGCCAGTACGACGAGCCGATCTGCGGCCCCGGCCGGCTTGAGGTCGAGGGCGAGCCGGTGCGGATCACGCGCGCCCACCTCGAGGAGGACGCGGCCAAGCTCGAGCACTCCGGCGGCCAGGCGGGCCGGATCGGCGGCGCCGAGTACTCGCTGGTCGACTTCAACCGCTGCGGCACCCCGCTGGTCGAGATCGTCACGGAGCCCGACCTGCGCTCGCCCGAGCATGCGATCGCGTTCCTGCAGCTGCTGCGGACGACGCTTCGGACGATCGGTGTGTCCGACGTGAACATGCATGAGGGATCGCTCCGCTGCGACGCCAACATCTCGGTCCGCCGGTCGGGGTCGGGCGAGCTGGGCACGAAGACGGAGCTCAAGAACGTCAACTCGTTTGGGCACCTGGAGGCGGGCATGGCGGCCGAGATCGCACGCCAGATCGAGCTGCTCGAGTCGGGCGGCCGGGTCGAGCAGGAGACGCTGAACTTCGACCCCGGGACGGCACAGCTGCGCTCGCTCCGATCGAAGGAGGAGGCGCACGACTACCGCTACTTCCCGGAGCCCGACCTGGTGCCACTGGAGCCGTCGCCCGAGCTGGTCGACCGGCTGCGCGACCGGCTGCCCGAGCTGCCGGCGGCACGGATGGCACGCTTCCGCGACCAGTACTCGCTGCCACAGCAGTACGCCACCGACCTCAACGCCGAGACCGGCGTCGCCGACTACTTCGAGCGCGTTGCCGACGGGTCCGGCGACCCCAAGGCTGCGGCCGACTGGGTGCTCAACAACCCCGGCTCCGTGGGAGCGATCCCGGCCGAAGGCCTGGCCGGCCTGATCGGCCTGATCGCGAACGGCACGATCACGTCGACCATCGCCAAGCAGGTGTACGCCCGGCTGGAGGCCGATCCGGCCGCCGACCCGGCCGCGATCGTCGAGGGCGAGGGGCTGGCCAGCATCGGCGACAGCTCCGAGTTGGAGGCGATGGTGGTCGAGGTGATCGACGCCAACCCGCAGTTCGTCGAGCAGTTCCGGGGCGGCAAGGAGGGCGTCATCAACGCGCTGGTGGGCCAGGTGATGAAGCGCACGCAGGGCCGCGCCGACGCCCGCCAGGTGCAGGAGTTGTTCCGCTCGAAGCTGTCGTAGCCTCGTCGCCGATCGGGCGCCGCACGCTGCCATCCTCGCGTGACCCTCCCGGCACACCTCGCCCGTCTGCAGGTCACATCTCACGCACGACACCGCCCCCGGCCCGTCACGGACCCGTCCCCCCGGCGGAGGAGCCCGGCACCGTGCCTGGCACCGTGCCGGGCTCGGCGCCGGGCACGCCCGGGTGTGGCGGGCGCCGGCGGTGGCGTGCGCGGGAGTCGTGACGCTTATCCCCGGGGGCGTCGCTGCCGATGGGGAGTCGAGATGTCCGTCCTGCTCGCACCTCTTCGCGTCGGCGCGCGCCTGCTCGACCGGCTCGAGCTCGTCATCGACGGGTCGGAGTCCGCCCGCTCGGCGGGCGCGGCAAAGGTGCGACGCGTGCTGGCGGTGGGGGCGGCCGCGGCCGGCGTCGGCTTCTCGGTACAGGCCGTGCTGGGCGGGAACGCGCCCGGCATGGGCCACGTGCTGATGGTGCTGGTTGCGCTCGCGCTCTACACCAACCGGTTCGGCCGCTTCCTGCGCGACTGGGCGCCGGTCAGCATCCTGATCATCGCCTACGTGGTGGCGTTCCAGCTGGTCGACGGCTTCTCGCTGCGCGTCTGGTACTGGCCGCAGATCCATGCCGACGAGGTGATCGGGTTCGGCACGCTCCCCACCTACCGCCTGCAGGACTGGTTCGGCGCCGCCCACAACCAGCCGCTGGCGATCTTCTCGGCGGTCGCCTACATGTCGCACTTCCTGGTGCCGCCGCTGATCGGCTTCTATTTCTGGTGGAACCGCCGCGGCGAAGGGTTCAAGGAGTACATGTACAGCCTGATCGTGGTCAACCTGCTGGCCACCGCACCCTGGGTGCTGACGCCGACCGCGCCGCCGTGGCTGGCCGGCCGCGAGGGGCTGATCAGACCCCCGGTGGACGTGCTGCGGATGGGCCTGAACGATCTCGGGCTGCACCAGCTGACCCAGCAGCTGCATGCCGGCACGTACCTGATCGCCGCCGCCGTCCCGTCGATCCATGCCTCCTGGCCGCTGCTGGGCATCCTCGCCGCCCGCAAATACCGCCTGCCCCGTCCCCTGACCGCGGCGATCGGCTTCCACCTGCTCGCGGTGTGGTTCGTCATCGTCTACTCCGGCGAGCACTACGCGACCGACATCGTCGCCGGGGTGATCGCCTCCCTGGCCGCATGGACGATCGTCCAGCGGGTGTCGGCCAGGCGTGCGCCGCCCGCTCCCGACGGTCGCCCCGCCGAGCAGCTCGAGCCCGACGTGGAGATCATCCACGTGCCTGCCGCCGAGCGCAGCGCCGTCCGGTAAGGCAGGCCGGGGGCTCCCCCGGGTGGGCGTCGATACACTCCCGGCCGGGAGGAAGCGACCGCCGCCGAGGGAGCGCCGTTGCCAGAGAAGACGTACCTGATCACGCCCGGGCCGACCCCGGTGCCACCTGAGGTGCAGGCGGCGCTGGCGAAGCCCGTCCTGCATCACCGCAGCCCCGATTTCAAGCGCCTGTTCGTCGACACGCTGACCGGGCTGCGGACGGTGTTCGAAACGTCCGGCGAGGTGCTGGTGATCCCCGGTTCGGGCACCTACGCGATGGAGTCGGCGGTGGTCAACCTGCTGTCGCCCGGCGACCGGGCGGTGGTCGCGTCGGCCGGCAACTTCGGCGAGCGCTGGTTGAAGCTGGCCACCACCTACCGCGCCGACGTCACCCATGTCGAGCAGCCGTGGGGCGAGTCGCTCGACGCGGCGCGGATCGGCGACGCCTCGGCGGACGCCAGGGCCGTGTTCATCACGCACTCCGAGACCTCAACCGGCGTCGTCCATGACGTGCGGGCGATCGCCGCGGCCGTCCGGCGGGCGGGCGATGCCGTGGTCGTCGTCGATGCTGTTTCGAGCCTGGGCGGGGTCGAGCTGGCGATGGACGACTGGGGCATCGACGTCGCGGTGTCAGGATCCCAGAAGGCGTTGATGACGCCGCCGGGCCTGGCGTTCGCGGCCGTCTCGCCGCGGGCGATGGCCATGGCCGCCGAGAGCACCACGCCGCGGTTCGCTCTCGACTGGCAGCGCATCGCCGCTGCGCAGGCCAAGGACGGCACCGCGTTCACCCCGCCGGTGACCCTGGTCTCCGGCCTCAACGAGGCCATCCGGCTGATCGAGCGCGACGGCCTCCAAACGACCTACGCCCGCAACCGGGCACTGGCGCGGGCCACGCGCGAAGGTGTGAAGGCGCTCGGACTGGAGCTGTTCTCGCCCGACGACGACAGCGCGGCGATGGTGACGGCGGTGCGTATGCCCGAGGGGATCGACGGTCAGGACGTGTACACCGAGCTGCGCGACCGCCATGGGGTCGTCCTGGCCGGAGGCCAGGGCCCGCTTCGCGGTGCCGTCATCCGCATCGGCCACATGGGCTATATGAACCGGTTCGACATCCTCACCGCGCTGGCCGCGCTGGAGCTCGCGCTGGCCACCTTCGGCCACCGGCCGCCGACCCCCGGCGCCGGCGTCGGCCGGGCGGCCGAGGTGTTCGCCGAGGAGACGGTGGATGTCTGAGCCCGCCCGCGTGCTGGTCAAGGAGGAGATCGCCGACGCCGGCGTGGCGCTGCTCCGGGAGCGGTTTGACGTCGATGTGGCGGTCGAGATGCCGGCCGAGGAGCTGTCCGAGCGGCTGCGCGACTACGACGCGCTGATCGTCCGCAGCCGCACCAAGGTGACCGGCGACCTGCTCGAGCAGGCTCCCCGGTTGAAGGTGATCGGCAGGGCCGGCACCGGCGTCGACAACGTCGACGTCGCGGCGGCCACCCGCCGCGGCATCATCGTCGCCAACGCGCCCGGCTCCAACATGGTGTCGGCGGCCGAGCACGCGGTGGGGCTACTGCTCGCGCTGGCCCGGAACATCCCCCAGGCTCATTCAGCGCTCCGCGAGGGGCGGTGGGAGCGCTCCCGGTTCGGCGGGGTCGAGCTGTACGGCAAGACGCTCGGCGTGCTCGGGTTCGGCCGCATCGGTCAGCTGGTCGCCGCGCGCGCACGCGGGCTGGGCATGAAGGTGCTGGCCTACGACCCGTTCGTCTCGCCCGACCGCTTCCGCGAGCTGCAGGTGACGCCCGCGACGATGCAGGAGGTGCTGGCGGGCAGCGACTTCATCACCCTGCACGCGCCGTTGACCGCCGAGACACGCGGCCTGATCTGCGCCGAGACGATCGCGCTGATGCGCCCGGGTGTGAGGATCGTGAACGCCGCCCGCGGTGGGCTGGTTGAGCTCGACGACCTCACCGAGGCCCTGGAGGACGGGCGGGTGGCGGGCGCCGCGCTGGACGTCTTTCCCGACGAGCCGTACACCGAGGGCCGCATTTTCGAGCTGGACAACGTGGTCGTCACGCCCCACCTCGGCGCCTCCACCCAGGAGGCCCAGGACCGGGCCGGCGTGATCGTCGCCGAGCAGGTGGCCGCCGCCCTCACCGGCGGCCTGGTCTCGAACGCGGTCAACATCCCCCAGGTGCGGTCCGAGGAGATGGAGGTGCTGGGGCCGTTCCTGCCCCTGGCCTCCCGGCTGGGGCGGCTGGCCGCCGGGCTGTCGACGACCGGCCTCGAGCGCTTGGACGTGACCTACGCCGGCGCCCTGGCCGAGCTCGACACCCGCCTGCTGACGGCCGCCGTGCTGGCCGGGGCGTTCGCCGGCCACGTCGACGAGCCGGTCAACCTGGTCAACGCGCGCACCGTGGCCGAGGGCCGCGGCATCCGGGTGTCGGAAAGCGCCGAGCAGAGCGGCGGCGACTTCACCAACCTGATTACCGTTTCGGCCACTCCCGGCGACGCCGTGTCGGGCACCACCATCGGCCGCGACAACCGGCCGTGGCTGATCGCCGTCCAGCCCTACCAGGTCGAGATCGAGCTGGACCGCTACATGCTCGTGATGCTGAACGACGACCGGCCCGGGATGATCGGCGCCGTCGGCAACCTGCTCGGCTCCGAGGACGTCAACATCGCCAACATGAACGTCTCTCGCAACGAGCGCGGCGAGGCGGCGGCGATGGTGCTGTCGGTCGACAACGAGCTGGATGGCCGCGTGCTCGACCTGCTGCGAGAGGTGCACGGCGTCCGCTCCGTGCGCTTCGTCGCCCTCTAGCCCTCGCCCGCTTGCCGGTCGGGTACCATCTGCTCGTTCGGGCCACCACGCAGGGGAAACAGCATGCAGACGACCGAGAAGATCTGGATGAACGGGAACTTCGTCGCGTGGGACGAGGCCCGTGTCCACGTCCTCACGCATGCCCTGCACTATGGCACCGGCGTGTTCGAGGGGATCCGCGCCTACTCGACCCCGAAGGGCACCGGAGTGTTCCGGTTGACGGCCCACCTCGAGCGTCTCCGCCGGTCAGCTTCGCTGTACGAGATGGAGCTGGGCTACTCGGTCAGCGAGATGGCCGCCGCGGTGCACGAGACGATCGGGGTGAACGGCGTCGACTCGTGCTACGTGCGCCCGATCGTGTTCCGCGGCTACGGGCCGATGGGCCTCTACGCCATGAACAACCCGGTCGACGTCGCGGTGGCGGTCTGGCCATGGGGCGCCTATCTCGGCGAGGATGCCCTCGAGCAGGGCGTGCGCTGCAAGATTTCCAGCTACCGCCGCTACGGCCCCAACACGCTGCCGCCGGCCGCCAAGGCCTCGGGCCAGTACATCAACTCGGTGCTGGCCAAGCACGAGGCCTCGCGGGCCGGCTACGACGAGGCGATCCTGCTCAACGAGCAGGGCTACCTCGCGGACGGCTCGGGCGAGAACGTGTTCGTCGTCCGTAACGGGGTGCTGCACACGCCGCCAACCGGCGACTCCTGCCTGCCCGGGATCACGCGCGACAGCATCATGCTGATCGCCCGCGAGCTCGGCTACGAGGTGAAGGAGGTCAACCTGGTGCGCACCGACCTCTACTTCGCCGACGAGGTGTTCCTATGCGGGACGGCCGCCGAGGTGACCCCGGTGGCCTCGGTCGACGACCAGGCAACCGGTGGCCGGGGGCCGGTCACCGAGGAGCTGCAGCGCGTGTTCTTCGACGTGGTCAACGGGCGTGACCAGCGTTTCGGCGAGCTGCTCGAGTTCCCCATCACGGCGACGGTCGGATCGTAGGCGTGGTCACCGCCCGCGCCATCCCGCTCGCCCGTCCGTTCCTGAACGGCCGTGAGGAGGAGCTGGTGCTCGACGTGCTGCGCTCGGGGACGTTGGCGCAGGGGCCGTTCCACCGCCGCTTCGAGGAGTCGTTCGCCGAGGCCGCCGGCACCCGCCACGCCGTCGCCTGCTCGAGCGGCACGGCCGGCCTGCACGCCTGCCTGCACCGGCTCGGCGTGGGACCGGGCGACGAGGTGGTGACGTCGTCGTTCTCGTTCATCTCGTCCGCCAACGTGATCCTGTTCGAGCGTGCCACGCCGGTGTTCGCCGACATCGACGAGCGCACCCTGAACATCGACCCGGACGCGATGGAGGCGGCGATCACGCCCCGCACGCGGGCGATCATCCCGGTGCACATCTTCGGCTACCCCTGCGATATCGAGCGGATCAGCGAGATCGCCCGCCGGCACGGCGTCCCGGTGGTCGAGGACGCCTGCGAGGCGCTGGGCGCCGAGATCGACGGCCGGCGCGTGGGTACCCACGGCAACCCATCGGTGTACGGCTTCTATCCCAACAAGCAGCTGACCACCGGCGAGGGCGGGATGATCACCACCGACGACGAGGACGAGGCCCGGGCACTTCGCAGCATCGTCAACCAGGGCCGGTCGGAGAACGGCGACTGGCTGGTGCACCCGCGGGTCGGCTTCAACTTCCGGCTCGACGAGATGTCCGCCGCCGTCGGCCTGGCCCAGGTCGAGAAGCTTGACGAGATGCTCGAGATGCGCAACCGTGTGGCCGTCCGCTACAGCGAGCTGCTGGCCGACGCGCCGGGCGTGGAGGTGCCGTTCGACGGCCCGCACAAGCGCAGCTGGTTCATCTACTACGTGCGGCTGGCCGCGGACATCGACCGCTCCGAGGTGTCCGCCGGGATGGCCGCCCGGGGCATCGCCACCCGTCCGTACCTTCCCTCCATCCACCTTCAGCCTGCCTACCGCGAGCTGGGCTGGCGCGAGGGGATGCTGCCGATCACCGAGCGGATAAGCTATTCCACCCTCGCGCTGCCGTTCTACCCGCAGCTGGAAGACGCCGACATCGAGTACGTCTGCGCATCGCTGCGCGAGGTCATCGAGGCGCTCTAGTGGCGAACGGCCCGGTGCCCATGGTCTTCCTGGGGTACGGGAAGTGGGCGCGGGCGGACCGGATCTATGCCCTGGAGCCGATCGCCGACGACCGCGGCGACGGCCGCCGCACACGGGTCTGGGTGGAGGGGATCGCCGAGCCGCTGATCGCCTCCCGCACCGAGCGCACGATCCTGGCCGATATGCGGCAGGCCGGCGACGAGGCAGCTGCCATCCGGCGCAGCAGGCGGGCGCAGACCGCGCTGTTCGAGTGACCGGGCCCGACCTGCTCGACCCGGTGCGCGCCGCGCACGACCTGATCGGCTGGACGCTGCTGGTGGACGGCGTCGGCGGCCCGATCGTCGAGGCGGAGGCCTATCACGAGACCGATCCCGCCTCCCACAGCTTCGGCGGTGAGCGGGTCAGGAACGCCGCCATGTTCGGGCCGCCGGGACGGTTCTACGTGTACCGCTCCTATGGCATCCACTGGTGCCTCAACATCGTCTGTGGGCGGCCGGGCGAGGGAGCCGGGGTGCTGATCCGGGCGATCGAGCCGGTGGCGGGCGTCGACGTGATGCGCCGCCGCCGCCGCGGCCTGGACGATGACCGGCTGCTGGCCGCCGGGCCGGGCCGGGTGGGACAGGCGCTGGCGGTCGGGCCCGAGCTGTCGGGCACGGTTGCCGACCTGCGGCCGCCCGACCGCCGGCGGCGGGTGGCCGCGGCGCCGCGGATCGGCATCTCCAAGGCGGTCGACCATCCCTGGCGCTTCCTCGACCCCGACTCACCGTATGTCAGCCGGCGGCTGCCCCGGCGGCCGGTAACATCACCTCCCTGAGATGGCCGACGTCGACGCCCTGACTCGCAATG
>Ga0068857_100005022_pt1 | contig 11245 bp, 32 predicted proteins | sample KBSCornC72_FD_66591 | JGI IMG/M metagenome (GOLD analysis project Ga0068857, IMG submission 66591) | Corn rhizosphere microbial communities from Kellogg Biological Station, Michigan, USA - KBS Corn C7-2 | ecosystem: Host-associated > Plants > Roots > Rhizosphere > Soil ...
CCTTCCCTCCGCTTTCTTCCTGCCGGACTTGGGACCGGCCATAGGCGCGTTGAAGGTGCCCACGGGTTAGCGTGGGCGGCGGGGGTTAAATCTCCCCGATCTTCTTATGTTCGCGATAGAACCTCCACAGGCTCTCAGATTCTTCCTGGGTCAGTCCGAGATCGACACGGCCAACAATCGAAGTCTCGCCGATCAATTTCAAGATTCCATCGAGCTGTTCCTTGGTCATGGTCACTTCCATCACTCTCCTCCTTTTATTCGGTCAGGCGGTCAGCCTAGAACCTTCCTCAGCGCGTTGATACTAGACTCAAGGCGACGAGCCCGAATCTCAGCGGCATCAGCTCCGGCGTTCTTGTGAAAGAATACTTCGGGCTTCATACCGTCTTTCTTCATGTGTCCAAGCTCTCCGGCCTTGACGGCGGCCATCAGTTCACTTCTGACTTCGCGGGGCAACCGGCTTTCGATGACGCGGACACCCATGAGCTGAGTCATGAAGACGTTCGCCTGACCGCGCTGGAGCTCACCCTTCTCAAGAGCGTCCATCGTGTACTGCAAGGCCTGCTGGCGTCCCATCATCTCAAATCTCCTTCGGTGCCCTGCACCATGAAGACAGTGTAGCGCACACACTCGCACACGGTCAACTAGATTCGCACGCCTGCCGCATCATTTTACAATTCTGGACTTTCTGACATTTGAACAGGAGCAGAATGCTAGATTGTAAACTCTATCCGACCCCTGTTGACGCGTGTGCGTTCGTGGGCTATCGTCAGCGTATGGCAAAAGAAAGAACGGACATCCGGCTAGACCCGGAAGAACTGCAAGAGGCCCGAGACATCGCCAAGCGCGAGGGGCTGAAACTGTCGGACATCCTTCGCCGCTGGATTAGGAAGGGCAAAGAACAGGAGGAGTCCAAATGACCTACGCCGCACACCTGGAGGACCGCATTCTGGTGCACACGCCTCAGCACGTGGTCAAGGAACCGCCGAGCATCGAACAGGTGCTCTTCGAGGAAGGGCTCGCCCTCATGGACGGTATGGTAGTCGATGCCGCTAAGAGCGGGGAGGGGAGAGAGTGAGCGACGACGCAATCGCAGGAACCATCATCACTGTGGCCATGCTCGGGTTTTGGGCATTCGTTATCTGGAGGCTGACCAAGTGACCCCCGAACTGCCTCGCCTATCCCCGTCCATAGCTAAGATCAAGGAGAGTGACCGATGACCCTATACGACCACGTAGACGACTACTATGCCCTTCGCCAGCTTCTCGACGAGGTAGCCACCGATGAGGACGGCAACCCCCGCGAGATCGACGAGGCGACGAAGGCCGCTCTCGCCGAGATGGCCGACCAGTGGAAGGGCGACTTCCAGGCCAAGGCCGAGCGTGTCTTCCGGTTCCGTGCCGACGTGCAAGCCCACATTGACGCTTGCCGCATTGAGTCCCAGCGCCTCGCGGGGCGTGCCCGCGTGAACGAGAACAGATTGCGGGCGCTCAACTACCTCATCCTGATTTCCATGAGCCGCCTTGGGATCAAGAAGATGGACGCTGGCACCTTTGCCGTCACCGTCGCCAAGAATCCCCCGGCGCTGCTCGTGCGCGATGAGGAGAAGCTGGACCCAGCGTTCTTCGATGTCATTCCCGAACACCGCGAGTTGAACAAGGCACGGCTCAAGGATGCGCTGAAAGACGGCGCTGTCGTCGAGGGCGCGGAACTCGTTCAAGACGAAAGCGTGAGGGTGAAGTGATGGGCGAAAACCTCAAGGTCTGGAACGCCGTCAAGCAACCGCCGCCCGAAGTCCTGCGCGAAATCAAGGGCGGTCGACTCAAGGGGAAGACCGACATTTCTCCTCAGTGGCGTTACCGCGTCATGACCGAGACGTTCGGGGTATGCGGGTTCGGTTGGAAGTACACTGTCGACAGGCTGTGGACTGAGCCAGGGTCTTTCGATCAGGTCTTGGCCTTCGCGCAAGTCAGCGTCTACGTGAAGGTAGATGATAAGTGGTCCGACGCCATTCCTGGCCAAGGCGGCTCCATGCTGATCGAGAAAGAAAGTTCCGGGCTGTACTCCTCGGATGAGGGCTACAAGATGGCGATTACTGACGCGCTGTCCGTGGCTTTCAAGGTGCTGGGCGTGGCGGCTGACGTGTACATGGGAATGTGGGACGGGACGAAGTACGCGAACTCTACGCCCAATCTGACGCCATATGTCGTGCAGTTGCTCAACGCCACCGCTGACACGCTGAAAAACGTCTTCCTGGAAATGGCTGAGGACTTCCGGCGCGACCCCGAATCCTTGGATATCCTGACGAAAATGAAAGACCTGAAAAAGGCGGCGCTGGGGCTGACATGATCCGCTTCCCCGCCGTCGAAATCTCCGGTGACCGCCTCATGCTGACCGACGCGCAGAAGCTGCAAGTGCGCAACCTGCTATCCAAGCAGAAAGCGCCCTACTTGCAAGTGACGTTTCAGGCACCGTTCCGGCCACGGAGTACTGGACGGGGAAGCCAGTCGGCGAAGTTCCACGCGATTGTAGCGCAGATTTGCGTACAGACGCAGGATGAGTTCGACCGCTTGAAAATGGAGCTGAAACAGAAGGCTATCGCTCGTGGCTGGCCTTTCGACGTAGTGCACTACAAGACACCCGAGGGCGTTCTTGTGGAGATGGCGATTGCCCAGAGTGAGGCGCGGGCGAGCGTGGAACAGGAGTCGATTTTGATTGACGTAGCAGAACAGGACGCCGCTGAGAAGGGCGTCGTACTAACGGAGGAATGATGAACAGTCTCAACAATGTTTTGATCGAGGGTAACCTTGTAGCCAACCCTGAGAAGCGGGAGGTGGGTAGCAGCATTATTTGCACCTTCACCGTGGCATCCAATCGGTACTATCAGAAGGATGGTGAGAAAAAGGAAGAGGTCAGTTTCTTCGATGTCGAGGTGTGGAACCGAACCGCCGACATCTGCCTCAAAACCCTTGAGAAGGGCCGGGGCGTCCGCGTTGTTGGTCGTCTAAAGCAAGACAGGTGGACCGACAAGGAAGGTCGGAAACAGTCCAAGGTCAAGATTGTGAGCGACAGTGTGGAGTTCAAGGCCAAGTTTGACAAGAAGCCGTCTGACGTGAGCGAGCCCGAACGGGACATCCCGTTCTGAGTGCGGCGTAATTTTGGAGGAATGATGGACGAGAACAAGAAGCAAGTAATCCTGCCGATGGAAGAGTATGAGCGCCTTGTGGCGGCTCAACCTGAGAAGATCGTTGAAGTTCGCACCGAATATGTGTCAGGGAGTGGCGACACTATCGGCACCGCGATTGCCGCGTGCATTCTCTGCGGGCTCTCCGTGGCTGGCCTGTTCTGGGGATGGGGCTGGTGGGTACTTATCCCAGCCATATCAACGGTCAGTGTCATCGGCGCCGGTTCTAATGCGTGACCGCGACAAGGCCACCGCGAACGACAAGCGCGAGGCCCTCTTCGCCGCTGCCGACTGGTGCAGCGTGGTATCGGGCGAACCGCTCCGTTCCGGGGTGCCGCAACTCGCCCATCGTGTCGCCAAGACCAAGAGCCGGTTGGACAAGTACGGACCCACGGTCCTGAACCACGCTTTGAATCTGGTGCCCGTGCGCAACCTGGAAGAGAACGACCGTTGCAACATCGGCAACCGCCCCGTCGAAGCCAACGCGCTCCTACAGCGGATCATCCGCGTGGTTACCGGAGTAGAGCCGGAGCCGAATATGCGCCAAGAGTACACAGCACTACGAGAAGAGTTTGAGGAGGAGAGAGGATGAACTGTGAAATCTGCAAAGCGAGTGGCAAGAAAATCTCGCTGAAAATCCAGGGCCACGCGGGGACGTTCTCGTGGACGTTCTGCGATGTTCACATGATCAAGGCGGTTGACGGTGAACAGGTCACGAAAGCCGAGATTGAGCGCTTGCTCGCTGAGGTCAGAAACCGCGAGGTGCCGGTATGACCGGACGCCCACCCAAGCATTTCGACGCCGACACGGTGCTGTACTTCCGCCGTCAGGGTCTCCCGTGGCGCGAAGTCTGCCGCATCCTTGACGTGAGCTACGCGACGCTGCGCACCCACGGTCTGCTAGACGGGCGTACTGCCGCGAGCTACAGGCCGGGGTATGTGATGATTCAAGAGGAGAGTGTGAGATGATCAAGCAAGTTGGAGGCCCTGCGTTACCTAGCCACGGCACCATGGGCGAAGTCGTGCAGACCGGCATGACCCTGCGCGATTACTTCGCCGGTCAGGCTCTGGCTGGGTTGCTTGCGTGCCCTCATAACACGAGTATTGATGGGATTTCTATCAAGGACTCGGTGTCGAAGGTGGCCTACTTGGTGGCCGACCGAATGCTGGAGGCCCGCGATGCAGATTGACCACCTAAGAACCGCCATCGCCGAACAGGTGCCGCGTCTGCAAAAGTGGGAGGTCGACGGGCTGGCGAAGAAGCTGGAGAGTACTGGGCTGGTGAGGCAGCAGCTCAAACATGTTGGCTTCGTTTGGGAAGTCGGAGTGGGCGTCATCAGTGGTGACATTCAGTACGTGTTCCTGGGTCCTGACGATCAGAGACATATGAAGCAACCAAAGGACTGGCAGAAGGCTTTCGTGATCGTGACGGATGACCCCACATGACCACCATCACCATTCACGACGCCAAGAGTGTCACCGTCGAAACCAAGAAGCTGTCCAGCGAGCGCTACCAGGGGCACCTGACCGTGCTTCTGATCCGACTGGACGGCGGACGGACGGAGCGTATCGAGCTGCTGTCAGACGAGCCCCTGGGGCTTGAAGTGAGGAAGGAATGAGCGCGTTTATTTGGGAAGCACCTGATATCTTGTACAAGCCACTTTTGCCGTGCCCATTCTGTGGCGATCCTGCCATGACTAAGAGCTACGATAGGGGGATAACTATTGGTTGCCCTGCGTGTGGTTACGACCGTCATTTTCCTGGGTTACTACAATTGACAATAAACGACAAACCGATTCCATATCTGAAAAAGGATGGTACAACGGGGCTTGCGGATAATCCCAAGAATCAAGAGTACTACTGGCACGACGCATATGACAAAGCCTGCGATGCGTGGAACATTAGGGCGTCTGTCCATGTGGGAGCTGCAGAATGAACCGCGCCGAACGCACCGCCTTCCTCCGCTCCGACGAAGACGACCCCGACTATCTGCGGGACAAGCCGATGGGGCGGTGCCCGTGGTGTGATAGGCGCCTCATTATGCAAGCCTCTTATTTGGGTACCGTACAGACTTGTGATTGTTGCAACTCGACGAACTGGAACCCATGGCAATCCGAACTCGACAACCGCGCCCGCTACCAAGAGGAACGCGTGGCCGCAGCGAAGATAGAGGAGAAATCGCCGTGAAGACAGCTATTGAAGAGTTCCACGATTGGTGGAGAACGACGCCATACACGAGCCCCAGACTCAAGAAGGCGGCTATGGCGGCATGGCTTCAGGCTTGGTTGATTCGCGGTCCCGCTGTGAAGAAACCGCAGAAGCCCGAACTCCCCCGTTGACCGTGCCGCGTTCGTGTGGTAAGCTGTATTTGTCGCGCTAGCCGGGATTCAGACCCTCGGTGAGCTTGGCGGAAAATCGTTTCCGGCCCCTAGGGTGCACTTCCGGTCTGACATCGTTGAAAAACGGTGGGGAGTGTAGCCTAGGGGCTTTCTTTTGCCAAAAGGAGGCGATCATGAATAGTAGAAACTGGATTGGATCAGTGTCCGACCTTGAAGTAGAGCTGCAGTGTGCTAGGTACAACCTCATGACTCTCTGGTCTATGAGGCCTCCACTCCCTAAGCCCATACCCTCGCGCCTGAGAAAACAGATTGCAGACCAAGCGGCCGAGGTTAGACACCTCGACGATCAACTTTGCAGGCTCGACGACAACTACAACCGTCGCACAAACTGGGCTCGGATGGAGAGGTACAGACAGGACTACATCAGGTGGCAGAACGAGTCCGCCGAGTTCCTGGCACATAGGGGCGCCTCGTGAGCGAAGTAGTCACGACTCAGACATCAAAGGGCGCCTTGTCTTTCATGACAAAATACTGGCGAAGTAAGATCGACGCCGATCTGTCATCGAAGGGTTTCTCTGACATCTTCGTCTACTTCTCGTGGCAGGTTGACATTGCGGAATCGTACGGGGCGGACTGTTCTAGCCTTGAAAGATACTCAGACGGTAAGGCCGTGCCTACGATTATTCATCTCACTCGGTCGAAATGAATCTACCCTTCATGCCTTTCTTCGTGGACGACTACAACCGAGACACGCAAGGGCTTTCAGCTATGGAGCACGCGGGGTATCTGCTTCTGATCTTTGCTTACTGGAGGGCACAGGCGCCACTAGAGAACAACGACAAGAAGCTGTCCACGATAGCCCGCATGACCCCTAAGCAGTGGTCTTCTGTGAAGGGTGAAGTCCTGTCGTTCTTCACGGACGTTGGCGGTAAGTTGGTTCACAAGCGCATTGAGGAAGAGTTGGAGATTGCTAAGAAGAAGGTTGTCCAAGCCGCAGCGGCGGGTCGGGCTTCTGGTGAGAGTAGGCGGAACGGTCGTTGAACAGTGGTTGAACGGTCGTTCAGCGTTCGTTTCAAGGGATGTTGAACTATCTTAGATTGGAGACTTAAGATTGAAGACTTTAGAAAAAGAACACCCTCTTCTCTTAGACTTCAAAGCAGTCTCGGCGTGCTTCAAGTTCATAGCAAAGAGGGTTTGTTTCACAAACATTGCCGGAGGCAATTCATGAACCGCTCTGAGTTCTTCAAAGCTGTCTGCCTTCACTACGGCAAACCCTCCACTCACGAGGGCAAGCCTGTACGCATACCCCGAGAGTACGACGAGGTAATCGGCAAAGACGTGGCTGAGTGGATCAGGGCCTACGCGGTGACTCACGCAGACTTCCAACCACTCTTTGACGAACTCAAGGGCCGTTACAGCGCGAACTACGGGAAGCTACCTGACAGGCCCCAGCTACAAGCCGCTGCAGACGCCCTTCTAGACGCTTTGCCTGTTGTTCGTAGAGAACTGCCACCCGCACCCACAGACGCGGAATCCATGGCCGTGGTAGCTGGCCTAGCGGAGATCATGGCACTTGCGAAACATGGGAAGACGGTTGAACGCAGAGACCCGTACAAGGTAGACGACCGTGACTAAACAGACCAAGGAGGTCGAGATGAGCAAGTTTGATGCTTTCTGGGAGTTCATGAAGACGGTGAAGGGGTTAAGCAGAGAAGATGCTGAAACCGAGGCTAGCAGCTATGACCGCCAGGAATACCGCGTGTTCATCGAACCCATCACATTCGACACCGGCGAGGGAGAATATACCGATGGCCTTGGATTCGTTCACAATCGAGAGATGAAGACGGGACTATTCCGAGTGGTGACCAGAAAGAGAGACCACGAGGCAGAGAAACGAGCTCTGGCTACCAGTCGGGCTATCGCTGATCTCGCGAGAGCGTACTATACAACATCAGATAGCGAGGATCTTTTTAGGAGGCCTGAATGAACGAATGGAGAATCGAAATCGTGACCGACGAATACATGTGTAACAACGTGACCCTATTCGCCGATAGCGTGCTAAAGGTGAACTACCAGACGATCACGGTTGACGGCAGAGAGTGGACGTTGCCCGAGTGGTTGAGTTTTGCGGAAGTTGAGGAGGTGGTATGAACGCAGACAAGATGACGAGAGAGGAGTTTGATGTATGGGTGGGTGTTTTTGAAAGTAAACATACGCCTGATGAGAGGAAAGAAGAAGCAAAGAATAAACTCTGGGCCCGTTTCAATGCCGCCCAGTCTGCCACCTTCGTGCCGAATTGGAGTCTGAAGCCGAAGGGGTGTTTGAGCTTCAGGGGGGGGTGGTCGACGCTATCTGCGGAAGACAGCTTTGTTGGTGAGGGTGAGTTTGTCATACCCGCCCCCAGCAGCCCAACCGACGCTGAGCTATCCGCCATGTGGGAGAAGCTGGACAGGGACAAGCGGGTGCAGATCCTGAGAGACGCGGGGGTGGTGGTGTGACTAAGCTACTCGACATCAAGCGCGGAAAGGTCGTGACAATCGAGGACGCTACCAGTGAGTGGAAGTATTCATTCGTTGATGACGACATGGGCCAGACCAACCGCCTGGATCATCCTGACGGGCGCATGATTCTCTGTAACTCGAAAGACCTTCGAGCCCTGGCTCCAGAGCTGGGGATAGAGATTACCGAAGAGGATTAATTCAAAGAACCCAAGAACACCGAGAACAATTCCTAGCCACCGAGGGATGGCAGCAGACCGAGCGCGGGCACTTCCGGAAAGACGGCTTCCGATACTCGGAAGACTCCGGCTCCGTGCGCGTGACCCACATGACGCAGTCTTCCCGCAAGTTCCGCCGCTTCCCCTTCGGACAGCAGCCCAAGCATGACGCGCTGGTGGGGTGGTTCGCTACCGATGCGAAGATTCGGCGCGGTACCAGGGCGGCCACCCTCAAGAGCGGCAGAGAAATCGAGGTCGACAACTGGGACGACTCGGACCCGAGGGGAACGTCACGCCCCGAGCTGCGCGAGATTGCGTACAGGTGGCTGTATACGGCTCGGAACAAGCGCCAGGGCTGGGACAAGTACGGGGAGGTGATGGGATGAAACCCACCCTCACCGCTATCGGCATGACAGCCCTCTTCCTCATCACTGCATACGTCTCTGTAGGGGGTGGATGGTGACAAACAAAGATGTCATTCTGAACTGCGCAGTAGTGCTTGGCACTGTTTTGGTATGCATTTTCGCTGGGTGGTATGGGTTGTTCATACTGCTTCTTTGGAGGTCGTGATGACCAAGCCCGAGAACTTCCGCCGCGATGACGGATCAGGTAATAAGTTCAAGTTCTGGTTGTCCATTCGGCGCGTAAAAGACTGCCTATTCAGCCGACGAAACGGATACATGGGCGTGAGAGTGTTTGGCCTGTCGATCTGCCTTAGGCTGTTCGGGGTCGACTTGCTGACAGAGAAGAAGTGTAATAAGCGATGAGCGAAACCAGACCGGAAGACTTCCATCATTCCCGAGAATGGCCATGCCCAGCGTGTGGGGTACCGCAGCACAGCGTCGTACAGCTGCAGCTTCACTACGCACGCCATACCCCCGAAGAGAAAGAAGCCGCATGGGCCAAGGTGCCCGCGTTCTGGGAGTCGAAGCGCCAGGTGTTCGGGCTGGTGAGGGTGGGGGAGAGATGAGTTTCCGTGAACGTGACGTGTGCGGCGATAAAGTGAAGTTCGCCAGCAAGAAACAGGCCCGGTCATCGCTCAACGCCATGAGGAAACGCGACACCATGCACGCCTATCTCTGCCCGTTCTGTTTCCACTGGCACGTAGGACATGGCAAGAGAGAAGCCCCTCGGGCAGTTAAGCCTAGGGGCCAGTAGGTCACGGGCACCGTCTGATTGCGCTTTCCACGAAAGTATGATATTATCCCACCATGTTCACCAACGAACAAGAGTTGAACGATGCTAGAAGCTCAGGCGACCTAGACCAAGTCTATCGTCGACTCGTTGAGCTTGGCAGGTATCAGCTCCGGGGCTCGGTGAGCATCGGTGGTCAGCGCTATTCAGTAGCCGACCCAACAGACAAGCGCGACGTGATCCATGAGGCAGCGTGTTCCTTGGTGGTCCAGATTAAGAAGAACCCCGGCAAACGAATCGACGTATGGAGCGTTAACATGAGGTACGCCCTCAAGAACGCCTTGCATCGACGCCACTATGATGCCAACCCCGACACTCTATCCCTAGACAAGCTTCAAGAGACAGGAGAATACGCTCATGAGTTCTAGACTTCTGGATGTCTACCGAGACTTGCAAGCCGTGCTCCCCCTGGAGATCGCGGCATTCGAGGCCCGTAGCCGGAAGATGGCCGCTGAGTTCCGAAAGACCACGGACATCAAGGAGAACCTAGACGCGCTCGACACCATCGAGACCCAGATAGGAATGAGGGTGGATGAGGCGAATCTGATCGAAAGAAACATCTTGCTAGGGCTGGAGCGGCTAGCCCTTGGGCTGCACGTGCCCGACATCCATGACTACCTGTCCGACGAGGTAAAAAAAAAGACGCATGGGACGCCCTCGTTGACGACCCAAGAGTCAGTGCAGTAATCGTGATCATGACGCTGGCTGCTCATCGCACCTATAAAAAGGCCGTCCTAGCCATCGCCAACGTCGTCACCATGCGGGTGATCCAGGATCACGCGGAAGACCTGCGCATCGTATGGGAGACGCTTCACCTGAAACCGAGGCTGAAAGCATGAAGACGAAAATGGTCATGAGCATCACGGTTGACCCCAAGCTCAAAGCAGAGTTCTACCGGGCCGTGAAGGCTGACGACCTCAAGGCATCCCCCATTGTCGAGGCTCTCATGGCAAACTATCTTGAAGTGAGACGGGTGGACAGAATGGAGAAAGAGTCTGACCCGCTCCAACTCAGAGTGTAGTAAAATCTATATAGGAAATATCTAATATGCCATTCGTGAAGGGGCAACGGGCCAACCCGAACGGCAGGCCTGTTGGAAGCACCAGTTTCAAGACTCAGCTCCAAGAGGCGTTCGTCGCCCACATGAAGAAGGCGACCAAGGATGCCGAGGGGAACGAGACAGCGTTCTTCAACGTGTTCAATGAGACCTTCATGGCTTCCGCGCTGGACCCTAAGACTCAAGCGTTCAAGTTCCTGGCCGAACGCCTGTACTCTGAGGACATCCTCAAGGACGTTGACGCACAGGTAAACAAGCAGCGCCGGGAGGATTCTGACTTCCTTGCCTACCGTATCCACCGCATGGCCTTCGACATACAGCAGCGCATCCTTTCGAGCAAAGCCCCCGACATAGGCGCTATGGCTGGCAGGCGAGCGGGCAAGACGGGCGTAAACTCCCTGAAGTCTGCTGACGTTGCCCTAACAGGTGGACACCGCCGCGTGCTCATCATCGGCCTAACCATCACCAAGACGGAGGGGCTGTACCGCGAGGACATCAAGACGGTCCTCGACTCTCTGGGGTGTGAGGCTGAGTACAAGGTGACGGATGCTTGCTTCAGCTTGCCCAATGGGTCACTCATTCAGTTCGGGGGCAACGCCAACAAGGCCGAGCGCGAGAAGTACCGAGGCCAGGACTGGGACTTGGTTGTCATTGACGAGTGCCAGAGTCAGCAGCAGCTTCAGTACTTGGTCGAGGACATCATAGAGCCGATGCTCATCGCCACCAAGGGACAGCTCATCCTCTCGGGCACCGGCCCCC
>Ga0068857_100005024_pt1 | contig 11243 bp, 10 predicted proteins | sample KBSCornC72_FD_66591 | JGI IMG/M metagenome (GOLD analysis project Ga0068857, IMG submission 66591) | Corn rhizosphere microbial communities from Kellogg Biological Station, Michigan, USA - KBS Corn C7-2 | ecosystem: Host-associated > Plants > Roots > Rhizosphere > Soil ...
ATGCCCTGTGCAGTGTAGATGCGATAGCGGGCCGACCCACCGGTTAGCAGCGCGAGGCCGAGATTATGGCTGAGCGTATAGCTGCAGAACGACGCCATCGCCGCCGTACGCCAGGGCAGCGGCCTGCCGATCACACGCAGGGCGACATAATCGTAGAAGGTGAGCGCGAGGTAGCTGACTGTCGTAAAAGCCAGCGCCAGAACGATGCGCTCGGTCGTGATGAGGTGAAAGGCCGACCGGATGTCCCGCAGCCGCACCTCGGTCAGCAGGCTGTGCAGCGCGAAAACGCCAGAGGCCGCGACAACCAGCATGACGACAAGCGTCAGCATGCTGCGATGCCCCTTCAGCCACGAACGCAATGCCATACCGGTCGATCCTCTTGCTTCTGCATCGTGGGCCGCCGCCCATCGTCTGATTATCCTATTGCGCCACACCGTTCAGAATGGCCCGCGCGAGCATTGGCGCGTTGCCGTCGAAATGATGCCCGCCCGGAACGATCTGCACGGACGCAAGACCTTTGGGTATAGCGCGACAGGCGCTGTCGGTCTCATCGGCGCCCTGAACGCAGAGCATCGACAGGCCGCGCAGGCGCGTTATCGCAGGAATTGTGGGATAGGCGCTGGTGGACGACATATCGAGCCACGAACTGAGGTGAAACTGAAACTCGGCATTGGAACTGAGACCGAGCATAGCAAGCCTTTTCACCCGCGCACGCGCAGCAGGCGAGAGATGGTCAGCGATATAGGGAAGCGCATCGGCGCCGAAACTATACCCCACCAGCACAACACGCGGGCGATGCCAGTGCGTTGAATATCCCTCGATTATTGCGTTGAGATCGGCGGCAGCATTGGCGGGCGAGCGCTCGTTCCAGAAATAGGCGAGGCTATCCAGCCCGACAACCGGCACGCCTTCTTTGGCGAGAGCAGCCGCTACGTCGCGATCGAGCCCGGCCCATCCGCCATCGCCGGAATAGAGCACCGCCATCATATCGGTGCGCGGCGCATCCGCATCGGCAACGATGGTAAGCGGCAGGCCGGTGGGGAGCGCAAACTCTCCCGGCCGGGCCGCCGCGGCAGGAGCTACGGGCTCCAGGAATGGCGCGATCTGAGCCGCCATTACCACGTCCACCGACTCTTTCCGGTCCAGTTCGACCAGTCTGGCGTTGCTCATCCCACTTATGAAGGCGCGCGCGCGTGAGCTTTCCTCTTGGTTGCGACCCAATATGATCCACGGGGAAGATAGTGCCTTGCCCGGCGACACGGTAAAGCCACGCGCCTTGCCTTTGTTAGGCGCGGAATGGAATTGACCCAGTTGGCACCACCCCTGCGATCCCGGCAACAACGGCTTGAAACCCATCGAAAGCGCCGCGCGATACGCACCTTCCGGACCCGATGCGAGCGCGACATAGGCCACCGCACCACCCTGCCCGCGCCCGAGCAGCACCGGCTTCAGATACATCGGCACTTTCGTTCGATGCTGGATGTCGCGGGCAAGATCGATAATGCCGTAATTGGGATTGATGCATCCCTTGCCACTGCCCAGAATCTTCAGGAACGCCGGGGTCGATATGCCGCCCACAAGCGTCCCGTGTTCGGCAAGGCGCTGGGCCGCCAGCGTATCCGCCTCGGTCCATCCCTGTTTGTCGGAAAGACTGATGACGATGGACTTCGGGATGCCCTCCGCACGGAACAGGGCAACCGGCCCTGTTGCGGGAAAGACATAATGCGTTTCGGGGCCGGGCTCCGGAAGGCGCGACTTGGCTGCCAGTGCCCTCGGCGCAGGCTGCGCATCTGCCCGGCTTTCGGGAGGCGCAACCACCATCGCAAGTGCGAGGCTCGCCGCTCCTGCACATCCCAGGGCCGAAAGCCCTGCCCGCATTTTCAGGCGCATAATCGATTTCCCCAAAGGCAATCGCATCTTAGGCATCCAATCTGTCGCGCTTGAAAGGCGCAGGGAACAGCATCTCCACTATCGCTAGCGGGATGATGATTCGGCGGTATGTAACAATCGGTCGGCCCGCATTTTCCGATGCGGGTTCTAGATGTGGTGGGTGGCTTCACCCGGCACCGCCTCGATGCGCGTCCACATCTGCGATTTGCAGATCAGCCCGCCCAATATGCAGCCTTTGACACGAAGAGCAGAGGCCGAGACCTGCTCGATTCTGGAAGCAAAGCGACGCCCCATGTCAGGGACATAGACGGTGCCAGCCCATGCGCGCCTGCCCGCCGGTGCATAATTCTCCAGCAGCCTGGTACCGACCAGACTGGAAACGCCGCTGTCCTTCGCGTCCGAAATCGCCTCGCTGTTAGCCCACACGATCCAGCCGCACAGCCGCTCCCCACATGCCCCGGTATGCACGGCCACGCTGTTATGCGGATTGAGCCACAATCCATCCGGCTGGCCCGACGTCGTTCGTGCCTCAGCCGTGGACGTCGCCAGAGCAGACATCGCCATCACAGCAATCGAAATCATCCTGATCATTTGCACCCGATCCTCTTCGTGGCGACCACTATATGCATTGCGGAATGGCCGGGCTCTCAACGCAATCTGAAATCTTTGTAATGTAAGTTCATCTTGAACGAATGCCTTCGGAAGGCTCTGATCACTCCCGGCCGTGCCACTAAGAAGGATCATATAATCATGACGGAACCCCAGCTGGGCGATCTTGCCGCGCGATATCTGGACAAGAGCGTCGCCTCGCTGGAGATCGAGGAACAGCGCGTTCTGGAACAGATCGCCATGAGCCGCCTGACCAGCCGGGATGCTGCGGATGTAGCAGAAGAGAGATCGAGCCTTGGTGAGCGGCTGGCGGATCGGGTCGCGGCCGTAGGCGGTTCGTGGGGCTTCATTATCGCGTTTACGCTGGTGCTGTTCGGCTGGATGCTGCTCAACAGCGACATCCTGTCCCACTGGGGAAAGACGTTCGACCCCTACCCCTATATCTTTCTCAACCTGATGCTTTCGACGCTCGCCGCCATCCAGGCACCCGTCATCATGATGAGCCAGAACCGACAGGCCGCAAAAGATCGTGTCGCTGCGAGTCTGGATTTCGAAGTCAATCTGCGTGCGGAAATCGAAATACTGCGTCTTCACAGCAAGATCGATGATGCGATCGTCGCGCGGCTCGACGCGCTTTCGCGGCAACAGGAAGCGATTTACGCGGCGCTGAAGCTTAACCCGGCGGATTAAAATCCGCGATACCGCGCCCGTCTATGGCGGCAACGTTATGTTACGATCCGAAAAAGGGGTGGCAAAGTCTCCACCCTAGTGATGCATCGTCCAGATCCCGGATATCTCGCCAAGGAGATTATGACGATGATCATCACCATCCTAGCGGCCGCCCTCGCGACCAGCGCGGCGTCCCCCGCCGCTGCTCACCAGGCGACCATTACGCAGGCCGATCAGGCGCTTCAGGCAACCTACGACGTCAAATGGGACGTTGCGGCACAGGACGCGACCCCGAAATTCGGTTTGAGGCAGGCTCCTGCCGTCTGTCGCTGGCAGGCGAATGTCTATCTGCATCGCGATGTCTCTGGCACGCAGGGCCAGCATCAGCTTACACAGCCTGTCCATGTATTCGAACCCGCTGGCGGAACGGAGATCGGTCGCTGTGACGATGTTCGCGGCCGCATAGAAGCCCAGCTTTCACGCAAGGCAAGTTCGATACAGAGCCAGGCCGCACAGATAGCTCATAAGGATGTGCTGACGCTTAATGGCGGCAGCTCCAACGCGAAGCCCCTGCCGATCAGCTGATCGCTGGGCTTGAGACGGCGCGGCACCTCCCTCCCCCCAGGTCCGTGGCCGCGCCGCCTCATCTTCTGCCGCTCTTCATCGCGGACATATTAAATAACAAAGTTGCTGCATCGCAGAAAAGCTCATCTCCTATCTACGATACCAATTGCGGTCTCTTGGCCGCCTAATGAAGAGGTATCACGATGAATGAGATCATCAGCCGCGTATTCAGCTTTCAAAGCAAGGTTTTCCCTAACCAAGCCGCGCTTTACGGCAAGCTGGCGACAGACGGTCAGAGCCCCAAGGCGCTCATGATTTCGTGCGCGGATTCCCGCATCGTACCCGAACATATCATGCAGGCCGACCCCGGCGACCTGTTCGTATGCCGCAATGCGGGCAACATCGTTCCGCCGTTCGCCACCCAGAATGGCGGCGTTTCCTCGACGGTGGAATATGCCGTCATGGTGCTGGGCGTTACCGACATCATCGTGTGCGGTCATAGCGATTGCGGTGCGATGAAAGCGCTGGCGACCAACGCCGATCTCACAGCCATGCCCAATGTCGCCGCCTGGCTGCGCCACAGCCACGCCGCGCAGAAAGTGTGCTGCGACAATTATCCGACTCATCTCAGCGACGCAGAGAAGCTACGCAACATGGCGCTCGAAAACGTCGTTGCCCAGATTTCGCACCTGCGTACCCACCCGTCGGTGGCGTCGGGCATCGCACGCGGGGAAATCGCTCTGCATGGCTGGTATGTCGACATTCATGCCGGTGAGATACTTGGTCTGGACGGCGAAACGGGCCGCTTCATGGCGCTGCGCGAAGGCGATGAGCTTCCCGTCGCCCTTCCGCACGCCAAGCGTCTGGCAGCTGAAATCTACATTGCGGAAGCAGCAGAATGAGCAGCGAAACCCTGCCCCTTTCCACACGATTGTCGCGGGATTTCACCGCGTCGATCGTTGTGTTTCTCGTCGCGATGCCGCTCTGTATGGGCATCGCCATCGCGTCAGGCGTCGCGCCTGAAAAAGGTCTTATCACCGGCATTATCGGCGGCCTGATCGTCGGCCTGTTCGCCGGATCGCCGCTCCAGGTGAGCGGTCCGGCGGCGGGTCTCGCCGTTATCGTGTTCGAAATTGTCCGCACGCAGGGGCTGACCGCCCTCGCGGCGATCCTCGTACTGGCGGGCGTCATTCAGCTGGTCGCAGGCATTGTGAAGATCGGCGGCTGGTTCCGCGCGATCTCTCCGGCAGTCGTGCACGGCATGCTTGCCGGTATCGGCGTGCTGATCGTAGTGGGCCAGTTCCACGTATTGTTCGACGACAAGCCACTGCCGAGCGGGCTCGCCAATCTCGCGGCAATGCCGGGCCAGCTTCTCGGCCTCGACAATCAGGGCGCGCTCGTCGCGTTCCTGATCGGCCTGCTGACGATCGGCGGAATGATTGGCTGGGAAAAAATCCGCCCGGCATCCATGAAGCTGGTGCCCGGCGCGCTGGTCGGCGTCCTGCTCGCGACCTTCGCGGCATGGTTCTTCTCCCTCCCGGTCGCGCGCGTCGTCGTGCCGGAATCGATCTTCGCGGCGGTCACCCCTCCAGGCGACGGCTTTGTGGGAATGATGCTCAGCCCTGCCATCCTCACCACGGCGCTTGCGGTGGCGTTCATCGCCAGCGCCGAAACGCTGCTATCAGCGGCGGCCGTGGACGGCATGCACAACGGCGTGCGGACCGATTACAACAAGGAACTGCGCGCGCAGGGCATCGGTAACTTTCTGTGCGGCATGGCTGGCGCGCTGCCGATGACCGGCGTCATCGTTCGCAGTTCCGCCAACGTGCAGGCAGGTGCGGTCAGCCGCCTTTCGACGATCCTGCACGGTGTGTGGATCCTGGCGTTCGTGGCGCTGTTGCCCTGGTTGCTGCGGGAAATCCCGATGGCGGCGCTGGGCGGCATCCTGGTCGTGACCGGTGTACGTCTTGTCAGCATCGCTCATGCCAAGCACCTGCTGCACCTCTACGGTCCCCTACCCGCTCTGGTGTGGATCGTCACGCTGGTGATGGTCGTCGCGACCGATCTGCTGACGGGCGTGCTTGTGGGCCTCGCCCTCTCGCTGATCGAATTGCTGCCCCACTATCGCAAGCTGCGCCTGCGCATGCATGACAATGAGCATGACGGCCGTCGGGAAATCGCACTCGACGGTACGGCAACCTTCCTCACCCTGCCCCGCTTGCTGGGCAAGCTGGAGGGGCTGAACATGTCAAAGCGCGTCGTACTCAATATCGAGCGACTGTCGCACATCGACCATACCTGTGCGGAGATGCTGCGTGACTGGGTGAAGCGTCGCCGCAACGCGGGTCAGGAAATCGATCTGAAGGGTAGCAATGCCAAGATGCAGCAGCTGATCCAACCGCACTAAACGCATCAAGTCAGGTTTCCAAGAGCGCGCCCTTAACCCGGCGCGCTCTTTTGATTCATGCACACGACATACCGCACAGAAATATATAGAAACGAATTAGCAATATTTGTTCATCAAACAGACAATATTTGGCAATTAACCGTGTCAATAATGCAACTCTTCGGTTTGTAAGTATGGATAAAAGCAATTAGCGCTGGATCGATCCCGATTATGTGCGGATCATCGAAGGCACCCGGTTGCGACTTTCCTCGTGTACGAAGGAGGCGGAACCGGACGCAGGACGGAACATTTCACTTTGCTATCAAAAGGGGAAATGTCCGTGAAATATCCACTCTATACCGCTCTGGCCGCGCTGTTCTTTACCAGCCCGGCGCTGGCTCAGGCAGAACCAGCCGGTCCGATCAGCGTATCGGGCAGCGTCGCGCTGGTCTCCGACTATCGCTTCCGCGGCGTCTCACAAACCGACGAAGAAATGGCGATCCAGGGCGGCCTGACCGTCAGCCATGAAAGTGGCGCCTATGTCGGCACGTGGGCCTCCAACCTTTCCGGCTGGGGCACGTTTGGCGGCGCGAACATGGAACTCGATATCTTCGCCGGTTACGCAGTTCCTATCGGCGGTGCAAAGCTCGATGTCGGCGTGACCTGGTACATGTATCCGGGCGGCGCGGACAAAACCGACTTCTTCGAACCCTATGTGAAGGTCAGCACCGATGTCGGCCCCGCAAGTGTGTTGCTGGGCGTCGCTTATGCGCCAAAGCAGGAAGCATTAGGTCGCTGGTCGCCGACGGGCGCGAGCGCTCAGGATGCTGCCGCCGGTCTGGCCCCCTTTGACGCACCGGGCGACAAGGAGGACAATCTCTACATCTGGGGTGATGTCAGCGGAGGCATTCCGCAAACGCCGGTCACGCTGAAAGCGCATCTGGGCTATTCGAACGGCAATTCCGGCCTTGGCCCCAACGGCACCAGCGTAGCGCCCACGGGCAAATATATGGACTGGCTGGTCGGCGCTGATGTAGCGGTAGGCCCCGTTACGCTCGGCGTTGCTTATGTCGACACCGACATTTCGAAGTCCGAATCTGTCTATCTGCAGCCGAACTTCTCATCGACCAAGGATGGATCGTCGATCGCATCCGGCAAGGTGGTCTTTTCCGCCACCCTGGCCTTGTAATGTGCGTTGCCCATGGTCGGCATTCACAGCCGGCCATGGGCCGCGTCCCGGCCTCGATTTCGCGTGAATCCTACATTGCTTTATTGCAACAAACTGTTGCTGGAGGAGGAAAGGAACATAACAGACCCGGCTCCATCATCCCGCAAGGTTGACGATTCAGCAGGTGACCTCTATCTCGCTGCTGTGTTTCCCAAAACCCAACAAATGGTAACAGCGTGAGTTCTCCCACAATAATTTTGGTGGAAGACGATCCGCCGTTGCGTACCCTGACGACGCGCGCGTTGCAGGAAAATGGCTATACGGTCAGGCCCGCATCCTCGGCGCCGGAAATGTGGATCGCGTTCGAAAACTCGTCTGTCGATCTGGTGATCCTCGATATCATGCTGCCAGGCACCAACGGCATCGATCTGTGCCGCCAGATCCGCAAAAAGAGCGACGTTCCGATCATCTTCATCAGTGCGCACGGCAGCGAGGCGGACCGGGTGGTCGGCCTTGAGCTGGGGGCCGACGATTATCTCGCCAAGCCTTTCGGCACGCGGGAACTCATCGCCCGCATCCGCGCCGTGCTCCGCCGATCCGGCGCCGAGCGCAACGATTCGAGCTGGCGCGAGAAAGAGGCGCGGTTCGACGGCTGGGCGGTCAATTTCCCCAAGCGCGAATTGCGCTCTCCCCAAGGGTCACAAGTGGAGCTTACTGGCGCGGAATTCGATCTTCTCAGCAGCTTCCTCGCCAACCCGCAGCGCGTGATCGCGCGCGAGCGGCTCATCGAGCTGTCCCGCACTCGCCTCGGCGATTCATCGGATCGCAGCGTCGACGTTCTGGTCAGCCGCCTGCGCCGCAAATTGTCGGTCGCGGGGCAGAATGCACCCATCACCACCGTGCGCGGCATAGGCTATATGTTCAACGCGCAGGTCGAGCACGTTTGACCAGAAGACTGCGCAAACCGCTGGGCTTGCTCGGGCGCATTCTGGGCATCCTCGCGATGATAGTCGTGGCCGAATTTGTGATCGGCGCCTTTTTCTACGAACGGGCGAGCCACCTTTCTCTTCAGGAAGACGAAGCGCGCAGGCTTGCCGAGCATCTTGTCATTTCGCGCCAGCTCCTGCTGGGGGCGCAAGTCAACGAGCGCGAGCATCTCGCCGTCAAGCTGACCACCGATCGCTATGAAGTGCATTGGGGCAAGGGCCTGAGGGAGCCCCCGCCGCCCGCGCCGCCACTCGACCGAATGCGCCGACAGATCGTCACGTGGGAACCGGTGCTCGCCTATTCCGACCTGCGCCTGCGGCTTGAACCGCGCGGGAGGCAGACGATGGCCGCCGGAGCATTGCAGCTTCCTGACAAATCCTGGATCTATTTCTCGATGTTCGATGTCGAGACGGACTGGGATCTGGCGTTCGGCCGGATCGCATTTGCCCTCGTGCCCGTAATCGGAATATTGGCGATCGGCGGAATTATGGTGCGGCGCGCACTGCTGCCGCTGCGGCAACTTACAGCCGCCACGGAACGCATCGGCCATGGCGAGGAAGTCATGGTCGAAGAACATGGCACGGAGGACGTTCGCGATCTCATCAGCGCGTTCAACAGTATGCAGTCGCGCATTCATCAGCTGATCGAGGATCGCACGCAGATGCTGGCCGCTGTCGGCCATGACATGCGCACGCCGATCGCCCGCCTTCGATTGCGGCTGGAATCGCTGACCGACCCGCAGATGGCGGAGGCGGTGCAAACTGATCTTTCCGAGATCACCGACATGATAGACTCGCTGCTGGCCTTCCTGGGCGGCGACAAGGATGCCGAAGAGCGCAAACGCACCGATCTCGCGGTGACGGCTGCGACGATCATCGATGACATGCGCGATATGGGGCAGAAAGCGCGATATGAAGGCCCCGATCACCTCGACATGATGCTGCGGACCAACGGCATGCGCAGGGCGATGCGCAATCTGGTAGAAAATGCGCTGCATTATGGCGATGAGGCTGTTTTATCGATCGAGCAGCGCAAATCCGCGATCCTTATCCGGGTTGAGGATAACGGTCCGGGCATACCCGAGAAGGATTTGACGGCTGTGCTTCAGCCTTTCGTGCGGCTGGATGTTGCGAGGCGGCGGAACACCAAGGGGCTTGGGCTGGGTCTCGCGATCGTTAGCCAAGCGGTAAAGCAGGAGGGCGGCAAGCTCTCACTCGTCAATTTGTCGCCGGGGCTCCGGGCTGAAATCGAGCTTCCCGCGAGTGCGGTTGCGGTTTAGAGAAGCCACTTCCAAAGGAGCCCGTAGGCGATGCAGGTTTCCGCTTTCTACCATTATCCGGTTAAAAGCATGCGCGGCATCGCGCTCGACACCGTGCGGGTGGAACCGATCGGCCTGAGCCAGGATCGCCGCTGGATGGTGGTTGATGAGCGCGGCCGGTTTCTGACCCGGCGCGAGGTTCCGACGCTGGCGCAGATTGAGGTTCGCGTTACGGGCACGGGCTTGGTCCTCGCTCATCAGAATTATGGCGAGATTGATGTGTCGCGGCCCGGCGCGCCGCTGGTAAGCGTGACCATCTGGGGCGAGGAACTGGCGCTGCCGCTTGCCGATCCTGCCGCGAATGCGTTTCTTTCACGGGTTTTGGGACGGCCCGCGCGCCTCGTCTATCAGCCCACGGAGATGATGCGCGCGGTGGACGCGAGCTATGGTCTGCCCGGAGACAAGACCAGCCTTACGGACGGCTTCCCGATCCTGATCACAACGGAGGAAAGCCTTGTCGCGCTGAATGCCCGACTGCCGCACGCGATCGAAATGCAGCGGTTTCGCCCGAATATCGTGCTGCGCGGGGCGGATGTGCCATGGGCAGAGGACAGCTGGCGGCGTATCCGCACCGGCGCGCTGTCATTGCGCATCGTCAAGCCCTGCTCGCGCTGCATCATCATCACGCAGAACCCGCTGACCGGGGAGCAGCGCGATGGCAACGAGCCGATCGCCACCCTACGGAAAATGGGGCGGATGGGCACAGGCGGGATTTACTTTGGCCAGAATGCGATTGCCGACGGATCGGCGGAAATTCGCGTGGGCGATGCCGTCGAGGTGATCGAAGTCGGCGATTCCAACTTTCCGGCGCGCTGATCGCTGCGGCGTGCGGGCCGAGAGGAATCGCTTCCCCTCGGCCCGGATTGACTCAGCTTACGGTCGCATCACCGGCCGCTCGCTGTTTGCGCTGCCGCGCGAAGATGTTGAGTGTTTCGACCAGCGCCGAAAACGCCATCGCGGCATAGATATAGCCCTTGGGCACATGCGCGCCGAAGCCCTCAGCGATCAGCGTAGTGCCGATCAGCAGCAGGAACGAGAGCGCCAGCATTACGACCGTCGGGTTGCGCTCGATGAAGTTGGCGAGCGGGGTCGCCGCCAGCAGCATCACCGTCACCGCGACAACGACTGCGATCACCATTATCGCGATATTGTCCGTCATGCCGACAGCCGTGATGATGCTGTCGAGCGAAAAGACGAGATCGAGCAGGATGATCTGGCCAATCGCCGCGGCAAAACTCAGCGACACGCGACTATCGAATATGTCGTCATTGGGTGTGGGGTCGATGCTGTGGTGGATCTCCTTCGTCGCCTTCCACACCAGGAACAGGCCGCCGCCGATCAGAATAAGGTCGCGCCAGCTAAACCCGCGCCCGAACGCATTGAAAATCGGTTCGGTAAGCTGCACGATCCAGGCGATCGACGCGAGCAGCACGAGACGCAGGCCTAGCGCCAGACCGATGCCGACCTGCCGGGCGCGCACGCGCTGCTGCTCCGGCAGCTTGTTGCTGAGCACGGAGATGAAAATGAGGTTATCGATGCCCAGCACCACTTCCATGGCGATGAGCGCAGCGAGGGCAGCCCATGCGGTCGGATCGGCTGCCAGTGTTATTAGTGTGTCCAAGCGCGCGGCATTCTGGAGGCCGCGCGCAGTT
>Ga0068857_100005025_pt1 | contig 11243 bp, 5 predicted proteins | sample KBSCornC72_FD_66591 | JGI IMG/M metagenome (GOLD analysis project Ga0068857, IMG submission 66591) | Corn rhizosphere microbial communities from Kellogg Biological Station, Michigan, USA - KBS Corn C7-2 | ecosystem: Host-associated > Plants > Roots > Rhizosphere > Soil ...
GTTTAATGTTTCGTGCGTGTCGGCATAAGCCCAGCCATCGAGAAGGATTTGCGGTTTGCCTGCGGGTTTGGGTTCGTCGCCATCTTTAATCGGGATGAACATGAGGTAGGGTGCCGCGCCGACCCAAACGCCGCCGAATCCGATTTCGAGGCCGCTGACGAGATTCAAACCTTCCATGAACACAGTGCGACGATCGAATTTTCCATCGCCGTTGGTGTCTTCGAAGACGAGGATGCGATCTTTGCCTTGGCCTTCGGCGGCGCGGATAGGATAGGTGTAAGCTTCAGCAACCCAGAGACGGCCACGATCATCGACGGCGAAGGCGATAGGTTGTTTCACGTCCGGTTCGCCTGCGAACAAAGTCGCTTTGAAGCCGGGCGGCAGAGTCATTTCCTTAACGGCATCTTCGGGAGAGAGCCCGGCGAACTTGAGAGTGTCCATTGGCATCTCGGCGGTCGCGGCCAGTTTTGAAGGATCGAGTTCGTTGGTGAAGGAGGGGCGTTCGGCGTAAAGGCGGAAGTCATCGAAATTGATATGACCCCAACCGCTGCTTTCCTGGTCGATGAGGCGGATGAATATTTGCCGTCCCACGACGGCGTGGAGATCGGCCACGACCGGGCGAAGATTTTCGCTATCGTACCCCGACGTTTTGAAGAAAACTTCGTTATTATCGGCGCGGACGAGTTCGACGCGGGTATTGGGAGAGCTGCCGCCGGCAACGAGGAAGGCAGCAAAGGGTTGAGTGACTTTGAAGGATTTAGAGGTGAGGGTGCCTTGCGGGCCATCGCCGAGGATTTCGTAAGTGCCGATCCAAAAGTTGCCGTGGTGCTGGCTCTTCATGTCCGTTCGGCGAGGAAAGACGGTGTCGCCTTTGATGGGTTGGCGATCGAAGGCCGCTCCGGAAGCGGTCCAGTCCTGGAGAGTGCCGTTTTCGAAATCGAGGTTGAGAGGACGGCCATCGATGGCGGTGGGGAGAATACCCTCGATTGGTGCTGCAGAGGCTCGAAATATACAGGCCACAAATAGGGCCAAAAACAAACATCGAACCTTGAACCTTGAACTTTGAACTTTGAACTTTGAAAAAAGAGAAAATACTTCGGTGCGGCTGGGAATGCTTCTCATGCTCGGAGGTGGCGAAGGTTACTGAGGATTATTGGGCTTTGGCTGGGCCTTTTCCCACTCTTCATGAGAGACGCTGGTGGTTTCATGTTTGAAGAGGAAGACACCTTTTTTGTTGCCGACAACGATGTCGGGAAATTTCTTGTTCGTGATAGGTCCTGCGACGACCTGGGTGCCGATGCCAGAGTCATTGTCGATGAGATAGGGAACGAATTGGGCTTGGCCTTTCGAGGGGCGAACGAGTTTGAACCAGTAGAGAACGGGGGGATTGTCGGACTCGGGATCGCCGCCGTGCGGGCCGTGGGCCCAGAAGCGTTTGCCGGTAACGATGTCTTTGAGGCCGTCGCCATCCATGTCGATCAAATCAACTGCGTGGAGTTGAGAGAAAGTGACGCCATAACGGTTGGCTGTCGGCCCTTTGTTCAGGATAGCGTGTTCGCGGAAGGTGATTTGGCCGTTTTCCTTGATTTGTTCGTACCAGGAGAGGCCATAACCGTGGGCATCGATGCTGGTGATGATGTCGTTGAGGCCGTCGCCGTTGACATCATAGACATACATTTGCGCGCCGCGAGCGGCGAAGGGGTAGGGGTGTTTGATCCAAACGGGATCGCTCGCGAGGGAGAGAGGTTGCTCCCACCAGCCATCTTTTTCGATGATGTCCATGCGTTTGTCACCGTTGACGTCGCCAATGCCCAGGCCATGGGTGAAGCGCTGATAATCGCCTTTGGGCGAGATGGGATGGAATTTCCAAGGTGCAGCCGGATTTTTCCAATCGGCTTCGGCGTATCCGAAATAGCCGCCGGAGCAGCAAATTATCTCGGGCTTGCCATCGCCGTTGATGTCAGTGAAGGCGGGAGATTCGTTGTCAACGACATCGAAAATGAGATGCTTTTGCCAGTGGCCTTCGCGACCGCGTGGGTTTTCGTACCAGGAGGCGTCTTTGCCGGGGAAGCCGTAAATTAGAATGTCAGTCCAACCGTCGCGATTGAAGTCGTAAGCGAACGCGAAAAAGTTGTCGGAGTAGGCATTGTTGACGCCGAAAGCGCCTTCAAAGCCGGAGAATGATTCTTCGGTGCCATTGGGTTTCTTGCGTTTGAAGGTGGTATTGGCGGGATAATATTCGTGACGATTGGTGAAATTGGGGCCTTCATACCAGTACGGGCCTGAGACGATGTCGTTGATTCCGTCGTGGTTGAAATCGCCGAAAGTCGCGCCTTCGGCCCAGAATTCATTATTGAGCTGAAGTTTGGTGAATGAGTGAAGCAGGTCTTTGGCTCCGGCGAGTGCGGGAGCGAGGCAAATGAGCGTGAATAATGATCGAAGTCCAAGGAAACGGCTAAATTGGGCGCGCATAGGATATGCTTGGCAGGTCGGACTGAAAGGGTCAAGTGACTTGAGAGCCAAGATTGAAAGTCGAATACTTTAAATAGGGAAGGCAAGAAAATGGGGGCAAAAATATTTAGCCGCAAAGAACGCAAAGATCACAAAAGAGGAAAAGCACCTCGACAAACGCAGCAGGAAGGCCTGGTTTGTTATGGTGCATTCCTGAAAATGGTGGTTCGGAGGGTGGAATTTTCATTCAGAAACTTCATTCGCGACCGCGTAGGTACTCATTGTAGCATGTTGTAGTTGGCGTCCAACGAGATCGATCTGGCCAACTTAGAAATTCCTGATGGAGCCGTCTGGCATGATCGTGTTGTGAAAGAGCGCGCCGGTAAAATCGGCGCCATTCGTGACGGAATTTCGGAGGCTGGCATCGGTGAGATCAGTAAAACGGAAACCAGCCAGAGTGAGGTCGGCATTGGTGATGGAAGCGCCAATGAAATCGGCGCTCGTGAAAGTCGCTCGCGCAAGATTAGCGCGGCCCAGGTTGGCAAATTCGAAAAAAGCAGTCGAACCTACGGTGTTGGTTAAAATCGAATTGCTGAGATTCGCTTGAATCAAATCCGAGCCGGTAAGATTTGCCTTCCCGAAATTCGCGCCGCTAAAATTTGCCCGTTCGAAAAAGCTGTTAGTGCAAACGGAGTTGGTCAAGTTGGCGTTGATGAGATTGGCCTGGAAGAGGAAAACAGAACTGAGATTTGTTCCGTGAAGATCTCGACCTGATGTCGGTTGATTCAAAATTAGCCAGACGAGGCGCGATTTGGAATCGAGAATCGTCGTGGAATCGAGAATCGTGCCGCGAAAATCGACAAAAGTCATTCTAGCAGAGGTGAAATTCGCACCGCGAATATCGGCGCTTCTCAAATCGTCACCGAAAAGATCCGAGCCGCTTAGATTTGCGCCGTTGAAGTTGACATTGGTGAGAGTAGCGAGGCTGATGTCCTGGTTTGTGAGGATTGCGCCGATGGCTCCCTGATTCACGAGCTGCCAGACGAGCTTGGGATTACCATCGATGAGCGTGTCCGAATCGAGCGTCGTTTCGAAAAACGAAGCGAAACTGAGATCAGCGCCGGTAAGGATGGAAAAAGAAAAATCAGCACCGGTTAGGTCGGCGTTATTAAGGGAGGCATTCTCGAAGTCGGCGAATGAGGCGTCTGCGCCTGCGAGGTTGGCTAAAGTGAAGTCGGCTGAAGCGGCCTGGACGTTGAACAAATCGGCTCCGATTAGGGAAGAGCCACGGAGATTGGCAAAGCGGAGGTCAGCACCGACAAATCTGGAACGGGTCAAGTCGGCCTGATCCAGAGAAGCGCCGAAAAGGCGTGCTCCGAAGAAATCAGCGCCGGCAAGCTGTCCGAAGCTTAGCTTTGCATTGTTGAGCTCTGCGTATTGTTTCGAAATGACTGATTCGACGCGGTAGATGCCAAGGGTCGAATTGGAGTCAATGAGACTAAATGTTTGGCCGAGCGAGCCAGAGAGCAAGCCGCTGACCGGGGTCCAGGTCTTCAGTTCGATGGAGCGCTGAACGCGGAATTGGGGAATTATGAACAGGTCGCCGATGGGCGTGGCGGATTGCACTTTCCAGGAAATTGCAATGCGGTTTTCATTGGTAGAGGCGATGGCGATGGAAAAGGCACGTTGGGCGAGTGCGTGCGGGAGAAATCCAAAGCTGCAAATCACGAAAACAACAAAAGCACCAAACACCAAACTCCAAGCCCCAGAGAAGCTCCAAGCTCCAAACTTCATTTGGCCTGGAAAAGTCCTCAGGCTGGTTGAAGCTTGGTTCTGGTGCAGGATTAGCTTTCTGTTCACGGCAGCACGGTGATTCGGTAAAAGCGGGACTGGTTTGTCGGAGCAGCAGGGTCGGCCTTTGAGACGAGATTTAAGGTAGCAATGATGTCGCCGGAGAGATCCGTCCACGATGGATCTGTGAGAGCGTTTTTGTACTGGAGACGGTAAGTGAGTCCGGGCGTGGTGCTCCACGTGAGCGTGGTGCCATTCGTTGTGAACGCCAAATGACCAAGACGTGGCGGCGTGTTGGTTGCCGGCGAGAGGGAATTGGCCGGGTCGGAGCCGAAGTCAAGTTCATCGCGGTCGAGGTAACTATCGGCATCGCGATCGATGCCGATGCGTCTGCCGCAGCCGCGAGGGACGACGGTATAGGTTTGCTCACTTCCCGGCGCGGCAAGAGCGCGCAGGGCAGCGGGGGTAATAGTTTCGGCCTGGCGATCAGAAAGAAAAATTCCGGAGTTGCGATCAAAGAACCAGCCGCGAGGGAGGCCATCCTTGAAGCCTTTGCAGATAAGGTCCACGCGGCCGGTGCTGGAATTAGCGAGGGCGAGCATGGTATCTAGAAGAGGCACACCGGCGGAGTTGGAGAGTGTCAGTTGTCGTCCGACGGCAGCGGGCGTATCGAGGCTGGACACGCCGGGCGAGCGATCGACGTCAGTAATGGAGCCGGGAATCAAGTTGGAGCCGGTGAATGAGAGCAGGAAGGCAACGATGTTTGCGGTGGCCTGATCATTCGTGAACCCGAAACCGTCCTGAACGAATCGGACTAGCGAATCGACGCTACCGTCGTGAGAGAACCCGAAGCCCGAACGACTGTTGGTATGGGCGAGATCCAGGCCGAACTTGTCGAACATGTTACGAAGTGAAGGGATCTTGAAGGGAAGCTCGGAAGACCGTTCAAGCTCGGTAGCGGCGATATGGTGGGCGGAATTGGTGGCGAGGGCGATTTGGAGCCATTGGGAGCCATTGAAACGCAGATCGGTGCCGAGCCCGGTCGGTAACGTGTGGCAAGGAAGACAACCCTGGGAGGTGTTTGTGCGGAAGGCAGCTTGTCCGAGCAGGGCGTTTCCATTGGGCAACGCCGCACCTGCAGGAAGCGAGCCGCGGCCTAACGCAAAGTGGCCTGGCAAGGGAAGATTAGTTGAAAGTGAATTGTCGAGTTGGCGAAAGGGGTTCGGAGCAAAGCGGACGGTAGAGAGAAAATCTTTAAGTTCCTGCATGCCGCTGGGGGTCAGGCCAGTTACAGCGCCTTGCAAGTTGGTGAAGGTGCCGTCGAATTGCTCAATGCCGTCGCGGTCTCCGCGCCAATGAAACGGCTCATGTGTGATAATGTCCTGAAGTGTTTGCGTGACCATGGGCCCTTTCATGGGATGAAAGTTGTTTGTCGAGGAGGGAGGGAAAGGGCCAAAATTAAAATTAGGCTCGATGACCTTCATGACATCGGTTGGGTCACCGAGGTCCCATGCGAGGCGATCGAATCTCGAATCCACATGACAAGAGGCGCAAGCGAGCTGGCCGAGACCAGAGGTGTCATGCGTATTATAGAGATGCGGGCGGCCAGCCTTAATCAGTTGCGGCGTGGGATCGAATAGCGGAAGAGTGCTCACGACAGTTTCAGCGACAGTATCAATGGTCGAGATGCTTCCTGCGAACCGGTTGTAAACGTAAAGGCGATGACGGCTCTCATCCAAAGCAAGACCGGTAGTGCCGGAATCGAGTTTGATTGTGGGGTTGAGACCCGCGCGGTTGCCGTTGCCATCAAGGATGATCAGGTTGTCCGACCCCATACCCGTAATATATGCGCGAGACCCGGCGGAGTTCCATACGATGCAGCGTGGATCGCCGATTGATTTTTCGCGTTCGGCTTGAGAGACCTGCGACGTCTCATACGTGAGATGAGGATTGAGATCGAAGACGTTGGCAATCAGGCTGAGCGGATCGACTTGCGCCAATTTGACCTGGACGAACTTGCCGTTGAGAACGGGCTGGAAGCGCGTGCTGTTGATGGCGTCTGTTCCGACAACGGCGATTTTTCCGGAGACAGGATTGACTGCGACGGCCATGCAGATGTTCATTAAACCGGTAGCGTAAGTGATTCCAAAACTTGCGGTATCGATAACAGCGAGATCGTGGTCGGGCATGTCCCAGCCTGGCAGACGACCCGTCAAGGCAGCATTGGTGCCGCAGACAAATTCGGTCCAATCGCCGGAATTGTCGTCCATCCACCTGGCCGCGCTGTTTTTCTTGACTATGAGACCGACTCTTGGAGTGGGCGTATTGGAAAGAAGCGGATTGATTGTGGGACTGAAATTTGTGCCGCTATTGGGCGGCGGGTTCAGGCCGCCTGAAGGTGCTGTGGGGAAATTAATTGGATTGGGTTTGGGAAAGCCTATCGAGACACCGGAACCGATAATGGTCGAGGCATTTCCCGATTCAAAAATCGCGACATAAACTTTGGTTTTGTCGGCGCTGGCCGCCATCGCGCGCGGTCGGTTGCCATCGATGGCAAGATTGGTCACCGTTTGAAGTGTGGACGGGTTGAGGACTTGAACCAGATTAGGTTGGCCGCAGGAAACGTATGCACGAGGCGGAGAGCCCGCAAAGACAAGGTCGGAAGGTTCGTTGGAGGTTGTGATGGTCGTTACGACTCTGAGCGTCGAAACGTCGATGATGCTGATGGAATCGGAAATGTAGTTCAGGACCCACAACTCTGAAGCCGTGCGAAAGCGAACGGTTACAGGATCCAATCCGACTGGAATACTTCCGATTAAAACCGGAGCACCAGAAGTGACATCAAACAGCTCGACGCGGTTGTCCGGCAGGTTGCAAACAGCCAATTTGGCTGCGTCGGGGCTCAATGAAACGGGATGAACGGGTGCGGTCTCCCAGTTAAAGAAATTAGTAGTCGTGAATTGGGCACGCGAATGGGCTGATACGAATACCGGCAAGGCGACTCCGATACTGATAAGTTTCTTTAACGGGTTCAATCCGAAGCGACATTAGCTTACGTCGTGCCGAGCATGAAAACCGTGCGTTTTGGATTGAGACATTCACGATCGGAAGCGGCGGTGTGCGGTTACTGCGTGAAGAACCCGCAAATTGCGTGAGGCTCACGCATGTGCGTTGAGGCGCACACGGACGCAGCAGGCATCTCCACAACGCTGCTTGTCCTGCATGTTACTTTGGCCTTGCACGAAATGAAATTTTGCTAAAATGGCAGTAGTCCCGGGAACTTTGCGCGATGCTGGATGAAAAGGCGCTGGTCGATTCGAACGTATTTGTGGTTGCTAGTCCTGGCAGTGGCTGTGCCGTGCGCGGGACTTGTGGCGTATTCGATTGCCAGCGACTCGAGCCACGAAGAACGGGAGGTGGAGGCGACGACGTTGACCCTGGCGCAGTTAGTAGCGGCCCAAACGGCAGAATTTCTCGCGGACGCCGAAGCAGTGGCATCAAGGCTCGCGGCCGATAAGAATTTTCGGGGGCTGGACTCAAAGCGCCGGCCGGCCGCGATGGATCAATTTTTGGTCCTGCACCCGCAGTATGCAAATCTGGTGGTGTGCGATGCGAGCGGACATGTAATTCATTCGGCAGCGCCAATTCCTGAAGATGTGCCGCAGGAGAAGATTCAGGCGCGCTGGGTAGAGGCGGTAGTGCGCCATGGCAGGTTTACGGTGGGGAAGCCGATTCCGGGCCAAATCACGCAGCGCTGGGTTTGCATGCTCGGTTATCCAATTCAAAATCAGGCCGGAGAAATCGCCGGCGTGCTGGGGATGTCGGTTGATTTGGCGCGGCTTCGAGCGCCAGAAAGTGCGCTGACTTTGCCGGTGGATTCGACGATCGCAATCGTGGATCACGATGGGACAATAATTGCCCGGTCGCTGGAACCAGAGAAGTGGATCGGCAAAACAGTGCCAAATACGGGCATTACCTATTACGTGACGTCACGTCTCGAAGGGAATATCACAGCCAAAGGTGTGGATGGTGTAGAAAGAATCGTTGGTTTCACGACGCTGCCGAAAATCGGGTGGCGAATTTACGTCGGTATCCCGACGGAGTTTGCGTTCGCGGCGTCGCGAACCAGTGTTTTGCGGGCATGCCTGGCGGCCAGCGCAGTGCTGGTGCTGGTGATTGTGTTGGTGATGTTTGTGGGAGGATGGATCAATCGGCCGGTATTGGCATTGTCACGAGCGGCGACGATGGCTGCTGAAGGAACGCTTGAATCAGCTGTGCCGGTAACGGGGCCGAAGGAAATTGCGCGCGTGGCAGAGGAGTTCAATCGGATGGTTGCGGTGCGGCGTGAGAAGGAGATGGAAGTTAAGAAATTGAATGCCGAGTTGGAGCAACGGGTGCACGACCGCACGGCAGAGTTGGAGAAAACCAACGCAGCATTGATGTTGCGGTCGAATGAGTTGGAAGCGGCCAACAAAGAGCTCGAGGCGTTTTGTTATTCTGTGTCGCACGATTTGCGAGCGCCGGTGCGAACTATTGGCGGATTCAACAAAGTGCTGATGGAAGGGCATAGCAATCAATTGGACGAAACCGGCAAGGAATATCTGGAACGAGTCGGTCGCGCGGTGGAGCGGATGACCGAGTTGATTGATGATTTGCTCGAGTTGTCTCGAATCTCGCGCAGCAAATTAATCTGCACGGAAGTGAATTTGAGTGAGTTGGCGACAGAAGTGTCGAGCGAGTTGAAGGCGAGCGCTCCGGAGCGCCCGGTGACTATCGAGGTTCAGCCAGGGTTGGTTGCGCATGGGGATGCGGGGTTGCTTCGAGTGTTGATCGAGAATTTGCTGGGAAATTCATGGAAATTCACGCGCAAGCAGGATGTGGCGCGGATCCAGTTTGGCACAGGGCGGGTTCGAGGCAAAACGGCGTTTTTTGTGCGGGACAATGGCGCCGGTTTCGATATGAAATATGCCAACAAACTTTTCGGAGCTTTCGAACGTTTGCATTCGCCCGGTGAATATGAGGGACATGGCATCGGCTTGGCGACAGTGCAGCGAATCGTTCATCGGCACGGAGGGCAGGCGTGGGGTGAGGGAAGTCCGGGTGAGGGCGCCGTTTTTTACTTCACGTTGCCTGGATTAAACGGCGCAGCGGCGCAGATGAATGGTTGAGTTGGAATCATTACGAACCAAGGGTGAAGAAACATCGAACATTGAACATCGAACATCGAACTTCGAACTTCGAATCCGGATATTGGGATCGCTTTTCCGAGAGGGAGAGGAGCCGGTTCGATGGCCCGCCAAAGATTCGCCTGAAAGACAATGAAGGTCCCCAACTTGACCGCTTCGCTTTCACCACTGATTGCAGGGATAAAGTATCCCCAACATGAGTCAAGTGCACTCCAAACCATCCATCGCTTTGCTGGGGCTGGGGATTATGGGCTCGGGCATGGCGGGGCGATTGCTCGGAGCCGGGTTTCGTTTGACGATTTACAATCGGACGATGGACAAGGCAGCGGCTTTTGCGCAGCGAGGGGCAAAGGTGGCGCAGACTCCGCGTGAGGCAGTCGCGCGAGCGGATATTATCATCGGCATGGTCGCGGATGATTCAGCTTCGCGCAGCGTATGGCTGGGGGAGCAGGGTGCCTTAGGCGGCGCGATCGCGGGCGCGGTCTTGATCGAGTCGAGCACGTTGTCGTTGCCCTGGGTGAAAGAACTTGCAGCGACAGCAGGCGCGCGCGGATGTGAGTTGCTCGATGCGCCGGTGACGGGCAGCAAAGCGCAGGCGGCTTCAGGCGAACTGAATTTTCTTGTCGGTGGAACGCCTGTGGCCCTGGAGAAAGCTCGGATTGCGTTGTCGGTGATGGGACGCGCGATTGTGCATGTCGGTCCGAGTGGCAGCGGTGCGTTACTGAAACTCATCAATAATTTTCTCTGTGGCGTCCAGGTGGCGTCGTTGGCCGAAGCGGTGGCGTGGATCGAAAAATCTGGAGCTGACCGGGAACAAATGTTGGACTTTTTGAAAAATGGCGCTGGCGGAAGTCCGCTGATCAAGCTCATATCTGAGCGGATGAGTACAAACAATTTCACGCCGAATTTTCTGCTGCATTTGATGGCGAAGGATCTGGGTTATGCCGTTGACGAAGCGGACCGGCATGCGCTGGAATTGGCGACCGGTGTTTCAGCGTTGGACGTGTTTAAGCGTGCGATGGCGAACGGGCAGGGGGACAAAGATATGGCGGCGGTGGTGGAGCAGTTTAGAAAGGTATGATTTCCAGTCTACGGCATAGTTTTCGGAAGATCGGGACACGTGAAAAGCGGCAGAGGACAGCCGCACTCCAAAACGCTGTCGCGTTTTCTCGCGTGCTACTGCATCCGGGAGGTTTTGGAGTGCGGCTGTCCTCTGCCGCCTTTGCTGCGGCGCTATGCACTCTGCTGTACTGCCCGGGCTTCGCAGCGGATTCTTCCCCCCCAGCGAAGCGCGCCGATTCCTTCCCAGTGCTCATTCAAGTGGATGCTTCGCAGCCAAAAAGTGAGTTGCATCCGATTTGGCGTTTTTTCGGCGCGGACGAGCCGAATTACGCCACGATGAAGAACGGCAAGAAGCTAATCGCGGAGTTGGGCGCGCTCGGTGCGGGCCAATCAAAGCCGATTTATTTTCGCGCGCACAATCTTTTGACTTCGGGCGACGGAACGCCTGCGTTGAAGTGGGGTTCGACTGGAGCTTACGATGAAGAACCCCCCGGCAAGCCGATTTACAATTGGAAAATCCTGGATGAAATCTTCGACACGTATCATGAATCGCGTGTAAAGCCTTACGTGGAAATCGGCTTTATGCCCAAGGCGCTTTCGTCGAAGCCTGAGCCTTACCAACATCATTGGAGTCCGCGTGCTAAATACGACGAGATTTTTACTGGCTGGGCATATCCGCCGAAGGATTACGACAAATGGCGGGAGTTGGTTTTTCAATGGACGAAACATTGCGTCGAGAAATATGGGCGGGCG
>Ga0068857_100005033_pt1 | contig 11229 bp, 5 predicted proteins | sample KBSCornC72_FD_66591 | JGI IMG/M metagenome (GOLD analysis project Ga0068857, IMG submission 66591) | Corn rhizosphere microbial communities from Kellogg Biological Station, Michigan, USA - KBS Corn C7-2 | ecosystem: Host-associated > Plants > Roots > Rhizosphere > Soil ...
GCCCAGTCCCCACGACGCCTCGACCAGCATTTCCGACTTGGAACCGGTCTGCGGGTTTGCGGTGAAAAGCACGCCGGCGACGTCGGACGGTACCAGTCGCTGCACGACGACCGCCATGGCGACTTGCGACAGCTCGATGCCGTGCTGTTGCAGGTAGGCGCGGGTGCGCGGGGAATCGAGCGACGCCCAGCAGCAGCGGATGCGGTTCAGCAGGGCGTCTTCGTCCCGGATGTCGAGGAACGTGTCGTACTGTCCGGCCATCGAGGCTTCGGACATGTCTTCGGCGGTGGCGCTGGAGCGCACGGCGACGCTTGGCGAGCCCATCGCGCGGTAGGCGCGCGTGATCTCGTCGACCAGGTCGGACGGAATCTCCTCGGACTTGCCGTCGGCCCAGTAGCGGTAGGCGTCGGTGGTGACGCAGAATCCGTCGGGCACGTTGAACGAGGCACGCAGGAGGATGCCGAGGTTGACGGCCTTGCCGCCCGCCAGCGACTTCTCGCGGCATTCGTGGAGGGATTGAAGGAAGGTGGCGGTTTTAATCATGGGGGAAGGGATAGTGTCAACGAGCCGAAGCGGTCAGCTTTTCTTTGCAACGGATTGGAAGCAGTGCAGGCCACCCGTCTCGCTGCCGACGTAGAGCTTGTCCTTGGCGAGCATCGGCGTGGAAAGGGAATAAATGCCCTGGCCGGGTTTGCCCTTGGCGTTGAGCGGATGTTTCTCGATTACCGATCCGTCGGCGGCATTTACGAGAATCAGGTAGCCGTCGCACGACACGGTAAAGAGCGTTTGACCTTGTAACGCGATGCCGGCCTTCACGGGTGTGTTGCCGCTGACCCGCTTCGTCCAGATCGGTTTGCCGTCGGCGAGGTTGAGGGAGACGACCGAGCCGTTGCGAACCGCGGCATACACTTTCCCGTCCGTGGCGACCATCTGGTTCAGCACCGAATCGTCCATCGGCGCCTGCCAGCGGACGACGCCGGTCTTGCGGTCCAGCGCGAGGATGACGCCGGCCGGCTTCGGATCCGCGAAGACGAAATCGCTGTTTCCCCCGCCGACGAGGACCAGGTCGCCGACGATTGTGACGGGGCCGGTGATTGGAAAGGGGGCGGGCGTCTTCCAAAGCTCTCGTTTCAGATTCTTCGATTTCAGTTCCTCGTCGGACTCGCCGCGGAGTGCGACGACCGCGTTGCCGTTGAAGCCGCTGCCGATGTAGACGGTGCCGTCGTCGCCGATCGCCGGGGACGACTCGGCGTCCGCGACGTCATGACGCCAAAGCTCCTTTCCGTCTGAAATCCTGACCGCCAGGACGTAACCGGGATGAGACGTCGGCTTGTGGTCGGGGCCTTCGATCGCGCCGCAGCCTACGACGGCGAGATCGCCGCGGATGGCGGGTGACGATTCGATGTGCAGCGGCGTCTTGACCTTCCAGTGCAGCGCGCCCGTCGCCGTCTCGAAGCAGAGGAACGAGCAGTCGGCCGAGTCGTGCAGACCCTGGCCGATGACGAGATACTTGCCGTCGGCGGAGAGCGTGGGGGAGGAAAAGAACGGCTTGAGGTCTTCGTCGCCAGCCTTCTCGGCCTTCCAGATCGGCTTTCCGGTCATGGCGTCCGCGCAATACAGGACGCCGAAATACGAGGCGACGTCCTGCACGGCGGCGGTGGCGAAGACGCGGTCGCCCCCGGTGGAAACGGTGGGCGTGGAGAGAACCATTCCCTCGTCGGCGGGGAAATCCCACAAGGGGATGACGCCGGTGGTCTTCTTCGCGTTGGCTTCCTCTTGAATCTGCTTAAGGGCGAAGTTGGTCCAGTAGTCGGCGCCGCGTGAGGCGAGCGCGGTTTCGGGCGTCTTCTTCGTGGATGCGGCGGCGCTGGCCGGCGTCGACAGCAAGCGCGCAATGCCGAACCAGAGCCCCGTGGCGATCAAAATGACTGCAACCGGCACCCACGGTTTGCGTCGAAAGAGCGCGAGAAGTTCCTTGGGTTTGAGCAGGATCGCCGCGACGCTGGTGAAGGATGCGACCAGCGTCGGCACCAGTGCGGCGCCCGCGTTAACGAAGATCGGGACGACCCCGACGGTGGCGAACGGGTCCTTGATCATTCCTTGACACTCATTGAAAGCAGGCTTTAATCGATCCGTCTGTGTGAGTGAGAGGCTTACCAATACCTTCACGTTGTTGCAGAAGCAAATACAGTTTTCGACGCGGGAATGTTGCGGGGTCGGGACGAGTCGGGCCGTGTTGTAGTGTGAAGACGGACGGCCACTTAAGTTCCGAAAGTGGTTCAACACAGTTGGCGGCGGGCCGTACCAAGCCGCAGAGACATTTGGGAAGCACGACGGATCTTATTGAAACGCGAACGCTCGGCAGTCACTTACAGACGGTTCGCGTGCAATGAATCTTTCGTGAAATTGGAGAATTCGATGGAACGAAGCACTCCCGTGGGTCGTGACGGTGGTTCGCGTCTGGCGGTGCTCGCACTTGCGGCGGGATTGGTGGCGGGGCCGATGACGGCCGCCGTGCTTCATGGGGCGGACACGCCGGCGGCGGCGCCCGCGCCGGCAGCAAAGGTGCATGCGCCGGACGCGCCAAAGCCGACGCCGCCGCCCGCGCCCACGCCCGAGCAGATTCAGCAGGAGAAGGAGCGCAAGGCGGCGGCGCTGCTGACCGAAGCGAAGCAGGCGTACGAACAGAAGAATTACGGGCCGTCGGTCGCGAAGTATCGCGAGTTTCTCGCGCAGAATCCGAAGGGGGCCGAGGCGACGGCGGCGCATTTCGGGCTGGCGATGTCGCTGGCTGCCATGCCCGACCGCGACTGGAACGCGATTGCCGCCGAGCTCCAGCCGATCGTGGATTCGCCGGACATGCCGGACAAGGGGCGGGCGCAATACTGGCTCGGCGCGGCGATCGTCGTGACGGGTCAGCAGCAGCTCGCGGGCGTACAAAGACCGGCGGAACAAAGGGACCTCGTGGCCAAGGCAATGGCACGGATCGAGGACGGGGCGGGGCGTCTCGCGGCCGCCGCGCGCACCGGGGCGGGCGAGTGGGCGGCGCGGTCCCGCGTCGACGCGGGCGATGCGTATAACCAATGTGGTAAATGCAAGGAAGCGGCGGAGCTGACCAAGCCGTTCGTGACGGATCCGGCGCTGGCGAAGGGTTCCCTGCGGCCCGCGGCGCTGCTCGTACTGGGGGAGGCGCAGGTCCGGCTGCACGATTATCCGGCGGCGTTCGCGACCTTGGCGGGGATCGCGCCGTTCGACCAGCTCGACGTCGGTCTCAACGCGCGCTATCTGCTGGGTACGATCCTCCAGGAAACGGGTGAGCGACCCGAGGCGGTCTTGCAGTACGAAGCGGTGTTCAAGGGACATCTCGAGCAGCGGCGGAAGGCGGAAGAGGCGCTGCGGAATAAGGAAGCGTTCCGCGATCGGCCGCTCGAGCAATTGCGGTTGGCGGCGGTCACGCGCGGGACGCCGGAGTACGTCGCGGCGTCGATGTTCAACGCGGCGAACATCCAGTTCGAATTCGACCAGTTCGCGGACGCCGCCGCGAAATACCAGTCGTTCCTGCAGGCGGCGCCCAGGTCGGAGCTGGCGCCGATCGCCCAATTGCGTCAGGGGATCTGCCAGGTGCAACTGAAACAGCCCGACGGCGCGCGGACGCTGCAGACGCTGATGGAATCGCCCACGCTGGGCGACCAGGCGACGTGGTGGGTCGGGCGATTGCAGCGGGCGCTGGCCGAGCCGACCAACCCGGCGCAGCAGCGCAAGATGGTGCAGGCCGCGATCGTGACCTTCGGCCGGGCGGGCGAACGGGCGGCGGCGCTGGGCAAGAGCGACCCCGTCGCGGCGGCGCGGCACAACGACATCCTGCTCGACATCGCCGACTCGTACGTCATCCTGAAGCAGTATAAAGAGGCGGCGCCGCTCTACGAGACGATCGCCAAGGATAAATCGAATCCCCAACGCGCCGAAATCGCACACGAACACTGGGCGATGGCGCTGGATCGCGAGGGGCAATACGCGGCCAGTGACGCCGCGTGCGCGTCGTTCGTACAACAGTATCCCAAGAGCATGCTGCGTCCGCTGGTCATGTTCTGGCAGGCCGAGAATTCGTACCGGCAGGGGGTGGAACTGGCGAAGAAGCCGGAGACCACCGAGCAGGCGAAGGCGTTGCAGGAAAAGGCCGCCGCTCAGTACCAGGCAGTCGTGGAGAAATATCCGGAGTTCGCGCAGGCGTCGGCGGCGCGGTACGGGCTGGGCATGGCGTATTACCGCCAGGGGGAATGGGAAAAGGCGAGCAAGCAGCTCGAGCGGATCCTGGACGCCGACCGCGTGGGTGAGTTGGCGAGCGTGTCGTACTACCAGGCGGACTGCCTGATCCGCACGATGCCGCAGAACGCGGACGACGCGCTGTCCGCCGCGCGGTTGTCCGGGGCGTTGGAAGAATCCGCGAAATTGCTGTCGGCGTTCGTCGGTGGCGAGGAACGGCCGGAGACGCCCGACGCCATGCTGAAGCTGGCCGACTGCTACCAGCGGAACGCCGCAATCCTGGCGGACCAGCAGGAGAAGACCAAGGCGCTCCAGAGCGCTCGCGAGACGTACGACAAGCTCCTTCAAAAGTATCCCAGGCACCCGGCGTTCGCCGAGGCGGTGATGGAACGGGCCCGGTGCATGGCCGCGACCGGCGACCCGGGCGGCTCGATCAACGAGTTGAACCGTTTTCGTAACGACGCCGCCCTGGCGAAGAGCGACGTGGCGCCGATGGCGCTGATGCGCTTGTCGGAATTGATGGTGCGGCACGGGCGGGCGGTCGACGCCGCGGCGATGCTCGAAAAGGCGCGCAAGGACTATGAGCCGATTTTGGCGAAGGACCCCAAGCGGTCGGACTGGATCGCCGGCCTGCGTTACCAGCACGGGCTGGCGCTGAAGGAGTCGGGCAAGTCGAAAGAGGCCCTGGCGCTGTTCGGCGAGATCATCAAGGAATTCAAGGATCGGCCCGAGGCCGCCGAGGCGTCATTGGCATCCATCCAGGTGCGCAAGGATGAGGCGCTGGCGAAGCTGAGGGCGGCGCGGCAGGCGGTGGCCGCGGTGCCGATGGATCAGCCGGTGGACGCGAAGCTCACCGCCGCGGAGGACGAGTCGATCAAGCAGGTCGAGGCGATCGCCGGGGCGCTGGGCGAGCACGCGGATCGGATCGCCGATCAGTCGGCCGGGTCCGACCTGCACGTGCGGACGCTGCGCGACGCGGCCAATTCCTGGCGCGCCATCGCCGACACCCAGATCGAGACGATCCGCCGGGCGAAGTCGGCCGAATCCCTCAACCGCTTGAAGGAGAAACTGGCGAAGGACCCGAAGGTCGGCAAGAGCAATTCGGTGCCGCGCCCGCCGCAGATCAAGCTCGCCGCGATCCCGGTGCAGCCGGCCGAGCAGAAGGCGCGCGACTTCTATAACAAGGCACTGGACGCGGCGCCCGATTCACCGGTCTGTAACGAACTGCGGCTCGAGCTGGCCCAGATGTACACCGACCGCGGCGAATGGGATTCGGCGATCCAACTCTTGAACGCGGCGATCGACAAGAACCCGCCGCCGGGATTGCAGAACGAACTCCACGTGAAGCTCGGGAACGCGTTCCTGATGAAGAAGGACGCCGCCAGCGCCATGAACCAGGCGCTGCAGGCGCTGACGGACGCGAACAGCACGCTTCGCCCGGCGGCGTACCTCGTCAAGGGGCGGGCGCTGATGATCCAGAAGAATTGGGCCGAGGCGATCACAGTGCTGTCGCGATATCGCGCGGGTTCCGAGCGCTATCTGAACGCCGGCCCGGTGACGGAAGAGGGCTTGGTGCGGCTGGCGGAGGCGTACGCGGCCGCGGGAAACTGGGAGCAAAGTCGCACGACGTACGAACACCTGATCGGACGGTTCGGCGGGACGAAGTGGTTGCCCGAGGCGCGGTTCGGCATCGGCCTGGCGTTTCAACAGGCCAAGCAGTACGACCGCGCGGTCGAGGCGTACACCGACGTGACCCGGCGGACGAGCTCGGAGATGGCGGCGCGGGCCCAGTTGCAGATCGGCCTCTGCCGCGCGGCGCAGAAACGCTGGCAGGACGCGGTGAACGAATTGCTGCTCGTACCGGGAACGTACGACTACGCCGAATGGGCGGCGCACGCGACCCTGGAGGCGGGCAACGCACTGGTCGAGTTGAAGCAGCCGGCCGAGGCGAAGGACGTGTTGAACCGCGTCGTGCGGGACCACCCGGGAACGGAATGGGCGCAGAAGGCGCAAAAACGACTGGCGGAAATCCAGTAAGAAACCTCGAATGACGTTGAGGACACGATGAAAAAGATTTTCGGAAGGATGACGCCGCTGTTGGTCGTGTTGGCAATGGCGCTCGCGCCGACGACGGCACGGGCTTACGTCGAAGCGCCCTACACGCTCGGCCGCCTCATCCTGGAATCGACCAACGTCTTATTGATGAAGGTCGAAAAGGTCGATCGGGAAAAGAACCTGATCATCTACCGCAAGGTAAAGGACCTGAAGGGCGTCCACCCGACCGACGTCATCAAGCACAATATCGGCCACGCCGGCTTCAACCCCCGCGAGTGGCAGTATTGCATGGAAGGCGCACAAGTCGGCAATTTGGCCGTCATGTTCCACAACGGCGGGGCGAGCGAAAACTTCCTGCCAGGGTACTGGTACCAGGCGTACGCCGGGGATTGGTGGGCGATGAGCCACGGCGAGCCGTTTTTGCTCCGGAGCTACGCGGGCAAGCCGGAAAAACTCGCGGCGGCGGTAACGGCGATGCTCGCCGGGCAGGAGATCGTCATTCCGGTCATGGTCGACGATAAGACGCTGCTGCACACGCGGGCGGCGAAGATCCAGCGCGTGAAGGCGAGCATGAAGATCCAGGATTACAACCCCAAGCGCGACTTCGTCGGCTGGGGGAATGAAGATTTCCGCGCCATCCAGGGGATGCCGGCGTTCTCGATGTACACCGGCATCGCGCGGACGGACCCCGAGGCGGGCGGGATCGCGCCGGCGGATTACGACGGCGACGGGAAGGTGGACCTGTGCGAGTACGGCGCGGGGAAGGTGGCGCTGCTGAAAAACTCCGGGTCGTCGTTCGACGAGGCGCCCCTCCCGTATAGCGGCGGCGCGCGGGCGGCGGTGTGGGGCGATTGGAACGGCGACAAGAAGCCCGACTTGCTGCTGGCCACTCCGACCGGGCCGGTGCTGCTGACCAACCTGGGCGGGGGCAATTTCCGCGACGATTCGAAGCTGTTGCCGAAAGAGGCCTACTACGCGCTGACGACCGCCGCCTGGATCGACCAGGACGGCGACGGCAAGCAGGACATCCTGCTGGCCAACGGGTATCTCGGTTTACGGCTGTATCGCAATGTCTCGGCCGCGGGCGCGCCGGCGAATCAGCCCGCGTTCGAGGACGTGTCGGAAAAGGTCGGTCTGGGCAAGGACGGCCTGGCCGCCGGTACGAAAGGATATCACATCGCCGTCGGCGACATCGACGGCGACGGACGGACGGATTTCCTCTACTCGGCCGGCAACGGCGTGCTGGCGCACAATACGCCGGGCGGGTTCGTCGCCGTCAAAGAAAGTGGCATCTCGTTCAAACCGAGCAAGGCCGCGCCCGTACTGGCGGACTTCGACGGCGACGGGAAATTGGACGTAACCCTCGTTGACGGCAACCAGGTCAAGCTGTTCAAGAATGACGGCAAGGGCAAGTTCACTGACGCGACCGGCCAGCGCGGCGACCTCTCGCAGCCGATCGACAATGCCGCCTGCCTGGTCTGGGCGGACTTCAACAACACCGGGCATCAGGATCTGTTCGTCGGCGTGCTGAAGGGCCCCAACCGCTACTTCCGCAACGCCGGCGACGGGAAGTTCACCGACGCGTCGGAGGAGATCGGCCTGACCCAGAAAGTTTTCAACACGCGGGCGATCTGCGTGCTGGATCTCAACGGCGACAAGGTGCCGGACGTGGTGTTCAATAACGAGGGACAGGAGTCGTCGGTACTGCTGGGTAATCCGAAGCGGACGGCGAAGAAGGTCGCCGACGCTCGGTGATGTTGCCGGACCTTAAGACGAACACGGGCGAGGCGCCCGTGATACGAGGGTATTGGATGACGAAGGCGATCCGTTGTTTGGCGGTGATGGCGGCGGTGGGGTTGGTGACGTGCGGCGCGCGGGCGGATTGGCTGACGGCGCGCGGGAACGCGCAGCGCACCGGAAACGTCGACGGGCAGGCCGGACCGAAATCGCCCAAAGTGCTGTGGGTTCAGGAATCGACCGATCATTACATTTCCGCCCCGTCGCCGGGCAAGGGCGTCATCTTCATGCCGGCGCTGGGCACGCTTAACAGCGGCGTGATCTCCGCCATCGCCAGCGACGCGGGCGTGCCAAAGGATAAGCGCGTCCTCTGGTCGAAATCGCAGCCGTTCCTCAAACTGCCGACCGTCTGCTCGCCCGCCGTCACCGGCGGCAAAATCATCTTTGGCGACGGCATGCACCAGAACGAGAGTCCGACGCTCTACTGCCTCGACGCGGCCACGGGGACGACGGTCTGGCAACTCGCGCTGCCCGGCGCGCTCATCCACCTCGAGGGCACGCCGAGCGTTGTGGACGGCAAGGCCTACTTCGGCGCCGGTAACGGCGGCGTGATCGCGATCGACACCGAAAAGGTCACGCTCGACGGCAAGGACATGGAGGCCGGCGCGGTCGCGCAGGTCATCGCCGCCAAGTGGAAAGAACTGCAGGAGAAGTACGAGGCCGACAAGAAGAAGGACCCGGATTTCGCCATCCCGCCCACGGAAGACGCCCTCCCCAAGCCCGCCCCCAAGACGCTCTGGCAGCAGGGGGCCGCCGGCAAGTGGCACGTGGACTGCCCGGTGGCCGTCGTCGGGGACAACGTGATCGCGGGCTCGGCGCACCTCGACGCCGAGAACAGCGGCGACCGCGCACTGTTCTGCATGAAGCGCGGCGACGGCGAGATCCGCTGGCGCGCCGACCTCAAACTCAACCCCTGGGCCGGCCCCAGCGTGACCGAACAGGGGGATCTCGCGATCGTCGGTTGCAGCAGCATCCGCTTCGACCCGAAGGAAATCCCCGGCGCCAAAGGCGAGATCGTCGCGGTCTCGATGGCGGACGGCGGCGTGAAGTGGCGCAAGGACGTGAACGGCGGCGTCGTGTCGCCCGTCGCGATCTCGAAATCCGGCCTGGCGATCTTCACCGCGACCGACAAGCGCGTCTACGCGCTCGACGCCAAGACCGGCGACGCCAAGTGGACGTACGAAGGCAAGGCCCCGTTCTTCGGTGGTGTCGCGATCGCCGGCGAGACGGTCTACGCCGCCGATCTGAACGGCGTCGTCCACGCGATCAACCTCGCCGACGGCAAGGGACAATGGAAGCTCGACGTCGGCAAACAGACCAAGGCGATCGGCAACATCTACGCCTCGCCCGTGATCGATAACGGCCGGCTTTATATCGGCACCTGCAACATCGATTCGCAGGACGCGAAAAAGACAGTGATCGTCTGCGTGGGGGACAAGTAAGGAGCAATGATAATGAAACAACGGTTTTGGATGAGCGCGCTCGTCGCGACGATGCTGGTGGTCCGATCCGCGATGGCGGCCGCCGGCGAGCCCGCCAAGCCAGTCGTCGACAAGGAAAAGAAGACCGTCACGATCCCCGCCAAGATCGCCCCGCGGAAGATCAACGACCCGCGCTACACCGAGATCTACCCGATCGAGGTCGTCGCCTGCGCCGAATTCCCCAAGGGCCAGAAGGCGCACGAAACGGTCATCACTGTGGACGTCAAGCCCAGCGACGTGCACAAGGCGCTGGAGGAGCTGGGCCTCAAGGCCGGTAAGCCCGCCGCGCCGGGCGGCGAGGACAGCGTCGCCGAGGGGCCGGAATTAAAGATCTCGCTCGAACTGCCAAACGGCAAGTCCGTCCCGATCGAGAAGACGCTCGTGGACAAGAAGACCGGCAAGACGATGCCGACGCTCAAGTGGCACTTCACCGGCTCGGCCATGAAACAGCTCGACCCGAACAAGCCCGACCTGAGCTACGGCGCCGACAACACGCTCACGCTGATCGGCATCTTCCCCGTCACCAACGAGACCGTCATCCAGTCGAACCTGACGATGAAGGACGAGCCGATCGTGAAGATGGAGACGAACAAGGCGCTCCTGCCGCCCGAAGGGACGGCGGTGAAGCTCGTGATCTCGCCCGCGAAGAAGTAGAGCCCTCGACCGCCGCGGACATCACGCCGACCCCGTTGTGCGCGCGCGCGAGAGAGAATCACGCGGCGGGGTCACCGTCATTTTGATGTCGCGTTACTTCCCGTATTCTCTGCCCGCATGAAGGTTCTTTACATCGGAGGAACGGGAGAGATTTCGTACGCCTGCGTCGCCGCCGGAGCCGCCGCCGGACAGGACGTCACCGTTTTCAACCGCGGCCGAAACGAAGAGCCGCTTCCGCCCGGCGTAAAGTCCATCCGCGGCGAGATGAACGACGCGACCTACCACGACCTCGGCCGCCGCGGGTTCGACGTCGTCTGCCAGTTCCTCGCCTACACGCCCGACCAGATCGAGCGCGACCTCGAAATCTTCGGCGGCGGCCGCGTGGGGCAATACCTCTTCATCTCCACCGCCTCGGCGTATCAGAAACCGCCGACCGACTGGCGCATCACCGAAGACACGCCGCTCGCCAACCCGTACTGGCCGTACAGCCAGACCAAGGCCGACATGGAGCGAACCCTGTTCGACTGGCACGCCGCCGGCAAACTGCCGGTCACCGTTGTCCGCCCCAGCCACACCTACCGCCGCCGCTTCCCCGGCACCTTCGTCAGCGGCGACGATCACGTCTGGCGCATGACCCACGGCAAGCCCGTCGTCATTCATGGCGACGGCACCGGCCTGTGGACCTACACCCACGCCACCGATTTCGCCAAGCCCTTCGTCCGCCTGCTCGGCAATTCCAGGGCGCTCGGCCAGGCGTTTCATGTCACCCGCCCCGACGCGACGACTTGGAACGCGATCTTCCACACGATCGCCAAGGTGCTCGGCGTCACGCCCAACTTCGTCCACGTGCCGACGGCGACGCTCGTGAAATACAACGCCGAGTGGACCGGCCCGCTGCTCGGCGACAAGGCCTGGCCAGTCCAATTCGACCTGACGAAACTCAAGTCCGTCGCCGGCGATTTCACGTGCGACGTCTCGA
>Ga0068857_100005034_pt1 | contig 11228 bp, 10 predicted proteins | sample KBSCornC72_FD_66591 | JGI IMG/M metagenome (GOLD analysis project Ga0068857, IMG submission 66591) | Corn rhizosphere microbial communities from Kellogg Biological Station, Michigan, USA - KBS Corn C7-2 | ecosystem: Host-associated > Plants > Roots > Rhizosphere > Soil ...
CAATACGGCACCCGCCGCGGCAACCACGAAGTGATGATGCGCGGCACCTTTGCCAACATCCGCATCAAGAATTTCATGCTCAAGGGCGCCGACGGCAACGTGCCTGAGGGCGGGCTGACCCGACATTGGCCGGATGGCGAGCAGATGTCGATCTATGATGCGGCCATGAAGTACCAGGCCGAGCAGGTGCCGCTCGTGGTGTTCGCCGGCGCCGAATATGGCAACGGATCGTCGCGCGACTGGGCCGCCAAGGGAACGCGGCTGCTCGGCGTTCGCGCCGTGATCTGCCAGAGCTTCGAGCGCATCCATCGCTCCAACCTGGTCGGCATGGGCGTCCTGCCCCTGACCTTCGAGGAGGGCACGTCCTGGTCTTCGCTAGGGCTGAAAGGCGACGAAACCGTCACCATTCGAGGCCTGCAGGCCGATTTGAAGCCACGGCAAAAGCTGACGGCCGAGATTGTCTCCCGTGATGGCGCGTTGCAGAGGGTGCCGCTGCTCTGCCGGATCGATACGCTCGACGAACTCGATTATTACCGCAACGGGGGCATCCTGCATTACGTCCTGCGCAAGCTGGCGGCTTGAGGGCCTGTCCGCTTGGGTGCAGCGCGATTGGGATGTTTCACCGCGAATTGAATGGCAGGTGATGGGAAGGCGGCCTATGACAGGCCGCCTTCTTCATACGTGGAGCAACTGGGTTGCGTCGGCCAGCATGAGAGCGAGGATGACCCGTCCCCTGATGTTGCGCTGGTCGAGTGCGCTCGGCGTGTTCGCCATCATCGCGGCCCTGCGTCCCGCCCATGCCGATCCGCGCGCGGTGGTGGAGTTGTTCACCTCGCAAGGATGCTCGTCTTGTCCCCCGGCCGACAAGATCATGGGTGATCTCGCCACCGATCCATCGGTGATCGCGCTCTCGATGCCGATCGATTATTGGGATTATCTGGGCTGGAAGGATACGTTGGCGGACGCGCGGTTCAGCGCGCGGCAGAAGGCCTATTCGCGTGTGCGCGGCGATCGCGACGTCTATACGCCGCAGGTGGTCGTCAATGGCCGGATGCATGTGATCGGCAGTGATCGCGCAAGCATTGAAAGCGCCATTGGCGATACGGAAAAATCCGATACCGTGATGTCGGTGCCGATCTCGGTGACGCTGGCGGGCAAAGCGATCAATATTTCCGTGGCGGCTCCGGCCAAACCGTCCGCCGTCAGACATGGCGAACTCTGGATCTGTTCGGTGTCCAAGGCGGTACCGATCTCGATCGGCCGTGGTGAAAATCGCGGACGGGAAATCACCTATCACAACGTCGTACGTAACCTGCTCAAGGTCGGGGAATGGAATGGCACGCCCGGCAATTGGGCGGTGCCGATCGAGACGATCTCGCGGGACGGCGCCGATGCCGCAGCGGTTTATCTGCAGGATGGTGGCGAAGACAGGCCGGGGGCGATGCTCGGGGCGGCCTTCACTTCCTTGCGCTGACCGCGCCGCGTCCGAAAAATCCTGCGGCACAAACGAAAAAGGACCAACTTTCGTTGGCCCAGTTCTCACCTGCGTACAGACCCGATCTCGACCGCTCCGGGGGGCTGGGGGCTGAGGAATCCGGAACGGAAGAGACCGGGTCAACGCAGTCCTACCGTTCTCGCAAGTCAGCGCGGCGTCCCAGGGGCGGAATTTGGGCCGTAATATGATTCCGCTAACGATCCTGTGACGCTTGATGGCGCGACGGTTGGCGGCAAAGGAACTCGCGGGGCCGCATCGGGGATCGAGCGAAAGCCTGCCAAGGGATTATCCCGGGAACGGGCCACCTCTAGGCCCTTGCGGCAGCCGTCGCTTGGCGCGATCATGTCATCCGAATGACAGGAGCCGCTCCATGAGTTCGAGGTCGGAGGAGTCAGATCCCGGCGAAAATCGTGCGGTCATGCGGAGCGCCGCGCCAGTGGCGCCGAGCCGCGTGACCTTCAATCGCCTGGAACTCCATCGTATCCTCAACCTCTATGGCCGCATGGTCGCCGATGGGGAATGGCGCGATTATGCTATCGACTTTCTCCGTGACCGGGCGGTGTTTTCGATTTTCCGCCGCGCCTCTGAAGTTCCGCTCTACCGGATCGAGAAGGATCCGCGCCTGGCGCGCAAGCAGGGAATGTACAGCGTGATTTCGACCAGCGGCCTGATCCTGCGCCGGGGCCACGAACTGGAGCGCGTGTTGCTGGTGATCGATCGCAAGCCGTCGCTGGTCTAACTACTTGTCACGGCAGCGGCGCTTCTGATGGTGGCAACGACGATGCGCCTTCGCCGAGCGAGCGCTGCATCAGGACGATATCGATCCAACGGCCCAATTTGAAGCCGACATCGGGATGGGTGCCGATCAGGTCGAATCCGCAGCGGCGGTGGACGCCGATCGAGGCGAGATTGGCGGAATCCCCGATCACCGCGATCATCTGCCGATAACCGCGCGCCGCGCTTTCGATGACCAGCGCTTGCAGCAGGCTGGTTCCGATTCCGCGCCGATGGATATCGGACCGCAGATAAAGCGAATTCTCCACCGTGAATCGATAGGCCGGCCGCAGCCGATAGGGCCCGGCATAGGCATAGCCAATGACGTGCCCCTCGATACTTGCGGCAAGATAAGGATATCCCTGCGCAATGAGCGCATCGAACCGTCCCGTCATTTCGGAAAGGTCGGGCGCGACCAATTCAAAGGTTGCGGTGCCGTTGCGTACGGCCTCCGCATAGATCGCGGTAATTGGTGCGAGATCAGCGATGACCGCTGGCCTGATCAGGAGCGATCCTTCAGGGGAGGGATTTTTCGTCGACGACATGGAGCCTACGGTATTTTCCGTGCCCCCAAAAGAAAAGCCCCGGCCGATGGGCCGGGGCTTTCGCGGATCTCTGGGTCCAGACCGTTAGTCGCGCTGTCCCAAAAGCTGCAGCAGCAGCGTGAACAGGTTGATGAAGTTCAGATAAAGCGACAGCGCGCCGGTGATGGCCGCGCGTTCCGCCATCACACCGCCCTGCGAGGCATAGCCATAGATGTAATCGTTCTTCAGCCGCTGGGTATCCCAGGCGGTGAGGCCCGCAAACACCAGCACACCTACTACCGAGACGATGAACTGCAGCATCGAACTGGCCAGGAACAGATTGACCAAGCTGGCAATGATGACGCCGATCAGGCCCATGAACAGGAACGAACCCATTCCGCTCATGTCACGTTTGGTGGTGTAGCCGTAAAGGCTCAATGCGCCGAAGGTCGCGGCGGTGATGAAGAACACCCGCACGATGGACGTGTGGGTATAGACCAGGAAAATGGACGACAGAGAGACGCCCATCAGCGCCGAGAATACCCAGAACAAGAGCTGAGAGGTTGCGGGTTGAAAGCGGTTGATCCCGGCCGAGATGGCGAACACCATGACAAGCGGGGCGAAGATGAACAGCCACTTCAGCGGGCCGACGAACAGCGCGACGCCAAAGGCCGTCAGATAGGCGTTGCCGATCCGGGCGGCGGCGGCCGACGGGTCACCAGTCACGGCGGCCATATAGACGCCGAGCGCCGCAAGCCCGGTGATGGCAAGACCGATGCTCATGTAATTGTAAATGCGCAGCATGTAGGCACGCAGTCCGGCGTCCACCGCTGCAGCGTCCGCACGGCCGACCGCGGCGCGGCCGAATGGCGAAGCGTAATTGCGATCTAGGTCCGACATGGTCGAACTCCCGTTGGTTGTGCTGCGAAGAAGGAATACGACGCAGCTTGAGAAACTATCCCAGAAACCTCAGCCTGCGGACCATTAATTCTAGGTCACCCGGCCGGCATCTGTCTTAAACCGATAATTGGGAAACTATCCCATCTGATGCAAGCCAGTATGCGCGGCTGAATGTCGCCCTGCGACATTTCACAAGGCTTTCCAGATTACAAGGCTTTCCAAGCCAAAAGGCTTGCCACGGAGGTTGGAGGTGTCGGCTGGTCAGCCGAAGCCCAGGCTGGTTGTCGCAAATTAATCATAAATTTCGCAATACGGTCGCTGGCTTCTGGGTCAACGCGAGCAGGGTGCCGACCAACCCCAGCCCCACGGTGACCACGAGTGCCGCAGCCACGACCAGCGTTGCGCTACCGGCCTGCCAGGCAAAGCTCAGCGTCATCAGCCGGGTGACAATTAACCAGGCCGCGATCGAGCCCGCCAGCACGCCGAAAACAGCGGTGGCCAGCCCGAGCAATAGATATTCGAGGGCGTAGGCGCCGAGCAGGCGGGCTCGGGTGGCGCCCAATGTTTTCAGGATCACCGCGTCATAAACGCGATGGCGATGGCCGGCTGCCAGGGCGCCGCCAAGCACCAGGATCGCAGCCACCAGGGTCACCGCGCTCGCCCCGCGAACCGCAAGCGCCAGGTTGGTGACGACAGCGCCGACGGTCTCCAAGGCCTCGCGCACCCTCACGCTGGTTACGGTTGGGAAAGCTCCCGCGACCGCGCGGATGAGGCGGGCGTCCTCTTCGGCCGTGGGGTGATCCTCCGCCAGCGTGGCGACATGGGTATGGGGCGCGCCCCGAAAGGCATTGGGCGAAAACACCAAGACGAAATTCATGCCGAGACTCTGCCAATCGACCTGGCGCATATTCCCGATCCTCGTCGTGATATCTCGACCGAGGACATTGACGACGATTTCGTCTCCGAGTTTGAGGCCGAGTCCGTCGGCAATGCGTTTTTCGATCGAGACCAGCGGCGGACCGGCATAGTCGGCCCCCCACCATTCTCCCTCGACAATCTTGGAGCCTTTGGGAACTTCTCCGGTATAGGTGAGGCCGCGATCGCTTTGCAGCACCCATTCGGCGTCCTGGGAAGGGTTAAGGTCCTCGGCCTTGACGCCGCGCGCGGCCACGATGCGACCCCGCAGCATCGGGACGTCGTCAACGGTCGACTGCGGCGCGATTTCTTTCAGGAAGCTTCCGAACTGCGCCGCGTCGGCGTTCGGTATATCGATGAAGTAAAGCGAGGGGGCGTGCTCCGGCAGTCCGGCCAGGAATTGTCGCCGCAAATTGCCATCGATCTGCGTCACCACCACCAGCACCGCAAGACCAAGCCCGAGCGACAGCACCACCGAAGGGGTGAGCGCGCCCGGCCGGTGGATGTTGGACACCGCCAGCCGTAGCATGGTGCTCCGGCTACGCGGCAAGCGCCTCGCCAGGGCCATCAAGCCGGCGGCGATGCCGCGCAGCAAAACCAGCACGATGACCGATGCGGCGATGAAGATCATCGCGACGCGCTTGTCGAAAGCGAGCCCGATCACGACAGTTGCCAGCAGCGCGATGATTAGTCCCATCCAGGCGAGGTAGGGCGCGCGCGGCCTGTGCCATTCGCTTGTTACCGTTTCGCGAAACAGGGCCGCGACCGGCACGTCCCTCACCCGGCTGAGCGGCCACAGGCCGAACGCCAGCGCGGTGAGAACCCCATAGACCAATGAGAGCGCGAGTTGGTCGGGATGCAACGCCCCCACGACCGGTAGCGGCAGGACCGTGCCGAACACCGCGACAATGAGAAATGGCAGCGCAGCGCCGGCCGCGAGCCCGATCAGCGAACTTGCGGTGGCGAGCACAATCACCTGGGTCAGGTAGATGGCAAATACATCGCGCCCCGTGGCGCCGAGTGCCTTCAGCGTGGCGATCACATCGCGCCGGCGATCGATCAGACCCTTGATGGCATTGGCGACGCCGACGCCACCCACCAGCAAGGCGGCCAATCCGACCAGCGTCAAAAACTGGGTGAAACGGCCGATGGTTCGCTCAAGCTGCGGGGATGCGCTGGTACGGGTGCGGATTTCCCAACCCGCTTCGGGCAGTGCGGCTCGCGTCGCGTCGGCCATCGCCGCCGTGGACCGGTCGGAACTAAAGTCAGGCAGTTTCACGCGATAGGTCCAGCGGACCAGGCTGCCCGGCTGCAGCAATTCGGTCGCGCGCAAGCCGGAATCGCTTATCAAGACGCGCGGCCCGAGGCCAATGCCGCCTGCAAGCTTGTCGGGCTCGGCCTCGACCGCGCTGCGAATCTCGAAAGAGGCGCTCCCGATCGTGATCCGGTCGCCGATTGTCAGATCAAGCCTGGCGAGCAAGGTCGGATCGACCGCCGCGCCGAACACGCCGTCGCGAAACGCGAGTAGGTCTCGCATCGGCATCGGGGGAGCAAGCTTGGGTGCACCTAATAGCGGGTAGGCATCGTCTACCGCCTTGGCTTCGACCAGCGTCAGGCGGCCGTCCGGCGCGCGGGCCATGGCGCGTAAGGTCGCGACCCCAGAGACCTCTCCCTTGGTGCGGAGAAAGGCCAGTTCCTCCGGCTTTGCGTCGCGCTGGACCAGGGAGAACGCGACGTCGCCGCCGAGCAAGGTACGGCCCTCATGCGCCAGACTTTCGCTCAGGCTGGCAGCGACCGAGCCTACTCCTGCAATCGCCAGCACGCCGAGCGCGATACAGGCCATGAAGACGTAGAAGCCCCGCACGCCGCCCCGCAATTCCCGCACCGCATAACGCAGCGCAAGCATCGCCGTGGAACGCCCTGGCGATGAGGTTTGAAAGACGCTCATGGAGCGCGCTCGGTCATCGATTCCTCGATCCGGCCGGAGCGAAGCCGTACCACGCGGTCGCAGCGTTGAGCGAGCGTGGCGTCATGAGTGACCAGCACCAGCGTCATGCCGCGCTCGGCATGTTCGGTAAACAACAGGTCGACGATCTGTTTGCCGGTGGCCTCGTCGAGATTGCCGGTGGGCTCATCGGCCACCAGGATCGCGGGGTCCGGCGCCAGTGCGCGGGCCAGCGCCACCCGTTGTTGCTCACCGCCCGACAATTGCGTCGGGTAGTGATGCAGCCGGTCGGCCAGTCCGACTGCAATCAATTCTCTCTCGGCGCGAGCGGTGGCTTCGGGATTGCCGGCCAGTTCCAGCGGCACCGCCACGTTTTCCAGCGCGGTCATGGTGGGAATCAGGTGAAACGATTGAAAGACGATGCCAACGTGTCGGCCGCGAAAGCGGGCCAGCGCGTCCTCGTCGAGGGCATTGAACGAGGTGCTCTTGACAACCACCTCTCCGCTATCCGGACGTTCCAGCCCGGCCATGACCATCAACAGGGTCGATTTTCCGGATCCCGAAGGGCCGATCAGGCCGATGGCCTCGCCGGCGGCGATCCGCAGGTTGATGTCCTTGAGGATGTGCACCCGAGCCGCGCCGCTCCCAAGGGAGAGGTTGACGTCGGTGATGGCGATGGTGTCGGGCTTCAGGCCGCCACCGGAAGGAGATGCAATGCGACTGTCCATAGGCGGGTCATATGGTACTTTTGCCTCTGGGGTCGAGAGGTCGGCCCGATGGCCTCTCTGGCTGGCCCTTCTGGCGTTTCTCGTACCGGCGCAGACCTTGGCCCAGGCCAAGCCGATCCGGATCGTGGTGCTCGGTGATTCCTTGAGCGCCGGCTACGGACTATCGGGCGCGGCCGCGTTCCCCGCCCGACTGCAAAAGGCCTTGCAAACCAAGGGCTTGAACGTTGAGATGACCAATGCCGGAGTATCCGGCGACACCGCCTCCGGCGGCCGGGACCGTCTCGACTGGTCGGTGCCTGATGGTACCGATGCGGTGATCCTTGAACTCGGGGCCAATGATGCCCTGCGTGGCATCGATCCCGAGGTTACCCGCGCGGCGCTGAGCGACATCCTGACGCGGCTGAAGGCGCGCAATATCCGGGTTCTGCTCTGCGGCATGTTGGCGCCGCCGAACAATGGAGCGGATTATGCCGGGCGATTTAACGCCATTTATCCCGCTCTCGCCAAATCCTTCGATGTGCCGCTCTATCCATTTTTCCTGACCGGCGTGGCGGCCGACTCTCGACTGAACCAGGCTGATGGCCTGCATCCAACCGAAGAGGGGGTGGATACCATCGTCACCCACATCCTGCCTACGGTGGAGGCGTTTCTCGGCCCGTTGACCGGGCAACGAAGCTGAAAGCCAGGCAACATTGGCGCTCTCCCCAAGTTATCTCGCCGGAGGGCGGGCGAGCGCCGCCGAATGCTTCGCAGGGTCATATAACTACGGTAAAAATTGGCTGTCGGTGATTCGTCGCCGGGCAATAGGTTACCGGGCAGGGCTGTTGCTTAAGAGCCCGCGCCCCAGCATCGGGAGTCAGGCGATGCCGCGGTTGTTCATGGGCCTGGAAGTTCCGGCCGAGGTCGCCCAGGACCTTTCCAGTTTGCGGGGCGGATTGCCTCGAGCCCGCTGGGTCGACCCCGAAAATTACCACGTGACCTTGCGGTTCATCGGAGACATTGATGGCGCTTCGGCCAACGAGATCGCCTCGACGCTGTTCCGGGTCAACCGCAAGCCTTTCGAGGTCCGCGTGCAGGGCCTGTCCAGCTTTGGCGGCAAAAAACCCCGCGCCGTGGTGGCCTCGGTAGCGCCTACCCGTCCGTTGCTCGAATTGCAGGCCGAACTGGAGCGCCTGATGCAGCGCTGCGGGCTTGACCCCGAAGGTCGCAAATTCACCCCGCATGTCACACTGGCCTGGCTGCGCGACGCCTCGGACCAGGATGTCGCCGATTATCTCTCGCTGCGGGGCTATTTTCCGGCGCGGGTTTTCACCGCCTCGCGCTTTGTGCTGTTTTCATCGCGTGCCTCGACCGGAGGCGGCCCCTATGTGGTCGAGGACGCCTACGCGCTCAGTGCCTAGTTCCAGCGAGATCATCGGCTGAGATGGACCGGCCGACACCCTAGAGGGAAATCGCGGCTTGCAATTTCGGCGTGGCTGGGGCCGTAAGTAGCGGACATGCCGACTTCGTCCCATCCCTCCTTCAAAGCCCGCTATCAGGCCCTGGTTTCCTCCGGTGCCATCGAGGCCGATCCGGCCCAGGCTGGCGCTGTCCAGGCTTTCTCGCGGCTCGAGAGGGCGCTTGCCCGCTACAAGCCGCACCGCAAGCAGAAACTCCTGAGCCGGCTGTTTGCGGACAAACGCAAGCCGCCGCCGAAGGGGCTCTACATCCACGGCGAGGTCGGGCGCGGCAAGACGATGCTGATGGATCTGTTCTTTCAGCACAGCCGGATCGCGCATAAGCGGCGCGCTCATTTCCACGAGTTCATGGCGGAAGTGCACGAGCGCATCTATGGTTTCCGGCAAAGCATCGCGCGCGGGGAAATTCCCGACGCCGACGTGGTGGTGCTGACGGCAGTTTCGATCTTCGACGAGGCCTGGTTGCTGTGCTTCGATGAGTTTCACGTCACAGACATTGCCGATGCGATGATCCTGGGCCGACTGTTCTCCAAGCTGTTTGAACTCGGTACCGTGGTGGTCGCCACCTCCAATGTCGCGCCTGAGGATCTCTATAAGGGCGGGCTTAATCGGGCGCTGTTTTTGCCTTTCATCGCGCAGATCACCGCGCATATGGACGTGTTGCGCCTCGATGCCCGTACCGATTTCCGGCTGGAGAAGCTGGCCGGCGCTCAGATGTGGCTGGTGCCGGCGGACCAAAAGGCGGATGCCGCCCTTGATCGAGCCTGGGCAAGGATGACAGGCCAGGCGCCGTGCCGGCCGCGAGACATATTGATCAAGGGGCGCAAGCTTCGCGTTCCCTGTTCGGCCGACGGCGTGGCGCGGTTTTCCTTTTCGGATTTGTGCGAGCAGCCGCTGGCGGCCTCCGACTATCTGCGGCTCGCGCATGACTATCATACCATTTTGATCGACCATATTCCGGTCATGGACTATCCGGAGCGTAACGCCGCCAAACGTTTCATCACTTTGATCGATACCCTTTATGATAATGCCGTGAAGCTGATGGCCTCGGCCGGGGCTGATGCGCCGTCACTCTACCGGGCGACCGATGGCCACGAGGCCAATGAATTCAAGCGCACGTCTTCGCGGCTGATCGAGATGGGATCGGAGGCGTACCTGGCCCTGCCGCATGGCCAGAAGAACTCGGTGGCCAGCGGTTCGAGCACCGGGCTGGTGGAAACCTGACAGCGCCCAGATCGCGCCGCCTGCTCAGATTGCGAACCATCGGTTTCAGCAGCGCTCTGACCGAAATCGAGGCAGGGCTGACAAATGAGCACGCTGCGACTTGAACCGATCATTCGAAAGGGATAACCACCCTTCCCGGAAACCGCTTTCAACCTCCTTCGCTCTCACAAGGACAGACTTCCATGGCGCGCGACAAGATTGCTTTGATTGGCTCCGGTCAGATCGGCGGAACGCTGGCCCATCTCATCGGTTTGAAGGAACTCGGCGACGTCGTGATGTTCGATATCGCCGAGGGCGTGCCCCAGGGTAAATCGCTGGATATCGCGCAGTCCTCGCCGGTCGATGGCTTTGATGCGCATTTCACGGGTGCCAATTCCTACGAGGCGCTGGATAATGCCAAGGTCTGCATCGTCACCGCCGGCGTGCCACGAAAGCCCGGCATGAGCCGGGACGATCTCTTGAGCATCAACCTCAAGGTCATGGAGCAGGTCGGCGCGGGCATCAAGAAATATGCCCCCGAGGCCTTCGTGATCTGCATCACCAATCCGCTCGATGCCATGGTCTGGGCGCTGCAGAAGGCCTGCGGCCTGCCGCCGAAGAAGGTGGTCGGCATGGCGGGCGTGCTGGATTCGGCGCGCTTCCGCTATTTCCTGGCTGATGAGTTTAATGTCTCGGTAGAGGACGTCACGGCCTTCGTGCTTGGCGGTCATGGCGACACCATGGTGCCGCTGGCCAAGTATTCGACCGTGGCTGGCATTCCGCTCCCCGACCTCGTCAAGATGGGCTGGACCTCGCAGGCCCGCATCGACGAGATCGTCGAGCGTACCCGCAATGGCGGCGCCGAAATCGTCAACCTGCTGAAGACCGGTTCGGCCTTTTACGCACCGGCATCTTCGGCGGTGGCGATGGCGGAAAGCTATCTGCGCGACAAGAAGCGCGTGCTTCCCTGCGCGGCCTATCTCAACGGCGAATACGGCATCAAGGACATGTATGTCGGCGTACCCGTGGTGATCGGCTCGAGGGGCGTCGAACGCATTGTCGAAATCGAGCTCGGTGGCAAGGATCGCGAAGCCTTCGATAAATCGGCCGCCGCGGTTCAGGGCCTGGTTGATGCCTGCAAGAAGATTGCCCCGGACTTGCTTGGCCGGTGATCGGAGGCAACAACGCATCTACCGGCCCAAATGAAGGCTTTCGGGGGCACCGATGAATATTCATGAGTACCAGGCCAAGGCATTGCTGCATCAGTTCGGCGTGCCGATCTCCAAG
>Ga0068857_100005037_pt1 | contig 11223 bp, 11 predicted proteins | sample KBSCornC72_FD_66591 | JGI IMG/M metagenome (GOLD analysis project Ga0068857, IMG submission 66591) | Corn rhizosphere microbial communities from Kellogg Biological Station, Michigan, USA - KBS Corn C7-2 | ecosystem: Host-associated > Plants > Roots > Rhizosphere > Soil ...
CCGCCGACGCCGGTCGCCGCGCCCTGATAGGGCTCGATGTAGGACGGGTGGTTGTGGCTCTCCATCTTGAAGACCGCGGCGTCGCCGTCGCCGATGTCGATCACCCCGGCATTCTCGCCTGGACCCTGGATCACCCACGGCGCGGACGTCGGCAGCTTCTTCAGATGGACCCGCGAACTCTTGTACGAACAATGCTCCGACCACATGACCGAGAAGATGCCGAGCTCGACCAGGTTCGGCTCGCGCCCGAGCGCCTTTACGATGCGCTGATATTCATCGTCGGACAGGCCGTGTTCGGCAACCATGGCGGCGGTGATCTGGGGAGCTTCGAGGACGTCCATGAGCGGCGCCTTAGCGTTGTCGGCGAAGCGTCGCTAGGCCGCGACCGGCGACCTTGGAGCGACTCCGGCGACAGCAGTAAACAGGCCGCGCCGGGGGCTCTGAATAGGAGCGCGTGCAATGACCAAACCAATCCCTGACGGATATCACACCGTCAATGTCATCCTGACGGTCGACGACGCGGCCAAGGCGATCGATTTCTACACCGATGCGTTCGGTGCGAGAGAGATTTCGCGGCTGCCGATGGGCGACAAGATCGGCCATGCCGAGCTGCAGATCGGCGATACGCGGATCATGCTCAACGACGAATTCCCGGACCGGAAGAACTTCGGGCCGAAATCGCTTGGCGGGACGCCGTTCGGGCTGATCGTCTATACGCCGGACGTGGACAGTGCGTTCAAGCAAGCGATCGCTGCCGGCGCCACCGAGAAGATGCCGGTCGAGAACCAGTTCTGGGGCGACCGCATGGGCACTTTGACGGATCCGTTCGGCCACAGCTGGAGCATCGCCACCCACGTCGAGGACGTCGCGCCGGATCAACTCGCGGAGCGCATGGCGCAGAGCCAGAAGCAACGCCAGCCCGAGACCGTGTGACGTGTCGTTCCTCCCCATCGCAAGGCGATGGGGAGGAACTTTTCAAATATCGTGCCGCAGGAATTTCTCGCCGGAGAGGATGAAGGTCTGCGGGCGCCCGTGGCTGAAATCGGCGAAGGACGCCCGCTCCGGCGACCAGCTTTCCTCACCCACGCGCCACAGGTTCTCGCTCAGCCGGGTCATCGGCGTCTCGGTGCCGAGCCACAGGCTGCCGCCGCGCTCGACCACCGTCGCGGTGCCCCACCATGGGCTGTCGTTGACGTAGCGCCCGGCGAACCGGGAGAGGAGCGGGTCAGACTTGGGCGGCGTGGCGGCCGAGCCCTCGCGGACGAAGCTCGCCGGGCCCCAGCTCGCGCCGGTGACGGCCTGGCCGGTCTTCTCGAACAGCAGGCTGAAATTGCGAAAATCCGGATGCGGCGTGCGGAACAGATTATCGTTCCACAGCTGCAGCGCCGCCGCGCGCCCGTTCGCAATCAGGGTGAGGGGACTTCCGGGGCGCACCTCGAACCTGCCGGCCGGGCCGGAATAGCGCCCGACGAAGGCCGCGGCATTGGCGAGCGGCGCGGCGAGCGCCGGCGCCGCCGGCACCGGCCGGCCGGCCAGCACCTCCACCAGCGCGTCGACCGCAAAGCGGGTCAGCACGCGCGGGCGATATTCGGCGAAGGCGCTCAGGCTCGAACTGGCGAAGGCGCCGACGCCGGTCGCGGTGTCGAGGTGGAACGACGAGGAGAAACTGACCATCCCGCCGGTGTGGTGCAGGTAGGAGCGGCGGCCCTCGCCGACGTGCATCAGGCCGTTGCCGTAGCTCAGCGCCGGCGAATCGCTCGGTACGAAATGGGCGGTGAAAGCCTTGGCCTGGGCCGGGCCAAGCCCGAGCCCGCCGCGGCCCTGGGCGGCATCGGCGAGGCTGCGCAGCCAGCGGATCATGTCGCCGGCGGTCGAAGCGACGCTGCCCGCTCCGAACGTGACGTCGACCCACGCGGCCGGCGCCAGCGGTGCGCCGCGCACGAACGGCACCGTCAGGTCGGCCGGCTCATAACCCTGGGCGTAAAGCATGCGGTCGGGACCGACGATCGCCCCCCGGCTGCGGGTCATTCCGAGCGGCGCGAAGATGCGCTCGGCGAGAAGCCGGTCGAGGGGTTTGCCGCCGGCCGTCTCCGCGATCTTGCCGAGCAGGTCGTAGCCGGTGTTGGAATAATGCCAGTGCGCCCCGGGGGCGTAACCGGTCCATAGCCCGCCATCGGCGAACAGCGGCGCGTCGTCGGGCAGGCCGGCGGCATGGTCGAGCAGGTGCTGGACGGTGATCGTGTTGCCGCGCGGCAACCGAACCGCCGGGAACAGCGCGCCGGCGCGGTCGGTCAGCTTGAGCTTCCCCTCGGCGGCGAGCTGGTGAATCACGGCCGCGGTCATCGACTTGCTGATCGAGCCGATCTGGAACAGCGTGTCCGGGGTGATCGGCGCGCGGTTGTCGCGGTTGGCGAAACCGAAATCGAGCACGGTCGAAAACCCGCCCGGAGTGGTCAGTCCGAGGGTCAGCCCGGGCAGGTCGAACTGGCGGAGATGGTCTTCGCCGTGGGCGCGGATGGCTGCGATCGCGCCGGCGAGAGCGGGCGAGCCTTGCGCGAACGCCGGGGCCGCGAGCCGCGCCGACAGCGCGGCGCCGAGCGCCCCGGCGGTGAATGCGCGCCTCGTGATCGCCATCGAACGCCCCCTTCTGCGGCCGTGATCAAAGCCCGCAATGGGAGAGTCAAGCTGGCGTCAGATCAGGCTTTGCAGCTCTGGCCCTTGTAGGTGACGGTCGAACCCTTGGCGTCGCCCGTGAGCGACGGATCGCCGGCCGGCAGCGACGTCCCGGTTTCGTTCGCCGACTTCTTCACGCGCGAGCTCCCGTCCGACAGCCAGTCGATGTAGATGATGCTGTTGTCCTTGCAGCGATAGGTCTTGCTGGCGGCGATCGACGGGGGCAGCTGGACGTTGGCGTTAGCCATCGCATTGCTCGGCTGGTCGTCCGCGGGCTCTCCGCCGGCGACAATCGTGTGATCGCTCTTGCCGCAGCCGGCTAGCGCAGCGGCCGCCGCAAGCATGAGAATGAACGGGGTGCGAGTCATGGCGCGCCCCTTGCTCCTCACTTGAAGCAGCCGTCAAGGGCATGTGCTTGCATGTTGTCGAAGTGGGACATAGCTTCGTCGATTGCGATGCCTTACCAAGCCGGCACCAGCGCTCAGCGGATCCGCATCGGGCTGACGAGCTTGGCGGTCGTCTTCCTGATCGTATTGCTCGGCTCGATCATCGTCCGCTCCAGTCGTGACGAGAGCGTCAATGCGGCGAAGACGACGATGAACCAACCGAGCGAGCCGCTGGCCGAGCTCGGAGTCGCGCCCGGTTCGCCGGAAGCCACGAACAACATCACCACCAACAAGAAATGACCTGGGCGCGGGTGCGCGCGTTGGCGATCCTCGCTGCCGTGCTGATGGCGGCCGGGGTGGCGGTCGCGCTGGTCGGGCGTGAGCCGCGAACGCTTGCGCCGCGTCCGCCGTCCGAACGGCCGGCGCTGCTGCTGCTGACCAGCCTGCCGCTCGTCTTTCCCGACCAGTTCACGCTCAGCGGCGGCGGGTCTCTCGCGCTGACGACGCTCGAGACGCGCTACAGGGTCCTTCCGATCAGCGCCACGGACGACGCCGATCTCGCCCGGGGCCGGCTGCTCCTGATGGCGCATCCGCAGGCCCAGACCGCGGACAATCTGGTGGCGCTCGACGCCTGGGTGCGGCGCGGCGGACGGGTGATGCTGCTGGCGGATCCGATGTCCGAATGGCCCAGCCAGCGGCCGCTCGGCGACCCGCTGCGCCCGTCCCCGATGTTCATGGACACAGGCCTCCTCGCCCATTGGGGCCTGCGCCTGGCCGCGCCCGAGGAGCGCGGGCCGGTCGGCCGCACGCTCGCGGGCCGAGAGGTGACGACCGACTCGCCCGGCGTTCTGTCCGGCGGCTGCGCGATCAGCGGCGACGGCCTCGTCGCGCATTGCGCGATCGGCGCGGGCCGGGCGACGATCGTTGCCGACGCCGATTTTCTCGATGCCGAGCGCCTCGGCGAGCCGGCGCGGCGCAATCTCGATGCGCTGCTCGCGGAATTGGCTGACCTCGAAAAGCGGTGACTCTTCCGAGTCGTAAGACACAGACTTATCCACAGGGCGCAACGCCGAGAACAGGGCAAGAACACCGTTCTTGCCGTCCCGTCTGGAAAGCAGGGAATTCCGCCAATTCCCGCGTATTTCCCATGAAATCCCATAAAATCCCATTGTATCCCGCTCATCGTTGAGTTACCAACACAGGCTGTAGCGCGGGGGCAGTCCCTACGATTCGAACCAGACGCGGACGGGCGCGACGGCGCGCATCCGTGAGGGACGGTCTGCGCGCTGCGAACGGGGAGTGGTTGGGCGTGGCGCTAGAGCATCTGTTTCAGGGCAGCGCTTTGAACGCGGTCGATGCCAAGGGCCGCGTGTCGATCCCGGCATTCCTGCGCTCGGTCATCGAGCGCCGCGGCGACGCCCGCACCATCGTTCTTGCCAAGCACGAAGCCTTCCCCTGCCTCAGCGCTTACGATCCCGCCTACGCTGCGCTGAAGCACGCCAAGCTCGAGCGGCTGCTCGAGAAGGAAGAGACCAGCCCCGAAGCCCAGCTCGAATATCAGCAGCGCAACCTGATGGCTTTCGCCGCCACCGAGGAAGTGCCGTACGACAGCTCCGGCCGGATCCTCATGCCCCCGATGATGCGCCGCAAGGGCCAGATCGGCGATCTCGCCCTGTTCCTCGGGACCGGCGAGACGTTCCAGATCTGGAACCCGCAGCTGCTGCTCGACGACCAACGCATCCCCGAGGACCTCAAGGACATCGCCCGCTTTCGCATGGAAGAGCGGGGGACTGCGCAATGACCAGCACCGGCCCCAACCAGGCCCCACATGTGCCGGTGCTGGTCGACCAGGTGATCGCCGCGCTCGCGCTGCACAGCGGCGACACCGCGGTCGACGGAACTTTCGGAGCAGGCGGCTACACGCGCGCCATGCTCGGGGCGGGGGCGGGACGAGTGATCGGCTTCGATCGCGACCCCGATGCGATCGAAGCGGGTCGGTCGCTCGTCCCGGATCCGCGCCTCACCCTCATCCACGAACGCTTCAGCCAGATGGACCGAGTGCTGGCCGAACGCGGCATCGGGCACGTGGACGCCATTGCCCTCGATATCGGCGTCAGCTCGATGCAGCTCGATCGGGCGGACCGCGGCTTTTCTTTCTCGGCCGACGGTCCGCTCGACATGCGCATGAGCCGGTCGGGTCTTACCGCCGCGGAGTTCCTCAACGCCGCCGATGAGGCCGAGATCGCGCGCATCCTCAAGGACTATGGCGAGGAGCCGCGCGCTCGCGCCATCGCCCGGGCGATCGTCGCCGCCCGGCCGGTCGAGCGGACCGCCGAGCTTGCCGCGATCGTCCGTCGCGCCGCCGGCTTCCGGCCGGGCCAGAAGACCGACCCCGCGACCCGCACCTTTCAGGCCATCCGCATCCACCTCAACGCCGAGCTCGACGAGCTCGAGCAGGGCCTTGCCGCCGCCGAGCGAGCGCTCGGACCGGGCGGACGGCTGGCGATCGTCACCTTTCACAGCCTCGAAGACCGGATCGTTAAGCGCTTCTTCCGCGAACGCAGCGGAGGGACGCCGGCCGGCTCGCGTCACCGTCCCGTGCAACATGACCCGCGCGAACCGACGTTCGAGCGGGTGGCGAAGCCGGTTTCCCCGACGGAACGCGAGCTGGCCGGAAATCCCCGCGCGCGCTCGGCGCGTCTGAGGAGCGCCGTTCGAACGTCCGCCCCCGCCTGGAAGGGGAGCCTGCAATGAGTACGAGAAGCTTCCGTTCGGTGTTCATGGTCGCCAGCTGCGCCGGCGCGGCGCTCGGCTGCTATCTGGTCTCGCTGCGCGTCGCCTCGGAGCGCTCGGCGCTGGAAAATGTCGAGACCCGGATCGTCATGACCCAGCGCGACATCCGCCTGCTCCAGACCGAGATCGGGACGCGCGGCCGGCTGTCGCAGCTCGAACGGTGGAACGCCGGCGCCTTCGCCCTGTCGGCGCCGTCGGCCGATCAGTTCCTCAGCGGCAGCTTCGAGCTCGCCAAGCTCACCCAGCCCGAGCGCCATGTCGACATCCAGGCGCCGGTGGTGCTGGCCTCGGCTCCCGCTCCCGAGCCCAAGTCGGCGCTCGTCGGCGAACCGAACAGCGATGCTGCCGATTCCGCCCCGGCGCTCGATCGTGCCGCACTGCTTCACCAAGCCAGCCTGAAAACCGGGACGCGCGAGGCCCCGGTCCCGCCCGACGCTGCTTTACCCCGGCAAGCGAACAGGGCGAAATCCACGGATCAGCCGGTTGCGGCGGCAATACCGGCACCAAAGAAATCCGTGGATAAGCCGGGCCTCGCGGCCGCCAAGCCCATGACAAAGCCGATGCGGATTGCGAAAGCCGATCCGCTTGCCCCGCTTCCGGACAAGCCCGTCAGGAAAGCTGCGAAGGACTCCGTCTCCGGCCAATGAACGCCCCGTCGCCCGCTCTCGTCGCGCCCCGGCCCGAGCGGCTCCGACTGGTCGGCCAGCGCCGGCAGATTCTCGCCGTCATGCATCAGCGGCTGATGTTCGGCATGCTGGTCTACGCCGGCATCGTCGCGTTGATCGCGCTGCGCATCCTCTATCTCGCTGCGTTCGGCGATCACGCCGGCCGCAAGGAGGGCCTGACCGCTTTGGTTCCCGAGCGCGGCGACATCGTCGATCGCGACGGCCAGCCGCTGGCCCGGACGATCGACGCCTGGATCATCGCCGTCCACCCGGGGAAGGTGATTGGCGACAAGCTCGCGCTCGCCGGCCGGCTGGCGCAGCTGATGCCAGAGCACAGCGCCGAGCAATATTTCGGGCTCCTGCGGTCCGGCAAATCCTTCTTCTATCTGCGCCGGCGCGCGCCGCCGGCCCTGGTCGAAGCGGTCAATGCGCTCGGTGAGCCGGGCCTCGCCATCCAACGCGAGCCCGACCGGCTCTATCCGCAGACGACGCTCGCTGCGCACGTGCTCGGCTACACCGACATCGACGGGCATGGCGTCGCCGGGATGGAACGCGCCTTCGACCACGAGCTGGCCGACGCGGCGACCCGCGGCCGGCCGCTGACCCTGTCGATCTCGAGCCGACTGCAGCAGGCGCTCGAGCATGAGCTGAGCGCGGCGATGAGCGAATTTTCGGCAATCGGCGCCGCCGGCGTGATCATGGACGTCCACACCGGCGAAGTGCTGGCGATGACCAGCCTGCCGCAGCTCAATCCCAATGCGGCGGGCCAAGGCACCGACGAAGCCCGCTTCAACCGCGCCACGCTCGGCGCCTATGAGCTCGGCTCGACCTTCAAGCCGTTCACCGTCGCCATGGCGATGGACAGCGGAATCATCCGCTCGTTCGGTCAGACCTACAATTGCCCCGACGTGCTGGTCGCCTACGGCCACCAGATCCACGATACCCATCCGTTCGGGGGGACGTGCACCGTCGCCGACATCATGCGCGAAAGCTCGAACATCGGCACCGCGCAGATCGCCGCTCAGGTCGGCGCCGAGCGGCAGAAGGCGTTCCTCGGCAAGATGGGCTTCACCGGTCCGGTCCAGATCGAGCTCAAGGAGCGGGCGCGGGCGCTGACCCCGGGCGCCAACTGGGGCCCGCTCGAAGTGATGACGGTCGGCTACGGCCACGGCATCGCCGTCACTCCGCTCCACCTCGCGACCGGCTATGCGACCCTGTTCAACGGCGGCATCTACCGTCCCGCGACCCTGCTCAAGGTCGACCGCAACCATCCGATTGCGCCCGGCCGCCGGGTGTTCACCGAGGACACCAGCTACCGCATGCGCGCCCTGCTCCGCGAAGTCGTGCTGGCCGGCACCGGCAAGAAGGCCGACGCTCCGGGCTATCGCGTCGGCGGCAAGACCGGCACCGCGGAGAAGCTGCTCAACGGCCATTACACCTCGTCGGCGGTGGTCACGACCTTCGCCGGCGTTTTCCCGATGGACGAACCCCGTTATGTGATCGTCGCGATGCTCGACGACCCCAAGGCGACCAAGGACACCTACGGCTTCCACACCGCCGGCTGGAACGTCGCCCCGGTGGTCAGCCGCACGATCAGCCGGATCGCGCCGATGCTCGGCGTCCGGCCCGACCGCAACCGCGAGCCCAACATGGCGGAGGTATTGCCGTTCGTTCACGACAAGCACCCGGAGGAATAATCGGGTGAAACTGCGCGACCTCGCGGACGTGGATTCGGATTCGGTCGTGACCGGCTTTGCGATCGATCATCGCAAGGTCGCTCCGGGCAGCGTCTTCGGGGCATTTCGCGGCGCCGTCGCCAACGGCGAGGAGTTCATTCCCGAGGCGATCGAGCGCGGCGCGGTCGCGGTAGTCGCTCGACCCAAAGCCGAAGTCGACGGCGTCCCGCTGCTCGGCGACGACAATCCGCGCCGTCGCTTCGCCGAGCTCGCCGCGCGCTATTACGCGCCCTACCCGGACACGGTGGTCGCGGTGACCGGGACCAACGGCAAGACCTCGACGGTCGAGATGACCCGGCAGATCTGGCGCATGACGGGCCATCGCTCGGCGTCGATCGGGACGCTCGGAGTGACCACTTCCGACGACCAGGTGAAGACCGGGCTGACGACGCCCGACATCGTCACCTTCCTCAACAACATGGCGGGCCTCAAGCGGATGGGCATCAGCCATGTCGCCTACGAGGCCTCGTCGCACGGGCTCGACCAGCATCGCGCGGAGGGCGTGCCGCTCGCTGCCGCGGCGTTCACCAATTTCAGCCGCGACCACCTCGACTACCACCCGTCGATGGACGCCTATTTCGAGGCCAAGATGCGGCTGTTCGAGGAACTCCTGCCATCCGACAAGCCGGTCGTGGTGTGGGCCGACGACCCCAAGTCGGGCGAAGTGCTCGAGCGGGCGCAGCGCGCCGGCCATGAGGTGCTGACCGTCGGCCGCGACGGCACCATGATCCGCCTCACCGAGCAGAGCCCGAGCCCGCTCGGCCAGATCCTGACGCTCGAGCATGGCGGCAAGCCCCACCGACTCGCGCTGCCGCTGATCGGCGCTTACCAGGCGGCCAACGTCCTGACCGCCGCCGCGCTGGTGCTCGCCACCGGCGGGCCGTGGGAGCGCGTGTTCTCGGCGATGCAGCGGGTCGCCCCGGTGCGCGGACGACTCGAGCGCGCGGTGATCAGCCGGTCGGGCGCCCCGGTCTATATCGACTATGCCCACACCCCCGATGCGCTCGAAGCGGCGATCGCCGCGTTGCGGCCCCACGTCGAGCGGCGCTTGATCACGGTGTTCGGCGCGGGCGGCGACCGCGATCAGGGCAAGCGCCCAGAGATGGGCGCGGTCGCGGCGCGCCTGTCGGACGTGGTCATCGTCACCGATGACAATCCGCGCGGCGAGGACCCGGCCCGGATCCGCGCCGCGATCCTCGTCGCCGCGCCCGGCGCGACCGAGGTCGCCGGCCGGCGCGACGCGATCGCCGAGGCGATCCGCATCGCCGGCGCGGGCGACATCGTGCTCGTCGCCGGCAAGGGCCACGAGACCGGCCAGGTCGTCGGCGACCGGGTGCTCCCGTTCGACGATGCGCTGGTCGCGCGGGAGTGCGCGGCGTGAGCGCGCTGTGGACCAGAGTTCCTCCCCATCTCGTCGAGATGGGGAGGGGAACCATTCACCGCAGAGTGAATGGTGGAGGGGTAAAAGGCGCCGGCATCGTCTACCCCTCCACCATGCTTCGCATGGTTCCCCTCCCCACGAGCTTCGCTCGCAGGGAGGAACTGCCGTGACCCCCCTCTGGACCAGCGCCGAAATCGCCGCCGCCACCGGCGGCACGGCGAGCGCGCCGTTCGAAGTCAGCGGCGTGACCTTCGACAGCCGTGAGGTCGCGCCGGGTTTCCTGTTCGTGGCCATGCCCGGCACGGTCCACGACGGGCACACATTCGTCGACGCCGCCTTCGCCGCCGGAGCGGCGGCGGCGATTGTGGCCCAGCCGATCGACCGGCCGCATGTGCTGGTGGACGATGTGTTCGCGGCGCTCCAGGCGCTCGGCCGCGCGGCGCGCGAGCGCAGCCAGGCGACGATCTTCGGGGTCACCGGCTCGGTCGGCAAGACCAGCACCAAGGAAGCGCTCTACGCCGCGCTCGAGCGCATCGCGCCCGGCCGCGCGCACCGCTCGGTCAAGAGCTACAACAACCACACCGGCGTGCCGCTGTCGCTCGCCCGGATGCCGCGCGACGCCGCCTTCGCCGTATTCGAGATGGGCATGAACAATGCCGGCGAGATCGCCGCGCTGACTGCCCAGGTCCGCCCGCACCTCGCATTGATCACCGCCATCGCCCCGGCGCACATCGAGAATCTCGGCTCGGAAGAGGCGATCGCCGACGCCAAGGGCGAAATCTTCCAGGGGCTCGAGCCCGACGGCATCGCGATCGTCCCCAACGACACGCCGCACCGCGACCGGCTGGTCCGGGCCGCGCGCCGGCGTGCCGACCGGATCATCACCTTCGGCGGCGGCGATGCCGACGTCCACGCCATCCACGCCGTCGCCGCCGAGGGCGGCGGCAGCCTGATCAGCGCGGCTTTGCTCGAGCGCGAGCTGACCTTCACCATCTCGCAGCCCGGCGATCATTGGGTGACCAATGCGCTGGCCGTGCTGGCGGCGGTCGAAGCGGCTGGCGCCGACGTCGCCGTGGCCGCGCTGGCGCTCGCCGACCTGGCCGGCTTGAAGGGCCGCGGCGCGCGGCACGTGATCGAGCTTGCCGGCGGCGAAGCGATCCTGATCGACGAGAGTTACAACGCCAATCCGGCGTCGATGGCCGCGACCTTGAAGAGCCTCGGCGCCGAGCGCGACGTTACGCGGCGGATCGCGGTGCTCGGCCCGATGCGCGAACTCGGGGAGCACAGCGCCGAGCTCCACGCCGGCCTCGCCCCCGCCGTGCTCGACGCCCATGTCGACGAGCTGATCCTGATCGGCGAGGAGATGCGGCCGCTCGCCGAGCAGGTCGTCGGCAAGGTCTCGCTCGACCTCGTCGCCAGCGTCGACGAAGCGATCGACGGGCTGATCGCCAAGCTGCACCCCGGCGATGCGGTGCTGGTCAAGGCGTCCAACTCGGTGGGGCTGGCAAAGCTGGTGGATCGCGTGTCAGGGGGGCTGGCATGCTCTACGTAATCGCCGACCAGCTCGGCTTCCCCGGCCTTCTCAACCT
>Ga0068857_100005039_pt1 | contig 11222 bp, 9 predicted proteins | sample KBSCornC72_FD_66591 | JGI IMG/M metagenome (GOLD analysis project Ga0068857, IMG submission 66591) | Corn rhizosphere microbial communities from Kellogg Biological Station, Michigan, USA - KBS Corn C7-2 | ecosystem: Host-associated > Plants > Roots > Rhizosphere > Soil ...
TCGCTCGGCAAGCTGGTGGTTTCCGAGCGTGCCGTGAACATGCAGGAAAACCGCGATCTGGAATCACTGGTGGATTTCGTCGACTTGAATGACGTAGACGGAATGGTCGAGCGGGTGCAGTATTGGCTCACCAACGAATCCGCCCGGGTGGCCCGGATCAAGGCCAACCGTGAAGTGGTTGCGCAGCAACCCAATCGTTTCGAGTACTTCTTCTACAGATTCCTGCTGGCTTGGGACATCATAACCTTCCATCGCTTTTGGGAATTGGCTGGCAGCAAGCTGACACTTCCCGGCGACAAGTTATGCCTGAACCTGCCCGAATGGTTCGGCCGAAGCCGCAGTTTCGACAAGGACAATCACTACGGGTTCGAAGTTTTCCCGGGCTTGCGGCACCACCTTGGCTGGGTGGGCTGCGGCATGAGCTACAAACTGATGATCATGTTGGCGCGCAAGCAACACATGCGCCAAATCGCCATTTGCGAGGACGATGTTGAGTTCCGGGAAGGGTTCCAGTCGGATTTCGAAGCCATTGTGGCGGAACTCGGCAAAATACCTGACCGATGGGATGTGTTCTCGGGCTTCCTCGGTGATCTACATGCAGACGCCAAGATATCCGCAGTCAAGGATTTCCGTGCTCGAAAGCTTGCCCTGACCGACAAGTTGATCAGCATGGTCCTGAATGTCTACAACCGCAGCGTCTTCGACCGCGTGGAATTATGGGACGAACGTGATCGAGATGTGCTGAAAAATACCATTGACCGTTATCTGGAACATACGCACCTGCAGGTGCTGGCGTGCCACCCATTCTTGGTGGGGCATAAGGGCGAATTGCATTCAACCCTCTGGGGTGTAAAGAATGGCGAGATGATCGCCATGATCCAGCGCAGCGAAGAACTGCTGGGCAGAAAGATCGATGAATTCGAGAAGGGGCCCGCCGAATTGAAATCGATCAAACCACAGGCTGATGTTCATGTTTGATGTAAGAATGCGCGGCACACCTTATTTGCAATGGAAGATTTGTATGTCAACCAGAAACATTCTGACCATGGTGTCAGTGATCTTGATGAGCTTGCTTTCGGCTTGCTGCAACAGTGGACAGTCAGGTACAAGCTCCACGAATAAGCCAGGTGCTTCTACGGTAGCTTCGAGCGGCGGTGAGCGTGGTGAAGTCCTGACTGTTGAGCCCGCAAATCGGCAGCCATGCGATTCAAAGGGGCCGGTGGTGGCAGTGGTCCGCTGGAAATCCAAGCGGCCGCACGTGAAAATCATGGAGACAAATCCCGGAGAACCAACGCGCTTATTCAGCGGAGGCGGGTTCGCGGGCCAGGCGACAACCGGTGCATGGGTCGTTGCCGAAACCCAGTTCGCCTTGGTTGATGCAATATCGGGTAGCACGCTGGCCACGGCAACGATCGATCGTTCACCATGTACGCAGTAGGCGTTTTGATCTTTGAAATCGCGTGAAGTAATCCTTTGGGCAGGGGCGGGGAAATTCGTTGGAACGCCGTAAAAATAACTTCGACGCAATTCGATTGCTGGCGGCGATTGCGGTAATCTTCGACCATTCCCATGCAATCACGGGGCACGTTGGCTTTGCGATACTCGGGACGTCAATAGGCGAGATTGCTGTCAAGGTTTTTTTTGTTATAAGTGGATACCTGATCTATACGAGCTGGCAGGTAGACCCCTCGTTCCATAGATACCTCATCCGGCGCGCACTGCGAATCTTTCCGGCGCTGATCGTACTGTGCCTCGTAACTGTCTTAATCGTCGGGCCATTACTCACGACGATGGCGCCGGGTCGATATTTTTCTCAGTGCGAAACATATGGATACTTCAAGAATATTTTGCTCTACCCACAATACTTTTTACCTGGAGTTTTTCAAAATAATATTTATCCGAGAGCAGTAAATGGATCACTATGGACTCTTCCCATAGAGTTCGCGATGTATCTGCTGCTTCCGATGGTGAGCCTGCTGGTGTCGGCAGCGCGCACACGTTGGGCGATGCCTGCCTTGACCATTGCGTTTTGTGCGCTCAGCATATATTGGGTAAGGATCAGCCCGCCCGACCACGATCCTTCATTCTACGGAACACTTTTGCTGCCGACCTTGGGCATAGCCCCGTATTTCTTCCTGGGAGCTTCGATTCGCCATATGAAATGGGAGCGGTTCCTGGATCCTGTGGTTGCCATATTTGCGATTGCCTGCGTCGCTTTTTTCAGACCTCACGGGGCGACGCTTGAAGAAGTCGTTTTATACCTTTTGCTGCCCTACGTTGTGTTGGCGACGGCATGTCGACCTAGTCCATGGCTGGAAAATGCAGGAAAATATGGCGACATGTCGTATGGCGTTTACATATATGCCTTCTTGGTGCAACAGTGCGTGGCACGGCTGAGTAGCAACAGTCTTTCCGCCACCCAGAATGCGCTGATTACCCTTCCCGTGGTGTTAGTGCTGGCATGGCTGTCATGGCATCTGGTCGAGAAGCGTGCCCTTGCGCTCAAGCCTTCACGAAAACGGTCGATGGTAATCCAGCGAACTGTGGCAGGTTGATTTATAAAAGGATGTCGCGACTGAAAAAATATTTACTGATATCTCGTGCGCTATTAGTAACCGTTACGGTGGGACTGGCTGGGGCTACCGCGCCGGCACCCGGAGGAACTCGGGTCGGCTTCTTTGCTCCACACGGACTGCCGAGAAGCGTCGTGCAGCGTACAGATATTGGCCTTGTGAATGCTGGGAGCGCTTCGCGTTTGGCGGAGAACCTGGCGCTCATGCGGGGTACGGCTTTCAAGGCCTATGTGGACCTTGGAAGCATCATCACCGAGCCTCGGGCACTTTCGAAAATTGGCGTGAGGTACTCAAATGGCGCGGGTGTCGTTCGCACCAAGCATTTCATGCCGCAAACTCCCTCCTACTTGCGGGAATTCCTCGATGGCGAGGATTTGCGAAGCCGATTGCGACCGCTCATGGTCGTTCTGGCGCAGCATCGGGCCAATGTCGGCGCAGTATTTTTAGCCGACGAGCCATATGCTCACGGGATTTCGAAAGCCGAGCTGGAGCGTGCAGGTCAGGTGGTGCGGAACCTGCTCGATCAGCGCGGACTGAGCTCGGTGAAGATCGGCGTCATATTTGCCAGCGGCATGTTCAATCGTGGTTTCGCGCATCTCATCAATGAAAGGGCAGAAGCTTACGTGCATGGCATCGATAGCTACTATGCCGCGCGGGGCGCCGGCTCATCAAGGGAAGCATTTGCATCATGGGTGAAGACCATCGAAACGCACAGACTGGTGACCTACGACGGCGCCGGCAACATGTACGTGGGTGGTGGGTTGCCTAAAGGCTTCGATATCTACGGCTTTGATTTTTATCTGTCTACCCTTCTTCTGGATGGGACGCATGAAGATACCATGAGTTGGCTCGCTAGCCGGTTCCCGGAGGGACCCTGTGCTCAATTCTCGGGTGAAACAGTGTCCGAAATTCGCGGGAAATTGTCTTTTTTTAATGACAGCAAGATGCTTACCGGGCGTAAATACAAGGTGTCCGATAGAGCAATCCTCGATTCGCTATTCCGATGTCGGATGAGCGCCGTGACAGCAATGTTGCTAACGGAGAAGATGCTCGCAAATGACCATGCCGACGTTTTGATCGTTTCGGAATCAAGTAATAACGGGGTTTTGGAATTTACCTCAAAAGGAAAAGCCAAGTCGGTGCAACCAGAGGCCCTCGTCGATGATCGCATATTAGATGAAGTGAATCGGGCAGAACGCCTTTATGAAGATCATCCATGTTTGTATTCAGGAGGATTACTTTTTTTTACGTATGATGATTCTTTCGATAAAAGTATAAAACTGTGGGTCGGAGGAGCCCATGATGTGCCGAAAGTGATGGCATCCATTTATGCGTTTGTCAAAAAAGTTAAATTTTACGGCACGCGGTCGGGCTGTCCCGACGAAGTTAAGATGCAAAGATCTGATGCGCCAGAACGCGATAGGGCGAGTAACTGATTATTGCGATGATTGTTGCGCACATCGAATGGCGCGCGGCGTACAGGTTTGGCATCAGCTGTGCATGCACACACTTTTACTGCCTTGGCGAATTTTGCCAGCCGCCACTGAGTTATTCATGCCCATTGGGTAGTACTGCCATGCCCGGACCGTGGTGCACAGTGGACGGGTGGCGATCTGATGTCCGGGCGCTGACACCTGCATTTTGGGGTCATCCGCCAGTAAAGGTGGCCGCAGCAGGGCCCGTTGTCGTTGCCCTGCCAACAAGCTCCGTCGCATGACGCAGATACTTGACCCTGAAGGGATTTTTTGCAAAACTGAATAGACGAATCGATTGCAGGCCGCGCAAGCAGCAGGAGGGTTCTTTGGCGCGCAAATTGCGTGTCGAGACCGGGATTGTCTGTTCGTGGAATTGTTGCCGTTTTACTGAGAGATGGGATACGGACAGATGACGTTTCAGAACAGCAAGTACCTTCAATCCACGTTCTTCGTAGTGGCGTGTATATATTTGTATGTTTTCATGGACTGGCTGTTCTTCGCCACCAAGCCGTCTTTTCTTAGTGCCCACCCATGGTCGATCCGTGTCGTAGTGTTTTTTACGGCAGCCTGGCCGTTTCTGTTGATGGTGTTGTTGCTGCACGCCGTCCTGTGTGGCGCCGCTTGGTTGCTATGTCGATCAGATCGTTTTAAGGCAGCTGGCATGGTGTGTTTGCGTGTTGTGCCGGCTGTTATTATTAGCAGCCTCGTAATCATGCTTATTGATAACTTTACTTATACCGCATTCCACTGGGGCATAGTGAAGTCCGATATTTACACGATACCGATTTATTGGGTCATATTTCTGGCGATTTTCATAAGTATGTTCAGACGAAAGATTGTTCGAAGGCCAATGTTGGCGTGGGGCGCAATGTCGTTAGTTGCGATATCGCTCGTTCTGGCGGGGTGCTCCGCGCTGGCGAATACTCGGGGTCCGGCTCTGGGTGGTATCGGGCGCCCTGACAAGCCCTTGCCAAACATTATTATGTTCGCTTCCGATGGCGTGAACGCCGACCACCTCTCGGCGTACGGTTATGATCGGAGTACGACGCCAAATCTAGACAAGTGGTTGAGTCGCGCACTGGTGGCGGAGAATGCATTCACAAACTCGGGTATGACGTCAGGGTCATTGACGGCCATGATGACTGGCAAGTATCCCGCGACCACCAAGCTGTTTTATCCGCCGCAAACCTTACAAGGCGAGAACGCGTATCAACATTTTCCGGGTATGCTGCGCAAGCTTGGGTACGAGAGTTTGCAGGAGACGGTTCCATATTATGGGGATGCGTTGGCTCTCAATTGGCTTAATTCTTTCAATTACGCCAATGGCAGGAAACTGCATTGGTCGGGAGCTGAGTCGATCGGTGTGCCGCAAACTTCGTCGCAATTTGCGCGAATTGTTCGTGATCGCTTCCGTGACCGTGCCAAGCAGCTGCTGTTCGTCGAGCACATGAATGATACGTACGCGGCGGTCGTTTCCGAAGATGGAGCGAAGGGTCATACCTTGGGAGATGATGGCCGGATGGCCGCCGTTTATGAATTCATAGAACATGCGCGCAGGCCATTCTTCATTCACATCCACCTCATGGGTACGCACCTGAGCGGACCCCATTGTTGTGTATGGCACGGAACGTCGACTTTCAAACCTTCGGCCGGGACTTCTCCAGCCGAGCAAGACATTACCAATTTCGATAATGCAATTCTCCATGCGGATCAGTATTTTGGCCAGATGATGGATCTGCTTCGCAAGAGGCATCTTCTGGACAATACGATCGTTGTCTATTCATCAGATCACGCGACCGGCTGGGCTTTTAATTCCAGGGTTCCGCTTATATTTATTTTTCCCAAGGGTACGGAAAAAGGGCGCATTGGTTCGCCCGCGCAGCTGATCGATGTTGCGCCTACATTATTGGACTACCTGGGGGTTGAGACCCCCTCCTGGATGGAGGGGAAATCGCTGCTCAAAGATCAACCGTCATTGTATAGGCCAATTTTTGTCGGGTATCGCGCCCAGTATTTGGGAGCGGCTGCCGGACATGCGGTAATAGGGCCTCCTACTTTTGATCTTGCAAAAGAAGGGTTGATCGTTTGTAACCGCTGGTATGTGCTTTCTCTGGCGGACCACAGTGTCGCTGCGGGCAAGGTCGCCGATTTTCAGGGCAAATGTGATCCCGCGAAGCTTCCCGATGCGAAGACCGCCGGAGCCATGATGACTCGACATTTGGAAGAAAGAGGATTCAAGTTTTGAATGAAGAATCGTTGATTACTGATGTGGCCGGGACGGCTGGTCTTGTGCCAAGCGAGGTGGCATCCGTGTCGCCCGCTTCGTTCCGTGATCCTGCGGGGTTCGTTTTTTTGCGGGCCGGCATGTTGTATCGCCAAGTCAATGTGCGCGGTCGCGATGATTACGACATGTTGATGCGCTCGGGCTTGTACGGCGCGCTGACGAAAAACGGATGGCTGGTTTCGCATCAGGAGGTTGACGACCCGTTCGCCGAGCCGGAGAACGCTTATCGAGTGCTGGTGCCTGATCGCGTGGGGTTCATTTCATATCCCTACGAGTGGTCGTTCAGCCAGCTTCAGGATGCTGCCCTGCTGACGTTGGATATCCAGTTGCTTGCCTTGCAGCATGGCATGTCGTTGAAGGATGCTTCGGCTTACAACATCCAGTTCGAGGGTGGCAAGCCGATATTCATCGATACGTTGTCTTTTGAGCCCTATCAGGAAGGCAAGCCGTGGGTGGCGTATAGGCAGTACTGCCAGCATTTTCTTGCACCGCTGGCGCTGATGGCAAAGGTGGACGTGCGGCTCAACCAGCTGCTGCGAACCGGGATCGACGGAGTCCCGCTTGAGCTTGCCAGCAGGATGTTGCCGCGACGAACGCGCTGGCAGCTTGGGCTGGGCCTGCATATCCACTTGCATGCGAAGGCACAGCGCACGCATTCGTCCACCGATCAGCCCAAGTTGAAGCGCGAGGTTAAGGTAAGCCGCGTCGGGTTGACGGGGATGCTGCAGGGTCTGCGAAGGGCGACCGCGAAGCTTTGTTGGCGCCCGGCGGGCACGGAATGGGGTGCGTATTACCAGGCAACCAATTACAGCGATACCGCGTTCGATCACAAGAAGTTACTCGTGTCCGAGTATTTGGAACAAGTCTCACCAGAACGTGTCTGGGATCTTGGCGCCAATACCGGGGTATTCAGCCGGTTGGCGTCATCGCATGGCATCGGAACGGTGGCGTTCGATGTGGATCCAGCGGCGGTGGAGATTAATTATCTGGAAGCCAAGGCACGTGCCGAAGCGAACCTGCTGCCACTGTTGCTGGACTTCACCAATCCGAGCCCGGGTTTGGGTTGGGCTGGTACCGAGCGCAGTTCGTTGTTCGATCGCGGGCCCGTGGATTGCGCGATGGCGCTTGCGTTGATCCACCACTTGGCAATCTCCAACAATGTTCCGCTCACAAAACTGGCCGAGACGTTTGCGCGGCTGTGCAAATGCCTCATCATCGAATTCGTGCCAAAGTCGGATAGCCAGGTAAAGCGGCTGCTTGCCTCTCGAGAGGACATTTTTGGGAATTACGACCAGGCGGGGTTCGAAGCGGCGTTCGCAACCCGCTTCGAGACTGTGCGTCGCGAGCCAGTCAAGGGAACCGAGCGTACCCTTTACCTCATGCGCCGTTCGCAATAGTGTTACCCACCACGTTCTCAGAGGGACTTCCTGTGTCAAAGTTCATTGGAATTTTCGGCTTGGCAATCGTGCTGACCATCGTGTCGCTGCCGGCGCAAGCGTATATCGACCCGGGCTCCGGCAGCATGATTCTCCAGGGCCTGCTGGCGGCCCTTGCTGCGATCGCGGTGACGGCCAAGCTTTGGTGGCATCGCCTGCTCGTCCTGCTACACATCCGTCAGCGGACAGTGATCCCGCCCGCTGGCGATCGCAGGACCGTCTCTCCACAGTCAAAAGAGACCGATGCGTGAGTTCCGAATCGAGGAACATCGCAGGCTGCCTTCCATTTGCGCCGCGCCGCTGCTGATGTTCGCACCGATAGCGGCTGCCTCGTTGCCGGAACAGACGCCAAGCGAAATGTTTCCCCATCTCTGGGGCTGGATGGAGACACTCTGCATATGGCTTCTTGACTTGCTGCGCTGGTTGCACGCGCTGGTCGGAAACTGGGGCGTGGCGATCATCGTGCTGTCGATTCTGGTTCGCTTGGCGCTCTACCCGTTCGCTCGACGGGCGCTGCTTTCGCAAAAGCGTTACAACGAAGCATACGAACGCTTGAAGCCGGAGCTTCAGCAGATCAAGCGCGACTACAAGGGTGGTGAGCAGAGTGAGCGTATCCTGGCTCTGTACAAAGCTCATGAGCTGAGCCCGATCGCGGGCGTCAAGCCGCTGCTGATCGTGATGTTGCAGTTGCCCATCTTTATCGCGCTCTTTCAGATTCTCGAGCACGCCACGGAGCTTAAGAGTGCCTCTTTTCTGTGGATTTCTGACTTATCCCGTCCTGATCAGATAGGACAGCTTGGCTTCAGTATTCCGTGGATGGGCAATTTGTTGAGTGCCCTGCCGGTTGTGCTCGCCGTCACGGTAGTCTTGGCGGGCGTTGTAGTGCCTGGTGACCAAAAGGGCACTGCAGCGCATCGAAAGCGGGTGTGGGGATCCGCCGCCATGGCGTTGGCGTTTTTGGTGATCTTCTATCCATTTCCCGCGGGATTGATGATCTACTGGATTACGAACAACATTCTGCAATTTGTTCAGCAACTCCTCGCGAGTCGTTCGCCAATCAGGGTGCCTGCAGGGGGTGGCGGCGTTTAGGCATAGTGGCCCCGGCGCGATCAACCAACACCAAATGCCGAGGTGTACCGAAGGTTGCATTCTGCCGTTCCAAGTGTCGTTGCACGCCAAGTGCGGTTAGGTACCCCAGCAAGAGGAACTGGACCATTGGCTCTTTGACGATGGCAAAATGCACGAACCGGCACCTCATTGCCAACGCCAGCACCCATGACCATTGTTTCGATCGTCATACCGTGTCGTGACATGGATGAATATCTGCTGGAAGCCGTGCAGTCCGCGCTGACACAGATACAGGTGAATGTTGAGCTGATCGTCGTCGATGATGGCTCCACGAATCCGGGGGCGTTGCAATTGGTTGACGAGCAATGCTGGCCATGTATACGGGTGTTTCGTCAGGAAAATGCCGGGCCTGCAGCAGCGCGCAATCGGGGTATAGCCGAAGCTACCGGTGAGTACATCCTGCCGCTCGATGCGGATGACTTGCTCGATCCGACCTATGCTGCCAAAGCGGCAGCCGTGCTGGACAAACAACCGGACGTGGGGATCGTGTACTGTCGCGCCGCGAAGTTCGGCGCCGAGGAAGGCCCATGGAATTTGCCGGAGTTCTCGCCAGACGAACTTGCTCTCGGGAATGTGATCTTCGTAAGCGCCATGTTTCGCAAGGCTGATTGGAAGTTGGTCGGAGGCTTTGACGAAAGCTTGCGGCATGGGATGGAGGATTATGATTTCTGGATCAGGCTCGTACACGCTGGGCGGAAAGTGGTGAGACTCGATGAAACACTCTTCCGGTGCCGCATCCGTGAGGACTCCCGCACCGCCTTGTTCGAACAGGATCGCGAACAGGTGGTTGCAACTTACGCGCGGATTTTTCGCAAGAATCGCGACTTTTTTGCCGAGCACGCCGAAGCCTTGTTCAGCCGGCACTTTGCGATTCTGAAGGAGATGGCTGCGCTTCATGAACGACTGGCGGAAGAAGCGGAAAGCGCTGCCACGGAACGAGCCCGTCTTGTTGAGACCAAGGTGGAAGGCGACCGGTACAATGCGGCGTTGCGCTCGAATCTGGATCGCTTGCAAACGGAATTGACGCAGGCCCACATGCGGATTGGCGCGCTACAGCGCCGTTTTCGCTTGTTGAAACTGCTGTGGCCTGATGACAAGCCGCCGAGTGAAGCATCGACATGAATCCTCTGGTCTTCTTCACCATCGTCTCGCGCAATTATTTGGCTTACGCCCTGACGCTGATGCAGTCGCTCGCGGGGCAGTATCCGGGTTCGCAGCGCTATTTATGCTTGGCCGATGAGCGGGCGGACGATCCCGCGCTGGATACGGACCTGTTCGAGACGGTAACGATCGACCAGCTCGGCCTGCCGCACTTCGATGCGTTCGTGTTCCGCTACGACATCATGGAGCTGAACACGGCGGTCAAGCCGTACATGTTCGAATGGTTGCGCATGCGCCATCCGCAGGCTGGCCTGGTGTATCTGGACCCGGACATCTACGTGCTTCGTCCGTTGGACGATGTCGCGCGCGCATTCGAAGACGGCAAGCTGGCCGTGTTAACGCCGCACCTCAACGCACCGCTGCCGGACGACGGGAAGTTTCCGACCGAACTGTCGTTGATGCGCACCGGGGTGTACAACTGCGGGTTCGTGACGATCAATGCCGCGCATCCACAAAGCGCCGCGCTGATCGACTGGTGGTCGCGCAAACTGGAATTCGATTGCTTCGTCGATCTCGAAGCCGGCCTGTTCACCGACCAGAAATGGATGGACATGGTGCCGGCTTTGTTTCCGGATGTCGCCATCCTGCGCCACGACGGCTACAACGTCGCTTATTGGAATCTTGTATCGCGCCCGGTTACGCGTGATACGGATGGGGGCTATCGGGCGAATGGGGTGCCGCTGGTGTTTGCCCATTTCTCGGGCGTGAACCTTGGCCAGCCCGATATTTACTCCAAGCACCAGAACCGGTTCGATGCATTCGGCATCGGTGGACTGCGCCCGCTTTACGACGACTATCTTGGCAAGCTGCGGGACAACGGTCAACCCCAGCACGCAACCAAACCGTATGCCTACGGGCGTTTCCCCGACGGCGAGAAGATCGTGCCGGCGCTACGGCGCACCTATCATCGCCGCTTTGACGTGAATTGCCAGCAGTCCGAACGCAACCCGTTGCAGATGGATCGGTCCAGGTTCAACGAACCCTGTCCCGAGCTGCCCGAAATACCGGATCTGCCGGTCAGCCATCTGATGTATGAAGCGTGGAAGATGCGCGACGACCTGCGCGATGGCTTCAACTTGCGCACGCTTGATGGGCGAGAGGGCTTCATCCAATGGTTCGTCTCCACCGCCGCTGCCGAAATGGGGCTGGGGGAGCGTTACACCGC
>Ga0068857_100005041_pt1 | contig 11220 bp, 8 predicted proteins | sample KBSCornC72_FD_66591 | JGI IMG/M metagenome (GOLD analysis project Ga0068857, IMG submission 66591) | Corn rhizosphere microbial communities from Kellogg Biological Station, Michigan, USA - KBS Corn C7-2 | ecosystem: Host-associated > Plants > Roots > Rhizosphere > Soil ...
CCCATGCAGGTATTGCCTGCAATTCATAAATGCTGATCAGTTTTCCAAGAAGACGGCGATAAGAAAGCAAACTCTCAATTTGCAGATCGGTAAGAAAAAATAATTCCTTTAATTCGTTAGCACCGGCTTCATTCAAATTAAGTGGATGTTTCCTGAAGTATTGCAGCTGCATGACATATGAGTCATCCTCTGTTTCTGTTTGATCAGCATCCGCAAGATTTTCTAGTTGCTGTTCGGTATTCGGAGGGATCTCTTGCCCAATAATGAATGATGAGTGATGAGTAATGAGTAGTATGACTAAAAGCTTCTTCATCGTTCTTACTTTCAATTGCCATTTAATGAGCGGGCGCTAAATATTAACAATAACCCCGGCGTGATGCCTAATTGCGGGTGATAGCTTGAAGTGACATCGAGCCTCATTGATTTGAGTATGAAACCAATTCCAAAATATAGCGACGATGTAGCAGTGGAAATACCGATACGAGATAGTAATTGCGGCAGAAATTTATACTGGATTCCTGTAATTATGTTTACGGGCTTCCCTTCCTCTTTTTCTATTTCGACACTCGCCACAAATTTTTCAGATCCTTCGTAACCGATACCCATGGAGTAAACTGACGCTAATTTTTCTTCGCTATTCTTACCTAAACTACCACCGACGGGATTGTAGACGTGTAGGCCTGCGTTCAGATTGTCTGTAAGGTGAAAGATGGTTCCGATCTCAAAATTGATGGCCGCAGCATTGCCATAACCCGCGATGCGAATATTATAGTAATTGAATTGGAGCCCCACGTCAACTTTGCGTCCCAGGCTTCTTGCGTAAGCCAATCCAATCTGGCTTTCATTGGACTGCGAAAAACCGTAATAACGCATGTCCAACCCAAAATTCCCTGACGAGGTGGGAAGTGTAAGTGCAGCATCATACAAACCCAATTCATACAATAAAAATCTTTTCTCGCCATGGATGCCTGCGGATACAGTTTTCAATTTTGCGAGCGCTGCCTGGTTGATATGAAAGGAAAAAACATCAAGATGATTGTTGCTGTAAGCGCCCAGGCCAATGTAAGACGAAGACACGGGAGTGCGAACGGTTTGACAACATCCACAGACTGGCATACAAAAGAATAACATAGCTACCATTCCTTTCACGGAAACCGGTTTTAGTATTCAAAATACTTTCTTTGACGATCGATGAGAGAGGTAAATCACCAGGAAATTGAAAGTTTTTCCTGTCTTGTTATCGAGCATTTGCACTGTCGTCCTAAAAGGAAAGAATATAGCTCTGTTTGACTCAAACAATTTGGGACCCTGGTGATTGTTTGTCACTTATCCCTAACTATTATCTTTGCGCCATGCAAATTTTAGATGGAAAAAAAGCGGCTCAAACTATCAGGGATCAATTGAAATTGGACACAGCACAATTGGCAGTGGAGGGGAAAAAACTACCGCACCTTGTAGCCGTCCTCGTAGGTAATGAGGGCGCCAGCGAAACGTATGTAGCGGCTAAAGTAAAAGCTTGCGAAGAAGTGGGTTTTAAATCAACATTGATACGTTTTGAAGAATCAACCAGTGAAATGAAATTATTAGAACAGATCAGGGAGCTGAATGTGGATCCGGACGTAGATGGCATTCTTGTTCAATTGCCATTACCAAAACACATTTCAGATGACAGCGTTATTAATGCCATTGATCCCGAAAAGGATGTCGACGGATTTCATCCTGAGAACGTAGGAAAAATGGTGCAGGGAGTTGCCGCATTTGTACCAGCCACGCCGCATGGGATCATGCTATTATTGCAACATTTTAAGATCGAAACGAAGGGAAAACATGCCGTTGTGCTGGGGCGAAGTAATATCGTTGGCAGACCCATCAGCATTTTATTGAGCAATAATTCGAACCCGGGAAATTGCACAGTCACGATCTGCCACTCACAAACGAAAAATATAAAAGAACTTTGCCTCGAGGCAGACATCATCGTGGCAGCAATAGGCAGACCCGAATTCGTTACTGCGGACATGGTCAGGGAAGGAGCTGTTGTTGTGGACGTAGGGATCACAAGGGCGCCAGATTCGACGAAAAAGAGTGGTTTCAAATTGAAAGGCGATGTTCATTATGAATCCGTTGCTCCAAAATGTTCATGGATAACGCCGGTGCCGGGAGGCGTCGGGCCTATGACAATCGCTGCTTTGTTAAAAAATACTTTCCAGGCATGTAAAACGAAAAATTAGTGCTCCCATCCTCTAAAGGGGAGTAGTGGTGCATTTATCAAATTAATTTTCTAATCCCTTAATGATAAAATCTAAAATCAGAAATCAGAAATCAGAAATTGCGACCACGTTTCCTGTAATGGAACATTTTTACACTTTACAGGGAGAAGGTTTTCACCAGGGACGGGCAGCTTATTTTATTCGTCTCGGTGGCTGCGATGTGGGTTGCGTGTGGTGTGACGTTAAAGAAAGCTGGGATGCAGAGAAACATCCAAAGTTCGGTGTTCAAAGTTTGAGAATGGAAGTTGAAAGGACGCCCGCGGAGATAGTTGTCATTACAGGTGGAGAACCGTTGATGCATGACCTTACAGAATTAACCAAAGAATTCCGGTCCCATGGTTTCAAAACCCATTTGGAAACCTCAGGCGCTTACCCATTGACTGGAAACTGGGATTGGATATGTTTATCACCAAAAAAATTTAAAGTTCCATTGCCCGGTATCTCTTCCAATGCGAATGAATTGAAAGTTGTCATTTTTAATAAATCGGATTTTGACTGGGCCGAAAATTATGCAGCGCAAGTTTCATCAAGTTGCAAATTGTATTTGCAGCCCGAGTGGGACAAAGCCGCTCAAATGACACCATTAATTATTGATTACATCAAGGCCAATCCAAAATGGGAGTTGAGTTTGCAGATACATAAGTATATTCAGGTGCCGTGAACAGTGGGCGGTAGGCAATGTGCAATAGGCAATACGCAGTTGACAATTTGATTGATTGTTCCTTATCTTAAAGAATAAAAATTGAAAGGAATCGTTTAATAAAGACTGACTCTGTTATCAATGAAAACTCCACATTTCTTATATGCTTTTTGCTTATTGCTTACTGCCAATTGCCTATTGGCACAATACGATCCCACCAAAGTAAATAAGAAGATCGCCGGCTTGTACAGCCAGGCACTCGAAAAAGCAAATGACCGGGATTTCAAAGGTGCTATCGATTTGCTCAATCAATGTATCAGCACAGACTCAAAATTTGTTGACGGCTTCTTGTCTCTTGGCGGGGTTTATGGTCAATTGAAAAATTACAAAAGCAGCACAGAGAATTATGAAAAGGCGCTTGCGATTGACTCGAGTTACAGCAATGAATATAAACTCCCCTATTCCATCAATCTTGCCGGACAAGGAAGATTCCAGGAGGCGTTAAATACTATAAATTCATTGTTAAAGAGTGAAAAGATTTCGCCCGCGACAATACGGGCGGCAGAATTCAGAAAAAAAACTTTTCAGTTCGCAGTCGATTATGCCGCGAGTCATTCCGATTCATCCTACCAATTCACGCCCGTTAATTTAGGTGACAGCATCAACACACCCAGTTCAGAATACTATCCTTCGATCACCATCAATGATAGCTTGTTTGTGTTCACGCGGAGAGGCGCCGGCATCCGCGAAGATTTTGTTCAAAGTACAATCCTTCCCAATCACCAATATTCCAAATCAAAGATCATAAGTGGAAGCATCAATGAAGAACCTTCAAAAGGCGCGATCAATATTTCGCAAGACGGGGACTGGCTGGTCTTCGCAGGAAATTTTCCTTCGAGTGGACTTGGAAATTTTGATCTTTATATTTCCTATCAAACTCCCCAGGGATGGAGCGAACCGATCAATCTGGGGTCGCAGATAAATACTGAATTCTGGGAAAGTTCACCATCACTAAGTTCCGATAAGAGCACTTTATATTTCAGCAGTGACAGGCCCGGTGGTTACGGTGGTAAAGACCTTTACGTCAGTCATCGAATGCCAAATGGCAAATGGAGTGAGGCATTGAACATGGGATCGTCTGTGAATACGGCGGGTGACGAGCTGGCGCCTTTCATACACGCCGATAATAATACCTTGTACTTTACTTCTGATGGTTTGCCCGGCTATGGTGGCAGCGACTTGTTTGTAATAAGACGAAAAAGCGTGAACGAATGGAATGAGCCCGAGAATCTTGGATACCCGATCAATACCATTGAAAACGACGGCAGTTTATTTATCGCCTCCAATGGAGTCGATGCTTTTTATTCGAGCGATAGGGCAGATAGTCGTGGCGGGTTGGATCTTTATCGTTTTGAATTGAGACCCGATATCCGGCCTGCAAGAACATTGTATGTCCGGGGCACCGTTTTCAACAAAAAAAATAATAAAGGGATCCCTGCGACGGTAGAGCTAATCGATAATTCAAATGGAGAGCTAAGTTCAAAAGTTCAGACTGACGAACAGGGAAATTATTTTATTACGCTGCCAGTCGGGAAAGATTATGTTTTCAATGTAAACCGCAAAGGTTACTTATTCTACAGTGATAATTTTTTGCTGAGTCAGCGATCTCCCGATTCTACTTATGAAAAAAATATTCCGCTGCAGCCAATCGAAGTCAACGCTTCGATCGTCCTTAAAAATATTTTCTTTGAAACAAACAAGTTCGAGCTTGATCCAAAATCACAAGCTGAATTGGACAAAATTGTCCAGCTTCTAAATGACAATCCAACATTAAAGATCGAGATCAGCGGTCACACTGACAATGTAGGCAAACCTTCGGACAATCTTTCTCTCTCAAACAACCGCGCAAAATCTGTTGTCGGCTATCTCGTGGGCAAAGGCATCGCCTCATCACGCCTGGTAGCGAAAGGCTACGGCGAAACCAAACCAGTTGCGGGGAATACAACTGAAGAAGGAAAGGCAAAAAACAGGAGAACGGAGTTGAAAGTCATCAGTCAGTAGTCAGGAGTTCAGAGTATTTTTGATCCGACTCTGAACTCAGGACTATGGACTCCCAACTGCTTTACCAACTTGCATTAACTGAAGTTCCAAATATCGGTTGGGTACAGGCAAAAATTCTTGCACAGCATTTTGGGGAAGCAGAAAAGATCTTCAAAGCAAAACTTTCAATGCTTGAAAAAATTGAAGGCATTGGGACCATAAAAGCCAGCAGCATCAAAAGGTTCAATGATTTTTCAAATGCCGAGGAAGAAATTAAATTCATTGAAAAATTCAGGATCAAACCTTTATTTATTGCCGACAAAGGTTATCCTCAACGGCTACTGCATTGCTATGACCCTCCTACCCTGTTATTCTACAAAGGTTCGGCTGACCTAAATGCAGCAAAAATTATTGCGATCATTGGTACAAGAACACACACGGATTATTCTAAAAAGATCACTGACCAGCTGGTTGAAGATCTATCAGCACAAAATGTTTTGATCGTCAGCGGAATGGCTTTCGGAGTCGACGCGATTGCACACAAGGCTGCTCTGAAAAACAATTTAGTAACTGTTGGAGTGCTGGGCCATGGTCTTGACCAGATCTACCCTCCCGACCACTCCAACCTGGCAAAAGACATGTTGAAGAATGGCGGCGGGTTGCTGACAGAATTCCGTAGTCAAACGAAACCGGACAAACATAATTTTCCTGAACGGAACAGGATCGTTGCAGGCATGAGCGACGCGACGATCGTTGTCGAATCAGGAATTAAAGGAGGCAGCATGGTGACCGCGGAATTAGCGAATGGATATAACAAAGATGTATTTGCATTTCCGGGAAAGGTGACCGATAACAAGAGTGCCGGATGCAATTATCTGATCAAATCAAATAAGGCAATGCTGCTAACAGATGCGCAGCAATTGATCGAAGTCATGGGCTGGGAGATGAGAAGTCAAAAGTCAAAAGCGAAGAGTCAAAAAGAAATTTTTATTGAATTGAGCAAAGAAGAAAAGATCATTGTTGATATTCTTAACGAAAAAGAAACCGTACACATTGATGAGATCAATCTGCGAAGTGGCTTAAGCAGTAGTGCAATTGCGGCCGCCATTTTGAATTTGGAATTACAAAATGTGGTGAATGGATTGCCGGGGAAAATCTACAAACTATTCTGAAATTCCGGCGCTAAACATCTTGCAAAACCTGCAAACTCCATATTCTGGGTAAAAAGAAATAGATAAGCTTCTCAGATTAAGCAATGCAAACTAATCTTCACTAACTTCTAGACCCTTAACAAATCTATAGCGGCTTAATGTGAATTCAGTTGACGATCAGATTGTTTCCCAAATGCTCCACAGCAGTCCCTGTAGACGAAGGCAAGGAGACAGGAGATAAAGGCTGATGTGCTTATTGGATGCTCTGTAGAAGAACCAGTAAATTATGTAATCATTTCCCGAAATCATGTAATAGTGTAGAGATGTAAAACGCTGATCTTCGAACCTGGTTTTTCATAGGACGGAAGTTAGTCTTTTCTCTACTGCGAGCATTAAACAGACACGCATTTGTGTCAATTGCACACCGGTTTCACTTCATGGCCTTTTTAGTTTAGCTATCTCGTTATTCTCTGGCAAAAATATTTTTTTCATTGTTAAAAACGTTGTTTATGAAAAAGAAAATTGTATACGCAATTCTATTGTTATTATCTATTTCACTTTTTAATCTTTCCTGTTTAAAAGACTCTCCGCTGAATGAGCATGTCTGTACTCTCAATCATACAGATCCTTCGGGTCAATGCTATAACCTGGACGTGCTTCTCAAAGGAAATGGGAAAGAAAAAGGATTGGGATTCATCAAATTCCGCCAGGATCCCGACACAGCCAGGATCGTGTCGTTGCATACATTGGTACAAAATCTTACTCCCAACCATGAATATTTACTACAGCGGGCCGTCGATCCTGCAAACGTTGTTGATGGCGATTGTACAAGCACCACATGGCTTACTCTTGGAAAAGGGTTAACTCCTCAATCCATACTGACAGATGCTCATGGAAATGGAAGTGAAGAATTGTGGAGAGATATAACAGCTGCTGCAAGAGGGACGTCATTTGATATTCATTTTCAAATAGTGGACGCCACAAGTCTGGAAGTAGTGCTGACCAGTGATTGCTATCAATATAGTGTAAGGTGATGTTGCAGGTTTAAATTTTCTAATTTATTATCAACTCTAATCTGTAGGGCCTTCTTTTTAAGAAGGCTTTTTTCATTAAAGCCATCGCGCTTCGTATATTTGCAGCTTGCTTTTTTTATGAGTCAGAAAGGAAAAGTTTTGGTGGCCATGAGCGGTGGTATCGACAGTACCGTGACAGCATTGATGCTTCATGATGAAGGCTATCAAGTAGTGGGCATCACTATGAAAACATGGGACTATGCGAGCAGCGGTGGAAGCAAAAAAGAAACCGGCTGTTGCAACCTCGATAGTTTTAACGATGCCCGCATGGCAGCTGTAGAACATGGCTTTTCTCATTTTATCCTTGACATCCGCGAAGAGTTTGGTGATTTTGTGATCGACAATTTTGTTGAAGAATATCTCGCTGGTCGTACTCCAAATCCGTGCGTACTTTGCAATACACATATTAAGTGGAGAGCTTTACTTAAAAGAGCTGATGCTCTTGGCTGCGATTTTATTGCAACCGGCCATTATGCAAAGATCAGGCGACATGATAACGGAAGATTTGCTGTGAGCAAAGCGATCGATGAAACAAAAGACCAGAGTTATGTACTGTGGGGACTGCAACAGGATCTTTTAAGCAGAACATTATTACCACTTGGTAAGTATCGGAAAACAGAGATCAGGCAAATGGCATTTGATTATGGTTATCCTGAGTTAGCAAAAAAAAGTGAGAGCTATGAAATCTGTTTTGTACCAGACAACGATTATCGTGGTTTTTTGAAAAGACGTGTGGAAGGGCTGGAGCAAAAAGTAAACGGAGGAAATTTTATTGATAAACACGGAAATGTGTTAGGTCAGCATAAAGGCTATCCCTTTTACACAATCGGTCAAAGAAAAGGGTTGGATATCACTTTCGGCAAGCCCGTCTTTGTAACGAAAATTGATTCTGAAGCGAATACTGTTATGCTTGGTGATGAAGAAGATCTCGAACAAAATGAAATGACTGTTGGAAAGTTGAATCTTATCAAATATGATTCAATTACACCGGGCATGGAAGCTGTTACCAAAATCCGTTATAAGGATAAAGGAACATTATCTAATTTATATCCTGACGTATCTGTTGAGACAGGGCATGCCGTTGAGACAGGGCATGCCCTGTCTGTACGGGTCCGGTTTTACGAAAACCTGCCTGCCGGCAGGCAGGGTGCAAAAGGCATTGCGCCCGGTCAGAGCGCTGTATTTTATGAGGGAGACGATGTCATCGGCGGGGGGATTATTCAGTCGGGAGCCCGGAGTTCAGAGTCGCTAATCGGGAACCGACTATGAACTCTGAACCTGGAACTCAAGGTCTTAAGCTGATCAACGGACAATAATGATGTTTAGAAATACGTTTTAAGCGGGGGTTATGAGTCCCCGCTTTTTGTTTGTAGTTTTAAATCTGAATTTGTACCTAAAAAACTTGTTCACCATCTTATGAGAATATCACCTGTTACGAGTCTTCTGTTTCTCCTTCTTATGGGCATTCTCATGTACTCCTGCAGCAAAAAGGTTGAAGGTGTTAACGCTGATTTCGAGAAAGAGCGCCTGACGGAGCTCATCATACCTCTTGAAAAAGGAAAATACATCACTTACCGCGTCGATTCAACGGTCTTCACAAATTTTGGCCGGAATACAGAAATTCATAGTTACCTCGTTAAACACGTCGTTGATACCGCCATTACCGATAATCTTGGCAGGCCCGGTTATCGGGTTTTCACTTACCTGTCGGATATCACAGGCACACAGCCATGGCAGCCTAATGGTAGCTACTCGGTTACTGTTCTTGATGATCATGTGGAAGTGATTGAAGATAATATGCGCGTGATAAAAATCGTCCTCCCTGTTCGTGATGGAACTGAATGGAAAGGCAATACTCACGTTGCGGGAGATCCATACGGCGATGTCTACAATTTCAGTAATGACGATAATATGGCCCAATGGGAATTTAAAGTTGATGGGCCAATTCAATCAATCGCAACGGTAGAGGACCAAACCTACAACGATGTTTACACGGTGACAGAAAATGACGACACAGACCCTGTCACAGATCCTTCTGATTATGGATCGGTCAGTATATCACGGGAAATGTATTCAAAAACTGTCGGTCTCGTATTTCGTGAACTTACACTCTGGGAACAACAACCAAACCCATCGGGCAACCCTCCAAACATCACTTATGACCCTTTCAAAGTTGGCTTTGGGATCAGAATGTGGATGGTCGATCATAATTAGCCCTCCTGCTTTTTTGACTAAATTTGATGATAACTCTAAAGTGAGTCCCTGATGAAATATTTGCTTTTGAGCGTTTTATTGAGCGGATTTTTTTTTGATCGTACCGACGCACAATTTTCCCGCTATATCATCAAGCTAAAAGATAAAAACGGCTCTCCATATTCTTTCTCAGATCCTTCTGTTTATCTGTCACCGCGTGCAATCGAGCGAAGGACAAAGTATAACCTTGCGATAGACAGCACCGATCTGCCAGTCACTCCATCTTACGTGGCGCAAATAAAAAATGTGCCCAACGTGACCGTCCTCAATATTTCAAAGTGGTTGAATGCTATCACCATTCAAACATCTGATGCCAACGCACTTGCTATCATAAACGGATTTTCATTTGTGCAATCAGCGGCGGGTATTGCCGCAAAAAAAGGGAGAGCAAACCAGGTTGGTTGGGAAGACACAAAATTCGATGATGATTTTTTGCCCGTGGACAATTCAAACCGGAGAACAAGCAAGATTGCCGGTAACTACTATGATTATGGAAACTCCTTTGATGAAATACATCTGCACAATGGAGAGTTTCTTCATAATATGGGACTGCGGGGACAGGGTATGCAAATAGCCATGTTGGATAATGGTTTTAACAATTATACCTCTCCTTCCTTCAGTGCATTTGACAGCCTTAATGCAAACCACCAGGTATTAGGAACCTGGGATTTTGTGGCGCGCGAGCAAAACGTTTCAGACGATGGCAGTCATGGCATGTCGTGTCTTTCTACCATAGCAGCCAATATTCCGGGGCAATTTGTAGGAAAAGCTCCGAAAGCGAATTTTTGGTTGTACCAGACAGAGGATAATTCGAGTGAATACCCAATTGAAGAATTTAATTGGGCGTGCGGCGCCGAAAGAGCTGATAGCAGCGGGGCCGATGTCATTTCTTCCTCGTTAGGTTACATCACTTTTGATAACGCAAGCCTGAGCCATACCTATGCAGACATGAATGGAAATACCACAATGGCAGCAATTGCGGCTGACCTTGCGGCAAAAAAAGGAGTTCTCGTATTTATTGCCAACGGAAATTATGGAGCTGCTGCGTGGCATTATTTATCTACGCCGGCTGATGGTGATAGCGTAATAGGTGTCGGAGCAGTAACTGCAGGTGGAGAGGTTGGAAGCTTTTCCAGTTATGGTCCTTCATCAGATGGACAAACAAAACCTGATGTTGCCGCCGTTGGGGTAGCTGCTATTTTAGAAACTGCGGGTGGAACAATTGGCGCTGGTAACGGAACCTCGTTCGCGTGTCCCAATATGGCCGGCCTTGCTACGTGTCTCTGGCAAGGGTTTCCGGAGCTAAGCAACATGAATGTCAGGTCGGCTTTATGGCAATCGGGAAGCAAGGCAAATATGCCTGACGACAGGGTGGGATATGGTATTCCCGATATGAAAAAAGCGTTCATGAATTTACTTCAACAATTTTCTTCTGCCAATGGAGCCGTGAATAATTGTAAAGCCACTCTCAACTGGACCAGTAAAGATGTTTCGGCGATGAGGTATGAAATCGAGCGCAAAATTTTTGGCGAAACCAATTATTCAAAAATAGCGGTTGTCCCCGCTCAAGCTAACTTTAATGTTTTAAGTATTCATTCCTACGAGCAGGAAGATTCGCTCGTCAACACTCAGGCCGGAACAGTCAGTTACCGTATTCGCCAGGTAATTGACACAGCGGCGGCAAGGTTCACAGCGACTTATATTGATACCATTAATGTTACACTCAATCAAACTTGTGGAGATGGTTCAACCACCGCTGCGGAAAAAGTCAGCATTATTCCGAACCCCGCCCCCGG
>Ga0068857_100005045_pt1 | contig 11214 bp, 5 predicted proteins | sample KBSCornC72_FD_66591 | JGI IMG/M metagenome (GOLD analysis project Ga0068857, IMG submission 66591) | Corn rhizosphere microbial communities from Kellogg Biological Station, Michigan, USA - KBS Corn C7-2 | ecosystem: Host-associated > Plants > Roots > Rhizosphere > Soil ...
GCCCGCCCCGCCGTCGAGCGTGTCGTTGCCGGCGCCGCCGTACATGTCGTCGTTGCCCGCGTTGCCAACGATGTGGTCGTCGCCCGCGTCCCCCTGCAGGACGTCGTCGCCGTCACCGCCGGTGATGTAATCGGTGCCGTCGCCGCCCGAGACGGTCGCCCGCGGCACGTTGCCCACCAGCGTGATCTCGTCACTACTGCCCCGCCCTTCGACGAACAACGCCGCGACGTCTTTCAACCGGTACGTCTGCGTCGCAAATCCGTCCCAGTCGAGCGACAGCGTGCCGGCCTTCGCGTTCGCCGTCACGCGGACCACGTCCGACCACCTCGTGCCCGGTACGCTGAGCCGCCCCTTCCGAAGCGACGCCGCCACCTGCAACGACCGCACCATCCGCAGCCTTTTCCGCGGGCTTTGCGGGTTGAACGACCACAGCTCGGTACCCCGCCTGTACGCCGCCTCCGGGCCGACGAAAAACAATCGTCCGCCCGAGGCCATCAAATGCGCCGCCGTCGTTTCCCCGTCCCGCCGGATCAGCGTGGCGACGGCGACGGGTTCGCTGCCGTCACTCGCCACGCGGTAAATCATGCTGTCGCGAATGTAGTAAACCGCACCGTCAAGCGCCACGAGATCGGCGCCGTTCAAGTCGAAGGCCGTCTCACTGACCACTTTCGTCCCGGCTGCCGTCCCGTCGGTACGGTAGAGCGCTTCGCCGTCGGTCAGGAACACCGCGCCACCGAGCCGCGCGCTCTGAAAACCGCGCGCGTATTTGGACGCGGGGTTCGCTAGGAGTTTTCGCGTGCCGCCGGGCGTGCCGTCGGTCGCCCAGATTTCGAACGACGCGTCGGACGAACCATACAGGAGCACGCCGAACATCGCCGTGCCGTTCCCGAGTCCGACCGGCGGCCGCAGCGAGCTGTTCACCACGAGCTGTGAGTTCGCCGGAAAGTCCGCCAGCCGCGTCGCGACGTCGGTCGTCGGTTGAATCGTCCACAGGTCGCCCGCCATCCCGTCGACCAGGTACAGCCGATCGTCCGCCACATAAACCCCGGCGGACGTCAGGCTGACCCCGATCGAAACCGGTAACGTGCGCCGAGTCGTCCCGTCCGACTTCCAAAGTTCCACGCTGCCGCTAGCGAGCACTTTTAGGAAGTAGAGCGTGTTGCCGACCACCGCGACGCGCCCCACTTGCCTGTTACCCCGGTCGAAAAAGTTCGGCACGTTGACGCTGGCAACTCCCAGATCCTTTACCAAAACTGTTCCGGCGCGCGTGCCGTCGCTCTTCCAAAGTTGCAACGTGCTCGATTGGTCGCCGGTGAAGAAGAAAAGCGTGCCGCCGACGTTGGTGAGGTAGATCGGCGACGATCCGGCCGAGCCGGCGACGATGTCTCGCACCAGATACGTCCCCGCCACCGTGCCGTCCGAGCGCCACAACTCCGGTCCCGTAGCGCCGTCGTCGGCGACGAAGAACGTCGCCCCGCCGACCGTCACCAGCGCGTTGTCCCGTGTCGGCTGATTCGACCCGCCCAGAACCAGACTCCCCTCAGGCCCGCGGCGGATGTCCTTCACCATCGCCGCGCTGACGCCATCGGATCGCCACAACTCCGGCCCATAGATGCTGTCATCATTGACGTAAAGGAGCGTGCCGTCGTGATCCGTCAAATCGCCCAGAGGCGCGCCAGCGCTCACACCCACACCGCCAATGTCGTGGGAAAAGGAGAGCAGTGTCCGCCGTTCGAGCCCCTCAACCGCGGCGAACGACACCCGCTTAGCCCAATCTTTTCGGCCATCAACCGGTCGCGGACGACGCATAACCCTCCCTCAGCGAATTTGCGAAATGGAACCGCCTACCCAAGCGGGCTGTGCAGTCTAGCTGCCCACATTCACATTTTGCAATCAGAATCCGAAGATCCCGCCACAGGGCCTTGTCACTTCAGTGGCGAGGTTTTACGCTTCACCCCGCGCACTACCCGTCTTGGCGTCACGGACCCCCTAAACCAACCGGAGGCAGACAAATGACCATCCGCACTGCGAGCGTGACTGCAATCGTTCTCGCACTCATCCACCTCCCCTTCGCCGCCGCATCGCAATTCAACCTCCGACAACTCGACCACGACCGGGTTCTTAACGCCGCCAGCGCCCTCCTCGCCGACAAACCCATCACCGTCACCGCGGAATCTTCCCCCCGCTCCGCCGGCGGCCCGCACGACTTCTTCTCCGAAGGCGACTACTGGTGGCCCAACCCCGCCGACCCCACCGGCCCCTACATCCAGAAAGACGGGATGACCAATCCCGACAACTTCGTCGCCCATCGCCTGGCGATGATCCGCCTGTCTACTCACGTCGCCACCCTCACCGCCGCCTGGCGCATGACCAATGACGCGAAATACGCCGATCACGCCCTCACCCACCTCCGCGCCTGGTTCATCGACAAGGACACGCGGATGAACCCCAACCTGCAATACGCCCAGGCCATCAAGGGCATCACCACCGGCCGCGGCATCGGCGTCATCGACACCATCCACCTCATCGAAGTCGCCCGCTCCGCGCAACTCCTCGAACAAGCCAACCTCTTAAAAGGCGATGACCTCGCCGGCGTCAAAAAGTGGTTCGCCGATTACCTCACCTGGCTCACCACCAGCAAGAACGGCACCGACGAGATGAAGGCCAAGAACAACCACGGCACCTGCTGGGTCATGCAAGTCGCCGCCTTCGCCAACTTCACCGGCGACCAAAAGATCCTCGCCCTCTGCCGCAAACGCTTCAAAGAGGTGCTGCTGCCCTCGCAGATGGCGGCGGACGGCTCGTTCCCCCTCGAGCTCAAGCGCACCAAGCCGTTCGGCTACTCGCTCTTCAACCTCGACGCCATGGCCACCTGCTGCCACCTCCTCTCCACCAAGGACGACGACCTCTGGACCTTCGCCACCCCTGACGGCCGGACGATGCGCAAGGCCATCGACTTCATCACCCCCTACGTCCGCGACAAATCCAAGTGGCCCCACAAGCCCGACGTCATGTTCCACGAGTTCTGGCCCGTCCGCTCCCCGGCCCTGCTGTTCGCGGCCGTCGCCTACAAGGAGCCAGCGTACTTCGATCTCTGGAAGACATTGGAAGCAAATCCAACCAACGAAGAAGTCATCCGCAACCTGCCCCTGCGCCAACCCGTGCTTTGGGTCGACTGACCATCGTCCGCCCGTCACTTCCCAAGGTCGCCCCGAGCTGCTTCGCGGTTTCGCACCTTGGCCTGCAATCCCAATGACGGGACCAAATATCTGACTAATTTGAATCCAAACCCGCCCATCCATAACTGTCGCCCCCACAGAAATTTAGATCCCTCCAATACGCCCGCCGCACACGCGCTCCGTCGCAAAACTATCCAATCCCCAAAAGTCCCGTAATGTGCTACGCTCCTTGGCGTCCATAGAGGTGGTGGGAGGAGAGTCTGCGTTGATCGATTTTGTAACGCTCCCCGAAACCTCGGCCGGTGCCGATACGCTGCCCCCGCCCAGCGTGACCGGTGACGCGCGCGAACTCCTCGCCCAATTTGCCGCCACCGGCCGCCAGGAACCTTTTGAGGAAATCGTCCGCCGCTATGGGGGCATGGTTTTCAATCTCTGCTACGAAGTCACCGGCAACCGCCACGACGCCGAAGACGCCGTCCAGGCCGCTTTCCTCTCCCTCGCCGTCCAGACCAAGTCCGGCACGCCCATCCATGCCGTCGGCCCGTGGCTTCAGCAGGTCGCCCGCCGCCTCTCCCTGGACATCAACCGCTCGCGCAAGCGCCGCAAGAACCGCGAAGCCGTCCACGGCCAAACGTGGGAAGCCCGAATGGGCGACGCCCGCGCCGAAGGCAGTGGCGGCGCCGGCCAGCACGGCAACCCCTCCTCCGCCGCCGGTTGGGAAGAACTCCGCACCGTCGTCCAGCACGAACTTAACGCCCTCCCCCCCAAGTACCGCCTGCCACTCATCCTCCACTACTACGGCGGCCTCTCCCGCGACGACATGGCGCGCGAGCTCAACTGCAAGGCCAACACGCTCGGCGTCCGCCTCCACCGCGGGCGCGACATGCTCGCCAAACGACTCGCAAAACGCGGCATCACGATCAGCGGTGTCGTCCTCGGCGTGCTGATGTCCGAAGTCGTCCACTCCATCGTCAGCGATCACCTGGTTCACTCGACGGCTCAGGCGGCGGTGCTGCTGTCGGCCGGTCACCCCTACGCCTGCGGCATGGTCGCGCCGCAAGTCGTCACGCTCGCCCAATCCGGCGCCCGCGCCCTCGCCAGCGCCAAGATCAAGTTCGCCGCCGCCCTGGCGCTACTCGCCGGTGGCGCCGCCGCCGCCGGCGCACAGGTCGTCACCAACAACGCCTGGGGCCTCCCGCAGCTTTCCAACTGGAATCTCGTCAAAACCCTGCGCGGACTTTTCCACTTCCCGTCGATCAAGACGCCGATCGTCTCGACGCCCAATCCGAACAACGATCATCTGGCCTCCGGCCAATTGGACGTCTCGCCGGCGCCCCTCACGCCCGTCGCGCCGCCGCATCCGGTCGAGCAATACGCCCTGCCGCAGCCGCCCATTGATTACCGCGGCCTGGTCCCGTTCGTGCCGCGCTCCCCGGCGGACACCGGTTACGCGCTGCAACCCTTCGCCTATCCGCCCACGTTCAACAACGCGCCCGATGCCGTCCCCTATCCACTACCCCCCTACCGCGACCTGCCGACTCCCAAGTCGGGTTTCGCCGGTGGCGGCGGTGGCGGCGGCGGTTCGGGCGGTAAGCCGAAGGACACCGCCTCCCCCGACAACAAGCCCGGCAAAGATTCCGCCATTGCCGGCAACCGCCCGGGCAAAAACGGCAAGACCATCGACGACGCCAGCGGCGACAACCCGCCGAGCAACGACAACGACCCTCAGCAACAGGCTGTTCCGCCGGGCCGTGGTGGAGTAAAGCCCCGTCCGACCGATATCGCGAAGGACGGTCCGCCAGCCAAGCCCAGCGCCTACACGCCGGACGACGTCGCCCACGGCGTACCGGTCCCACCCCGCATCGAGTTCCCCACCCCGCCCGCGGGCAAACCGCCGGTCGTCGGGCCCCTCGGGCCGACGCCCCCGCCCGGCGTCGTCCCCCCCCAGCAGGACGCCAACCACGTCGACACCGAGTCGCCCCCCGACGCCCACAGCAACGCGGCAGGCGGGCTCCGCGACGGCAACGTCCTGCGGATCTCCACCGACTACGCCCCCGGCCTCACGCCCTCCTTCGACCAGGTCGTCGCCGGCGGACTCGGCAAGGCCTACTTCCAAGTCGGGCCCGGGGACGTCGCGGTCAACCGCGACGTCCTCGTCGGTCATCTCGGCGCCGGCGTCGCCGTCCAGACCGGTGGCGTGCACACGCTCGACTCCCTCTTCGTCGGCGACGGCAAAACCGGGGTCGGCCTCTACCAGTTGACCGGTGGTGAGCTGCAATTCACGACCAGTCCCACCGGTAACGACCTCGCCCCCCACTCACTCGAGATCGGCGGCGCGGGGCAGGGCACCGTCCTCCTCGGCAACGCCGACTCCACCGGTCAAATCACCCAGGTCGGCGAGACCGGCGGCCCGGTCAACCTCACCGTCGGCGCCGCCCGCTTCGCCGTCGGAATCCTCCGCGGCTGGGGCAACGTCGGCCTCACCGGCCGGCTCACCAACAACGGCCAGATCGTCGCCGACGGTTACGGCCAGGACCGCTCCCTCGACCTCACCACCTTCGCCGCAATCACTAACGATTACGCCAATCGCAATACGAAAGGCTGGTACGCCGTCAACCGCGGCCGCCTCGAACTCCCCGCCATCCCCGTCGCCCGCGGCACCAACACCTACACCTGGGGCCAGAACGCCGACGAGGACCTGACCCTCGTGAACACCGCCCGCATCACCTTCCACGACGTCGAGCAGGGCGACGCCACCGTTAAGATCGCCCTGCTCGCCCTCGACCGCACCGACACCCCCGCGTTCCCCAGCGAGCACCACCTCGTCGGCATGTGGAGCTTCGACCAGAGCGACCTCACCGCCGCCGGCGGCATGGACCTCCTCGTCCGCTACGACGACGCCCTCGCCGCCGAAAAGGGCCTCGACGAGCACGTCCTCAAACTCTGGAAGTACGACGGCCAGTGGGAGCGCCTCGACTTCGACCCCACCTTCCTCCGCGACCCCCTCAACCACACCCTCTTCGTCCACACCGACGCGACCGGCGTCACCTACTTCGCCGTCTCCGCCCCCGAGCCCACCACGACCGGCCTCGTCCTCTCCGGACTAGTGCTAACGACCCTCCGCCGACGCCGACAGCGATAATCACGCAAAGTCTTCACGTGGGGGTCCGCTTCAACGCACGGAATCCTTTCCTGAGAATCTTTGATCCCCGTCGCGGCCCTCGTTTAGCGGCGAGCCCGAAGGGCCGCTGGCCGGGCTTGAATCACTTCAAGCGCCAACATCAACCCCGCTCGGGCACATCGATCGTCACCGCCGTCGCCGCCAGGCACGCGTCTTCGGTGCACGGCTGGAACGTCAGCGTAGCCCGAATCCGCACGCCCGCCGCCGGCGCCTCCGCGAGACGAACGACGATCGTCACAGTCCCCTCATAAACGCGAATCGGCTCGGGCGCGAACGCAAACCTACGCTCCTCGCCCGGCGGATACTCGGTGTCCGCCGCAAGCACGACGCCCCGACCGCCGGACATCGCCAGCGTCGTCGGTATCATCCCTTGGGCCGCTCGATTCGCGTTCAAATGGAAGCTATCAAGCACCTTCACGCTCACGCGTAACTCGGTCGCCGACGCCCATTCGGCCGAGAGCTCCACCGCGGCCTTGGCGCGTTGATCCGGCGTCGGCAGATTCTCGCCGTCCACCCGCCCCGATTCGGACGACACCGTAAATGGCGCGTGGCCTGCGCCCAAGTACGTCAGCGCCGCCTGGATCATCGACGACATTCCCTCCCCCTGATCTTCCAGCGGCTGCGCGAACACCGCCAGCACCCGCCGCGCCGCGTCGGCGTCGCCCAGTTCCGTCAGCACCGTCACCGCGACCGCGTTCCCGCTGGGCAGCGGCGAATCGCTCGCCGTCTTCTGCCGCACGATCAAATCGGTCGCGTCCGCCGCGGTAAAGTAATAGCCCCCATCCTGGGCATCCCGAAACTTGTCGTTCATCGTGTCAACGAGGCGCGACGCGTGCTCTCGCCAGGCGTCGTCGTCGGTAGCGCGATGCAGCGCCAGCAGCCCGCGCGCGAGAAACGCGTAGTCGTCCAGGAACGCCGAGATGGGCGTGTTGCCTGCTGCGGCGTCGGGCCGGCTCGTACGGACGAGCGTCCCGTCGCCCAATCGATGCCGGTCGAGAAGGAACCTGGCGGCCCGCGCCGCGGCCTCGACGTAACGCCGCTCGCCCAGCGCCTGCCCGGCCACCGCGAGCGCCCGAACCATCAGCGCGTTCCAGCTCGTAAGAATCTTCGTATCCAGCAGCGGCTGCTTGCGCGTCCGCCGTTTGGCGTAGAGCGCCTGCCGCATCGGCTCCAGTCGCGCGTCCAGTTCCTCTTCCGTGACGTTCAGTTTCTTCGCGACGGACGCCAGCGGCGTCGGCAGGTGGAGAATGTTCTTGTCCGGCTGACCTGTGCCGTGATGCGGGTCCGCAAAGTTCGGCCCGGCGGACAGGCCGTAAGTATCGAGAAACACCTTGACGTCATTCCGCGAAAACCCGGCGAGCACGCCCTCCACCTCGTCCGCAGTCCACAGATACGACAACCCCTCCTGTGCATCCACCTCCGCATCGAACGCGGTGTAAAACGCGCCGTCCGGACTGGTCATCTCGCGCAAGACGAAGTCACAGATGCCCCGGGCGACGTTGGCGTACCGCTTCACCTTCGTCTGCCGCCACGCTTCGACGTAGACGACGGCCAGCATCGCGTTGTCGTACAGCATGATCTCGAAGTGGGGGACCAGCCACTTCTCATCCGTGCTATACCGGTGAAACCCGCCGCCAAGCTGGTCGCGGATGCCCCCTTCGGCCATGTAGTCGAGCGTGTACAGCACCTGCGCGCGGATGCCCTGGGCGTCCTCGGTGGCGTCGGGAAGGGAGCAGTACGTGAGGAGCGTTTCGAGCAGCGTCTGCCGCGGGAACTTGGGCGCGCTACCGAAGCCGCCGAAGCATTGCTCGTAGTCGGCCGTCGAGCGCTCGACGAGCGATTCCAGCCAAGTCATGTCGACGGTGATCGGGTCGGCCGGCTGGCGCGGCTCGGCGACGCGTTGCAGGATGCGGACGATCTCGTCGGCGCTCCGTTCGATCTGCTCGCGCTTGGTATGGAACGTCGCGGCGATGCTACTCAGGACGCGGGGGAAACCGGGCCGGCCATAGGCGTCGTCGGGCGGAAAATAAGTGCCCCCGAAGAACGGTTTGAGCTCCGGCGTGAGAAAGACGCTCATGGGCCAGCCCCCCTGCCGCGTCAGCACCTGCACGGCGGTCATGTAAAGCTGATCCACGTCGGGCCGTTCTTCGCGATCCACCTTGATGCAGACGAACTTCTCGTTCATCCCGGCCGCAATGGCCTCGTTCTCGAAGCTCTGCCGCTCCATCACGTGACACCAATAGCAGGTGGAATAGCCGACCGACAGAAAGATCGGCTTGTTCAGCCGGCGCGCCGTCTCGATGGCCTCCCCCCCCCACGGATACCAGTCCACCGGATTGTGCGCGTGCTGCAACAGGTACGGGCTGGTCGCCTGCGCAAGGCGGTTGGTGTGCTTTGGCGACGTCGACGCGTTGGCCATGGTGCTCCTTCACAAGGTGTAGCGGGCACTGGCCATGGTAGCGAGTGGCGCGCCGCGTGTCCTCACGCGCGCGTGCGTTTCATGTAAGCCCGCGCGATGGCGAACCCCGCCGCCGCCACCGCCACCGCCGCGAGCACCTTGGGCACGGGATCGGGCACAGGCGGCGGCACCCAAACCGTGCCGCTCTCGTCACTCCACGCGGGCTGGCGGACGTACCGCCCGTCCGCCGGCATCGCGACTTGATCGAAGCGCGTCGAAAGCAGGTGCAGGTAATGGGCAAGCTGCGGGTTGGCGATCGGCAGGCCGTGCCCGGTGATCGCGTACCGGGGCTGAAGGCTTTCGATCGTCTCGATGCTCGATCGCGCGGAAATCCAGTCCGGCGTAAAGTACGTCGGCGGCCCGTGCACGACCGTGGCCCGCGTGAGGGCGCCGATGAGGGACTCCTGCTTCTGCGTGATGAAAGCGTCGCCGGCGATCAGCGTGCGGTCCGACTCGCGGAAGTAGCAAACGTGACCGGGCGAATGGCCGGGCGTGTGAATCCACCGCCACTCGGGCAGGAAGGGGACGACGCCGTCCGCCGGCAGCGGCATGACGTTGGGCCGGAAGTTGTACGCGCGATGCGGGAAGAGCGGACAGGTGCGCGTCATGAGCCCGCCACCGACGGTCGGGTCGGGCGGGGGATACGCGGAACGCCCGGTCAAATACGGCAGCTCCAGCAAGTGCGCGTATACCGGCGTCTGGGGCCAGCGGCGGAGCAGCGCGCGCAGCGAGCCGACGTGATCAAAGTGGCCATGAGTCAACAGGATGGCGCGCGGCGGGTTCGCGCCGAACCGCCGGCGCGCGAACGCGGCGACGCGCGCGGCATGAAACGGGATGCCGGCGTCGACGAGCACCCAGTCGCTCATCGTGGCAAGCGGATTGGGCGTCCCGATCATCACGACGTTGACGAACAGCGTCGTCAGGTAGGTGACGTCGGCGGGGGCGGCCGACAACTCGGTCTCATAGGACGCTTCGGGGGCGAGTGTGGTGCGGCTCATCCCCCGAACGTACTAACAGCGCCAACCCGCGCGAACGGGAAATCACGCGGCTATTTCCGGTACTCCACGAAACGCTTGAGCTTGAGAAAGTGCTTCTCGTACAGATGCCAACTCAGCCACCCCGCCGCCAGCGTGACCGCGAACCCGATCACGAGAAACAGCACGACGCCCACCGGCGCCGAATGCACGAGCGACCCGAGGCGTTGATACGAAAGGTAATCCGTCAGAACCGCCAGCAGAAACGGATGCAACACGTACATCGCGTAGCTGAACTTTCCCAGCAGCCGCACCGGGTAAAGGTTCAACCCCGCGCGAATCGGATTCACCAGTGAAGGTGAAAGCGCGACGACGATCAACGACCCAAAGAAAACCGACAGCAGCGTGCCACCAATGACGTACGCCCGGAAATCCGTCGACCAAACTGCAGCGAGAACGACCCCGCTGACCACAAACAGGATCGGTGCCATCTTCTGCAGGCGCGCCGCAGCCACGGACGATCGAGCAACCAGAGCGATCAGCCCACCCGTCGCCAGCTCATCAATCCGGCAAGGCGTCATCGTGTAAAACGCCAGCGTCTGATCGTTCCTATAAAACAGCCAATACCGAATCCCCAGCGCCACCGCCGCCAGCACCACGCACAGCGCCATCATCCCACGGCGGTTCAGCAGCAGCACCATCAACGGCCAGACCAGGTAAAACTGCTCCTCAACCGCCAGCGACCAGAAGTGATCGAACTGATACCACCCGGACGAAAACGGCCGATCCAAATCGCTGAGCCCCCCCTTGACGTTGCTCCCGTAAAGCCAAAGCCACCCCTGCTCGTGAAAGATGCGCGGGGCGTCGGGCGCGCGCGGCGCATAGAAGCGCGGCAGGATCACGAACGTGACGAGCAGCACGCCGTAGTACAGCGGAAAAATGCGCAGCGACCGCCTGGCGTAAAAGGTCCGGAAGTAGTGCGGCCCGCCCTTGGCATCCAGCAGAATGCCCGTGATCAGGAACCCCGAAAGCACGAAGAACAGATCCACGCCCACGTTCCCCACGCTCGCCAGCGCCTTGGTCATCGCGCCGAGAATCGTGTGACTCTGCCCCGGCGGCGTAAAGTGCACCAGCAGCACCAGCACGATCGCCAGCCCGCGCACGCCGTCCAGCACCGGCACGTGCCCGCGCAGCCGAAGCGTAGACGCCCCGCCGGCTTCACCCGCCGTCGGCCGGCTTTCGTACTCAAGTACCTGTGACGAATCGGGCATGGAAAACCAGCGTCCCAGAACCACCCTTCGGCATTTGCACGGTCACCGCTGTAATCGCAGATCACAGCAAATCATCCAACTCCGTCACCAACCGATCGAAATACGCCAGCGCCGTATTCACCGGCTCCGGACTCTCCATGTCCACGCCCGC
>Ga0068857_100005057_pt1 | contig 11203 bp, 8 predicted proteins | sample KBSCornC72_FD_66591 | JGI IMG/M metagenome (GOLD analysis project Ga0068857, IMG submission 66591) | Corn rhizosphere microbial communities from Kellogg Biological Station, Michigan, USA - KBS Corn C7-2 | ecosystem: Host-associated > Plants > Roots > Rhizosphere > Soil ...
GTCGTTGACGAGGCAGCGATGTGGGGCCGCAAGGTCGCCGCGCACGCGCACGGCGCCGAGGCGATCAAGCGCGCCATCAAGGCGGGTGTGGCGTCCGTAGAGCACGCGAGCCTCATCGACGACGAGGGCATCGCCCTCGCCAAAGCGCGCGGCACGTATCTCGTGATGGACATCTACAACGATGACTACATCATGAGCGAGTACAAGCGGCTCGGGTACCCGCAGAAGATCCTCGACAAGGAGGCGAGGGTTGGCCGCACGCAGCGGGAGAACTTTCGTAAGGCAGCGCGGGCCGGTGTGAAGCTCGCGTTCGGCACCGACGCGGGCGTATATCCGCACGGGTGGAACGGCAAGCAGTTCGCGAAGATGGTGGAGTGGGGCCTGACACCAATGCAGGCGATTCAGGCCGCGACGGTGAATGCGGCCGACTTGTTAGGTTGGTCGGATCGGGTCGGCTCGGTGCAGCCGGGCCGCTTCGCCGACCTCGTCGCGGTGGCCGGGGATCCGCTCGCGGACATTCACGAGCTCGAGCGGGTAACGTTCGTAATGAAGGGCGGGGTGGTTTACAAGCAGAAGTGAGCGCTATGGATACGGAATCGCATCACGACTGGAAGCATCACGGCGTGCGCATCGTGCACGCCAATGAGCTGGACACGAACACGCCGCAGACCATGGGGATGTCACGCGCGGCGGCGATCACGTACGCGCGCACGGGCGCGCAGAAGATCTGGGCTGGTACGGTCACGATCAAACCCGACGCCAAGACCGGCGCGCACCACCACGGCGCGCTCGAGAGCGTGATCTACGTGCTGCGCGGCCGCGCGCGCATGCGCTGGGGCGACCACCTCGAGTACGTCGCCGAAGCTGGCCCGGGCGACTTCATCTACGTGCCGCCGTACGTGCCGCACCAGGAGATCAACGCCGCACCCGACGAGCCGCTCGAGTGCGTGCTCGTCCGGAGCGATCAGGAAGCGATCGTCGTCAACCTCGACATCCCCGCGGTCGAGGAACCGGAAACGGTGTACTGGGTGGACCCCATTCACAAGCAGCCGTAGGACGGGACATCGGGACTCGTCCCGACTCCCGAGTCAAGCCACCCTAACGAGCGTAAACGAAAAGGTCGATCCCCGGCCCACCTCACTCTCTACCGTGAGGTCACCACCCATGAGCCGCGCCAGCCGCCGGCTGATCGCCAGCCCCAGTCCGGCGCCCTCCGCTCGCCTCGTTAGGCCCGTGTCCAGCTGCACGAACGGCTCGAAGATCCGGTTCAACGACTCCGCCGGAATCCCCGGTCCGGAATCGGACACGCGAAGCGTCACCGACTCGTCGCTCGCCTCGTAGCCCACGTCGATCCGCCCACCCGAGGGCGTGAACTTCACCGCGTTCGACAGGAGATTCACCAGCACCTGACTGGCCTTGTCGCGCTCACCGAGGACACTCAGCCCGCGCGGCGCGGTCTCCACCGAGAGCGTGATGCCCTTCGCCTCCGCCTGCGGTCGCGTCAACGTGCTCGCGTCCTCGAACAGCTGCGCGACCTGCAGCGTCGCGAACTCGGCCTCGAGGCCGTTCGCCTCGGACCGCTCGAGATTCAGCACGTTGTTCACGAGCGACAACAGATGCTGCCCGCTGCGGCGAATGCGCACCATCGCCTCACGTTGCCCTTCCGAGACGGGACCATGAACACCCATCTCCACCAGCTCGCTGTAGCCGAGGATCGCGTTGAGCGGAGTGCGCAGCTCGTGGCTCATGACCGCGAGAAACTGCCCCTTGGCTCGGCTCGCCGCTTCGGCGTCGTAGCGCGCGGCCTCGCTCTCGCGATAGAGACGGGCGTTGTCCACCGCGACGGCTGCCCGCTGCGCGACCTCGCCCGCCAGGGAGACGTCCGCGGCGTCGTACCGGCGGCCCGATTCCGAGGAGGCGAACGACATGATGCCTAACGTATGCCCGCGCGCCGACAGCGGCGCCAGGATCGCCGAGGTCGGCTGCAGCGCGCGAACGACCGTGCGGTGCTCGGGGTTTCTCGCCAAACGCTGCAGCCACCCCTCATCGATCTCCGCGACGAGCACCGGCTCACCTTTCTCCAGTGCCTCACGCGACGGGTGCCCGTCGTGGTTCGCGCTCGGGTAAAAGCGAGCCGTCTGTTGGAGCAGCGCCGCCTTCGCGGGGTCTCGGTGCGCGTACCCGACGCGCTGAATTGACCCTGCGTCGTCGAGCAGGTCGATCATCACGAAGTCGGCGAACGACGGCACCGCGAGCTGCGCCACCCGCTGCAGCGTGGCCTCGTAGTCGAGCGACGCGAGCGCCGCGCTGGCGTCAGCGAGGAACTTGAGCCGCCGACCGGCTTCTTCCGCCGACGCGCGCGCGACGCCTTCTGCGTCGTACAGCACGGCACGCCGCAACGCCTGGGCACACTGTCGCGCGACAGCCAGCAGGAGCTCACGGTCCTCCGGCGTCACCCGAATCGGGTCGTGGAAGCTCAGGCCTAACGCGCCGAAGCTGCGGCCCTCCGCTTCCAGCGGAACCGAGATCGACACGGGATGGCTCAGCGCCCGCCCCCCATCCATCCCTGGGTAGAGACGCTCCCGCTCGCGTGGCGTCTCCAGGACGACGAGCTCGCCCGAGCGTACCGCGTCGGCGAGCGGGACAACGGTGTCCACCGGGAACCGCCGCCAACGCTCGACCGTCGCGTGGTCGTATCCGCGCGCTTCCACTACCTCCAGCGTTGTCCCCGCAGGATCGAGGAGCACGAGCAGCGCGGCGTCCGCGCCGATGGCCGCGATCGCCTCGCGCACGGACGCGGTCACCACGTCGTTAGGCGTCAGCGCTGACGCCAGCGCGGCGCTCAGCGCCTGGAGCCGGGCCGTTCGGCTGGCGGCACGCTCCGCGGCGTCCTGCGCGCGCTTTGCCTCCGCGACGAGGCGCGCGTTCTCCACCGCCAACGACGCCCGGCGCCCGATCTCCTCGGCCACGAGGAGGTCGTCCGCGGTGAACGGCCGGCGGCCCGACCCGAACGCGGCGACGCCAAACACTCCCTGGCGCGTCTGTAGCGGCACCATCATCGCCGAACGCATGCCGATCGTCCGACCGAGACGCGCGTGCTCCGCGTCGCGCATGGCTGCGCTGATGAACGCGTCGTCGAGCTCCGCGTAGAGCTGCGGACGGCCCGTTGCCAGCGCCTCACGACCGAGCGTGGGATGCTCCGGATCCGGCGGATATCGTTCGGCGAGCTCGCGCATCGCGGCGAGCTTCGCGGGTTCCGCGTGCGCCATGGCCGCTCGACGGACCGTGCCGTCTTCTTCGAGAACATCGACGATCGCCCAGTCCGCGAGCTCGGCGACTGCCGCATCGGCAAGCTGCTGCAGCGCACCATCCTCGTCGGCCGAGACGAGCAGCTCGGCGCCGAGCTTCGCGAGCAGGCGCTGGCGCGCTTCCGCGCGTTTCCGATCGGTGATGTCGAGAGCCGTCCCGATGAGTTGCGCCGCGCGGCGCTCCCCGCCTTCCGTCGAGAAGTGCATCCGGGCGAGCGCGAGGATCCAACGCTCGGTGCCGTCGGGACGCTCGATGCGATACTCGCCCTGAAACCTGCCGTCGCCGTTCGGGTCGGCCGCACGCATCAGCCCTTCGTTGAGCCGCTCGCGATCGTCGGGATGGACGCGCGATTCGATGATGCTCGCGCGCGATCGCGCGTTCTCATCGCTCAGTCCAAGGAGCTCGCGCACGCGATCGTCGAACGACGCGACGTCGGTCTGGACGTCCCACGCCCAGGTCCCAAGTCGCGCCGCGTCGACGGCAAGACGATACCGCGCCTCGCTCGCGGCGGACGCACCGAGAGCGCCGCCGTCGTTCGGCGTGGAGCGACCGCTGTCATTCACGTCGGGCATGTACAGCGAACCGGAGCAAGCGGCGCGCCGGAAAAAGGGATGGGGTATGAGGGATGGGGATTCCGCCTTAACCCTCATCCCTCATCCGTCATCCCTTCACCAACGTTCCCAACAACACGGTTTGCTCAACGAAAGGCGTCGGCCTCGAAAGGGCTCCAAGCATCCACGCGGCAACGTCCGACCGGCGGACGATCGAGAATAACCCGTACCGGTCTACTTTGCTCGCAAACCCGGTCGGCGGGCCGGTCATGAGCGTCACCGGTCGGACCGCAAGCCAGTCGAGCCGACTCGCCGACAACTGTCGTTCCATATCCGCCAGGTCCCGATAGGCGATGCCGACGTTCCCGGCGCCCGCCATCCACCGAATCACGCCCGTGCATTGCGTGATGCTCTCGGCCACTCCGCCCGCGCTGATCGCGACCACACGTCGCACGCCGGCGCGGGGCATCGTGGACACCAGCAACCCGGCGACGCGCGTCATGAAATCAGGCGGCGATAGAAGTGCGGACCACGGCGCCTTGCCTGCGCGCCGGATCCCGAGGCAGCAGGCGACCGCGTCCTGTCCGTCAACCGCCGCCGCGAGCGTGGCCGCGTCGAGAACCTCGCCATGAATGACTCGCACATTCGGCGAGGACACGAACGCCGCGCCCTGCCTCACGAGCGCCGTCACCTCGTGACCCGCCTGTGCCGACATACGAGTCAGCCAGCTTCCCGTAGCGCCCGACGCGCCAAGCACGAGCAGTTTCATCCGGACAAGTTTAGTGACATGACGCTGCTCAGACTGGCCGAGCGCGGCCTGTACTGCGAGGCGGGCGATTTCTACATCGACCCGTGGCAACCGGTCGAGCGGGCGGTCATCACGCACGCGCACGGTGACCACGCCCGCTGGGGGTCGGAACGGTACCTGAGCTCCCGCGAAGGCCACGAGGTGCTCCGCACTCGCCTGGGCCCCAGCCCTGCGATTCGCGCCGTGGATTTTGGCGAGGCCATCGACGTCAACGGGGTTCGCGTGTCACTCCATCCGGCCGGTCACATTCTCGGATCCGCTCAGGTGCGCGTCGAGCATCGCGGCGAAGTGTGGGTTGCCTCCGGCGACTACAAGACGCACCCCGACCCCACGTGCACGCCGTTCGAGCTCGTGCGATGTCACACGTTCATCACCGAGAGCACGTTCGGGCTGCCTATCTACAGATGGCCGCCGGATTCCGAAGTCTTCGATGCGATCCACGCCTGGTGGCGATCCAATCGCGACCACGGGCGTGCCTCGTTGCTGTTCGGTTACGCATTGGGTAAAGCCCAACGGCTGCTCGCCGGTGTCGCGGATGCTGAGATCGGACCGGTCTACACGCATGGCGCGGTCGAGCGTCTCAACCGGGACTATCGGGACGCCGGTGTCCGGCTCGCGGACACGCGCTATGCGAGTGGGATGCCGCGTGGACACGACTTCGCCGGAAGTCTCATTGTCGCGCCGCCATCGGCGGCTGGGAGTCTGTGGGTCAGGCGATTCGGCGCGATCTCGACCGGGTTCGCGTCCGGGTGGATGCGCGTCCGCGGTGCGCGGCGCCGCCGCGCCGTCGACCGTGGCTTCGTGCTCTCCGATCACGTCGACTGGCCGTCGCTGCTCGCCACGGTCGAGGCCACGGGGGCCGAGCGCGTGTGGGTCACGCACGGCACGCGGGAGCCGCTCGTTAGGTGGCTCTCGGAGCGAGGGATCGACGCGCGCGTGGTCGCGAGCCAGTGGAAGGGCGAAGAGGACACGGACCCCGTGGAAGTCCCGGGCGAGGAGATCACGGCGTGAGGCGGTTCGCGTTGCTGTTCGCGGCGATCGACGAGACGACGCGGACGAACGAAAAGGTCGACGCGATGGTGGAGTACTTTCGTTCGGCTGACCCGGCGGACGCGGCCTGGGCCGTCTGGTTCCTGAGCGGCGGTCGCCCGAAGCGCCTCATCCCCGTTAGGCGCCTCGCCGGCTGGGCCATGGAGGAGGCCAATGTTCCCGAGTGGCTGTTCAGCGAGTGCTACGACGCCGTGGGCGACCTGGCCGAGGCGATGTCGTTGCTGCTACCCGACCGCGAGACGACGACGGACCTCCCGCTGCACCAGTGGATCACCGAGCGCCTGCTTCCGCTTGGCACCAAAGGCGAGGAGGATCAGCGCGCGAGCGTCGTGCAATGTTGGCGCGAGCTGGGCGGGACGGAGCGCTTCATCTGGAACAAGCTGATCACCGGTGGCTTTCGCGTTGGGGTGTCTCAGCAGCTCGTGGTGCGGGCGCTCGCGAAGGCCACGGGTGTGGCCGAGGGCGTGATTGCGCATCGGTTGAGTGGTACCTGGGTGCCGCGCGCCGAGTCGTTCACGTCACTCTCCGCCAGCGAGACGTCGGACGCGGACGTGTCGCGCCCATACCCGTTCTTTCTCGCCTATCCGCTCGAGCAGGAAGTAGAGGCGCTGGGCTCTCCCGCGGAATGGCAGGCGGAATGGAAGTGGGATGGCATCCGAGCGCAGGTCATCCGGCGCGACGGCCGAACGTTCATCTGGTCGCGCGGCGAGGAACTGGTGACGGAGCGCTTTCCGGAGATCGCTGGCGCAGCGGATTTTCTTCCCGACGGCACGGTTCTCGACGGGGAGATCATGCCGTGGAAGGACGGGGTACCACTGGCATTCGCGCAATTGCAGCGTCGGATTGGCCGGAAGTCGTTAGGTGGGGCGATCCTGAGCGACGTGCCGGTGGTGCTCGTTGCGTACGACCTGCTGGAGCTGGAGGGCCGAGACATCCGGAACGAACCGCTGGCTCGCCGTCGCGTCATCTTGAACGAGGTGATCACGGCGTCGAGGAGCACGGCGTTCATTCCGTCTCCGTTGGTACCGCTCGCGAGCTGGGCCGACGCGCACGCGGCGTACGCGGGCGCGCGCGAGCGATCGGCGGAAGGGCTCATGCTCAAACGGAGCGATAGCGCCTACGGCGTGGGACGACGGAAGGGCGGGTGGTGGAAATGGAAGGTGCAGCCGTTCACGGTGGACGCCGTGATGATCTACGCCCAGGCGGGCCACGGCCGTCGCGCCTCGCTCCACACCGACTACACGTTCGCGGTTTGGGATGGCGGGGTGTTGGTTCCGTTCGCCAAGGCCTACTCGGGACTCACGGATGACGAAATCCGCGACCTCGATCGGTGGATCCGCGCCAACACGGTCGAGAAGTTCGGACCCGTTAGGCACGTGAAGCCCGTGCACGTCTTCGAGCTGGGCTTCGAGGGAATCCAGACATCCACGCGCCACAAGTCAGGCGTCGCTGTTCGGTTTCCGCGAATTCTCCGCTGGCGTACCGACAAGCGCTCCGAGGATGCGGACACGCTCGCCACGCTCCGTGCGTTCCTATGATGCGTATGGGGTCAGAGTCGTATTTCATCGTTTCATTGCGGCCGCAATGAAACGATGAAATACGACTCTGACCCCATTCACGCGTGGTTCGCGTCGCGGGGATGGAGGCCGTTCGCCTTCCAGCGCGAGGTGTGGGACGCGTATCGCGCGGGCGAGAGCGGATTGGTTCACGCAGCGACCGGAACGGGGAAGACGCTCGCCGCCTGGGGCGGCCCGCTGCTGGAGTGGTCGAGTAGTACCACGTCGCAACCTCAAAAACCTCGACGCGACCGCACACCACCGCTTCGCGTCCTCTGGATCACGCCACTCCGCGCGCTCGCGTCCGACACCGAGGAAGCACTCCGTCAACCACTCGAGGATCTCGGGATTCCGTGGTCGCTCGAGTCCCGAACCGGCGATACGTCCGCCGCGCTTCGCGCCCGGCAGCGCCGCCGACTTCCGACCGCACTCATCACGACACCAGAATCGCTCTCCCTGCTGCTCACGCGCAGCGATGCGGCCGGGATCTTCGCGGACCTGCGACTCGTCGTCGTCGACGAATGGCACGAGCTCATGGGCACGAAGCGCGGCGTGCTCGTGGAGTTGGCGCTCGCCCGGCTTCGCTTCCACCAGCCTGACGTCCGCATCTGGGGGCTCTCCGCCACCATCGGCAACCTCACCGACGCCGCCGACGCCCTTCTTGGCGCTAGGCAGCGGACACCGCCACGCATCGTGCGCGGCGTCGACCCCAAGGACGTCGTGATCGACGCGTTGATCCCGCCCGTCATCGAACGCTTCCCCTGGGCCGGCCACCTCGGCACACCGATGGTGCCGCAGGTCGTCGCCGCGCTCGACGAGGTGAGGAGCGCCATCGTGTTCACGAACACGCGGTCGCAGACGGAGATGTGGTACCAGGCCATTCTCGCCGCGCGGCCGGACTGGGCCGGGACGATCGCGCTGCACCACGGGTCGCTGGACCGGAAGCGACGCGAATGGGTCGAGAATGGGCTGCGCACCGGCACGCTCCGATGTGTCGTGGCGACGTCGTCGCTCGACCTCGGCGTGGACTTCTCGCCGGTCGATCGCGTACTGCAGGTCGGCAGCCCGAAAGGCGTCGCGCGGCTGCTTCAGCGGGCGGGCCGAAGCGGGCACCGTCCTGGCGCGACGAGTCGCGTCACCTGCGCGCCGACGAACGCGCTGGAGCTCGTCGAAGTCGCCGCCGCACGTGACGGCGTGGAGCAGGGACTCCTCGAGGCGCGGTTGCCGGTGGAGCGCCCGCTCGACGTACTCGCACAGCACGTCGTTACGGTCGCGCTGGGCGGCGGCTTCGTCCCGGACCAGTTGTTAGGCGAGGTGCGATCCACGCGTGCGTACGCAGGGCTGAGCGAGGCCGAGTGGGCGTGGGTCCTCGAGTTTCTGACATGCGGTGGCGATGCGCTGCGCGCATATCCCGAGTACGCCCGGATCACGCTCGTCGGCGATCGGTACGTCGTCACGAACGACGAGATCGCGCGCCGTCACCGGATGTCGATCGGCACGATCGTCGGGGACGCCCAGATCGACGTCGCCTACCTGCGCGGTGACTCGCTTGGGTCGGTGGAGGAATCGTTCGTGGCGCGCCTCAAGCCGGGCGATCGATTCGTGTTCGCCGGCACGCCGCTCGAGTTCGTGCGCGTCCGCGACATGAAAGCCTGGGTGCGGCGTGCGCCTAACAGCAAAGGTGCCGTTCCTCGCTGGGCGGGGACTCGACTGCCCATGTCGGGACAGCTCGCGGAGCTGTTGCGCGCCCGGTTCGGCGAAGCGGGACGCGGCGTGGTGCGCGGCCCGGAGATGGCGGCCCTCCAGCCCTTGTTTGCCGTGCAGCGAAAGTGGTCGCACATCCCGGCGCCCGACGAGCTGCTCGTCGAGCAGGTGAAGACGCGCGAGGGATGGCACCTGTTCGTGTATCCGTTCGAGGGGCGGCTCGTTCACGAAGGGCTTTCCGCGTTATGCGCCTACCGACTCGCGCGCCACGCCCCCATCACGTTCTCCATGGCGTCGAACGACTACGGTTTCGAGCTCGTGTCGCCAACCGAGCCGCCGCTCGCCGCCGCTCTCGAAGCATCGCTCTTCAGCCCCGACAACCTCGTCGAGGATATTCAGGCCGCGCTCAACGCGACGGAGATGGCGCGGCGACAGTTCCGCGAGCTGGCGCGGGTCGCGGGTCTCGTGTTCCCGGGATTCCCGAGGGCAGGGAAGACCGCGCGTCAGCTGCAGATGTCGAGTAGTCTCTTCTTCGACGTCTTGCGGCAGTACGATCCCGGCAACCTGCTGCTGTCGCAGGCCGCGCGCGAGGTGCTCGAGCGGCAGCTGGAGAGTACGCGGCTCGGCGCGACGTTGCGCCGCCTGGTCAGGTCCACGGTGATCGTTAGGCGCCCGAAGCGAGTGACGCCGTTCGGATTTCCGCTCGTAGTGGATCGCAATCGCGAAAAAGTGTCGTCGGAGGCGTTGGCCGATCGGATTCGTCGCATGCAGCTCGCGCTGGAGAAGGCTGCCGGATGAGCGAGCCGACACCCGAGCGCGACGCCGTGGCGGACATCACCGGCGAGCGCCTCACGCTGCTGGCCGAACGTGCCGCGCACTGGGAGCGCGCGCGAACGCTGCTCGTCGCCGACCCGCACTTTGGGAAGGCCGCTGCGTTCCGCGCCGCTGGTGTTCCAGTGCCGCGCGGAACGACGACGGGTTCGGTCGCGCGACTCGACGCCGCGCTCACCCGCACCGGCGCAACGCGTATCGTCTTCCTCGGCGACTTCCTCCACGCGCGCGAGGGCCGCGAGCCGGAGACGACCCGCGTCGTGGGCGAGTGGCGGCGTCGCAACGGGTCGATCGACATGCTGCTTGTGCGCGGCAACCATGACAAGCGCGCGGGTGATCCCGGGCTGGAGATCGATATCCGGTGCGTGGATGGCCCGATCGGCGAGGCTCCGTTCGTCTTCACGCACAAACCCGCGGTGTCGGACGACGGTTATGTCATCTGTGGTCACGTGCACCCCGCCGCGCGCCTAACGGGGCCGGGCCGGGAGACCGTGCGACTACCGTGTTTCTGGGCTCGGCCGCGGACGATGGTGCTGCCGGCATTCGGCGAGTTCACGGGCGTCGCCGAGGTGGAAGTGGAGCCGGGCGATCGAGTCTGGGTGATCGCGGATGGGACGGTGGTCGACGTAACGCCCCCTTGAAATCCGTTGAGCCCGGTGAAGGATGTAGGAGTCGCAGCCTGGCTTCGACCGCAAGCCTCTGGAAGGTGATCTCGATGGCCAGTCGCGCTTCACTACTGCCGGCGTGTGCTGTCCTGATGGCTAGCCTTTCGCTCGCCGCGCCGACACACGCCCAGACCTCCGTTGCCGGACGGGTAATTCACCGGGCGAAACAGACGCCCATCCCTGACGTGTCCGTCGAGCTACTCGGCGTGCGCGACACCGTGCTCGCGACCGGGATCTCGACCCATGACGGCGCGTTCGTCCTCGAGGCACCAACCGGCGGGACCTATCGCGTGCGCCTCACGGCGCCCGGCGCGGAAGCCTTCGTTAGTGACTCGATCAAAGTCGCGGACGACGAGTACGCCGCCCACGCGTTCGCGATCGATCCCAAACCGCGCGCCTTCCTCGAAATCGAGGTGGAACGTCCGGCGGTCCTCATAAGCGGTTTGACGGTGAAATACCCTGATGACCTGCGGTCACGGTACGTGTCCGGATGCGTGGTTGTGCAGTTTGTCGTGGACACCACGGGCCGAGCTGACATGTCGACGTTTCGCGTCCTCAAGGCGAGCGACCCCGAGTTCGCTCAGGCCGTGCGCGAAGGGCTACCCGGGCTGCGCTACAGGCCAGGCGAGCTGGGTGGACGAAAGGTTCGTCAGATGATGGAAGCACCCTTCGACTTGCGATTCAGGCCGACACGCATGTCCCGATGGATTCGATCGACCATCGGTGGCC
>Ga0068857_100005060_pt1 | contig 11201 bp, 4 predicted proteins | sample KBSCornC72_FD_66591 | JGI IMG/M metagenome (GOLD analysis project Ga0068857, IMG submission 66591) | Corn rhizosphere microbial communities from Kellogg Biological Station, Michigan, USA - KBS Corn C7-2 | ecosystem: Host-associated > Plants > Roots > Rhizosphere > Soil ...
ATCTCCATGCACGGCGGCGGCAACGCCGGCAAACGCGTCAACGATCAGCAGTGGGAAAACCAGAAGCGCCTCTACAAACCCGCCGAAGGCGTCTACCTCGCCCCCCGCGCGCCGACGGACACCTGGAACCTCTGGCACGAATCCCACATCGACCGCATGTTCGCCCGCCTGATCGAAGATCTCATCGTCTTCGAAGACGTTAACCCCGACCGCGTCTACCTCATGGGCTATTCCGCCGGCGGCGACGGCGTCTACCAGCTCGCCCCCCGCATGGCCGACCGCTTCGCCGCCGCCTCCATGATGGCCGGCCACCCCAACGACGCCTCGCCGTTGGGCCTGCGCAACCTCCCCTTCGCCATCCACGTCGGCGCCAACGACGGCGGCTTCAAACGCAACGAGGTCGCCGCCGAGTGGGGCAAGAAGCTCGACGCCCTCCAGAACGCCGACCCCACCGGCTACCCCCACCTCGTCAAGCTCCACGCCGGCAAGGCCCACTGGATGGACCGCGAGGACGCCGAAGCCGTCCCCTGGATGATGCAGTACACCCGCAACCCGATCCCCACCAAAGTCGTCTGGCGCCAGGCCAGCACCACCCACGACCGCTTCTACTGGCTCGCCGTTCCCAAGGACCAAGCCAAGCCCAAGACCGACGTCGTCGCCACCTACAAAGGCCAGGAAATCACCATCGAGGAGGCCAAGAGCGTCCCCCAACTCACCATCCGCCTCTCCGACGCCATGCTGGATCTCGACAAGCCCATCAAAGTCACCCGCGAAGCCCAAACCCTCTTCGAAGGCCCCGCCGCCCGCACCATCGCCACCACCGCCAAAACCCTCGCCGAATACGGCGACCCCAAAGCCACCTTCCCCGCCGAAATCGATATCCAACTCGACAAGTAACCTCACTCCGCAACGGCCGCCACGAAGACGGTTCGCGGTTTCGCACCAACAGAGCCGCCCGCGATTGCGGTGCTACCAGCCACGAAGTGGCGCCCAGACGATAGCCCATGGCGTAAGCCATGGGTTCACGACAATCGCAATGAAACAGCCCCAAAGGGGCGGCAGAATCGTTCGCCGGCCCGCGCTCCGCCGCCAAATTCGATAAAATCCAACCCCATGTCCCTCCGCTACACCCACACCCTCATCCCAACCTCCCCAACCTTCACCCCCATCCCGGCCCAGGTCCAATCCTTCCTCACGACCATGCTCGCCCGTGACGTCATCGCCGGCCAGCCCACCCTCACCCTCCGCACCCCCTCCGCAAAGACACGCCAAGCCCGCAACCCCTTCACCGGCGAAGTCCGCCATTACCCCATGACCGATCACCAATCGATCCCCACCGTCAGCCAAGTCGCCACCGCCATCGCCGCACTTCGCGACTACCATATCGGCATCGCCGGAACCGGCCGCCCCGCAAACCCGCCCCTCCCCTTGGACTTCGACCAGCCCTATCACCTCGGCATCACCTGCGTCGTCTCCTCAATCCTCCGCTCCACCTCCGACCCCCACGAAGAATCGGAAGTCCCGTCTGGCATCCCCTTCCACGGCGACCCCTGCACCAACACACCGAAAGTCGGCTACTTCACCAATCCCCACACGCTGGAACTGATCAAAGTCCGGAGCGCCGGCTGCGCACGATTCTGGATCGAGTTCGAACTCGGCAACAACCTCTTCCCGCGATTCGACGACGGCACGCTCAACTTCATCGACCCTCTTATTCTCCACGAAGCGGAGAAAACCTTCGGAACCCGATTCGTCCAAGCGTGTAACTGGGGCTAAGTAGGGCGCGCTTCAGCGCGCGAGGTTCTCTGGGTAGGGCGCGCTTTAGCGCGCGAAATTCCCGATCGCCGAGCCGCGACCCACTCGTGCACTCGGAAATTGTTTGCAAAAGGTTAGGGCTCAGGGTACAATACGACCCTGTTCGAAAAGGGAGGCCCATTGTCCGCACTCGACCTACCGTTTATTCCCACCAACCCATCCCTCCCACCGATGCATCAAAATGCAACGGAATGCATCATTTGGGAAAAACGCTATTCTCTAACTTCCCAGCTTAACACCTCACCCTCAACCCCTCGCGTCTTCGTCCCGTCGGTCTCGGTCATTTTGAGGTCGTTTTTGGTCGTTTTAGGGTCGGTTTTGGTCGCTTTCCAGCCTTCAAAAACTGCCCATGATTTTCTTAACCCCAGCCCCCATCGCCCATTACCTTTCCAACCACCCAAAAACACTTTTTCTACGCCAAAACCGCCCACCTACCCCCCACCCCCGCCCCGCCCTACAATGGCCCCTCCCATGGACCTCCCTTACCTCACCCCCGACTTCCCCGGCCTCGCCGGCTCCATCAAACAACGCCCCGAAGACTTCTTCGTACAGGAACTTCCCCTCTACGAGCCCGTCGGACAAGGCGAACACGTCTACGCCGAGATTCAGAAAGTCGGCATCACCACCTTCGAGGCCATCAACCGCATCGCCCGCGCGCTCAACGTCTCCCCGCGCGACATCGGCTACGCCGGCATGAAGGACGCCCACGCCGTCACGGTCCAGACCCTCTCCATCTTCGGCACGACCCCCGAAGCCGTCATGGCGCTCAAGATCGACGGCGTCACCGTCCGCTGGGCAATCCGCCATGGCAACAAGCTCCGCCTCGGCCACCTCAAGGCCAACCGCTTCGCCGTTCGCCTGCGCGGCGTCAACCCCACCGACGTCCTCAAGCTCACCCCCGTCCTCAAAACCCTCCAGGAGCGCGGCCTGCCCAACTACTTCGGCGAGCAGCGCTTCGGCCGCCGCGGCGACAACCACCTCCTCGGCGCCGCCATCATCCGCTGCGACCCCAAGGGCGTCCTCGACCAGCTCCTCGGCAAGCCCATGCCCACGGTCGAAGACCCGCAGACCACGGGCGCGCGCAAGGCGTTCGACCGTGGCGACCACAAGCTCGCCATGAAGCTCTGGCCGCGCAAGAGCGGCATGGAACGCCGCATCCTCGCCCGCCTCATCAAGACCGGCAAACCCGTGGCCGCGTTCAAGGCCATCGACGAGCGCCTCCGCCGCCTCTGGGTCTCCGCCGCCCAGTCATGGATGTTCAACCAGGTCCTCGCCAAGCGCATGGAAGCGGGCAACTTCGACCAGCTCCTCGCCGGCGACCTCGCCTACAAGCACGAGAACGGCGCCTGCTTCGCCGTCGAAAGCGCCGACACCGAACAGCCCCGCGCCGCCGCCTTCGAGGTCAGCCCCACCGGCCCCCTCGTCGGCTACCGCATGACCCTCCCCACCGGCGAGCCCCTCGCCATCGAAGAGGCCGTCATGGCCGAAGCCCACCTCCACCCCCAAGACTTCAAGAACGAGCACGGCCAGCGCGTCAAAGGCGCCCGCCGACCCCTGCGCGTCAAACCCGAAGACGTCGAACTGACCGGCGGCGTCGACGACCACGGCCCGCACATCACCGTCGCCTTCACCCTCCCCGCCGGCTCCTTCGCCACCGTCCTCCTCCGCGAACTCACCAAAGATCGCGAACCCATTAATCCCAACGAAACCGAACCCGAGTCCGCCGCGGCAGTGTGACGACGTCAATCGACGGGGGGGGCTATCGGCACAACCCGTACCGCACCAGCGCCGCGTGCACCCCGTGATCGTTATTGCTCGGGGCCACCCAGTGGGCGACTCGTTTGACGAGCTTGTGGGCATTGTCCATCGCCACCGCCACGCCGGCGACTTGCAACATGCCGACGTCGTTGGGGGCGTCGCCGATCGCCATGACGTGGTGCATGGGCACGCCGTAGTGGTTGGCGACGAGTTGAAGGGCTACGGCCTTGCTCACCCGGCGGTCCATGATCTGGATCAGGTTGTCGTCCGTCCGCAGCACCGTGATCTCCTCCCCGCCCCCGTGCGCCTGCGACAGCGCGTACTCCAGCGTCGTGATCGTCGGCGGGTCCGCCAGGAACATCAGCTTGGTCACCTGCCCGTCACAGAACGTCTCCAGCGGCGCGATGACGTCGGGCTTGAACAGGCGGCCGGTCTCGGTCGTCTGGCCGGGGTCGTAGCGGTCGGTGTACCACTTGTCGAGGATCTCGCACGTCACCTGCACCTGCGAGAAGAGGAACCGCGCGTCGTCGATGATCTTGCGCGCGACGCCCTTGGCCAGTGGCCGGTGGAAGATCGGCGTCTGTCCCGGCTCGTCCCAGATGAGGGCGCCGTTGTAGTTGATCTGCCAGGTGTCGAGGTTCAGGAGCTTGTAGATGTGGCGGACGGAGCGCGGTGGGCGGGCGGAGGCGATGACGACCTTGACCCCGCGGGACGGCAGGCACTTGAACGCCGCCGCCGTGCGCTCGCTCACCTGCTTGGAGTCCGTCAGCAGCGTGCCGTCGAGATCGACGGCGACGAGGCGGATGTCCGGGTACGTCGTCGGTGTGGTTCCTTCCACGGCGGGGCATTCTACGCCGACACCGCGCGTCGGGAAACCGGCCGCGGGTCAACCGGCATGAACCTGCCGCGCGGCGAGGAACACCAGATAGACGTCGCGAACGGTCTTCCCCGTGATCGTCTCGACCGCCCGGCGGTAGAACTGCGTCTGTGGCCGGTAGAACGCCGTCCGCTCCGCCACCAGCTCCGGCGCGACCCGATCCGTCTTGTAGTCGATCAGGGTCACGCCGTCGGGCAACAGCAACAGCGCGTCGAGTCGCCCGCGGACCATGACCCGATCCACCGGATCCTCCGAGCCGGCCTCTGCCGCGAACTCGGACGGCGGGACCGCCAGGTGAAAGTCCAACTCGCGCCGCAACAGGCCCAGGTTGTCGCGGATCAGTCGCGCGAGATCGCTCTGCACGAACCACTCGATTCCGCCGAGATCGACGTGCTTTGCCTGTGCCCGCGTGATCAGGCGCCGCGTGACCATGGCGTTGATCTGCTCCGCCAGATCCTCGTCCACGCACGGGCGGGCGAAGTCGAGGTGTTGCAGTACCACGTGCGTCCCCGACCCGACGTCGGCGGCGGAAAGCTGGTTCTTCTCGAGCAGGCAGCGCGGCGTCGGCAGGGTTTGCGAGAACGACACGCGCGGCCTTGGGGATTCGCCGCCGGACGCGACAACATACCCGGCTGGCGCCGCGCGACCCTGCTTGGTCAGGTCGGTGACGCTCCGCGCCGCTTCGAGCCGCGCCGCGGCGGCGTGCGGGTACGCCGCCGTCAGCGCCCGGATCAATGCCTCCGCCCGCACGTCGGGTGGCGGCGCGGGCGTCAGCGGTTCGAGCCGCGCCAGTCGCCGCTGCTCTTCGGTCAGGGTCGGGCGCGTCAGATCGGCGCTCGTCCACGCCGCGACCTCGTCGGGCGCGTGGCGCGTGACGGCGAAGGATTGATCGCCGCCGATCATCGCCACGGCCGGGCCGACCCAGTCGAGCATGGTGGACGCCGCCAGCACGTCCGCCGCGGGCATCGGCCCGGCGTGCGACGCCCACCGCGACGCCCACTGGTCGGCCTTGGGCGGCGCACAGGTGCCGCTCAGGATCAGGTGCTCGCGCGCCCGCGTGGTCGCGACGTAGAGCACGCGGAGCTCCTCCGCGAGGCTCTGCCGCCGCAGCCGCGCCTCCACCAGCACGCTCGTCAGCGACGGGTAACGGACCCGCCGCGCTTGGTCCACCGCCTGCAGCGCGAGCCCGCCGCGCTTGTCGAACAGGAGGCTGCCCTGGCAATCCTGCAAGTTGATCCGCTTGCCCAGCTCGGGCAGGAAGACCACCGGAAACTCGAGTCCCTTCGAATGGTGGACGGACATGATCCGCACGACGTCGGCCGACTGCGACAGGACGCTGGGCTGTCCGAAGTCGGTCTCGGCCTCCAGGCTGTCGAGAAACTTGAGGAACCGGTAAAGGCCCTGCCTGCTGAACGCGCCGAACTGCGTCGCCCGCTCGTGCAGCTCGACGAGGTTGGCGACGCGCTGATCGCCGTTGGCGAGGCCCTGGCAGAACGCCAAGTACCCCGTCTCCGTATAGATCTGCCAGATGAGCTCTGCCAGCGGCCGGTGCCGCGCGAGCTGCCGCCACGCGTCGAGACGATGGAAGAAGTCGCGGAGCGCCGCGGCCAGTTCGTCGCGCTGTTCGATGGAGTATCGACGGGCGGCCTCGTGGAAGGGGACGAATTGCGGATTGGGAGCAGCGGCATGGTCCGCGCGATACGCCAGGCGGATCCGTGCCAGGCAGTCCTCGGGGTTGGCCAGCGACGCGAGTGGACTGCGCAGCACGGCGGCCAGCGGGATGTCCTGCCGCGGGTTGTCGAGCAGCGCGAGGAGCGCCCGCATGTCGCGGACTTCCATGGACTGGAAGTAGCCTTGGCCGCCTTCGCGAAAGACGGGGATGCCGGCGGCGCGGAGGGCGTCGGCGTATTGGTCGGCCTTCACGCGCATCGACCGCAGCAGGATGACGATGTCTTTGAACTGGATGGGGCGAAGCGTCGACGAGTCGGCGGCGACGGACGCGCGCGGGCCGCCGTCGGTTCCGATGAGTTGACGGATGCGGCGGGCGACGAACTGGGCTTCGCGTTCGGAGCGATCCAGGGGTTCGCCGTCGTCCTCGCCTTCGCCGGCGGGCACGTCGTCCGGGAGCAGGTGGAGCTCGACGGGCGCGCCGGCGAAGCCGCCGCCGTCCGCGGGTGGGAACTTGGCGCCCGGCTTGAGGTAGTGCGATTCGTCATACTCGACGTCGGTCGCCTCTTTGGTCATCAGCCGCGCGAACAGCTCGTTGAGCACGTTCAGCAGGGGCGCGCGACTGCGGAAGTTCGCCTGCAGGTCGATGACCTGACCGACCGGTCCGCCGGGTTTGAAGCGCGCGTACCGTTCCAGGAATCGCTGCGGCTCGGCAAGACGAAACCGGTAGATCGACTGCTTGACGTCCCCCACGCAGAAGAGGTTGGACGGCAGCGACGGGTCCGCCGGCCCGCACTCGCGGCTGACCAGGTTGAGGATGGCGTCCTGCACTTCGTTGATGTCCTGATACTCGTCCACGAGCACGTGGTGAAACTGCTGGTGGAACGTGCGCGCCACACCCGACGGGCGGAGCGCCTTGTCGTCCTCGCGCAGGATGCGCAGGGCGTAGCGTTCGAGGTCGTTGAAGTCGAGTCGGCGGGATTGGCTTTTGGCGCGGCGGTAGCGCCTGGCGAATTGCTCCGCGAGATCGAGCAATTCCTTCGCCGGCTCGACGATCGCGCGCAGGCTCGTTTGCCACTCCTCTCGCGAGAAGCGGGCGATCGCGGCGAGGGAGCCTGTCTTGCCCATCTCGTCGCGCACCGAATCGATCGCCGCGACCGCTAACTCCTTGTTCGGCACGTCTCCCTTGACGGTTGGCAGTCGCAGTTTCGGGAAGTCCGCGATCGCCCGCGAGAGGGCGTCGAGGCCGCGCGACGCGAGTGCGCTTCGCCAGTCGTCCAGGATCGCCAGGTGCGTTTCGAGGAACGGGACGAACTTCTCCAGGCCGGGCATGGGCGCGATGCTCGCGATCGCGTCGGTGCAGCGTCGGTGCAGCGCGTCGATTTGGCCGGCCAGGAGCTGCGTCAGTTCCTGGCCGACCTCGGTTTCTTCGAGCTCGTCGGCGGTGGCGGCGGACTCGATGCGGTCGCGTGCGCGCTTCAGCCACTCCGCCGGCTCCACGAGGCTGCAGAGCATGTCGTGAAGGCGGAGCAGGTGGGGGATCAGCGCTTCGTCGTCGCCGTTGCCGTAGAAGCGGACGAGGCGGCCGAACGCGCCGGTCGTGTCATTCTCGTAGCGGTCGGCGAAGAGTTGGCGGGCGACCTCGATCCGCAGCAGCTTGGCCTCGTCGCCGTCGAGCATGGCGAATCCCGGGTCGAGGCCGAGCAGGTGGAAATTCTGACGGAGCAGGCGCGAGCAGAAGCCGTGGAGGGTGCTGACGTGGGCGCGGTCGATCAGGGCGAGTTGGCGGACGAGGCGCGGATCGTCCTGTTCGACCGACGGGCTGGCGGCGAGGCGCTGCCGCAAGACGCGCTCGATGCGGCCTTTCATCTCGGCGGCGGCGGCCTCGGTGAAGGTGACGACCAGGAGTTGATCCACGTCGCAAGGGGGCGCGGCGTCGCAGACGAGGTGGGCGCACCGCTGCGCCAGCACGGCGGTCTTCCCCGAGCCGGCGGCGGCGGAGACCAGGAGCGAGCGGCCGGTCGTGCGGATGCCCAGGAGCTGCTCGGGGGTCCAGTTCACGGTGGGAGGGGTGGGCGCGCCGCCGCTCACTGGCCGCTCCTCTCGGCGACGACGCGGCCGAGCACGTCCTCCCGCTTGATTGGCTCCAGGTGGCGGTAGCGGTTGATGGCCGGGTCGAACCGGCAGAGCGGGCGGAAGTCGCAATTGGGACAGGGGCTTTGCGTGCGGATCTGGAACGGCAGGATGTCGATTTGCCCGTCGAGGATCTGGTCCGCGAGCAGGGCGATCTGCTGGCGGACGTGGTCGATCAAGGCGTTGAATTCGTCGCGGTCGGCGACGTCGGTGGAGCTCTTCTTGCCAAAGCTGCCGTCTTTCTTCACGTACGCGTTGACGACCTCGGACTGCCCCCCGTTGCAGTTGCCGTCGAGGCTCTTGAAGAATGCCCCTTCGAAGATGCCGTTGGGCTTGACGCGGAGATCGTGGAGCGCGGGGTCTTCCACGTCGGCGTCGGCGGGGTGGGCGACCTGGTCGAGCTGGCGGAGGAGCTTTACGTAGAAGCCGGCGGCCGGGGTCATCTTCTGGCCGGTGAGTTGCTCACCGTTTTCGCGCAGCACGAGGAGGTACGTCAGGAGCTGGAGCGACAGGCCGTGATAGACCCGCTCGAGGCCGAGCCGGCTCCCGCCCATCTTGTAATCGATGACGGCGACGGCGGCCTGATCGGCGATGACGTCCACCCGGTCGATCTTGCCTTCCAGCAAGACACGCTTCTTCTTCGGCGTCACGATCTCCAGGCCCGGCAGGTGCGGCGCGCTCTCGCCGGCGACGGTGGTCTGCGGCCCGAACGTCAGCTCGGTAAACGCCGGCGTGAATTCGCCTCGGCGGGCGGCGGCTTCCTGGGCGGCGGTCACCTCTTCGAGCGTCTCTTCGATGCGCTGGAGGAGGTATCGGTTGCGGGCGGTCGAGAGCAGGATCTCCCCGCGCAGGCGTTGTCCGACGCCCTGCGCGACGTCGTGGATCATCTGTTTTCGGCGGGCGGCGGGGACGTCCTGCCATTTCTTCTTCTCGCCGAGCATCGTCGCGACGATCTGCTCCAGGACGTGATGGAAGACGTTGCCGAGGTCCATGCCCGAGACGATCTCGCCGTCGGCGCGGTCGCGCAGCTCCAGGCCGTAACGGGCGAAGTGCTTGAACGGGCAGGCGGCGAAGGATTCGATGCGCGTGACGCTGGCGTGCAGCGGCTGGGGGAAAAGCTTCCTCGCAAGCGGTTTGGACAGCTTGGCGGTGTTGTCGTAGTCGAGGGCTCGCCAGGCGCGAAAGCGCATGACGTCGACCGCGTCGCCGGCGGGGGGGTGGGTGGCGAGCCAGTGGTAGAGGGCGGGCATTTCGGAATTGCGGATTGCGGATTGTGGATTGTGGATTGTGGATTGGGGGTCGGCGAGTGAGCGGACCCAGCCCATGAGGGCGACGATCAGTTGCCGAGGTGTGCCGATGGTGTCCAATCCTTGGGCCTCGCCGACGGCGGTCGGTGACAAAGTCGGAAAGATCGTGCGGAGCTTGTCCCAGTAGACGGACGGGCCGAGCGGTTTGCCGGCAGCGTCGGTGAGCGAGCGGGAGACGATCAGGCGCTCGGAGGCGCGGGTGAGGGCGATGTAGCCGAGGAGGTTTTCGTCCAGCAGCCGCCGCTGGGTGTCGGGGTCGATCTCGATGCTGCGGGTGCGGAACTCGCGGCGCTCGGCGTCGGAGAGGACGGAGGATTCATTCGACATCCGCGGGAAGACGCTTTCGTTCAGGCCGAGGACGAAGGCGACGCGCAGGTCCGGGCAGCGCGTGCGGTCGATCTGGCCGACGAGCAGTTGGTCGGTGGTGGGGGGCGTGATGGCGAGTTCGAATTGTTCGAGGCCGGCCTCGTAGATCTCGGCAAAATCCGCCAGCGTCGCGGGCTCGTCGCCGAGCAGGGCGACCATCTGATCGAGCAGGTCGACGAGGTGCGTCCAGACCTGGGCGTGCTCGTCGCGCTGCTCGAATTGGCCGGCGTCGTGGGCGGCCTGCATCCAGTCGGCGATGCGGCCGCGCACGCCGAACGTTTCAAAGTGGTCGAAGATTGCGAGGACGATCTGGCGAACGGTGAGCGATTCGGCCGAAGTTTTGCGTGTCAGGGGCGACGCGCGCGCGACGAGGGCAGTGCGCAGGGCGTCCATGCGGATGGCGGCCGACTCGCGCGGGGTGGGCGGGCGCTCCTCGTCCTCCGGCCCGAGCAGGCCGCGTGCGAACGCCCAGGGCTCGTCCTGCGACCAGGCGGCGCCGCGGATGCGGTGTTCGAGGACGTAGTTTTCCAATTCGTCGGCTTCGTCGTCGGACAATCCGGACAGGCCGGACTTCAGTAGCGTCATCATCGCGTCGTGCGGCCAGGGCGACTGCGCGATCGCCAGGCTCGCGCGGAGGAACTGCAGCAGGGGGTGGTGGGCGACGGGCCGGCGTCGGTCGACGAAGTAGGGGATCTCGTGCTCGGCGAAACTGGCGGCGATCAATTCGTGATAGACGTCGAGGTCGCGCACGATGACGCCCATGTCGCGCAGGCGGACGCCCGCGCGCCAGAGAGCGCGGATTCGGCGGGCGGTGGCGTCGACTTCGGCGCGGCGGTCCGTCGCTTCGGCGAACTCGACGCCGGTTGCGTCGTCCTGCGGGGATGGTGTTCGCCGATCGATTTGGCGCTCGAGGTGCGCCAATGACTTCGTCGCAAAGCGCTGGATCGGGCGCAGCATGTCGGTCCCGTCGACCGGGGTCGCCTCTCGGACGAACGTGAACCAGAGTCGGCGGAAGGCGTCTTCGGTCGGGTGGAACCAGCCGAGCTCGTCGGGATAGAGGTTGGGGTTGGCGAGCAGAGGACTGCCGGGATCCATCAGGAGCATGATCTCGACGCCGCGGCAGACCTTGCCGAGCTGGGCGAGGACCTGGCGCTCGTATTCGGTGAAGGAGGCGAAGCCGTCGACGTAGACCGACGCGCCGGCGAATCGCCGACTCTGTTGGATGCAGTCGAGCACCTGTTCGAGTCGGCGGTGGCGGTCGAGACGGTCCTGCCCGA
>Ga0068857_100005064_pt1 | contig 11200 bp, 8 predicted proteins | sample KBSCornC72_FD_66591 | JGI IMG/M metagenome (GOLD analysis project Ga0068857, IMG submission 66591) | Corn rhizosphere microbial communities from Kellogg Biological Station, Michigan, USA - KBS Corn C7-2 | ecosystem: Host-associated > Plants > Roots > Rhizosphere > Soil ...
CCCTCGCTCGTCGATACTTCGTCTGTACGTATCGCCAGTGGCTATGTCACGCTGGCTCAGCTTGAGCAGGCTGCCGCAAATCCGCGCGTCCATGCCGTCCTTTTCTACACAGGTCGCTTCGCAGAACCTGACGTTGCCGCTTTCCACACCTGGGTCGCCCAACATTTCCGTCTGATAGACACCTATGGCCCAGGTCAGGAACTCTGGGTGCGGTGATTTTCTGTATAATGGAGGGAGAAAAGAGACAAGTAGAAAGATCTGGAAGGAAAAACTCATGCAACGCAAAAGAACGTTCAGCACAATGGAGATTGTGCTGCTTATCGTCCTCGTCGGCAGCCTCATCCTCTCGTTTTTGCAGGCACGCCGCGAAGAGGAAAATCGCCTCGCAGAAATTGAAGAGTAGCACGAAAAAGCAAGTGGGCAGCGTATAACAACTGCCCACGTGTGGTCACCATACTTTTTTCCCAAACGGCTCTGTCTTTGTTATATGTGCATAAGCTATAGCGATATTTGTAGCTGATGAACACATGAGAACGCTGGTGCAGAGGATGGGATAGTGCGAAGAGGGGAGGAGTTGCCCAGGGAAAATCAGCAAAAAGCAGGTGACAGGTATGAGTGGCCAGTTTAAGCAGCCGTTTCAAGACCCGAAAAAGGAGAAACCGCAAAAGCCTTCGCTTGATGATCTGGATACGCTTAAGCAGCAAGCGGCCAATACTCCCGGCAACTCCGGCGAGAATTTCAACACAATACCCATGCCGACACAGGGCTATGTGCAGGGCAAACATGGCCAGTACGGCGCTCCTCAGCAGCAAAGAGGGCCGTCGTCTCCAAATTTTTGGGCAACAGGTGGTCCGGGTCGGCAGAGTGGGCCATCATCCTCGCAGATGGGCAATGTCGGGCCGTCGGGTGCAGGCCAGCCAACCATGAACAGGCCGTTCGGCGTACCGCAGACACCGCCGCCACACATGCCGCCGCCATTTCGACCAGGGAATAATCCTGGCGCGCCAATGAATATGCCCAACATGGGAATCGTGCAGACGCCCAATCCCGCGTGGGGCAATCAGCGCGGCCCGGCCAGTACGTTGCCTGAAAGCGCTGGCGGGCTACTCGGCAAGAACGCCGGTAAGGTTGGTAAACAGCTTGAGAAGCATGGCAAGAAGAAACGCCGCGTGCCAATCTGGGCGCGCGTATTGATCGGTGTATTGCTCTTTGTTGTGGTTCTCGGTGGGAGCGGCTATGCCTATTACCAGATCAATTTTGCCGCTACAGTGGGCAGCATGACTGGTAAGAGTTTCAAGCGTGTGGCAGGTTCAGAAGATCCCAACCAGGGTAAGACTGGCAGCATCCTCAACTGGGGGCGCGTCAATATCCTGCTGTTGGGCAGCGATACCGACGACAAAGGGAACTGGAGGGGCAACCGCTATCTTGCTCAGACCGATATAGTCGTGACGATCGATACCACGACGCACGATGTTGGGATGCTCTCCATCCCGCGTGATTTCTGGCTACCTATTCCTGGCTATGCGTATCACGACAAACTGGACACCGCCTTTGCCTATGGTGGCAGCGTCAACAATGATATGAGTGGTGTCGGCGAAGTTGTGGCGACACTCGATCAGGATTTTGGTATTCCGATCAATTTCTACGCCTGGGTTGGACTGGACGGTTTTACCAAGGTTATCGATACGGTTGGAGGCGTTGATGTGGATGTGATGCATCCAATCGTCGATGATACCTATCCAGATGACGTCAATAATCATAGTGGCGATAAGTCTGCTTATAAACGCCTCTACATTCCCGACGGCCCGCAACATCTGGATGGTGAGACAGCGCTGAGCTATGTCCGCTCCCGCCACTCTACGACCGATTTCAACCGCTCGGCTCGTCAGCAGGAGGTGTTGAGTGCGCTCAAACTCAAGCTGGAGAATCCGGCGGTGCTTGGCGAGTTGCCGCAAATTGCTAAAGATCTCCAGGGGTACGTGTATACCGGGCTCTCACCAAATCAGATTTTCGATCTGATGAATTTTGCACGTGGGATTGATACCAATAAGATCAGGCATTTAACGCTGGGCCCGCCCTACAGTTACGGCAAGATGGAAGGGAATGAGGATGTGGCCATTCCAATTTGCAGCAAGATCATTCCCAAGATCAATCAGTTTCTGCATATCACGACCGGGAAATGTGATATTGGCAACGTGGGCCAGAGCAGTTCAAATGCGCCACAACTGGCTTCGGCTCAGTTCCAGCCCGCGCCTCTGGCTGTCACCAATGCCCCTTCAACAAACCAGTTCGCCGATGCCACCTTGCCAACGATGGACTCGCTGAGCAATCTTTTTGGGGTGCGTGATCTGCTTGATCTGATGTCGTGCGTTGTCCTGGACTCACCACAACTCTAGGAGGTAGATATGAGGAAGAGACAGCGCCTCTGGAGCTTTTTGCTCGTTTGTCTGCTGGCTTTTGCGGTGCAGGGTTGCCTGGGTATCGGCGGTCCCAGCACAAAAAATGTTGGCACCAACACGAACGGGAAACAGGTCAGCGTTGTGCAGGATGTGTTTAAGGGCAAGATTTACGCGACTATCGGCCATAATCTTTACCAGATTACCGGCGATGGGCAGTCGCACCAACTGGTAGGCGGAGGCGATGTCTACGATCCCGCCGTTTCACCGGATGGCACGAAGATCGCCTTTGTCCAGAAATATAAGCAATATTCGGACCTGGCGTATATCGCGAGCAGCGGCGGGTCGGTGCATGTGTTGATCAGCGGCAATGGACGTTTTTTCATCAATGATGGCGGATATGTCCATAGCACCTATCACTGGTTTTTTGAGCCTGCCTGGTCGCCCGATGGCTCGACGCTGATTTTTCTGAGCGACTGGATGAAAGCCGATTATGCGCAGCAATGCACCGGGGCCGATGCTGACATGCTTGATCTCCAGGTTTTCTCGCTGCAAGTCAATAATCCCGGCAAACCTCAAGCTGTTGCCTACGCGGAATTTGGTGGCGGAGGCGACCGCGATCCTAGCTATCGCCCTGGCCACGCCGACCAGATTCTCTATGCACATTATGCAAGGCTGCCCAGCGACGACACCAACCAGGTTGTGCAACTTTTCCTGGCCGATCCCACTAAAATTGCCCAGAACCCCTCGGCATATTGCATGGGCGGGCGCGATTCGGGCGTGGCGATCAGCGATCCCAAAGATGGGGATATCCAGCCGACATTTTCGCCGCAGGGCAACACCATCGCGTATGTCAGGCGCGATAATGCCACTCAGATGAGTCTCTACGTCATGCCTGTACCAGAGAATGTGACGCAAGATCCCAACAATACTACGGTTGCGCAACAGGCTTTGCAGCCTTATCAGAAATCACAGCATCTACTCCAGGATCTGTATATTGGTCATCCTGTCTGGTCGCCCGATGGCAAACGGATTGCCTATCTCACGGAATCCAATAACGAGCTTGATCTCTGGATTGCGAACATCAACTATAACGCTTCAACTGGCGCGTATAGCGTTCAGGGTACGCCGGTCCAGGTAACAACTGGTGGCATTGATGGAGATTCGCGCGTGGTCTGGACGAATTAGTGTTTTCTGTGCCTATTTGCCGTGAAGCGTTGCTCTATGCGCGACAAATAGGCCATTTGGAAAAAAGAGCAAGGGCCTTTCGTGGAATAAGAGACTTTTGGGGGGTGTTTGCTGCTTCTTGACGTTTTTTTGACATTTGTGTGGCATAATCCCCTCTGTATGCGCGAGCAAATGGTACAGTAGTCATGGAGACGTGACAACTTGACACGGTATGGCGTTATACACCGTAGCCATATTTTCTCTTACATTCTCCTGCTTAAGCGGGGATGCACGAGGGTAAACGACCTGTCCTGGTACGATGATGTGCTTTGTAATTGTGAAATAGTAACTGGACAGGTCTGACAGAATCAAACGGAGTATCGATTCTCTACCTACTTTTCGTGGTAGTCACAATAAATAAACAAGCATATTGGAAAACAATTCCAGGTTCTCTCACTTTTGGGGATTTATGAGTATGAGGCGGATGGAGAGAAACCAGCGGAAGATGATAACGATGTAATTCATCAGGAAGCAGGTAATCAGCCTTGACGAACCAATTTAAAAATCCTCTTCCAGGAAAACAACCGCCCGGATCTCAGAATGAAGAATGGCTCAATGGCGGACAGCGGCCCGCTGCTCCGGGAAACCAGATGCAGGGAAATTTTTCGCCAGCAGGCCAGAGAGCGCCGCAAACTGGCGGTCCTTTTATGCCAGGTGGCGCGCCGCCTTTCCAGGGCCGCACTATGTCACCATCGGGGAACCTGGTCGATCAGCAGACAGTCAAACAGCCCTCGTTCCCTTTTAATGGCCCGAATGCGATTCCCCAGACGCCAGGGGTGCCCCAGACGCCAGGGGTGCCCCATACTCCAGATCCCTTTGTGCAGGGGCAGCGTGGTCGCTATGGCGCAGGCGGGCCAGGTCAGGGCGGCCCATTTCCCGGTGGTCCACAGAGCATGCCCGGAGGCCCTGGCCCGCAAAATATGCCGGGTGGCCCTCGTCGCCTCGATGGACCGCTGGGACCGGGCATGAACGGTGGTCCTTCCTCGTTTCCGCAGGGTTTTAATTCATTTAATCAAAACAATTCGGGTAATGCTTTCCCGCCACCCGCGATGGGCATGGTGCTGAATCCGCCGCAAACTCCCGGTACTTTTCAGCCGGGTCGCCCACAGGGGCCAGGCTCATTCGGCGGTCCGAGCCGGATGGGAGCCAGTGAACGCAAGCACGATGGCCCTCCGGGGAAAGATCCGAATGGGAAGCGCAATAAGAAGAAGCGCCGCGTGCCGATCTGGGCACGTGTCATTATTGGCTTCCTGCTCTTTTTCCTGATCCTCGGTGGAACCGTCTATGCCTATTACCAGGTCAACTACGCGAGTTCGGTCAGTCATATCATCGGCCAGAAGGTGCAGCTCGCGAAGGGCGAGGAAGATCCCAACGCCAATCTCACCGGTGGCATCCTGAGTGGTCCGCGCATCAATATTCTGTTGCTCGGTAGCGACACCGATCAGAAATTTGAGGGGAACCACTATATTGCTCAGACCGATATAGTGGTAACAATCGATCCCGCCTCGCACACGGTCGGGATGCTCTCGATTCCGCGCGACTTCTATATTCCTGTTCCCGGTTATGGCATGCATAAGCTGGACGAGGCGTATGGTCTGGGTGGCGTGGATCTCAGCCGCCGTACGATTGAGCAGGATTTTGGCATTCCGATCAACTATTACGCCTGGATCGGCCTGGATGGCTTTATCAAGGTCATCAATGAGGTTGGAGGCGTTGATGTCGATGTCATCCACCCGATCGATGATGACAATTATCCCGACGATACTGGCGCAAATGCCAACGATCCCTACGCGCTCAAGCGTCTGAACATACCTCCTGGTCCGCAGCACCTGGATGGCCCGACGGCGCTGGAGTATGTGCGTTCGCGCCACGCTGATCTGGTTGGTGACTTCGGGCGTTCGGCCCGCCAGCAGGAGGTGTTAAGCGCGCTCAAACCCAAACTGGCGAATCCTGACATCTTTAACCATCTGCCGAATATCGCCAAAGATCTGCAAGGCTATCTCAAGACTGATATGGAGTTGTCCGATGTGTTGAAGCTGATGAACTTTGCGCGCAGTCTGGATATCAATAAGATTAACAAATGGATCCTGGGACCGCCCTATTCGCACTCTGGGACATCTCCGACGGGCGCTTCGGTCGTGATCCCCGATTGCGCGCAGATCTTGCCATTGATCACACAGGTGTTGCAGCTTGGCAATAGCGCGGCCTGCAATGTCGGGTCCAGTGGTAGTATTGCCCCTGCTTCGACCGCGTTGCCGCTGGCCTATACAATGAACTATGCTTCGGCCCCGGCGGCAAATTGCACCAATCTGGCGAATATGAGCACGCTGTCCAGCGACGAGTTGAGCGGGCCGAGTGTCGATGCTAGCAACCTCCTTGGCGTTCAGGGTTTGTTGGATTTGATGTTGATGGGAGTGTTTGAATCGCCAAATGTTTTCTGAGGTAAAAAGAGCATGAAATGTAGAAATTTTTCGTGGAAGACGCCAATTCTCTTGCTGCTGGTGGTGCTGAGTATGTCGGGTTGTATGGGTATTGGCAGCAATAACGGTAAGCAAGTGGCAACAGGGAAAAATGGTCAACAGGTGACGGTCAAGCAGGACGCTTTCAAGGGCAAATTCTACCTGACCATCAACCACAATCTCTATGTCCTGAACGGGAATAACACCAGTACAGACCTGGTCAAGACCGGCAATGTCTACGATCCGGCAGTCTCACCTGATGGCAAATGGATAGCTTTTATCGAGAAGTCGAAGCAGTATTCAGACCTGGATCTGATTTCAACCTCTGGTGGCGCTGTGAAGACGTTGCGCACCGGCAATGGACGTTTTAAGTATGATGGGCCGTTTCTGAAGAATACCTATATCTGGTATGGTCAGCCCGCCTGGTCCGCCGATGGCTCAACCCTGCTCTTTCTGAGCGATTTCCAGAAAGAGGACTGGTATGCCGATACGACCGATGCGCCGATGCTGGATATGCAAGTGTACTCGGTGCCGTTCAGCAATCCGGCAGCCAAGCCGGTCGCAGTGGCTTACGCGACCTTTGGCGATGGTGGCAATCGCGATGTAGGCTATCGGCCCGGCCATCCCAACCAGATCATCTACACGCACTATGCCTACGATGCCAAGACCGAGACGCAGCAAGATATCCAGCTCTACATGGAAGATCCCACAACAATCGGGCAGAATCCGTACAAATATTATCCGGGTATGCCCGGTGGTGGATTTGATCCAAGCATCGCGATCACCACGCCGGATAAGGAGAACATCGAGCCAGCCTTTTCGCCCAATGGCAACGCGATTGCCTATGTGCAGCGCAACGCCAACCTGACCGCGATGACCTTGAATATCATGCCGGCGCCGCCCGACTCGATCACGTTGACACCCAACGATACCAAGACGCAGGCTCTGGCGCTCCAGACGTATCAGACGCAATCGACGCAACTGTTGAGCGAGATGTACATTGAGCAGCCAGTGTGGTCGCCGGACGGTACACAACTGGCGTATATTCAGTACACAGGCGGGACGTTCGATCTGTGGATCGCCAATCTTACGCAGAACGCGAAGACGGGCGTGTATAGCGTAAAAGGCACGCCGACCCAGATCACAACCGGTGGTGTCGATGGCGAGAGCCGCCCGGTCTGGACGAATTGATGGAGCGTTGCTTCATTCACGGAGAAGGAAAAATGGCCCTGGGCTTGATCGATCCTCTTCTAGACGTGGTAGAGCATTGATGCTATACTAAGCCCAAACACTGATTACTCCAGGGAATGTTCCTGGCTTCGAGGTCGTAATGCTGAATCAATTTGATGGCCGCTTGATTGGCGGACGCTATGAGGTCCGTGAGCATATCGCGACAGGTGGCATGGCCAGCGTATTTAAGACATGGGACCATCGTGTGGAACGCTTTGTCGCGATTAAAGTCTTGCGTTCCCTGGATAAGAATGATTTGAAAGCGGTCGAGCGTTTCCGGCGCGAGGCCAGGGCAGCCGCGTCTCTGGTGCATTCCAACGCGGTGACGGTCTTTGACTTTTTTGAAGAGGCGAACCAGTATTATCTGGTGATGGAGTATATTCACGGTCCGACGCTCAAGCAACTGGTCGCGCAACGCCGCAATCTTCATCCACATGAGACATTGGAGATTACCTCGCAGGTTTGTTCCGTGTTGCAAATAGCCCACAACCGCAATTTCATTCACCGCGATATCAAGCCGCAGAATATTATGCTGGCCTCCAGCGGAGCTTCTATCAATAATACGGTGGGCGCAGGCAATCTGCTTGTGAAACTGACCGATTTCGGCATCGTGCGCGTGGCGGAAGAAGCTGGCCTGACCAATAGTGGCATTGTGCTTGGCACGGCTGACTATCTCTCGCCCGAACAGGCGCGCGGTGAGAAGCTCACAGCAGCCTCGGATCTCTATTCGCTTGGCGTGGTCATGTTTGAGATGTTGACCGGTCGCCCGCCCTTTGCCGGCCCAACCGCTGTCTCGATCGCGATGCAGCATGCCTCGACCAATCCGCCCGCGATGCAGCAGGTCAATCCCAATGTGGCTATTCCGGCGGCTGTGGAAGCAATTGTGATGAAGACATTGGAAAAAGAACCGGAAGATCGCTTTCATTCCGCCGCTGAGATGCGCCAGGCTTTGCGCTATTGTATCCATGAACTCTATCGGCCCGCCTCCATGGCCGCGTCGCCGGTTCCTCCCTCGCTCGCGTCCACGCCTCCATTGACGCCGCCGAGCTATTCGCCGGGCGCGGGTAATCCTGGGTACTATCCGCCAGCGGGACATGGACAGCATTCGTTCTAGCTGTTACAATACACTCTTAAAAAGAGGTTTTTCCAGGAAGCTTTCGGCCCTTGTGGCCTTTGGGGAAGAAATGATGCAACGTACACAGGTTTCAACAACGCAAGCTCCAGCCGCGATCGGTCCTTATAGTCAGGCTATTCGCTGTGGCCAGTTTCTCTATACTTCCGGCCAGGTCGGGTTCGAACCCGCCACTGGCGAGCTGGTTGGCTCCGATGTCCAGACTCAGGCTGAACGCGCGATCAAGAATATGCAGGCAGTGCTGGAAGCTGCTGGTGCCTCGCTGGCAAACGTGGTGAAAACGACGGTCTTCTTGACCCGCATGAGCGATTTTCAGGTGATGAATGAGGTCTACGCGCGCTATTTTTCAGGACCCGATCGCCTGGCTCCCGCTCGTTCAACCGTCGCGGTTGCCGAATTGCCACGCCAGGCGTTATTCGAGATCGAGTGCGTGGCTGTGCTGGATGAATAGTCGTTATGGGAGAGGTCTGGTGAACGTCGCAACACTCTGGCAGATAGCACTTGAACGCCTGGATATGCTGCCCATTGATAATGTATCCAGGACCTGGCTGGAAGAAGCCAGCTTAACGCAGGCTCCTGACACGGGGGCCGCCGATTCCGCTCCCTCGGGCGCGGGAAGGATGCTCCCTGTGCAACTTCACGTGTCTGACGAGCAGGCGCAGGATATCCTGACGATCAATTGGCAGCCCACACTTGAGGAACTGCTGACGGAGGTTGCCGGTCAACCAGTCTCGCTCTCCATTGTGCAGACGACGGGCGAAGCTCCCATTTTACCTGAAACACTCGGCGCACCAAACCGGAGACCATACCTTTCAGCCGCGCACTCATCAGCCACGAGCGACTATGGCTATGATATCGATATTCCGACTCCAACGCGCTCGGAGGCGCAATTTGCCGCGCAGGACCATTATCTTTCACGTTCTGTCCAGACTGGCTCGCGCTATTTCTCGCCTGTGACGGATGCGCTGACCGAAGATTGGGACAACGAGCAGCGCGCTAATATCCTGATGCATAATCGGCTCAATCCGCGCTATACCTTCGATGCGTTTATCGTGGGCAACAGCAATCGCCTGGCGCACGCGGCCTCTCTGGCTGTGGCCGAGGCTCCCGGCGAGTCATATAACCCGCTCTTCCTCTATGGCGGCGTGGGACTCGGCAAAACGCACTTGCTGCACGCGATTGGCCATCAGGGTGTGCAAACCGGTTTGGCCGTGCTCTATGTCTCATCAGAGCAGTTCACGAACGAGATTGTCAATGCCATTCGCTATCGTACGACCGAAGAGTTCCGCGCGAAATACCGCTCCGTCGACATTCTGCTGGTAGACGATATTCAGTTTATCGCGGGCAAAGAATCGACCGAGGAAGAATTCTTCCACACCTTTAACAGTCTCTACGAGATGAGCAAGCAGATCGTCATCTGTAGCGATCGCCCGCCCAAAGCGATTGTCAGCCTGGAAGAACGTCTGCGTTCGCGCTTCGAGTGGGGCCTGATCGCCGATATTCAGCCGCCTGACCTGGAGACACGTATGGCTATTTTGCGTGTGAAGGCCGACGCGCTGCGTTATCGCGTTCCCGATGAGATTATCGCGTATATGGCCGGGCGGGTGCAGACCAATATCCGCGAATTAGAGGGCTGCCTGAATCGCTTGATGGCCTATCAACAGTTGCACCGCAGCGAATTGACCATCGAAGTCGCGCGAGCGGCCATGTCCTCGCTCGGCGAAGATGTGCGCGAGTCGCGCCTGAATAGTCGCCAGATCGCCGAGGTCGTGGCGGAATTCTATCATATTTCGCTGGAGGCCATGTGTGGCAAACAGCGCGATAAACATATCGTGATGCCGCGCCAGATCGCGATGTACCTGATCCGGCAGGAGACGCAAGTTTCGCTGCTGGAGATTGGTCAACTCTTCGGTGGACGCGACCATAGCACGGTACTGCATGCCTGTGAGAAGATCGATCGCGCGGTTAACATCAATCCTGGCTTGCGGCGCGAAATCGTCGCGATCCGCGAGCAACTTTTGCGCGAATAATCCTGTGGCCCCACGGGCGGCGCGCAGGGCGCAGGCAAGCGGACGCCCCTACTATGGACGGGGTTGGTTTTGACTGCAAGATTTGTGCGTAAAACCGACCTTCGCGTGGTTAAGTTGACACCTATGGGAGCCGCCCTACATTCACGAAATAATCTGTTTCTTTGATCTAAAGGACCCTACATGTTACCCTATACTACCTACTTGATCGACCTGGATGGCGTTGTCTATCGAGGCAATGAGTTGCTGCCCGGCGCTCGCGCCTTTATCGACTGGCTGAACGCCAACCCAAAAAAATACCTCTTCCTAACCAACAATTCTTTCGCCTCCGGTACGCAAATTTTGGAGAAGCTTGCTCACCTGGGGATTATTGCCAGCGAGGAGCATCTGCTGACCGCTGGCCAGGCCGCGATCCAGAATATTGCTCGTCGTCTGCCTGGTTGCCGCGTCTACGTGGTGGGTGAACAGCCTTTGATTGAGCTGGTCAAGGCTCAGGGTTTGCACGTTGTTCCCAGCGAAAGCGCCTCTGCGGACGCTGTTTTGATCGGCCTCGACCGTTCTTTTACATACCAGAAGCTGACGAACGCGGCAGAGGCTGTGCGTTCTGGCGCGCTGTTCATAACAATCAACCGCGACCCCACTTTGCCAGTTGTCGGTGGCTTTGTGCCGGGTACCGGCTCGCTGGCGGCGGCGGTCGAGTGTGCCAGTGGAGTCAACCCCGAAGTAGTG
>Ga0068857_100005070_pt1 | contig 11196 bp, 6 predicted proteins | sample KBSCornC72_FD_66591 | JGI IMG/M metagenome (GOLD analysis project Ga0068857, IMG submission 66591) | Corn rhizosphere microbial communities from Kellogg Biological Station, Michigan, USA - KBS Corn C7-2 | ecosystem: Host-associated > Plants > Roots > Rhizosphere > Soil ...
CGCGCCCGACTCCGCAAGCCCGGTGCTGGATCCCGCCGCGGGTCCCGTCCCCGATCCCGCCCCGGTTCCGTCACCACGGCGCGGCCTGAGCAGGTGGCTGCTGCCCGCCTTCGCCGGGCTCGCGTCGGTGGTGCTCGGACTGGGCATCGCCGAAGTGGTGGCGGCGTTCGTCGCCCCGGCGGCCAGCCCGGTGCTGGTCGTCGGATCGCAACTCATCGACTGGGCGCCCGCCTGGGCCAAGCAGACCGCGATCGCGCTCTTCGGCACCGGAGACAAGGCCGCGCTGCTCACCGGAATCGCGATCGTCCTCATCGTCGTGGCCGGTGCGGCCGGGGTGCTCGAGCGATGGAAGCCGCCGATCGGGCGCATCATCGTCGGCGCGGCAGGCGTGTTCGGCGTCGGAGCCGCGATCGCACGCTCCGGCTCGTCGCCCGCCGACATCATCCCGGCCGGCGTCGCGACGATCGTCGCGTTGATTGCGCTGGGATACCTCCTGCGCAAGCTCGACGAGGCGCCACGCGCCCGACCCGTCAACCCCTCGACCCTGCGTCAGTCTGGGTCGACCCGAGCCCCCGGCGCGGCCATCGCCGAGGCCGCGGCGACCCAGCGCGACGCGGCAGCGCGCCTGAGCCGGCGACGTTTTCTCGGCCTCACCTCGGGCGCGCTCGCCGTCGGCGCGCTCGCCGCACTCAGTGGCTACGCCCTGCAGGCGGGAGCCCGTGCTGCCGCCGCGGCGCGCACTGCGCTGAAGCTGCCCGCTCCCGCCGTGAAGGCTGCCGCCGTCCCTGCGGGAGCCGAGCTCGACATCCCCGGTCTGGCGAAGGTGGTGTCGCCGAACGCCGAGTTCTACCGGATCGACACCGCGCTGCAGGTTCCGCAACTCGACCCGACCCAGTGGGAGCTGAAGATCACGGGGATGGTCGAGAAGCCGGTCACCGTCAGCTTCGCCGAGCTGCTCGCCCTCCCGCTCGAAGAGAGCTACACGACGCTGATGTGCGTCTCGAACGAGGTCGGCGGCGACCTGATCGGCAACGCCAAGTGGCTCGGCTATCCGATCCGCCACCTGCTCGCCCGCGCACAGCCCACCCCATCCGCCGACATGGTGCTCTCGCACAGCGCCGACGGGTTCACGGCCAGCACGCCGCTCTCGGTGCTGCAGGAGGACGACCGCAACGCGATCCTCGCGGTCGGCATGAACGGCGATCCGCTGCCGCCCGAGCACGGCTACCCGGTGCGGATGGTGGTGCCCGGACTGTACGGCTACGTCTCGGCGACCAAGTGGGTCGTCGAACTCCAGGTCACGCGCTTCGCCGACCACACGGCGTATTGGACCGATCGCGGGTGGAGTGCCCGCGGTCCGGTCAAGCTCGAGTCGCGGATCGACGTGCCGCGGGCGGGCGCCAGCGTGAAGGCGGGCCGGGTGGTCGTCGCCGGTGTCGCGTGGCATCAGCACACCGGCATCCGGAAGGTCGAAGTCCGGGTGGACGGCGGCGACTGGAACGACGCGGAGCTCGCCGCCGCGATCTCGGCAGACACCTGGGTGCAGTGGCGGTGGGAGTGGGACGCTCCCGCCGGGCAGCACCAGCTCGAGGTCAGGGCGACGGATGCCGCGGGCGACGTCCAGACGGCGCAGGTCGCCGACACGGTGCCCGACGGCGCGACCGGCTACCACGCGATCCCGGTCAACGTGAGCTGAGCGCGGGCCGCCGGCTCAGCTCTTGGCGCCCGACACCGCGAGCGCCCCGCCCAGACCGATCATCGCGACGCCGCCGACCACACCGAGTTGTGAGACGCGCTTGGGCGAGCGCGCGAACCAGCGACGGGCGGCGCCCGCGGTGAACACCCAGGTGCTGTCCATGAGGAGCGCCAGGATCACGAAGATCAGGCCGAGCTCCTCGAGTTGCAGGGGGATGGTCCCCGCGCTGGGCACGATGAACTGCGGCAGGATGGCCACGAAGAAGATGATCGATTTCGGGTTGGTGATGCCGACCACGAAGCCCTCGCCCAGCAGTCGGAGAGCAGAGCGCGGCGGCGCTCCCACTTCGGGCGCTGACTGCTCCCGCCGATGCCGGATCGCCTGGATGCCGAGGAACACCAGGTAGGCGGCCCCGGCGAACTTGATCACCGTCAGCACCACGATCGACTGAGCGACGATGGCGCCGACCCCGAGCGCGACCAGCCCGGTCTGCACGAGCATCCCCAGTTCGTTGCCGACCACGCTGAGCAGCCCCGCGCGGCGCCCGAAGGCGAGCGTGCGTCCGATCACGAAGAGCACACTCGGGCCGGGGAGCGCGATCAGCAGCGCAGCCGCGACGACGAACGTCAGCAGATGCGAGACCGGGACCATGCCCCGATGCTAGGGCTTCGCGGCCTCCACGGTCTTCTCATCGGGCACGGGGGCGAGGTGTCTGCCATGCCCGGTCTCGGCGACGAGATGGCCGTCGTGCAACTGGAGCGTGCGATCGGCGAAGGCGCCGAGCTGCGGATCATGGGTGCTCACAATGGCCGCGGCGCCCTGCCCGTGCACGAGCTCGGCGATGAGCTGCATCATCGCCAGGGCGGTCCTGCTGTCCAGCTGGCCGGTTGGCTCGTCGGCGATGATCACGTCCGGCCGGTTGGCCAGGGCTCTGGCGATTCCCACGCGCTGCTGCTGGCCGCCCGACAGCTCGTCGGGACGCTGGTTGGCGTGGCCGGCGAGGCCGACCAGCTCGAGCAGTTCGCGAACCCGCGCGGAGCGCGCCTCCGGCTCGGTGCTCACCACACGCAGGGGGACCTCGATGTTCTCGGCGGCGGTCAGCATCGGCAGCAGGGCGAACGACTGGAACACGAAGCCCAGCCGAGTGCTGCGCAGGGCAGCGAGCGCCTCGTCGTCCGCGGCCGACAGCTCGAGGTCCCCGATGCGCACCTGACCCGACGTCGGCCGGTCGAGACCGCCCAGGAGATTGAGCAGCGTGGTCTTTCCCGAACCGGACGGTCCGCGCAGCACGACCAGCTCACCCGGTTCGACGTCCAGGTCCACGTCGACGACCGCGTGCACTTCGGCGCCGGGGCGCCCATAGTCGCGGCTCAGGCCGCGCGCGCTGAGGATCGGGGGCGTCATCCGTGCTCCTTCCCGTCGAGAGCTGTCTCGCCGTCGGCAGAGGGCCGGACCGGTGAGACGGTCACGTGATCCTCCTCGAGTCCCAGCCGCACGCGATCGCGCATGGCGAGCTGGGTGATGTAGTCCTGCGGCAGCTGGAGGCGCCCGACGCGGTCGAGCACGGCGAACTCCTCGGCCACCTCGTGCTCGCGACCGGTGTGGTCGGTGCTCGTGCGCCGCAGCACCTCGGTCGAGGTGCGCCCGTCGCGGATCTGGACGGTGCGCCGCACGTGATCCGAGACCCCGGCGTCGTGCGTGACGATGAGCACCGTGGTGCCGAGGGTCTCGTTGACCCCCCGGAACGCCTCGAGCACCATCTCGGAGTTGGCCTCGTCGAGCTCGCCGGTCGGCTCGTCGGCGAGCAGCACCTCGGGGGAGTTGGCGAGCGCGACCGCGACGGCCACGCGTTGCTGCTGCCCGCCCGAGAGCTGGCCGGGCACGCGATCGCGCAGCTCCCCGACATTGAGCAGCTCGAGCAGCTCGGTGATGCGGGCCCCGCGCTTGGCACGCGGATAGCCCGCCATCACTAGGGGAACCAACACGTTCTCGGCCGCCGTGAGATACGGGAGCAGGTTGCGCGTCGTCTGCTGCCAGATGAATCCCACGGTGTTCCGGCGATAGCTGAGGCGCTCGCGGCCGCCCATCGCCAGCAGGTCGTGGCCGGCGACCCGGGCACGGCCGGCCGACGGGATGTCGAGGCCCGAGAGGATCGTCAGCAACGTCGACTTGCCCGACCCCGACGCGCCGATGACGGCGGTCAGCTCTCCGGTCTCCACCGTGAGGTCGAGACCCTGCAGGGCCTGGACCTCGACGCCGGTCGACGAGAAGATCCGCACCAGCTCGTGACATTCGATGATGGCGGTCATCAGGCTCCCATCTTGAGGGTGGATGAGGGGTTCACGCGATCCCCGACGGCCACCGCGATCGCGCCCGCGATCAGCACCACCAGGCAGAACGCGCCGAGCACCAGCCCGAGCAGCGCGGGATCCAGCACGGGAACCGGGCGAAGGCTGCCGCCGGTGAAGGGACGCAGGTCGACCGCCGCCGTGACGACGAAGGGGAGCACGCAGCCCAGCACTGCTCCGGCCGCCAGGGCGACGGCGGCGACCGGGACCAGTTCCCAGGCGATCAGGATGCCGAGGCGGCGCCGGGGCATCCCCAGGGTGCGCAGGATCCCGGCCGTCCTGCCGCGTGCCGCCGCGGCCGCCGCCGTGGCCAGCACCAGGGCGAGGATGCAGAGCAGCGTCGCCAGGATGGCGCCCGACACCAGTCCGATCCGCACGCCCGCGATCACCGGCTCGCCCTCCCGGTCGGCGATCGACTGCGGCACGGTGCTCACGGTGATCGTCGAGAGGAATCGATCGGCGGGGGAGATTCCGAGGGCTTTCTGGAGGGGCGTGAACAGGTGGTCGAGCTGGCCCGGGTCTGCCCTGATCAGCAGGGTCGCGGGCAGGAAGGTGCTGGTGAACTTCGAGGCGAAGGCCTCATCCACCATCACCCATCCCTCGTCGACACCGAGCCCGGATGCCGCGGGCAGGCTGCCCACGATCCGCACCTTGACCCCCTGGACCGTCGCGGTGCGCTTCGATCCGATCGCTTTCAGCACGTCGGACGACACCACGACCGGAACGCGCCCACCCACGAGGTGCGTCAGGCCCCCCGGCAGCGGACGCATCGTGGAGAGCTCGCGGGTCTGCGCCAGCATCACCGACACGCTTCCGAACGCGCTGTCCGTCTCGGTCTGCGACGACAGGTAGTCGATCGCCGCAACGGTCCGGACCCCGTCGACCGCCCGCACGGCACGGACCTGCTCCGGGGTGAGCACGAAGCCGTCCACCCGTGCGTCGGCGCCGACCGACTCCTGGGCGGCTCGGGTGACGCTCGACTCGAAGGTGGTCAGCAGCACCGTCGAGAACAGGGCGACCGAGATGCCGACGACCAGCGCGAGCACCCCGGCGAGCCCGACGGTCGGCGCGCGGGTGGCGCGGACCGCGCCGATGAACGCCGGCAGGCCCCGGCCTCGCACGGCGATGCGGCGGGCGAGCCGCATGGGCAGGGGATACCCGCGCAGCACCACGATTCCCACCGACACGGCCAGCAGCAGGGGCGCGACCGACAGCAGCGGATCGACGCCGACCTGCTCCGTCGCCCGCGCGAGCCCGCGCCGCGCCAGCAGGAAGACCGACAGCGCGGCAAGCACCACCACGGCGATCTCGGCGACGCCGCGCAGCTGCCCCAGGATCGTGGCGACGGGGCCAGGCCGCTCCCGGGTGGTGGCGAGCGCCGCGAAGAGCACGGGCGGCAGCAGGGCGACGAGCGCGGGCAGCACGAACCCGCTGGTCTCGATCCGCACCGGGATCAGAAGGGCGGCAATGGTCGTGACGACCGCGGCCGTCGGGATCGACAGCAGGGCGCCCTCGAACGCCAACTCGCCGCGCAGTTGCCACGCGCTGCCCCCGCGCGCGTCCGCGAGGATCAGCTCGCTGCGGCGCGCGCGTGCGACCACCTGCGCGCCCAGCACGAGCACCGCGACGAGCAGCCCCAGCGGAGCGGCCGCCAGCAGCGCGAGCAGGCCGGCCATCAACTGACTCCGCTGTTCCGCGGTCTCCACGGCCTGCTGGGACCGCGTCCCCAGTGGCAGCGGCGAGGTGCTGTTCTCCACCGCCGCTCCCGTGGTCTGGGCCTCGGCCAGCTGTCGGGCGAGCAGCGCGGCGTCCGCCCCATCCGCCCCGATGGCGCTCAACGGGTACCAGACCGAGAGGCGGGCGGCGCCGAAGGTGTCCGAGAGTCGGCCGATGCTCAACGGCGCCACGAACGCCGCGACCGAGGGGTACGCGACGCCGTACTGGGCGAGCGCGGTGGTCACCGGCACCAGCGATCCGTTCTGCTTCCAGTAGTCGTCTGAGGGATGGATCGGCGCGAAGAGGCCGCTGATCCGATAGAGGCGCTGAGGCACGCCGTCGAAGACGTCGGTGCCGACCAGGTCGCCGACGGCGAGATGGAGCTGGGCGGCCGCGGCGGTCGAGACCGCGACGTCCACCGGGATCGTGCGCGTGTCGTCCGCCGACTGCGTCTCGCTCGCCGTCCAGGTCGCGGGCGCCGCCCCCTCCACGATGCGCACGCGCGAGAGGTACCTCGGATCGGCGGTCAGTTGGAGGCCGAGGAACGGCCGGTTCCCCTGCTGAGGCACGCCCTGGATTGGCGTGGTCTGCACGATCCAGCCTGGCGCGCCCACCAGCCTGCTGAGCGGCTCCGGGAGGTTCTGACGCGTCCAGTCGAAGTTGCCCTGAATCCCCGAGTACAGCTGCGCGAGGTCGGGCGGCGGGCTCGGCGACCAGTACTCGGGGAAGTTCCCCGCACCCTGGAGCGACCGGCCGAGCGGTCCGATCGCCTGCAATTGCGAGGTCAGCTCGGCCGTCGCCTGGCGCTCGATCAAGCGCGGGACGACCGCGGCCATGGCGACCGCGAGCAGCGTGATGACCCCGACCAGGATGGATGCGGCCGGCGCCACCCGCAGCCGCCGCGCCACCAGGCGGCCGGCACCCCACCGCTCGGCCATCAGAGCTCCGCTCCCGACGTGGAGTCACCGAGCGCGGTCGCCGAGCGCTTCGCCTGCACGCCCACGGTGCTGCGCACGATCGCCAGGAGCACGACGACCGTCACGATCACGGCGGCGATGGCGAACAGCGCTCCCGGAACGTCGACGTTGAGCATCGTGCGAAGTTGATCGATGGCATTCGGAACGGCGGTGCGCGCGAGGCTCGGAACGAGCAACGCGCACACCAGCAGGCCGTCGACCACCCCCACCGCGGCGCCCGTCCCGAGCAGCAGCGCCCACTCGCGCACGCGCACCCGGGTCTGCGCGCGGGGCGACGCGCCGACGGCGCGAAGCACGTTCACCTCGGCTTCCCGGGAGCGCAGCTCTGCGACCAGTCCGGACGCGATCGCCAGCAGCGCCAGCAGCGCGGTGGCAATACCGGCGATCCAGACGACGACGCGAGCCGATTCGAGAACCTGCTCGTCCGGCGAGGCGGTAGCGGCAACGACACTCGCCCCGGGCAGAGCCCTCTTCTCGGCAGCGGCCGCGGCCGCTGGGGTCGTGGTCGCGATCCACCATTCGCCGCTCGAGACCTGCAGCAGTCCCTCGCGAGACGCGGCGTCCTGGAGCGCAGCCAGATCCGCGAGCACTCCTTGCCCCGACTGAATGCCCGGGATCACCGGCTCGATGCCCACCACCCGCACCGGGACGCTTCCTCCTCGGGTGACCAGTTCCATCGGGGCGTCGGAGCCGACCGAGAGACCGGACGAGTCGGCGAGCGTCCGCGAGATCACCACCGGCAGCCGCCCCGTTCCGTTCGCCGGCTGGATCAGCACGTAGCCACCCGGAATCGGTCCGACCGAGCGCATCCCGGCGCGACCGGTGAGCGGCGCTGCCGCCGTCGCGGCCCCCGCGTTACCGACGGGGGCCCACGACGAGTCGAGCGGGATCGCCGCCGACGAGCCACCGGTGGCGCGCAACTCGAGCGGCAGCGTCGTTCCAGCAGGCAGATCCGGGATCAGCAGATCGAACCCGTGGACGGTCCACGGTTCGGCTCCCGACGGGAGCCTGCCGGTGAGCCCGTCTGCGCCGCGGACCAGGTTCACATTGGTCTCGAAGCCCGTTGCATCCACGACGATCAGGGACCCGCGGAGGGGGAGCGTCTCCTCCGGCGCTCCGGGGAAGCCGACCTCGACCCCGGTCGCGCCGGCCGGGATCTGTGGACGATCCGCGTGCACGGCGACCAGGCGCGCCAGGGTCGCGGGCGCGACGGCGTTCCTGACCGGGGTGATGGTGGTGGCGATCCGGCTGGACGGGATGCCGATCACGGCGACGAGGTCCTGACCGATCTCCGCGTCCTCGCGGGCCACCGGCGCGGCGCTGGTCTGACCCGGCGCCCGTCGCGTGGTCGACTCCCCGAGGGGTGGCGAGGACGTGATCCGGACCGCCGCACCGACCTGCGCCAGTCGTGTCTCGCGCGCGGACACGCTCCAGGTCCCCGAATAGCACGCACCGAGCAGCAGCCCGCTGACCGCGAAGGCGAGCACCAGGATCGGGGCGAGACCGGCGCGCGGGCGCCGCGCCAGTTGGCGAAGGGCGAGGGCGTCGAGATCCCGCGCGCGGCGCGACCACCGCTCCAACCCTCGCGCGACGAGGGGGAAGGCGGCGACGCTGAGCAATCCGATCGCGGCGATGGCCAGTGCCGGGGCCGACACGGCCAGCGGGTCGACCGCGACGCCGCCGCCCGCGACCGGGGCGAGCGGCGATCCGTACAGCAGGAACTGCGAGACGGACACCACGGCGAGGAGCAGCAGCAGGAGCAGCGAGCCGAGGGCGAGCGTCGACCTCAGCCGGGCACCGCCGCGGAGCAGCGGACGAGCCGCCCCGCGCGATCCCAGCAGTCGATCCCGCGAGGAGCGCGCCGCGCTGATGGCCAGCACCGCGACCGGGACCACGACCGTGCTCCCCACGGCCACCCATGCGAATCCGGGCACGCCGCTGGTCTGACCGAGTCGTCCCGCGTGGCCGACGAGGCTCGAGATCCCGAGCGCGGCCACTGCTCCGACCGCCGCGGCAGGCACCGCGGTGATGACGCCCTCCACCGCGCTCTCCACCACGAAACGCCGCGAGCTGGTGCCGCGCGCGCGCAGCAGGATCGTCTCGCCCGCTCGAAGCTGGCCGAGCATCCCGGCGAGTTCGATGAGGGTGATCAGTCCCAGCAGCGCGACGACGATGAACGGAGCCGTCGAGACGGCGGTGGCGGCCTGGAGATTCTGCTGGATCGGGTCGATGCCCAGCTCCAGCGCCCCCTCGGTCTGCACGTTCGCGGCGGGGTCGTCCGCTTTCACGGCGTTCGACACGGTATCCGGAGCGCGTCGCAGCGCGTCCAACTGGTCGACGGCGATCCGGCCGCCGATCGGCCGGATCGTCCAGCGCGCGAGGAACGACTCCTTCGTCTGCTTCAGGAGCGACGGATCGATGACGATCCAGCCGCGCGTGCTGTCCAGGTCGATGCCCGAGAGGGCGACCTGGTCTTCGAGCCATCGCGGATCGGCGGCGCTCGAGACCCGCCAGGTGGCGGTGATGGTCACCTTCTGCCCGGCCGGCAGGGCGAGCACGTCTCCGGACGCCACTCCCAGCGCCACCGCTGCGTCCGCCTGCATGGATGCCTCCGTGGCACTGGTCGGCCAGCGTCCGCTGATCAGGCGCGCCCGCGAGGGCAGGTCGGGGATGGCCGCCACCGCGGACCGCACCGGACCGCCCGTGTCCCGATCGAACGGGACGGGGTTCACCGAGACGAGATCGCGCGTCACGACCATGGGCACCGGGCGGCCGTCGGCACGAACCGCCGCCCGAACGTCCGCACGGACCGCGGCGTCTTGGGCGCTCGCATCCGATGCCAGCGGCGCGATCAACCGGAATCCGGCGTCGATCCCCTCCAGCGCCTCGACCCCCGCGCGCACGCCGGCCGCCGCCGAACCGGACAGGTAAGCCGAGAGCCCGACGCTCAGTCCGGCGAGCAGGGCGATGACGCCGAAGAGCGCAAGGAACACGGCGGCGCGACGACGCATCCGCTTCGCTGCGAGCACCCGACAGCACCCTCCGACTAGGATCGGCGACGCCGATCACCCTGGCCAGACTAAAGGATCTGTCGTATTACCTTTGACCGCCGAGCGCTCTACCCGCCGAACTGCTGGCACCACCAGTTGCCCGCCGAGACACGCCCGATCCCCATCTGCGTGAACGTGGGCCTCAGAATGTTCGCCCGATGACCAGGCGAGGCCATCCAGGCGTTGAAGACCGCGACGGATGAGCCGTAACCCTCTGCGATGTTCTCGCCCCAGGTGCTCCAGCCGCCGGGGTACGCGCTGTGGGTCAGCTGGCCCGATGAGGCCATGCGCTCGGCACATGCCTGCGCCGTCGCAGTGAGCGACCCGTTCGAGCTCAACGGGCGAAGCCCGTAGTACGCGCGGATCTGGTTCACGCAGGTCAGCACGTCGCTCGCGCAGACCGGGGCGCCCGGTCCCGGGTGCCCGCCTGAGGAGTGGCGAGCCGCCGCCGCCACCGCAGCCGCATTCGACGCCTCAGCGGCCTTGACGGCGCTGACCGCCGGAATGATCAAGCCGCGCGGATCCTGGTGGTGCGCGAGGTACGCGCTCAACACGGCAAGCGCCGCCTTGGCCGACGCGGCCGACTCCGAGCTCGCCGACCCCGCGACCGCCAATCTGGCCGTGCCGACCGTCTGCACCGACTCGCCCACCGCCGGAACCGTCGCCAACGCCGCCGCCACCGCGGCATCGAGGTCGGCCCTGCGGTCGGTGAACGCCGAAAGCGGCGCGGATCGGGGAAACGCCGGCTTGTCCGTCTCGTTCTTGAGCACGAGCACGGCCGCCGTCAGGGCGTCGAGCGTGCTCCGATCGGCGATGCCCGCCGCCGAGGCGCCCACCGCGGTCAGCGCGGCTTCGAGCTGAACGGTGGAATCCTCGGCGAGGTCGAGACCGGTGCGCACTGCCACCAGATGCGCCGCCGCGGCGTGCCGAGCTGCGGCATCCTGCCGAGCCACGTGATCCGAATAGGCGTATGCGCCCCCGGCACCGGCCGCCAGCACAATGACAAAGGCGGCGGCGATCGCCGCCTTCGCTCCAGCCGAGAGCCGCCCGCGAGGGTGCGGTCGCGCCGGCGCGGACGCCGGATCGCTCACGTCTTCCATCGCTCCGCCCTCCGGCGTCGCCATCATTCAGTGTGCGCGAGGCGGGACTTGAACCCGCACGCCCTTGCGAGCACTGGCACCTGAAGCCAGCGTGTCTGCCATTTCACCACTCGCGCGCATGACCGCCTGAGCCGTCAACCCAGCGAGACTATCACCCTTGAACAAGCCGTGAGGACCCGAGGTCCGACGTTCCCCGGGTCTTCGCCGACTAGCATCGACTTGTCCTCCCCGCGTCGGCAGAACGCGGGTGTCCGTTTCGAGAGGGTGGCCCCGTGGGGATTCTCGACAACTTCGAGAAGGGCTTGGAGC
>Ga0068857_100005071_pt1 | contig 11195 bp, 11 predicted proteins | sample KBSCornC72_FD_66591 | JGI IMG/M metagenome (GOLD analysis project Ga0068857, IMG submission 66591) | Corn rhizosphere microbial communities from Kellogg Biological Station, Michigan, USA - KBS Corn C7-2 | ecosystem: Host-associated > Plants > Roots > Rhizosphere > Soil ...
TGGGGCTTCAGCTGGGGGCCGTCGACTTCATCGCCAAACCCGTCAACCCGGCCGTCGTGCGTGCACGCGTCAAGACGCATCTGACGCTGAAGGCGCAAAGCGATCTGCTGCGCCAGATGGTGTTCATCGACGGCTTGACCGGCGTTGCCAACCGGCGCTGCTTCGACAAGCAACTCGACACCGAATGGCGGCGCGCCGCGCGCAGCGGCCTGCCGCTGGCGCTGCTGATGCTGGATGTGGACCACTTCAAGCGCTTCAACGATCGCTACGGCCACCAGGTGGGTGACGAATGCCTGCGCCAGGTGGCCGCCGCGATCAAGGCCGGTCTGCTTCGCCCGGGCGACATGGTCGCGCGCTACGGCGGCGAGGAGTTCGCCTGCATCCTGCCCGAGACAGACTTCGAAGGCGCGCTCGCGGTCGGCGCTGCCATCGGGCAGGCCGTGCGCGCCCTGCAGATCGCGCATGCGGATTCGGACGTGTCGGGCGTGGTCAGCGTCAGCGTCGGTGTCGCGATGGGCCTGCCGGGTGGCGATGCCGGCCCGGCCGACTTGCTGGCGCTGGCCGACGCCCAGCTGTACCGCGCGAAACACTGCGGACGCGGACGCGCCTGCGGTGCCGTACTGGGCGCGATCGAGGCCGACGCTTAGACAAGGCAGGGTTGACTAGAATCCGGCGCGAACCACCGCGAAGGATCCTCCCATGCGATTGATGCGACGAGGCGCCAGGCGCAGCCTGGCGCTCGCCGCGACATGCGCCTGGCTGTCCTGGCCGACGCTGGCACACGCCAGCGCGATCGACGGAGCGGCGCTCGCGGGATGGTGGGGGCTGCCCTTCGCCGGGATGCTCCTGTCGATCGCCCTGTGTCCGCTGCTGACGCCCTCGCTCTGGCACCACCACTACGGCAAGATCGCGGCCGGCTGGTCGCTGGCATTCCTGCTGCCCTTCCTCGCCGTGGCCGGTCCATCGACGACGGCGAGCGGGCTGGCGCACGTGATGCTCGCAGACTACGCGCCCTTCATCATCCTGCTCACGGCCCTGTTCGCGGTGGCCGGCGGCATCCACCTGCGCGGCAACCTGCGCGCAAATCCCGGCGTGAACGTGCTGCTGATGCTCATCGGCGCCGTGCTGGCGAGCTTCATGGGCACGACCGGCGCATCGATGCTGATGATTCGTCCGCTGATTCGCGCGAACGACAACCGGCCGCACATGGCCCACGTGGTGGTGTTCTTCATCTTCATCGTCGCCAACGCCGGCGGGTCGCTGACGCCACTGGGCGATCCGCCGCTGTTCCTGGGCTTCCTCGCCGGCGTGGACTTCTTCTGGACGGTCCGGCACCTGCTGCCGCAGACCCTGTTCCTCGTCGCGGCGCTGTCGGTCATCTTCTACGCGATCGACACCTGGCACTACCGCCGCGAGGGCGTGCTGCCCCACGATCCCACGCCGGACACGCAGGGGTTTCGCATCGAAGGCAAGGCCAATCTCGTGCTGTTGCTTGCCGTCATGGGCCTGGTGCTGCTCAGCGGCGCATGGCACCCCGGGGTGTCGTGGCAGGTGCTTGGCGCCGAGATCCGGCTGGAGCAGCTGGTGCGCGACATCGCGTTGCTCGCCGTGACGCTGCTGTCGCTGAAGTTCACCCCGCCGCAAGTGCATCGGCGCAACCACTTCAGCTGGGCGCCGATGATCGAGGTGGCGAAGCTGTTCGCCGGCATCTTCGTGACCATCGTGCCGGTGATCGCGATGCTCAAGGCCGGCCCGAACGGAGCCTTTGCACCGGTGGTCGCGCTCGTGACGGATGCCCAAGGTCAGCCGATCCCGGCGATGTACTTCTGGGCCAGCGGGCTGCTCTCGTCGTTCCTGGACAATGCGCCGACCTACCTGGTGTTCTTCAATCTGGCGGGCGGCGACCCGAAGACCTTGATGACCACGCTCGCGCCGGTGCTGGCCGCGGTGTCGGCCGGCTCGGTCTTCATGGGCGCCAACAGCTACATCGGCAACGCGCCGAACCTGATGGTCAAGTCGGTGGCCGAGCACCGCGGCGTCAAGATGCCCGGCTTCTTCGGCTACATGGCCTGGTCGTGCGCGCTGCTCGTGCCGCTGTTCATTGCGATGACGTTCATCTTCTTCTGAACCCTCAGAGCTTCCAGACCCACACGTCGCCCGGGCCCGGCTTAGCCCCCGACAGCCGGCGGTTGAGGATGCCGGCGAGCCGGACCCCTGCCTTCTGGAGCTGCTGCGGAACGACCGCCACCGCGTTGCCGACGTATTCGCCGCTCAGTTCGATCCGCAGCGGCTCCTGCTCGCCGTCGGAGCACGCGAAACCCGCGAGGCCACCATAGGCACTGTGCGCCGCGAGGTCGTACGACTCCTGGAGCCAGCGATCGACTCCGCCCTTCACCCACGCCCGCTTCTGTGCATTCGTGATCTGCGCAGCCAGCCTCTTCGCGATCTGCAGCTCGGTCTTGTTCCTGTCGTCGCTTCCGCCGAATGCCATGTCCACGAAGTCGTCGTCCCACACCGTGTGAAGGCTTGCCTTCGGCCCGGCTTTCCACGAGCCGGCCAGCCTGACCTTGTTGCCGCCGATGTCGTCGTGGTTGGATGCATGAAGCGGCTGGTGGATGTCGCCCACCAGATGAGAGACCACCCGAACGGCAAGGAGGCGTTCGGCCTTGGTGCGATCGGGATCTCCGAGCACATCGAAGTACTGTCGAATCCGGGCCGACGCGCAGTTGTCGCCGTGGCAGTACTCGGCCTTCGCCGCTGACGCGTCGCAGACCGGGCGGTTGTCGAAGTGCCAGTCGCGCGAACCCTTGATCGCCTGCTCGAGCTGGGTCTTGCGCAGGTCGAGATACAGCGCGGCCGTGGCGAGGTCGCTCGTCCCGAGGATCGACTTGAGTCGCGCCTTGCTCGACGGCGTCAGCATCTCGCAGGCGATGAGTGCCGTCAGACGATGACCTCTGGCGCTCCACGCGCAGGCATCCTGCACAAAAGGCACGGCCCCGAGCGACCACGCCAGCAAACCGACGATCGCATGACGACGTCCGACCATGATTTTTTTCCTCCCCACTGTCTCGCAAGCCCTCGCGTCGATTGTCGAACGGATCGGCTCGGCTGCCTTCCTCGAAATGATCGGCGCCCCTCACGCCGCCAACCAGGTCGCGACCCCCCACGCGACGAGCAGCGCGCCGGCGGCGCGGCTGAGCCAATGGCCCGCCGGCGCGAGCTTCTCGATCGCGACGAACACCGCGATGCCGGTGATCCAGCCCAGGTTCATCACGCCGCCGATGAAGAGCAACGCCATCAGCAGCCAGCAGCAGCCCAGGCATGCGGCGCCGTGCCGCGCGCCCATCCCGAACGCCCCCCGCGGGCCGTCGCGCCAGTGCGCCATCACGAACGCGAAGGGCGAGCGACAGTGCTGCAGGCAGACGCGCTTGAGCGCCGTCCACTGGTAGATGCCGGCGGCGATGAAGATCGCGCCCGCAAGGACCAGACTCGTCGTCTGCATCATCGGCGACAGCAGCGCAAGGCGCTCGAGCGCGTACTGCAGCGCGGTCGCGGCAACGCTGAAGAGGCTCCAGACCGCGAGGTAGCCGAGAACGAACGCGGCCGACAGGCCGGCGGGCGCGCGCGCTCCCGCGCGCTGGCGTGCCATCGCGGCGTGGAGCAGCACCATCGGCGCCGCGCTCGGCAGCATCATCGCGGCCATCATCGCGACCCACATCAGCATGACGACCAGCGCATGGCCGGGTGTCCACGGCCCGCTGCTCATCGGCATCAGCATGCCGCCCATCTCGTGCTGCATTCCCGCGCCCGCCAGCAGGTAGCCCCACGACAGCACGACGACGAGCGCCAGCCCGCCGAGCACCAGCAGCCGCTCGCGCCGCAGCGCGAACCCGGCCAGCGATGTGTCGCTCATCGGCGAAGCCGCTCAGGCACCGCCGGGCCCGCTCCAGTCGAACGGGAAATGCTTGCTCGACTTGCCGCTGCGGTCCCACTTGAAGCCGAAGCCGTCGGCGCGATCGGTTGTCGCCACGCCCCAGGTGGCGATCTGCCCCGGCCCGACCTCGGCGCCCGGAGCGTTGTGCAGCTGGACCCGCTGGCCTGGCAGCGTCGTCGGCCCGCCCAGTGCATGCGCCTCGCCCAGCGCGATGCCGGGAATCTCGACGCGCCAGCTCGACAGGTCGTCCGCGACATCGAAGTCGATGTGCGCCGTGGTGATGCCGCGCATCGTCTCGACGAGGCTCGCGAATCCGGCCATCCAGCCGCCGGCCTGCCCGCCCCAGATCGCCTGGATCGCCTGTTGTTGCTCGGCGCTGGCGCGGTCGTCGATGTAGATCGCCATCTGCGCCTTCGCACCGGCCCAGAGGTTGCCGGTGAAGCCGCCGAGCGCGACCACGCTGAGCCCCGAGAGGTCGACGGCGCCATAGCGGCCGTCGTCGATGTGCCAGGCGAGGATGCCTTCGCAGGTGTTGTCGGTCGGCGGCTGCGCAAACGTGCAGGGGCACGGGATGTTGCACTTGCAGACGTCGAACCAGTCGCCCTTGGCGTGCCATTGCGGAGTGTCGGCCATTGCGCGCCTCCTTCGTCCTTGCTCGCTGCCAAAGCTAGCTGATCGCGTATCGCAATACAAGCGGACCCGGCCGACGCACGCCCGCAGGCGCAGTGCCTGCAACGTCCGCCGGGACCTACCGATGCACGTGTTCTGCGCCGGCTTGTTGCCAACGCTGATGGATTTGCAAGGCATCGGCATCGGAGCGTGCCTTGACGCCCAGCAGAATGCCGCCCGCGCGGACTCCGGCTTCGTACTGCTTGACGCGCGAGTCCGGGATGCCCCAGTTCATGAGCGTCGCCATCAGGCCGATGGCTACCCCGGTGGCTGCGGAAGCCGCCAGTGCGATGGCCAGCGGTCCGGCCGCTATCCCGAAGCCGGGAATCAGCAACACGCCCACCGCGGCGACGACCGGCGCAAGCGTGCCCACCGTCCCACCCACCGGACCGCCCCAGGTCTGGTCCGCCGAGCTGCTGGCGTTTGCCGCGGCGGCTTGTTCCAGATCGGTCGTCCCTGGAGGGTCGGTGCTCGGCTTGTGGGCGAGAAGGAGTCGTCGGCGAACGTCGTCGGACATGACCACGTTGACATCGCTCTTGTCGTAGCCCAGGTCGACGACGGACTGGAAAGCGAGCTCGGCGCTGTCCTTGTCCTTGAACAAGCCAGTGACCATGGTCATCGCACTCTCCTTGTCGCAGTCAGAGCAGCGAACAGCCTTGCTTTGGCAGGATAGCAAGTCCAAACGCCCCGCAGCAGGGTGCAGACTCGCGCCTTTGTGCCCGCGCGCGCAAGAGGGGATTTCATGCCACAGCAACGCGACTCCGAACTCGCGCCGCATGCGCATCCGGCCAAAACCCAGCACCCTCATGTTGCGCCGCGACCTGCTCAAGGAGCGCGAGATCGCGGCGCGTGACCTCAGCCGGTGCGACGCGCCCGCGACGCCACCAGCACGCCGACCAGCGACAGCGCCGCTGCCAGCACCAACCCGGCCGCGAATGCCGCGCGCGGCGAGTGCGGCTGCACGGCGCCGAGCAGTGCGCTCGCGAGCGCAAGGCCGACGGCCGAGAACAGCGAGTCGCTCAGTTGCAGCGCCGACGACGCGCGACCTTGCTGCTGCGGCGGCGCAAAGCGAAGCGCCAGCACCGACAGGGTCGGAAACGCCAGACCGATGCCGGTGCCAGCCATCAGCCAGCCGGCCACCGTCACGGCCACCGCCTCCACGACCGGGAGCGCCGGCAGCAGCGCCAGCGCGACGATGAGCGTGCCGCCGCCCATCATGGCCAGCCCGGTACGCAGCCGGCGCACGCAGGCGGCGTCGTCGCTCGCGCGGCCTTCGCGGCCCTGGTACCACGAGCCGGCGCTCCAGCCCAGCGCGCCCACCGTCAGGACCAGACCGGCCTGCACCGGCGACAAGCCGCGCTCGGTCGTCAACAGCAACGGCAGGAACACCTCGGCGGCGAAGAAGTTGGCCGCCACCAGCCCGCGCAGCGCGACCACCGCCGGCAGGCCCCGCGCCGCGCGCAAGCTGCCGGCGGGCAGCAGGCGCGGCGCGAAGACCGCCAGGCCGGCCAGTGCCACCAGCGCCAGCAGCAATGCGCGCAGGTCCAGCGCCTGCCCGCCGGCATACAGCAGCGCAGCGCAGGTCGCCGTGGCGATGGCCGCCACGATTTCGCGGCGTGCCGGCGTGGCGGGACGTGTGACAGACAAGGCGCCGACCGGCTTCGAGGGCGCTGCGGCCGGTGCCAGGCCGGCGAGGCCGCGCTGCAAGAGCAGCAGCGCCGGCACCGTCAGCAGCGCAGCCGCCAGGAACACCCAGCGCCAGCCAAGGTGCCGCGCGATCAACCCGGCCAGCGCCGGCCCGACGATCGCCGGCAGCACCCATGCGCCGGCGAAGGCCGCGAAGATGCGCGGATGCAGCGTGCTCGGGTAGTGGCGGCCGACGACCACGTACAGCGCCACCGACATCAGCCCGCCACCGCCGCCTTGCAGCGCGCGGCCCAGCACCAGCAGCCTCATGTCCGGCGCGATGCCGGCGAGCGCGAGGCCGAGCGCGAAGGCCACCGCACCCACCGCCAGCGGCGCGGTCGGGCCGGCGCGGTCGCACCAGTGGCCGGCCGCGACCATGCCGGCAATCGCGGCCGCCACGGCGGCACCGAAGGCCGCGGCGTACAGGCTGCTGCCGCCCAACGCGGCCGCGACACCCGGCATCACCGTTGCCGCGGCCAGCTGCTCGAAGGCGAGGATCGAGATCAGCGCGAGCATGCCGATCGACGCGGCGGCGAACGGCGCGTCCAGCACGCCGGGCGGGTGGCGGTCGAGGGCGGCATCGAGGTGGGGCATGGCGGTGCAGCGGCAGCGGGCGCTTGACGGAGGTGGACAATGTCGACAAGCTTGCAACCTCAACCAAGGTTCAGGTCAAGCAGATGCCAACAGATTGCGTGCTGCGTTCGGAGGCCCGATGGGCGTCGAGTTGCTGAGCGTCGGCCAGACGGCCGAACGCAGCGGCGTCGCGGTGTCGACGCTGCATTTCTACGAGCGCAAGGGCCTGATCAGGAGCTATCGCAGCGAGGGCAATCAGCGGCGCTACCGGCGCGACACGCTGCGCAAGCTTGCGGTGATCCGCATCGCGCAGCGCATGGGCATGCCGCTGCAGACGATTCGCGAGGCGCTGGCCCGGTTGCCCGACGAACGCGCGCCGACGCTGGCCGACTGGCGCCGCCTGTCGACGGCCTGGCGCGCCGAGCTCGACGAGCGCATCGACCAGCTGCAGGCGCTGCGCGACCAGCTGACCGATTGCATAGGCTGCGGCTGTCTCTCGCTGCAGCGCTGCCGGCTGCGCAACCCCGGCGATGAGCTGGCCGAGCACGGCGCCGGACCGCGGCGGCTGATCGAACACGACATTGGCGAGCCGGGGCCCGGCGGCGCGACGGGAAGGCGCGGCTGACTCGACAAGCAGCTGCGCCGGCAAGGCGCGGCATCGTCGACACGAACGACCGCTGCGACAGGGCTCGGCGGCTGTGCCGCTTCGGTGACTATGATGTCGGCACCACGCCGGGCCCGCGCGTCCAGACAGGCAACCCACATCGGAGGGCACCATGCCCCTGGTCTCCTTGCTGCTCAGAGATGACCCTCGTCTGCAGGCTTGTCTCGTCGCCGACGCGGCTCATGTCGTGCCCGGTGCCGCCGGCCGACACGTCGGCTTGATTCAAAAAGTGCTGCTGGTCCTGGACAAGGCCCCCATCTCCGCGGGAGAGTTGCGCTCCCGCCTCTACGGGCCGACCACGACGGCCGCGGTGCTCGCGTACAAGCGCAAGCGCAACATCGTCAATCGGTCCTATCAGACGACCGCCGACAACATCGTCGGCAAGATGACCATCGCGCAGATGGACCACGAACTCCTGGTGCTGGACCTGCGCTCCATGTCCGGCCGGGTGGTCTGCACGAACGGTGGCCAGGCCCCGCCGCCTCGCCCGGCCATCGTCGCGGCGGGCCAGGCCGGATTGGTCGGCGGTCCCACGCCTTTGAAGCCGAAGAAGCAGCGGCCTGCAAAGTTGCGAATCATCGTGCAGAAGACGAATCGAGCGGCGGAGTTCGGTGACCCGCACGGGCTGCTCGCGGAGCTCTACAAGCGCGCGCGTGAGCTCCTGGCGCCGCACGGCATGGATTTCGCGGCCGGGGCCACCGCCCCGGCCTTCGGCCCGGATGCGATCGACGCCGAAAAGGTGATCGCCGGATCGGCCGCATCGTGCGGCAGCGTCATGGAGTCGGCCCTGCGGGCCCTCGCAGACCGGCCCGATGCGCTGCGAATCATCTTCTGCCCGTTCAGCGACACGGGCGACGCGTTCGGCGTGACCGACGGCGGGCCGAGATCGGCGCTGACAGTGCCCCGGTTCTGCTTGATCAACGTGCGCAAGCGGCGCGGTGATCTGGGCACGCTGCTTCATGAGATGGTGCACGCAGCCAAGCCCGAGATGATCGCGCCGGACGCCGACATCAACAGCGTGTTCTCCGAAGCAGGCAATCGGAGCGCGACCGAACTGCCCGAGAAGCACGCCGAGTCGATCGCGACATCGTTTTTCGGGAGATGAGGGCGATGGCGAGCTTGTCCGGCAATCTGATGCAGGGCCCGGAAGACCTGAGATCCGCTTCAGCGATCCCGCGAATCGATGTGATCAGTAAAAGTCCGGGCACGGCAGGCGTTCATGTCATGCAAGATCAGCGCTCCAGCGACACGTCCATCGAGCACTGGTCTGCAACGAACCACCCCGGAGGACACCGGCCCATGCCCATGCCCGATGAAACAGCGATGCGCGCCGCGATGCTGTACCTGGCGCTTGGAGACGGCAGTGGCGTCCCACGCGTCGCGCCTCCCAAGGCTTGCGAGGCGGCCGTCTAGTCGTGCACGCAGTCACACGGCGCGTACTGGCTGGGTTGGGCCTGGTCGATCGCCGATCCGCTGTGCGTGCGCACCCGGAATTGGTGGCGTGCGAGGAATGCGACGCGGTCTACAGGCGTCCATCGCTGTCGGCTGGCGCGGTTGCACGCTGCGCGCGCTGCGGCTCGACGCTCGGTCGCGGCCACCTGTTGGCGGTCGACGGCCAACTCGCGCTGTCGTCCGGCGCGTTGGTGGTGTTTGTGCTGGCCAATGTGTCCGATATCGTCACGCTCAACCTGCGAGGCGTGCATGCGCAGGTGACGTTGTGGGAGTCCGTCTGGTTCACCTGGCTCTCGGGCCAGGAAGTCGTCGCGCTGCTGGCCGGTGCCACGGCCTTTGCATTCCCGCTCGCCGTGATCCTGCTGCGCCTGTATGTCCTGACGCCACTGGCCGCCGGCAGGCGCGCGCGCGGTTTCGTGCCGGCCATGCGCGCACTGCGCTGGATGACGCGCTGGAGCATGGTTGAGGTATTCCTGTTCGGCGCTCTGGTGGCGATCGTGAAGATCGGTGGCCTGGCCAGCGTCATCCCGGGCGTGGGCATCTTCTCGTTCGGGATGCTGACCCTGCTGCTTGCAGCCAACCAGGCGGCCGGGCTGCATGGCATCTGGCAACATGCCGCGAAGTTGCCATCGTGAGCACCGTGGCGTCTTCCGCTTCAGTGCCAACCGCGGTTTCGCGCGGCCTGCTCGGCTGCGAATGCTGCGGCCTGGTGAGCGAGGTCGTCGCCGCCGCAGACTCGGCAAGCTGCCCACGTTGCGGTTTCGCGCTTCGCGCGCGCAAGCCGCAGTCCCTGCAGCGCACCGCCGCCTATCTGCTGGCCGCCGCGGTGCTCTACCTGCCGGCGAACACGCTGCCGATCATGGCCACGGCCAGCACACTCACGGGTCGCGAGAGCCACACCATCCTCGGCGGCATCATCGAGCTGTGGCATACGGGCTCGTGGGACCTGGCATTCATCGTGTTCATCGCCAGCATCGCGGTGCCGATTCTGAAGATCGCCGCGCTCACGCTGCTCGCACTCACCGCGCGGCGCAAGTCGCGCTGGCGGCAGGCGGAGCGGGCGACGCTGTATCGTGTGCTCGAGACCGTCGGCCACTGGTCCATGCTCGACGTGTTCGTCGTCGTGTTGCTGGTGGGCATGGTGCGTTTCGGCGCCGTCGCCAGCGTCGAGCCTGGGCCGGGCCTGCTCGCCTTCGGAGGTGTCGTCGTGCTGACCATGCTTGCCTCGGCGAGCTTCGATCCCCGCCTGATCTGGCCCGAGCCCGCCACCGATGACTGAAGCACAAGACCCGCAAGACTATCCCGTGGCGACCGTGGTGCCCCGCAAGCGGATGCGCCTGTCGCTCGCGTGGCTGGTGCCGCTTGCCGCGCTCGCGGTCGGTGCCGTGCTGATCGTGCGGACGGTGATGCAGACCGGCCCCACCATCACGATCGCCTTTCGCACCGCCGAGGGCATCGAAGCCGCTCGCACCGAAGTTCGCTTCAAGGAGGTGGTGGTCGGCAAGGTGACCAAGGTCGCGCTGAGCCCGAACCGCGAGCAGGTCCTGGTCACGGTGAAGCTCGACAAGAGCGCCGAGCACCTGGCGGTCGAGGACACACGCTTCTGGGCGGTGCGCCCACGCGTCGGGCTGGCCGGCGTCAGCGGGCTGGGTACGCTGTTTTCCGGCGCCTACATCGGTGTCGATGCCGGCGTCTCCAACACGGAGCAATTGCTCTTCACCGGGCTCGAAGCACCACCCCCGCAACTTCGCGGCGAACCCGGGCGCAGCTTCGTGCTGAGGGCACGAGACCTCGGCTCGCTCGACGTGGGCTCACCGGTCTACTACCGGCGCACGAAGGTCGGCAGGGTGGTGGGCTACACGCTCGACCCGGAGCGCGACACGCTCTCGGTTCAGGTCGTGGTCACGGCGCCGAACGATCGGCTGGTGACCCCACAGAGCCGATTCTGGAACGCCAGCGGGATCGATCTGAACGTCAATGCCAGCGGTTTGACGCTCGACACGCAGTCGCTCGCGTCGGTCGTGCTGGGCGGTGTGGCGTTCGCCAACCCGGCCGACGCCGCCTCGGCGCCCCCGGCCGCCGAGGGCCAGCGCTTCGACCTCTTCTCCAACCGCAAGTCCGCACTGGCACCGCCCGACGGGCCGCCGCTGCGGGTGCGCATGGTGTTCGATCAGGCGCAGCGCGGTCTCGTGGCCGGTGCACCGGTGGACATGCTCG
>Ga0068857_100005074_pt1 | contig 11194 bp, 12 predicted proteins | sample KBSCornC72_FD_66591 | JGI IMG/M metagenome (GOLD analysis project Ga0068857, IMG submission 66591) | Corn rhizosphere microbial communities from Kellogg Biological Station, Michigan, USA - KBS Corn C7-2 | ecosystem: Host-associated > Plants > Roots > Rhizosphere > Soil ...
TGATCGAGTGCCCGCCGGACTCCTCCTCGCCGTCGCACGTGAAGCGCACGTTGACGGGCAGCGCACCCTCGGCGGCGAGCAGCGCAGCGGCCTTCAAGAGGATGTACAGCTGGCCCTTGTCGTCTGCGACCCCGCGCGCGTAGAGCCAGCCGTCGCGCACCGTCGGCTCGAAGGGCGGCGAGTCCCAGAGCTCGAGCGGCGCCTCCGGCTGGACGTCGAAGTGCCCGTACGCGATCACAGTAGGCGCGTCGTCTGCGCCCTCGGACGCGCGGAGCTCGCCGATCACGAGCGGATGGCCCTCCGTCGCGACCAGCTCCGCCTCACCGCCCGCGGCCCGGATGAAGTCACGCACCCATTCGGCCGCGCGCACGACGTCGTCGACCCGCTCAGAGTCGGCGCTGATGCTCGGAATCCGGAGAAGCTCGCCGAGCTCCTCCAGCCACTCCCGGGGCGGATCCGCCATAGCGGCGGAGCCTATCTCAGGCGACTTCTCGGAGCTTCTGGCAGTCCGCGAGGGCCCGGAGCTTCTTCAGGCACTGGTTCTCGATCTGCCTGATCCGCTCCCGCGTGACGTTGAACGCGCGACCCACCTCGTCCAGCGTCCGCGGCTGCTCGCCGTCGAGCCCGTAGCGCATCTCGAGGATCTTCTGCTCCCTCGGCGAGAGCGAGCAGAGGATCTGCTTCAGCGTGTCGCGGCGGAGCGCCTGCTCGGCCGACTCCTCCGGCAGCGGCGCCGTCTCGTCCGTCAGGAAGTGCCCGAACTCGGACTCCTCGTCGTCGCCGACCGGCTTCTCCAGGGAAACCGGCAGCTGCGAGCTGCGCCTGATCTGCTCGACCTCGTCGGCGCTCAGGTCGAGCTCGCGTCCGATCTCGAGCGCAGTCGGCTCACGGCCGAGCTCTCCGCGGAGCTTCCGCTCGGAGCGCACGATCTTGTTCAGCTTCTCGACGACGTGCACCGGCATGCGGATCGTCCGCGACTTGTCCGCGAGCGCCCGGGCGACGGCCTGGCGGATCCACCACGTCGCGTACGTCGAGAACTTGAACCCCTTGCGGTAGTCGAACTTCTCGGCGGCGCGCACGAGCCCGATCGTCCCCTCCTGGATGAGATCGAGGAACGGCAGCCCCTGGTTGCGATAGCGCTTCGCGATCGAGACGACGAGGCGCAGGTTCGCCTCGACCATGTTCTGCTTGGCCAGGTGATCGCCGCGCTCGATCCTCTTGGCGAGCTCGATTTCCTGCGGCGCGGTCAGCAGGTCGACCTTGCCGATGTCCTTCAGGAAGAGCTGGAGCGCATCGGTCGACACGTCGGGCGCGTCGAGGTCGAGCGGCTCCTCTTCGGCCTCTTCCTCGGCCTGGACGACCTCGATATGCAGCTCCTCGAGGACGCCGTAGAACTCGTCGATCTGCCCCGTCTCGAGAGACAGCTCGTCGAGCGTGAGCGTGATCTCTTCCGCAGAGAGCTTCCCGGCCGTCCGGCCGGCCTGAACGAGCTCCCAGAGCTCGTCGACTTCCAGGACACCCCCCGGCGCCCCAACGCGCGCAGTCCCTTGCTCCCCTCCGCTCAACTCGGTTCCCCCTCCCCGGTCTCGCTCACGGTAGTTGCAGCTGCCGAAATGTCAACGTGTTCTCTAGGCCGCGGCAGTCTTTCAAGCGGTATAGAGGCGCGTCTATAGGCCGAAAGACCCATCTTACGGTCCATAAGTCCTATTCGCCACGAACCCGTTCATACGCCTTCTAGACCGTCGAGCAGGCGCTTCGCTTCCCGCGCGAGCGGCGAGTCGGGTTCTTCCTTGCGCGCGAGCCGCAACTGGCGCTTGCCCTGGGCGAGCGCGCCGGGCTGCGCGCGGGCGAGCCAGAGCAGCATGAGGCCGAGGTGGAACCGCACCGTCGCGGCGCGGGGATAGCGCTTCGCGAGCGGTCCGAGGCGAGAAAACGCGGCCGACGGGTTGCTCTTGTCGAAGCGGCCGACCGCTGCCGCGACCTGCGTTTCCGGGTTGTCCGGCGCGAGCCGGGCGGCTTCGTCGTACTGCCGTCGAGCCGAGAGCCGGCGCCCGAGCCGCTGCAACGCGACGCCGTACAGGAGCTTCGCGTGCGCATCCGGCTTCGCGGCGGCCTTCGCGAGCAGCTCGTACTGGCGCGGAGGCGAAAGCTTCGCGAGCTCGGCCGGCGGCGCGAAGCTTGGGACGAACGTCGGCTCGCCGGGCGGGAATCCAGGATGCAGGGCGTCGTCCGCACGTTGGGCCGACATCGTGTCCGGCTCGGCGGACGACGCGCGTTTCCAGGCAGCGGCGGCCTCCTCGGAGTTGCCCGCCCAGAGGTTCGCGTAGCCGAGATGGAGCTGGACGAGCGAGTCGTCGGGGAGCTCCCGGGCGAGCTGCTCGAGCTTGGCCAGGGCGTCGTCCGGCCACGCGGAGAACGCCGCTCCGATCTGCGCCGCGGGCGAGTGGAACCTCGCAAAGATCCGTCCAGCCGCCGCGTGCCTCGGTCTCGGCGGCGAGTAGAGCCCTTCCGCCCGCCGGAGAGCCCTCGCTTCCGGATCCGTGCGCACGCCGAGGTCGAGCGCGAGCGGCGGCGTGCCGGTCAGCGGAACGGGCTTGCTCTCGTTCCCGCCCTTGCCGTTGGACGTGATCACGGCCAGCGCGACCGTCCCGCCGGCGGCGAGGCAGGCAGCGGCTCCGGCGATGACGATGATCCGCGCGCGGGGACTCATGGGCCGGGAATTATCCTTGGGACGTGGCAGACGACCGCGAGCTTGTCCTCGAAGTCGACGCAGAACGCGCGCGCGAGCTCCTCGCAGCCGACGATCCGCCGGCCCTCGTCGACATCCGCGAGGGGTGGGAGCTCGAGTCGGGGACGATCTCTGGCTCGGAGCACATCCCGATGGGAGAGGTCGGCGCGCGCCTCGACCCGCAACGCGACCGGCACATCGTTCTCTACTGCGCGCACGGCAACCGGTCGCTCCGTCTTGCACAGGCGATGCACGCGCACGGCTTCGAGGACGTCGTCTCGCTCGCCGGCGGGATCACCGCGTGGGCCGAGGCCGGGCTCCCGGTCGAGCTGCCGGGCGAGCTCGACGATGACCAGCGGCTCCGGTACAGCAGGCACATCCTGATCCCGGAGATCGGAGTCAGCGGCCAGTCGCGCCTGCTCGCAGCGAGCGTGCTCGTCGTCGGCGCCGGCGGCCTCGGCTCGCCGGCTGTGCTCTACCTCGCCGCCGCGGGCGTCGGCCGCCTCGGGATCGTGGACGACGACCTCGTCGACGAGTCCAACCTCCAGCGCCAGGTTCTCCACTCGACGGCCGCGCTCGGGGAGCCGAAGGTCGAGTCGGCCGAGCAGAGAGTGCGCGGGCTGAATCCCGACGTGGAGGTCGTCTCCTACCGCGAGCGCCTGAGCCCGGACACCATCGACCGGATCCTCGACGAGGGCTGGGAGGTGATCGTCGACGGAGCCGACAACTTCCCGACGCGCTACCTGCTGAACGACGCGTCCGTCTGGCACGGCATCCCGGTCGTGCACGGCTCGATCTTCCGGTTCGAGGGCCAAGCGACAGTTTTTTCGCCAGGGACAGGCCCTTGTTACAGGTGTCTCTTTCCCCAGCCGCCCCCGCCCGAGCTTGCGCCGAGCTGCGCGGAAGGCGGCGTGCTGGGCGTCCTCCCGGGCGTGATCGGCTCGATCCAGGGCTCGGAGGCGCTCAAGCTCGTGCTCGGGATCGGCGAGCCGCTCATCGGGCGACTGCTCCTGTACGACGCGCTGGCGGGGTCGTTCGACGAGGTCTCGGTCCGCCGCGACCCGAACTGCCCCGTCTGCGGCGACTCGCCGACGATCACCGAGTACGTCGACTACGTCGATTTCTGTGCTGGTACCTACTGAGGTGCGCCGTGAACTCGAGCGCCACGCGCTCGAGGAGGCGCCGAACGAAGCGTGCGGGCTCGTCGTCCTCCGCGGCGGACGCGCGGTCCGGTACGAGCGCGGGCGAAACGCCGACGCGTCGCCCTACCGCTTCAGGCTCGAGGTCGAGCCGGAAGTCTGGTTCCTCGAGGAGGAGGGGTACGAGCTCGCGGTCTTCCATTCGCACCCGAGCTCGCCCCCGAAGCCCTCGCGCGCCGACCTGGAACGCGCCGGGCTCTGGGCCGCACGCCCTTGGCTGATTCTCCGCACCGACACGCGCGAGCTGGCGGCGTGGCGGCTCGACAACGGCGGCGCGGAGCCGATCGAGCTTGCGTAGCGCGGTCATCGTCGGCGCGGGCATCTTCGGCGGCTCGCTGGCCCTGCGGCTGGTCTCGAGCGGCTGGGACGTCACGCTCGTCGAGCAGTACCCGCCGGGTCACGTGCGCGCGGCCTCGGGCGGGGAATCGCGGCTGATCCGCTTCGCGCACGGCGACAACGCCTGGTACACGCGTTCGGCCCAGCGCGCCTACGACCTCTGGCGGGAGCTCGAGCGTGAGACGGGAACCGAGCTGCTAGTCCCGTCGGGTGTCGCGTGGTTCTTCACCGGCGCGCACGGCTGGGGCGAGGAGAGCGCGCGCGTCCTCAGGGAAAACGACATCGCCGTCGAGATCCTCGCGCCGGACGAAGGCGGCCGACTCTTCCCGAGCTTCGACGGCCAGGGGCTGGCCTCGATCCTGTTCGAGCCCGAGGCCGGAGTGCTGCGAGCGCGTGACGCAACCCGAGTCACGTCCGAGCTGGCGATCGAGCGCGGCGTGCGCTTCGTCACCGCAACGGCTGTCCCCGAGGGCGACGCGGTCGCGATCGACGGCGAGCGGCTCGAGGCGGACCGGGTCGTCTGGGCCGGAGGCGCCTGGCTCGCGAGCCTCTTCCCGGAGCTCGTCGACCTCCGCGTGACGAGGCAGGACGTCTACTTCTTCGGCGCGCCGACAGGCTGGCAGGCGCCGTCGGTTCCCGGCTGGGTCGACTTCGACAACGGCGTCTACGGCGTCGGCGACCTCGACGGCCGCGGCTTCAAGGCGAGCCCCGACCGCGAGGGCCCGCCGTTCGACCCGGATGCAGGCGAACGACAGCCGTCCCAGGAGAAGGAACGAGAGGCGCGCGACTACCTTGCGCTGCGCTTTCCAGCCCTGGCCGGCGCGCCGCTCGTCGGCACGCGCTCGTGCCCGTACTCGCTGACCGAGGACACGAACTTCCTGATCACGCCGCACCCCGAGCACACAGGCGTCTGGCTCTTCGGCGGCGGCTCGGGCCACGGCTTCAAGCATGGGCCCGCGCTCGCGGAGCACGTGGAGAAGCTGCTCGACGGCTCCGAGGAGCCCGAGCCGATGTTCGGGCTCGGAGCGCGGTCACCAGGGGGCGGCTTGCGCGCCCCCTGGATCGAGCGGTAGCGCGTCGTCTACTTGACGGTGAAGGTGTGCTTCATCACGGACGCGTGCGGATCGCACACGTAGGTGTACTTGCCCTTCTTCAGCCGGACCGTGACGCTCTTCGTGCCCTTGAACGCAGTGGACGTAATGACCTTGTTCACGCCAGGGCCCTTGAGATGGAAGTCGTGGATGTTCGACTTGTCGTTGACGGTGATCTTGTAGGAGCCGGCCTTGAGCGTCTTCACCGTGGCTGTGCCCTTCTTCAGGGTGATGGTGAAGCCGGGGCCGACCGTTCCGGTCAGCTTCGTCACGCTGCTGGTCGCGCCGATGGGCGCCGCGAGTGCGAGCGCAGCCAAGAGACCCCCGGCGACTAGTGCGATTCGAGACATCGTCCTCCTTTGACGGAACATGGGCTTCTGTGCCTATACCTGCCCATGATCTTTCTGGATTTCCTGGCTGGATACTAGAGACCCTGGTTAGGCACTCGTTAATCCGCCAGGGTCAATCCTGGAGCCAGAAGAGGCCGACCGTCCCGGGGCCCGCGTGCGTCCCGACGACCGGGCCGAGCGTCGTCGCGACCTCGATCTCCGCGTTCGGACGGACGTCGCGGACGAGCTTCTCGAGCGCGGCCATGCGCTCGGGCGCCTCTGCGTGAGCGATCCCGACGCGGAGCCCCGGCTCGTCGCTCGTCGCCGTCCGGAAGGCCTCGGAGAACTCCTGGATCGCCTTGCGGTTGCCGCGCACGCGCTTGAGCGGCAGCACCTCGCCGTCGGAGAGCGTGAGGATCGGCTTGATGTGCAGCAGTTGACCGGCCCAGCCCGCGGCGCGGCCGATGCGGCCGCCTCGCGCGAGGAACTCGAGCGTGTCGAGCGTGAAGACCAGGCCCGACTCGCGCTTGAAGTAGGCGACGAACTCATCGATCTCCTCGTCCGTCGTCCCCTGCTCGAGTCGCCGCTGAACGCCCAGCGCGAGCATGGCGATCGCGGCCGACGCCGTCTCCGTGTCGATCACGCGCACGCGGCCCCCGGTCTCGTCGCCCCCGCGCAGCGCGCTCTCGTACGTCCCCGAGAGCTTGGCCGAGACGGTGAACGCGAGGATGCGCTCGTACCCCGCGAGCTCCTCGTAGGCGGCCTCGAAGTCCTGAGGCGTCGGCTGCGACGTGGTCGGGAGCTCGTCGGCGGTGCGCAGCCGCTCGTAGAACTCGGTCGGCCCGATGTCGACGTAGTCGCGGTAGCTGTCGGCGCCGAAGAGAACGTACAGCGGGACGACGCGCCAGTTGGGGAAGCGCGCCGACGCATCCGGGAAGTCGGCGGTCGAGTCGAGGACGATCGCCGTGTTGTCAGCGTCGAGCTTCACGTCAAGGGTGACCGGCGGCGCGCAGGATCGCCTCGATGATCGTGTCGAGATGCTCGTCCTTCGTCAGGCACGCGACCGCGCCGGCCTCGAAGAGCGCGTCGACCTCGCGCAGGTTCGCGGAGGCCGTGAGGCAGATGACGGCGACGTCCGGGCACACGGCCCGCAGGGCCCGCGTCGCCTCGACGCCGTCGAGCGCCGGGAGCCGGAAGTCCATCACGACCACGTCGGGGTCGAACTCGCGGCACAGGTCGGTGACCTTCGAGCCGTCCCCGACGGATCCGACGACGTCGATGTCCGAGCGCAACCCGAGCAGAAGCTCGAGAGCTTCGCGGAACACGTCGTTGTCCTCGACCAGAGCAACCCGGACCGGCGCAGCGGACACGCGCAAACTCTAGGGAGTTACTCGGCCGAGACCAACAGCGGGTAGTGCGGCTGCCCGCCCGGATGCACCTCGAGCTCGAGGTCCGGGTGCTGCTCGGCGACGCGGGCGAGTAGCGGCCCGAGCTCAGGCTCGTCTTTGCCGGTGATCAGCGTCAGGACGTCGCGCGGCTCGGCGAGCAGGCGGTCGACGACGGACGCGGCGACCGCGTCGAAGCTCGTTCCGCCCGCGACCGGGTCGCCTCCGACGAGGCCGAGGTAAGCGCCGCGCTCGACCTGGAGGCCGTCCACGCTGACCGCTCTCGACGCGACGGTGACGCCGCCGGTCGCGATCGCGGTCGCCGCATCCTCCATCGCCTGCGCGTTCGTATCCGCATCGGCGTTCGGGTCGTACATGAGCATCGCCCCGAGGCCCGCCTGGAGCGAGCTCGACGCGACGACCTGCACGGGCACGGTCGCTAGCCGTGCGGCCTGACGCGCCGCGAGGACGACGTTGTCGTTGTTCGCGAGCACGACGACCTCGGGCGCGCGCGTCAGCTCGATCGCCTCGAGCAGCTCCTCGGTCGACGGGTTCATCGTCTCGCCGCCGTCGACGATCCCGGTCGCGCCCATGCTCTCGAAGAGTCGTCGGTTTCCCTCGCCGGTGACGACTGTGACGGCCGCCGTGCGTCGATCGTCCGTGCCCGGCTGCGAGAGCCGCTCTTCGCGCTGGGCGCTCTGCAGGTGCATGTTCGCGATCTCGACGCGCTCGATGACGCCCATGGCGGTTCCGGCGCGCAACGCGGCTCCGGGATCGTCGGTGTGGACGTGCGCCTTGAGCGCGGTCGCATCGCCGACGACGAGCAGCGAGTCGCCGAGCGGCTCGAGGTCGCGCTCGAGGGCGTCGCGGTCGAGGCTCTCGCCCTCGACGACGAAGACGGCGCAGTAGCGGTAGCGCGACGCCTCCAGATGGATCGCATCGGCGTTCAACGGAACCGCTTCGGCCGCTGCGGGGAGCGGTTCGCCGGAGACGTGCGCAGAGATCCCGCGGAGGATCTCGACGAGCCCGGCACCACCCGCGTCGACGACCCCGGCTTGACGAAGCACCTCGAGCTGCTCCTGCGTCCGCGCAACTGCTTCGTCTCCGCTGGCGACGAGCGCGTGCAGGAGCTCCGGCAGCTCGTCGTCGCGGCGCGCTTCCGCCTCGTCCGCGAGCTGGCGGATCACGGTCAGGATCGTCCCCTCCGCCGGCTCGCGGACCGCGGCCCAGGCCACGTCGGACCCGCGCCTCAGCGCACTCGCGACCGACCCGTCTTCGCCGAAGCCCTCGACCGCGCCGCGGATGATCTGCGAAAGGATGACCCCGGAGTTGCCGCGCGCTCCGAGCAGCGCTGCATGGGCGACGTCCGTCTCCCCCGCCTCGAGCGCCTCCCGCACGGCGCGCACCGTGAGCAGCATGTTCGTCCCCGTATCGCCGTCCGGGACGGGAAAGACGTTGAGGTCGTCGATTCGCACTCGGTTACGTTCGAGCGCGTTCTCCGCCGCACGAGCGAGCTCGAGCACGGTCATGCAGCGTTTATATCGGGCCTAGAGCGCCTTTTCGACCTTGCCCGCTTTGAGGCAGCGGGTGCAGACATACGCGCGAGTCGCCCGTCCGTCGAGAAGCACGCGGACGCGCTGGAGGTTCGGGTCGAAGCGCCGCTTCGTGGCCACCATCGAATGGCTTCGGCTGTGACCGAAGGAGGGCTTCTTCCCGCAGACTGCGCAGACCTTTGCCATTGGACGGAAGAGTGTAGCTGGCTAGTGCAAGCCGCCTGCGGCCTGCGCACGGAGCTGAGAGAAGACGTCGGCCATCTCGAGCGCCGTGCGCACGGCGTCTCCGGCCCTGTCGATCCGCTCCTCGGCCTGCTCGCGCGTGTCGACGGTCAGGACGCCGAACGAAACCGGCACGCCCGTCTCGAGCGCGGCCAGCTGGAGACCGCTCGCCGCTTCGCTCGCGACGTACTCGAAGTGCGGCGTGTCGCCGCGGATGACGCAGCCGAGCGCGACCACGCACGCGTAGCGACGCGTCTTCGCGAGCGCCATCGCGGCCAGCGGCAGCTCGAACGCGCCCGGAACCGGCATGACGAGAATCGCCTCGCGCGCGACGCCGACTTCCTGGAGCTCGTCGAGGGCGCGCTCGAGGAGCCGGTTCGTGATCTCGCCGTTGAAGCGGCTGACGACGACCGCGACCGCACGGCGCCCGTCCACGCCTCCTTCGAGGACGCTGTAACCGTCGGGAACGCGCAAGTCGCCCACTGCATGCTGAGGAGCAACGGGGGCCTCCGCGTCGACGAGCGGCTCGGCGCCGTCGTCGGACGCCTCGACGACCGGCTCGTCGCTGATTGCGGGAGCACGTCCCGGTTCCCCCGGATCCCCCTCCGCGGGTCCGTCTTCGCGGACAGGCGACTGCGCCGCCCCCAGGTCACGAAGCCGCGACTCGATCTCGTCGATTCGCTCGCTCATTCGTCGTTCTCGCCGAAGCGCAGATCCTGGTGGTGCAGCCGGTGCCCGAGCTTGTCGCGCTTCGTCTCGAGGTAGCGCCGGTTCTCGTCCGTCGGCTCGGTCTCGATCGGAACCTGCTCGACGACGGTCAGGCCGAAGCCCTCGATCCCGGTCAGCTTCTTCGGGTTGTTGGTGAGGATCCGGATCGTCGTCAGGCCGAGGTCGGCGAGGATCTGGTTGCCGATCCCGTACTCGCGCGCGTCCGCCGGGAGGCCGAGCTCGAGGTTGGCCTCGACGGTGTCGAAGCCCGCCTCCTGCAGCTCGTAGGCCTTGAGCTTGTTCAGGAGCCCGATGCCGCGCCCCTCCTGGGTCATGTAGAGCAGCACGCCTCGCTCCTCCTCGGCCAGGCGGGCCAGCGCCTGCTCGAGCTGCTCGCCGCAGTCGCAGCGAAGCGAGTGGAAGACGTCGCCGGTCAGGCACTCGGAGTGGACGCGGACGAGCACGTCCTCGGCACCGTCGACCTCGCCGCGGACGAGCGCGATGTGGTGCTTGCCGGTCAGCTTCTCGCGGAAGGCGATCGCCTTGAACTCCCCGTACGCCGTCGGCAGATGCACCGACGTCGTGCGCTCGACGAGCTTCTCGGTGCGGCGCCGGTACTCGATCAGGTCGGCGACGGTGATCAGCTTGATGTCGTGCCGTTCGCAGAACGCGACGAGGTCGGGCACGCGCGCCATCGTCCCGTCCTCCTTCATCACCTCGCACACGACACCCGCCGGATTGAGCCCCGCGAGCCGTGCGAGATCGACCGCCGCCTCCGTCTGGCCCGCGCGCCGAAGCACGCCGCCCTCGCGTGCGCGCAGCGGGAAGACGTGGCCCGGCTGGACGACGTCGACGGGGCCCTTTGTCGGGTCGATCGCCACCTGGATCGTCCGCGAGCGGTCCTGCGCCGAGATCCCGGTCGAGACGCCTTCGCGCGCCTCGATCGAGACCGTGAACGCGGTCTGGAGCGGCGTCTCGTTGCGGTCGGCCATCTGGCGCAGCCCGAGCTCGTCGCAGCGCTCCTCGGTCAGCGGTAGGCAGATCAGCCCCCGCGCGTGCGTGGCCATGAAGTTGATCGCCTCGGGCGTCGCGAACTGCGCCGCGATCGTCAGGTCGCCCTCGTTCTCGCGGTCGGCCGCGTCCACGACGACGACGAACTTGCCCTGGCGGATGTCCTCGATCGCGTCTTCGATCGTGGCGAAGACGCTCGTCTGTTCGGGCGCGGTCTGGGCCATCAGCCGGAAACTGTATCCCGGTCGATCAGTCTCTCGACGTACTTGGCGAGCACGTCGACCTCGAGATTGACCTCGTCGCCCGGCTCGAGGGTGCCGAGCGTGGTCACTTCGAGCGTGTGCGGGATGAGTGCGACCTCGAACGCGCCGTCGCGCAGGCCCGCGATCGTGAGTGACACGCCGTCGACCGCGATCGAGCCTTTCTCGACGCAGTAGCGGAGGATCTCGGGTGCGGCTTCGACCCACAGTCGCCCATCCTCGAACGTCGTCACTCGTCCCACGGCGTCGACGTGACCCTGGACGAAGTGCCCGCCGAGAGGATCTCCGGCGCGGGTCGCGGTCTCGAGGTTCACCTCGGCGCCGGTCGCGAGCCGACCGAGAGTCGTGCGGTCGAGCGTCTCCTGCACGGCC
>Ga0068857_100005078_pt1 | contig 11190 bp, 10 predicted proteins | sample KBSCornC72_FD_66591 | JGI IMG/M metagenome (GOLD analysis project Ga0068857, IMG submission 66591) | Corn rhizosphere microbial communities from Kellogg Biological Station, Michigan, USA - KBS Corn C7-2 | ecosystem: Host-associated > Plants > Roots > Rhizosphere > Soil ...
GTTATTCCTGATCTAAATGGGTATTTCATGCTTGAGAGCTTAGGTTCTCCTAGTACTGAGTATTATAAATTGTATCCAGAAAATCTTGGACAGTATTACACCCTATCTTATTATAATTTGAGTACTTAAAATGCCATTACAAATTAACAGAAAATACAGTTTAATTGTAGGTGATGTTAATTCTAATGACGGCCTACTTATAGAGAATCATCAAATAACATTTGATATAAGTAGGACCTCTGATAACAGTCAAAGAACAAACTCAGCAGCAATAGAAATTTATAACCTTAATGATGATGAAGTAAAAATTTTAGAGGATAACGATTTCCTAGCTGCTCAATTTAAAGTTGCTTACAATGATGGTGACTTGCAAGAATTGTTTTCAGGACAAATCGTAAGATCAAGCACTAAAAAAGTTGGGGCAGATAGAGTTACACAGATAGTTATGGGAGAAGGTTATGTAGACCTTACTCAAACCCAACTGTCTGGTTTAGTCCCTTCTGGCAAAACAGTTAAGGATGTTGTTAAAGCAATATTCAAAACTTTTAAAGTTAAAGCAAAAGTGAATGGAGCCCCCAATACAGAGGGGATTAGCCGTGGAGTATTCTCTGGGACTAACTTAAACAACTCTGTTATTTATGGATACCCACTCTCTGGTAATCCTACACAAATGCTAAATGAGTTGGCAGCTACTTATGGTTTAGAGTGGCACACTCATGGAAATACTTTGTACGTTAATAATAAGCGCACCACTTGGAATGAGAGTTTTGGTGATGCCCCTGTGATCTCTAAAGAGACAGGTCTTATCGATAATGTATTTTCGGTTACAGGTGATAAAGGCAAAAAAGCCATAACTGATAAGTCAGCGTTACGTGGAATTCAGTTTAGAAAATTAATTGATACCGAGATCATCTGTGGTCAAATAATTAAAGTTGAAGACGACATTATTAAGGGTTGGTATATCGTAGATGAAATCCGATATACAGGAGACTACAGAGGCAATGATTGGTACATGGATATCAGAGGGACAGAAATATCCCAAGCTAATATTCAAGTTCTACAGTCCATCTCTACAGACGCAGAAAGAAGAGCTGATGAAGAGGCTGAACAAAGCCCTGAGTTAGAGTTCCCACAAGAGGGTTAAAATGAGAGATATCTCTTTACAGGAAGTATTAAACAATGCTTTCAATTTCCATACTTCAGACATGTACACAGCTATACCGGCTGTGGTACTTGCTGTGAGAAGTGAGGCAGAACAACTTATAGATGTTCAACCCTTAATTAATATAGCCAATGTCGATTCTACACACACAGAAAGGCCCCAGATATTGGGTGTGCCTTATATCTTCCCAGCTACCTCTACAAGCGCTTTAATTCTTCCTGTGAACGTAGGGGATACCGTTCTCTTAGTCTTCTCTATGAGGGCTCTGGAGAGCTTTAAACAGGGGTCTGGCATACCAGCTAACCCATTGAACTGGGCCAGATTCAATAAGAAAGATGCAATGGCCATTTTAGGACTCTTTCCTCAGAAGAAAGCTGTTAACGATCCTAAGAAACATACTAACCCACACTCAACAAAAGATACAGTACTTGTCCATAATCTTGGAACTGCTGATGAAGTCGAAGTTAGACTAAAGTCAAATGGCGGTGTTGTAATCAATTGTAAAACTGCTGAAGTTAACGCTACTCAATCTGCCCACATAGAAACACCTAATCTTACAGTAGATGCAGATAATACTACTTGGAACGGAGATATAAGTTTGAACGGTGGACTCACTGCCACTGGGGATGTGCAGGCTGGTGGTAAATCACTTATCAATCACACTCATCCATTCGTTGCTAAGGCTGGTACAGATCCTGCGGTTACATCCACACCTATTTAAGAGATCAATATGGATTTACTTTTAGACAAAGAAACCAATGATTTGTTGTTTATTAATGGGGAGGTCAAGGCGACAATTGAACCTCCTGAAGTTACAGCTCAGAGGCTTTCCATAAGATTACTTACTTTCAGATCTGAATATGGGTTTGATGTTAATTATGGAGTTCCTTACTGGCAACGAATATTCGGCACCAAGATTGGTAAAGCAGATGTTGATCTAATTTACCAACAAGAAATTTTAAAAGAGGAAGCTGTTAAAGAGATAGTTTCCTTCTCCTCTACTCTAAGCAATAGAGTTTATAGTTGTACATTCAGTGTTAGATTAAAGACTGGACAAGTTACAGCCCCCATAACAATCACACCAACACCTTAATGGAGCTTTTATGGCCTTTGGCGTAACCTCTACAGGCTTTGTCATAAAACGTTTAGAAGATATTCTAACAGAACAAAGAGCAAGAGCTGTAGGCATATTTCAAGATCTGGTAGGCCCAACTGATGTTGTGGATACTTCAGATAGTTCGACAATTGGTAGACTAATAAATTTAGATTCTGTAGGTGATGCTCAACTATGGGAATTAGGACAAGCCGTCTATTCTGCCTTCGATCCTAATACAGCTACAGGCATACCACTAGATAACTTAGTTGCTTATGGTGGAATAACACGATTAGCAGAAGCGAGATCAACTGCATTAGGTTTATTTTCAGGATCTAACGGTACACTCATTCCAGCAAATAGTTATGTTAGTGATACCACTACAGGAAATAGATTTTATACTGTAGGTAGTGTTGCACTTAATAATTACAATGCCTCAGCAATTACTATCAGTGTTGTGGCAGTAAATAGTTTTACTTACACAATAAATTATTCTACGACTTCTTCTACAGTAAATACGATTACTTACACCTCCGATGGATCAGCTACAGTTGCTGAAATATTGGCAGGATTATCTTCAAACATTTTAACAGCTCATCCAACAGTTACTAGCACTATTGATGGAACCACTTTAGTTATTACTAAAACAGATCCGTTCCAAGTTAGTACTTTTACTCCTTCAGATAATATTACTATTACTAAAGTTAGTAAAATTGGTAATTTGCAAGCAGATGAAGTTGGTGTTATCTCTCAACAAGCAAATACTCTTACCACTATACAAACCCCAGTTTTAGGATGGGATAGCGTAACAAACCCATTAGCTGCTGCTGAAGGAAGAGTGAGAGAATCAGACGAAGAGTTGAGAGTTAGATTCAGAAACACAAAGTACTTAAGAAGTTCAAATATCCTTGATAGTTTGTACTCTGCCCTTTTCTCTGTTGATACTGTAGAAGATGTTAGAGTTTATGAAAACGATACAGATGAACCTTTAGCACTATCAGGTTCGTATAACCTAGCCCCTCATAGTTTTATGGCTGTTGTTACTGGTGGTTCTCTGCCGGACATTGCAGAAGCCATTTGGAGAAATAAGCCTTTAGGTATTGGGCCTGTTGGTAATACTCCTGTAACTATTTTAGACAGCCAAGGATTTCAACATACAATTTATTTTGAAATTCCAAATCCAGTTACAATTTATGTTGATATAGATCTTACAATAGATCCTACAGTTTATCCTGCAACAGGGAATGAAGATATTCAAAATGCAATTATAAAATATGCCTCTGATAATTTTAACGTGGGCGATGACGTAATTACATCAAGATTATATACACCAATAAATAGTGTTCTTGGTCACCAAGTAAATCATTTATATATTGGAACTTCACCATCCCCAAGTAGTGGGGCAAACATAGCAATAGATTTTAATGCAATAGCTAGCTTTGAGTCTGTGAATATAAATATCACAACCTAATAGGAAATCACAATGGCTATACCAGATATTGTTGAAAACGATTTTCTAGAAGAAGCTAGATTAGAAGTTACTCAACAATTTAAAAATAAAGATGTCTTCGATAGATACTTGCAACTCTTAGTTGGGGAGCAAGAAAATGTTCAAGAAATGTTTAAGCAACTACTTCAAATGAGAAGTATTGATGAAGCAGTTGGTGAACAACTAGATATTGTTGGAAGAATTGTTGGGCAAAATAGAGAACTTATTCAAGCAGACCTATACAATTTTTTCTCTTTTTTAGGGCTTACTGTAGATGGTTTGAGTGGGTTCTCAAGTTTAAGTGTTGCTGGTTCAGGGGCCCCATTCTATAGTAATGGAAGACCCTCTGGAGGAAACATTCTTTTAGATGATAATTCTTTCAGACTTTTTATTAAAGCTAAAATACTAAAAAATAATACAGCATCTACTCCAGAAGAACTTCTTGCATTTGTTAACTTTTTATTTGGTGAGAATACGCCTGCACAACTGCAAGAGGGCACTGCATCATTCACTTTACTTTTTGGTAGAGTGCTTTCTAAATTTGAAAGAATTCTACTTAATTATGTTTCTTACTCTAGTGGATACCCTTCACGATTAATCCCAAAGACAATTGGTGTTAAATCTAATTTTGGGCATTACGATGCACGCAATGTATTTGCATTTCAGGGTGTTCCAAATGCCAAGGGCTTTGGGGATGAAAACGTAATTAGTGGATATGGGTATTTATACGGCTATAACTGGGGAACAGATGCAGTTACAGTGGACATAGGTGGCTATTTAGCTACAGAGTATTAATGAGAAATTATGACTAATATTACAAAACCTTCAGACATAAATAAAATATGGGCTGCTACTGGTGACAAGCATTCTCCAGACGATGCAAAAATAGCTTTAGGGTATATTGTAGAGATCCCTACTCTGCAACAATTCAATTGGATGATTAATAAAATCGATCAATCAATTGCGCATATAAATCAACACGGTGTCCCTATTTGGGATGATGTTACAGAATATCAAGCTGGTACTAGTTGGGTTCAAGGCAGTGATGGAAATATCTATCCTTGTAAAGTAACTAACACCAACCAAAACCCTACAACAGATACTACTTTTACTTATTGGGGTATTCCAATATATCGTACTGGTGCTGGCCCTGAACAAACTCCTACCTTATCCAACTCTTGGACTAACGTAAGTTTAAGATATAGATTTTTTAATAATTCATTACACATTTATGGATCTATATCTGGTGGTACAAGAACAGACGGTACTACTACCTTTACTCTTCCAACAGCTTATAGACCAACTGCTGCACGAAGAGCATCTCTAACCAACATCGCCAGTGGCGCTGGACCTTCTTACTCTCTTATAGGTACTGATGGCACAGTTAAAATATACAATACGGGCGCAAGTGGCGATTTATTCTTTGATAGTGTTATCCCACTTTAATAGGAAAAAGTAATGGCAGAAATTACAAAACCTTCAGACATAAATAAAATCTGGAGTAGTGGTGGAGTTAAAACAACTCCATCTGATGCAAAGATTATACAAGGTTGGATTATTGAAGAACCACCAAGAGAGTGGTTTAACTGGCTTGATAATAAACAAGACCAAGCAATTGCGCACAACAATCAGCATGGTATGAATTTATGGGATGCATCTACACCATATATAGCTAATAAAAGTTGGGTGCAAGGGAGTGATGGAAATTTTTATATCTGTAAAGTAGATAATACTGGAACAGATCCTGTAGCAGATCTTTCTGAATCTGTATGGCATAAGACTTTAGATAAATCTGGTGCTGTTGCTGCTTCATTGTATAGCTCATATTTTCTAAGTTTACTCTCTTCTCCAAATGCTAATAACTTATTAACGTTGCTTGGTGGTGGTACTGCGGGTAAGAATGTGTTTACAGCTACTACACAAGCTGCTGCTGCTTCTGCGGCAGGATTAATTAAAGCTGATGATTCAGATGCTATCACTGCAACTGATGATAATAAATACTTAACCCCTAAAAAATTACATTTAGGATTCTCTTCTAACTTAGCTTCGAATGGATACATTCAATTTCCTACATGGCTTGGTGGATTTAGAATTCAGTGGGGACAAATTAACGCAAATAAAGACGCTGACGTTTTTACTAGCTTAAGCTTTCCTACAAATTGTTTTGTGGTTAACTTGAACTATGCCCAATCTATTGGTCGTGGTGATGTGAGTTTGTCTGCATACAACATAACGAAAAACGGATTCACTACAAACTTTCACAGAGATGCAAGTGGGCCAAGTATAATAGCGGTGAGCTTTCTCGCTATTGGAAATTAATATTATAAGAGAGATGCTATGACACAAATGACAGATCCATTCTTCCAAACCAAATGGGGATGGAGTGATGGGGATAATGCTTGGGGCACAGGCATGAATGAAAACTTATTAAAGTTTTCTTTTTTGCTTAATAGACGATTAGATGGAATTGTTAGTTCAATTTCTACCACTCCTGCTTCTGATGGATTAGCATACTTTTTAACAACTGATAATCACGTTTACTTTAGTGGTAATGGTGTTTGGTACAATACAGCTCTGCCTAGAGGGTTTGAGCTTATAATGAAAGCTGACGAATCCCACTATGAATTTAATGGGACTACGCTAGTTCCTTCTTCTGTTTCAGGTTCAGTAGCTTGGGCAGACATCACTGGTAAACCATCTACTTTCACACCTTCAGCACACACACACATTATTGCAGATGTTACAGGATTGCAAACAGCTTTAGATGGTAAAGTTGATGTAGTAAGTGGTAAAGGTCTTTCTACCGAAGATTATACAACCACAGAGAAAAGTAAATTAGCCGGAATCTCTGCTGGTGCAGAAGCTAACACTATTTCTTCTGTTGGTGCTGGTACAGCAAGTTTAGTAAGTGGAAAAGTTGGTGTTGATTTACAAATAAAAAGTTTGGTTGCTGGGAGTAATATCTCTTTTACTCAAACTGGTGATACAGTAACTATTAACTCTTCTACAGGTGGTACAGGTGTTGTAAATAGTGTAAATGGATATACTGGAACTGTAGTATTAACTAATGCTGATTTAGGTTCTACTCCAACCACAAGAACATTGACAGCAGGTAATGGTTTAACTGGTGGTGGAGATTTATCTGCTAACAGAACATTCACACTTGGTACACCTTCTACAATTTCTGCATCATCGACAAACAGTGTAACAGGAACAACTCATACGCACTTGCTGAGCATCACTGCTGCTGATATTGGTGCAATTGATGTTGCCACAGTAGATACACGTTTAGGTACTACAGGTAATCTTGGTACTATCGCATTACAAAATGCAAACAACGTTACTATCTCTGGTGGGATAATTAATGGTACAAGTATTGGTGCCACTACAAGATCTACTGGTAATTTTACTAACGTTGACTTAAATGGTAATTTGACATTATCTGGAAGCGCTAAGAGAATATTGGGTGATTTTAATAATGCCACTCATTCAAATAGACCTCTCTTTCAAACAAGTAATGCAAACTCTTCAACTGGTGTTGGTGTAATTCCTAACGGAACAGGTACTTCTGGGGTTTTTAATACTTATAGTTCTTCTGATGCAAGTAATTCTTCTCTCGGACAATTTTATACAGATGGTACTAATACAGCAATTTCTGCAACCAAGACAGGTACAGGAAGTTACTTACCAATAAATTTCTACACTAGTGGTGCTCTTCGTTTAAATATAGCAACAAATGGAGTAATAACTTCTAATAGTAAATTTGTTACTGATTATACAGGGAACGGTACACTTACTTACACAGATGGTGGAATATTAGTTAAATCTGATTCAGCGAATCAACCGCTAATAGGTTTTTATAAAACAGGTGCTGCTGGTGCTGGTACACTTTACTTTGATGCTGCTGGATATTTCCAGTTACGAGGTACAAGCGGTTCTGGCGGTGGGGTAAAAACAGGGGTTCTTGAAGTTGATTCAAGTATAACAGCGGCCAGTTTAAACTTAACAAGCAGTGGTCCTACATTAATATTTACAGATAACAATAGTCCTGCAACTTCTATGCTTGCTTATCATAGTTTTCATGATAACACTAATGCTGAAGTTGCATGGATGGGTATGGGTGCTGGTAATGGAGAAATGGGATTCTCTAACCAAACTAGAAATATTAAATTTCTTTCTCCCACTGTTGTAAGTTCTAGTTTAGATGTTGCAGGAATATTTACAGCAACTAATACAGGAAATATTTATAGTTCATCAACAGGTCCAGTTTTAAATTTAAATACTGGTGGAACTTACGGAACATTAAATTTCCAGAGAGGTGGGACAGGTAGGGGTAGTATCTCTTGGGACGCCGCTGGTTTTGTTTTAAATGATGCTAACGGTAATGCTCGTATCACTATCTCTAATGGTGATGTTTTAATTAATGGAACTGGTTTGAATGGTGATGGAAGCAGATTATCAAATCTTAATGCGAGCAATATTACTTCTGGTACTCTATCTAACAGCAGACTTGCTTTTAGTATCAGCACATCGTCATCCGCTTCCACAGTAGTTCAACGCGATGGTTCTGGTGACACGTATCAGAGAAATGTGTTTGCTGTTGGTGGATATGTTCAAGCTTCTGCTGGTGGTGGATTCTTAAGTGACGTTTACATAGCTAACGCACAAAACCCAATTTGGAGATTTGCATCTTCATTAGGTGTAGGGTTGAGTTATTTTGGTGGTAGTGCCGGTTATGGTGGAAATGATTCTATTGGAATACACTTTGGTACAGCAAGTACTGCTGGTTCTGCTTTCATATTTACACAGGCTGGAAACTATATAGTTGGTGGTAACATCACTTCTAGTGGAGGAATTTTCTCAGGAAATGGCTCAGGTCTTACTAGTTTAAATGCTAGTGCTCTTTCATCGGGTACGGTTTCAACGTCTCGTCTTCCTGTAGCTTCTACTTCAGCGTATGGTATAACACAACTTACTAACTCTGTTACTAGTTTGACAGGTGCAATTGCTGCAAGTGATACTGCTGTAGCCTCTGCATATAGTTTAGCAGCATCTGCAAGTAATACTGCTACTACAGCAAACTCAAAAATTGATACTCAGATCGCTACACCAGAACAACTTTTCCAAAGTCTTGGAAGTGTGAGTGGTGCTGTTAGCATTACCGCATCTAGTGGTGTTCATGTCATTGCTACAGTGAATGGAAATACAACATGGACATTCCCTTCACCAAGTACTTTCACTAGAGTGTATGCTTTAACTTTAGAATTAACGAATGGTGGTTCTTATACTATGACATGGCCTGCTGGTACACGTTGGGCTGGTGGTGTTGCTCCAGTGCTTACTGCTTCTGGTACTGATATATTAGTGTTCACTAAAGCTGGTAGTAATGCTTGGAGAGGGTACTTATCTTCTAAGGATAATAAATAATGGCTGGAGTTAGTACAGGAATAAGTTTGTTACCTACTTTCACATCTGGGCATCCACTCTACAACGGATTAATAATGTGGTTGGATGGAGCTAGTACTACAGATTCTTATAATAGTATAACTCCATATGCTGCTAATAGTATATCAACATCTTCTTCCTTCCCAGTAAATGCTGGGTTAGGAAGTTACATGAAATCCTCTCATGGTAGTGTTAGATATCAACCGCCTGCTCCGATAGATTTTGGTGGATCAGGTAACACTTTCAGATACGCATCAACTGTTTGTTTTTGGGCAAAACTAAATGCTACAAATTTCACAAATAGTAACGATTGCAGACTTGTTCTGTTTCAAGATTCATCAGGAACTGATTTAGGATTTCTTGCAGCTAGACAAAATGCTCTTGGTACTTACAGAGTCTTTAGTTACTCCACTCTTTTAACTGGAACATTTAGCACAAGTACTTGGTATTTCTTTGCTTATCAATCTCATCCTAACGCTGGTGGTTTAGGAACTAGTTGGTATTGGGGACCTCAAGGTAGTGGATCTTTAACTTCTATTACTCGTAACAGTGTACCTGCTAATGAACCCAATTCTGCACCAGCAAGAATAATATTTGGTGACTGTGAGATAAATAATCCATCTAGTGGAATATCTATTGATATGGATAGTATTGGTGTTTGGGGCGGACAATTATTGTCAAGTTCAGATATCACTGCAATTTATAACGCAGGTGCTGGTAAGAAATTCAGTGACCTTTAAAATTTAGGTAATCAAAATGAACCTTTATAAAAGACTTGCAGCATTAGGTGTTGCAGGCGCTGTAGCACTGTCTGGGGCTTATTTAATAGCCCCTTCAGAAGGACTAGTAATGCAAACTTACTTAGATCCTATAGGCATCCTCACAAGCTGCTATGGACATACAGGGAAAGAACTTAAGCTTGGACAAACATTCACTAAAGAACAATGTGATAAACAGTTTGCTGAAGATCTTACTAAACATGATCAAGAGTTATCTAAATTTGTTCGTGTGCTTTGGTTAAGTGATTATGAACATGCTGGCATACTCTCGTTTTGTTACAACGTAGGCATAGCTAATTGTACTAATTCTACTATGTTAAGAAAACTTAATGAGGGAGATCATATAGCTGCTTGTAGAGAGTTGGTTAGATGGACTAAAGTTAAACGAAATGGACAAACTTTAGATTGTCATAATCTTGATAATAACTGTTCAGGGATAGTTACTAGACGCGATAAAGAAATGAAATGGTGTTTAGGGGAAGTGAGTATTAATGAAGATAATTAAATTAGCATGTAAATGCTTTACTACAAGGATTAAATAATGACATTATATTACGCATCGTTACAGAACGGCGTACTCTCTTCAGAAGTCACCCTAGCATCTTCAAACGAAATATACATAAGATGGCCATTCACTTTTGGTAGTGGTGATTGGTCTGATATCAGATTTTCTGATATGGGTTGGCAGCGTGGTGGTAGTAATACTACAAACATTAGTAACAGCATTACAATAGTCTCAATGGCTGTTGAGAATGGAGTGAACACAGTTCCTGTCACCAAGGGTGGATCTAGAACATGGGTAATTACTGCTGGGCTTAACGATAGTCAAACAGATAGTATTACAGCAGCCTCTTTAGGTTTAGCAAAATTTGATCGAGGAACTACTGTCTGGTTAAAAGCTAAACTTAGTCTTGCATCTACAGGACTTAAACTGGCTCAAATGGATCTTCGTAATACCAGTGCTATGACGGGTACACAAGTTTATTGGACTAACTCTGCAAATGATACAGTAGTTAGTAGTGTTGATGCTGTTGGTACTTTCTCTTATACGGGGACTACTCCTTTACTTCCAACATCTTCTTGGTGTCCTATAATGCTGGGAACACCTATTGGTAACCCAGACCCTATTGTGTATGGTTATGGAGATAGTATTGGTGCTGGGGTTGGGGATGATTCAGCTAACCCAATTGCTTATGGATTCTTTAACCGTGCTTTAATCGGG
>Ga0068857_100005084_pt1 | contig 11182 bp, 11 predicted proteins | sample KBSCornC72_FD_66591 | JGI IMG/M metagenome (GOLD analysis project Ga0068857, IMG submission 66591) | Corn rhizosphere microbial communities from Kellogg Biological Station, Michigan, USA - KBS Corn C7-2 | ecosystem: Host-associated > Plants > Roots > Rhizosphere > Soil ...
GGCGCGCAGGGGGATGCCTTCCTGAAGCGTCTGGTAGAAGTGAGCGCGCGTCTGGTGCCTGCCGCATGGGATGCCGAACCGCAGCCGTTTATCGGCGGGCTGATTTCCGAACAGGCCGCGCTGAACGTGCTGAAGGCCTGGCAGGACCACGTCGCGCGCGGCGCGAAAACCCTGCTGGAGCCGAAGCAGGTTCAGCCGGGTAGCTCGCTGCTGACGCCGGGTATTGTAGAGATGAGCGGCGCGAGCAACGTGCCGGATGACGAGGTCTTTGGCCCGCTGCTCTGTGTCTGGCGCTATGACGATTTCGATGCGGCCATTGCGATGGCGAACAACACCCGCTACGGCCTGTCGAGCGGGCTGATTTCGCCGCATCGCGAGAAGTTTGATCGGCTGCTGCTGGAAGCGCGCGCCGGGATTGTGAACTGGAATAAACCGCTGACCGGGGCCGCGAGCACCGCGCCGTTCGGCGGGGTGGGCGCGTCGGGCAACCATCGCGCCAGCGCGTGGTATGCCGCCGATTACTGCGCGTGGCCGATGGCGAGCCTGGAAACCCCGGCGCTGACGCTGCCGGAGACGCTTAATCCGGGGCTGGATTTTACCGGAGGGGATCGTCATGAAAGCGCGTGAGGTTAACTTTGACGGGCTGGTGGGGCTGACGCACCACTATGCCGGTCTCTCTTTTGGTAATGAAGCCTCGACGAAGCACCGTTTTCAGGTCTCCAACCCGAAGCTGGCGGCGAAGCAGGGGCTGCTGAAGATGAAAGCGCTGGCGGATGCCGGTTTCCCGCAGGCGGTGATCCCGCCGCAGGAACGCCCGAACGTGGCGGTCCTTCGTCAGCTCGGCTTTAGCGGTACCGATGAGCAGGTCGTCGAAAAAGCGGGTACGCAGACCCCGCACCTGCTCTCCGCGGCAAGCTCCGCCTCCTCGATGTGGGTGGCAAACGCGGCGACCGTCGCGCCGTCATCCGACACGCTTGATGGCAAAGTTCATCTGACGGTGGCGAACCTGAACAATAAATTCCACCGCGCCACCGAAGCGGAAACCACCGAGCGCGTGCTGCGCGCCATTTTCAACCATGACGCCCATTTTGAGGTGCATCAGGCCCTGCCGCAGGTGGCGATGTTTGGTGACGAAGGCGCGGCCAACCATAACCGCCTGGGGGGCGACTATGGCGACCCGGGCCTGCAGCTGTTTATCTACGGGCGAGAAGAGGGGGGCCACGCCGCGCCAACCCGTTATCCTGCTCGTCAGACGCTGGCGGCCAGCCAGGCGGTTGCGCGCCTGAACCAGGTCAATCCTTCCCAGGTGGTTTTTGCCCAGCAAAACCCGCATGTGATTGACCAGGGCGTGTTCCATAACGACGTGATTGCCGTTTCTAACCGCCAGGTGCTGTTCTGCCACGAGCAGGCGTTTGCCCATCAGGAGAAGCTGCTCGCCACGCTGCATGAGCGCGTGCGCGGCTTCACGCCAGTCCAGGTGCCCACGGAGGCGGTGAGCGTGCAGGACGCGGTAGAAACCTATCTGTTCAATAGCCAGCTGCTGAGCCGTGACGATGGCAGCATGATGCTGGTCCTGCCGCAGGAGTCCCGGGATCATAAAGGCGTGTGGCGCTACCTGACGGAGCTGGTGAAGGCCGATAACCCGATTGACGAACTGCGCGTGTTTGACCTGCGCGAAAGCATGGCCAACGGCGGTGGTCCAGCCTGTTTACGTCTGCGCGTGGTCCTGACCCAGGACGAAGTGCAGGCGGTGAACCCGGCGGTCATGATGAACGATACGCTCTTTACGCGGCTGAATGACTGGGTCGATCGCTACTATCGCGATCGTCTGACGCAGGCGGATCTGGTTGACCCGCAGCTTCTGCGTGAAGGGCGCGAGGCGCTGGACGCGTTATCGACAATCCTGCAGCTGGGATCGGTTTACCCGTTCCAGCGCTAAAGGAGTGGATATGGAAAATTTACTGGCGCTGACCCTGGCCGACGAGACGCCGGAACAGAAAGAGGGGGACGGCCCCTCATTTCGCTGGCGGTGGCTGGGGCGCGGGGTGCTTGAGCTGACGCCGACCGTAAAAAGCGATCTCTCCCTGCTGCTTTCAACGGGTATCCACGGGAATGAAACCGCGCCCGTTGAGATTGTTGATCTGCTGCTGCGTGCGCTGTACCGCAATGAGATCGAACTAAAGTGCCGCGTGCTGGTGGTGCTCGGCAATCCCCCTGCGCTGGCGCAAAACAAACGGTATCTGGTGAGCGACATTAACCGCATGTTCGGCGGCCGCTGGTCGCAGTTTCCCCAGAGCGATGAAACGGCGCGGGCTGAGTGGCTGGAGAACGTCGTGACCGCGTTTTTTGCCGCCGCGGGACCGGCGCGCTGGCATCTGGATCTGCATACGGCAATCCGCGCGTCCTACCACGTTCGCTTCGGCGTTCTGCCGCAGCGCAGTCAGCCTTGGGATGAAGCGTTCCTGAGCTGGCTGGGTGACGCCGGGCTGGAGGCGCTGGTATTTCATCAGTCGCCGGGCGGAACGTTTACCCATTTCACCTGTGAACGTTTCGCTGCGCTGTCCTGCACGCTGGAACTGGGAAAAGCGCTGCCGTTCGGCCAGAACGATCTGACCCGCTTTGCGCCTACGCATCTCGCCCTTCGGGCGCTGCTGGGAGGAACGGCTCCCGAGCACGCGCATCAGCCCGTTGAGCGGTATCGGGTCGTACAGCAGATCACGCGCCGCAGCGATGCCTTCCAGCTCCATATGGCCGCGCACACCCTGAACTTCACCCCGTTCCGCAAAGGGGCGCTGCTGGCTGAGGATGGCGAGGAACGTTACGAGGTGCAGAACACCACCGAGTATGTCTTATTCCCTAACCCCACCGTCGCGTTTGGCCTGCGGGCCGGGCTGATGCTGGAAAAAATATCCTGAACCTTTCCCCTCCCATCATCCGGGTGGGGGAAGCAAAAAACTTTTCTTAACGATTAAAGCGCTTGCGCTTGTTTTGCAGAATATTCCTGGTGAATTGCTTTATTATTGATCTTCACTTCGCTATACTTCTGCTTAATCTCTTTAAAATCATCCTGTTAAATATTTTTTGTTGCAACTCTCCACGCTTTATCCTTATTTCCTCCACATTTGGCGAAAATTTGTTTTTTACACTTTCATTGTTTTACCGTTGCTCTGACTAATTGACGATAAACCCCGTAAAGTTAATCTCGTCAACACGGCATAGCGCCGAAGAATAACTGAAAGAAAGGAAATAAATTATGCGTAAGTTTACTGCACTGTTTGTTGCTTCTACCCTGGCTCTGGGCGCTACCAGCATGGCGTTCGCCGCAGATACTGCGACCACTACACCTACCGCGCCTGCTGAAGGCAAAATGATGATGCATCATAAAGGTCCGGGTATGCACAACGAGATGATTATGTTTAAGGATCTCAACCTGACGGATGCGCAGAAGCAGCAGATCCGCGACATCAGAAAAGGCGAACGCGACCAGATGAAACGTCCTCCGCTTGAAGAGCGTCGTGCGATGCATGACATCATCGCCAGCGACAGCTTCGATAAGGCGAAAGCCGAAGCGCAGATCGACAAAATGGCCGAGCAGCACAAAGCCCGCATGCTGGCTCACATGGAAACCCAGAACAAGATCTACAACATTCTGACCCCGGAACAGAAAAAGCAATTTAATGCGAATTTTGAGAAGCGTCTGACAGAACGTCCGGCGATGGAAGGTAAAATGCCAGCTCCAACCGAATAATCGGTTCACTCTCTTAAGACCGCCGGGATCCTGTCCACAAAAGCGCAACCGCTGTGGACAGGACCGGCGGTTTTTCTTTCCTGCCCTCTTGCCTGCCGCCGCCAGCGCGGTATCCTCCTGTAGTCGCGTCAGAGAATGTTTGCAGAGTCATGGCGTTAGAATTTTTATTAACGTTCAGCTAAGGCCTGCCCGCTCTGCTGCCGATACTGTTTCTGTGAATACCTAACGATAACAAACAAGACAGCAACGATAGCGATATCCTTGCCCTGGCACGGGTTGTGCCATTCAGGAGTGGTGATGGAGTTCTTTGATATCCGTAAGATGCCGGTCAGCCTCTGGCGCAATGGTGCTGGCGAAACGCGTGAGATTTGCTGCTTCCCTCCCGCGACGCGCGATTTTTACTGGCGTGCCAGTATCGCGACGATTGCCAGCAACGGCGAATTCTCCTCGTTTCCCGGTGTTGACCGGGTGATTACCTTGCTGGAAGGGGGAGAAGTGACGCTGGACGCGGGTCAGGCGTTCTCCCATACCCTCAAGCATCATCAGCCCTACAGTTTTGCCGGCGATCTGCCGGTAAAAGCGCTGCTTTCAGATGGGCGGATGGCGATGGACTTTAACATCATGACCCGGCGCGACTGCTGCCGGGCGAAGGTGCGCGTTGCTGACCGAACCTTCACCACCTTTGGCTCACGCGGGGGCGTGGTGTTCGTGCTAAGCGGGGCGTGGCAGCTGGGCGATAAATTGCTGACGGCCGATCAGGGGGCTAGCTGGGAGGAGGGTACCCATACGCTGCGTCTGCTGGAAGCTCAGGGCACCTTATTGTTCAGCGAAATCACGTGGCTGCCGGGTCATTGAGCACAATGATCTCAAACTTTCCTGTCAGGACCGGTTTACAGAGAATTTTGTAGCCATCGTGGTCAAATCCGGCGGGCGTGCGCAGCAGGGTTGCCGCGTCGTTGATGTCGTCGACGGCGCCCAGCCAGAGCCAGTTGTTGACGATGTGATACTGGGTCATGGCCTCGCCCACTTCTTTTAGCGCAACGGCGCTTTCCCAGGGCCAGCAGTTCACGCTGATGGCCGCCAGACCGGTGAGAAGCCGGGCGTGATGCGCCTCAACGCTCTCTTTCCCGCAGCACGCACCGGCGCAGCGCTTCAGCGCGGATCGAAAACAGGCGCGTCCCCGGGTGGTAGCCTCCAGACCTAAAAGGCTGTAGCAAAGCTGTAAATCGTCCGCCAGCGTCTGCAGCGCCTGGAGCGCGGCGCGTTTATTGGCGAATAGCCCATAGAGATTCGGGGCATGAGAAAAATCGACGTCGCGCGCGTAGACGACCTGCGGCCTGCCATCGTTTATCTGCAGGGAGCAGAGCTGACGGTTGCGGCGCAGGCGCTTATTGAACAGCGGCTGTTGTTCTTTTATCAACCGCGCCTCCAGCAACAGCGCGCCCATTTCTCCCGCCGTCTGGAACCAGGTAATGCGTCGCGACTGGCGCAGCATGGCGGCCTCGTCCGGCGTACGGAGATGGGATAACACCCGGCTGCGAATGTTAACGCTCTTGCCGATATAGAGCGGCAGGGTGTCGCTTTCACCGTGAAAGATGTAGACGCCCGGCTGTTTAGGCAGCGCCTCAAGCCAGGGGCGAAGGTGCTCGGGATATTCGTAGATAGCCGCCGCTTCAAATTCAAGACGCGGGGCGGATTGACGCCTGCTCACATACTGCTCCATATACTGTTCAGGCATACAGTGTAGCAGGAGTGTAGTGGTTAAAAAAGAGCCGGGTGGCTTGATGCCCTCACCCCAACCCTCTCCCACGGGAGAGGGCGCAAACATTAAAAGCGGTAACCTGGTTACCGCTTTGCTTTATTTTTTCCAGAAGTCGTCAAACACCGTAATTGGCGTGTGGCGCTTGTGCTCGGTTTTCAGATACCAGCCTTCGATGATTTTCGCGGTCCGTTCATCCAGCTTTTTGCCTTCCAGATAATCATCGATGTTGTCATAGGTGACGCCAAGGGCCGCTTCATCCGGCAGGGAAGGGCGATCGTCTTCAAGGTCCGCTGTCGGCGCTTTCTTATACAGATGCTCAGGACAGCCCAGCGCGGCCAGCAGCTGCTTACCCTGACGCTTGTTGAGACGGAAGATCGGGTTAATGTCGGTGCCGCCGTCGCCGTATTTGGTGAAGAAACCGGTAATCGCTTCTGCCGCATGGTCGGTGCCGACGACAACGCCTTTGGTCATCCCGGCGATGCTGTACTGCGCTTTCATGCGCTCGCGGGCCTTCTCGTTGCCGCGAACAAAATCGCTCAGCTCAATGCCCGCTTCGCGAAGCGCCTGCTCGCTTGCCAGCACCGAGCCCTTAATATTCACGGTCAGCACGCGGTCAGGCTGAATGAAGGCAATGGCATCCTGGCAATCCTGCTCGTCCGCCTGTACGCCATAAGGAAGACGCACCGCGATAAACTGCAGTTTCTCATCGTCCGTCTCTTCGCGAAGCTCTGAAATCGCCATCTGGCAGAGTTTACCGGTCAGGGTAGAGTCCTGGCCGCCGCTGATGCCCAGCACCAGGGATTTCAGGAAAGCGTTCTTTTTTAAGTACGATTTTAAAAAATCCACGCTGCGGCGGATCTCTTCATGTGCATCTACCGTAGGCTTCGCGCCCAGTGCCTGAATAATCTCTTGTTGCAGAGCCATCACGCCCTCCATATGCAGTACATAAACAGAATGTGTTAGCTGTTAAAACTAACCCTTTGGGCGAGAAACGACAAGGATCACAGTTTCGAGTGCGCTAATTTGCGCCGATTTAGCAGGTTATCGTTGTTTTATTAGAATTTTCCGAAATTCGTCTGGCGTAACTCACAAAGTTGAACAATAGTACTTTTTATCCCATGCTTAGATAACACGCTGATAAACAAGAGGACGGAATATGAACAAGAACGTAGCAGGAATTCTTAGCGCAGCGGCGGTACTGACTATGCTGGCAGGGTGTACGGCTTACGATCGCACTAAGGATCAGTTTACGCAGCCCGTAGTAAAAGACGTTAAAAAAGGGATGACCCGTTCGCAGGTGGCTGCGATTGCCGGTAAACCTTCTTCTGAAGTGACCATGATTCATGCGAAAGGGACCTGCCAGACCTATATCCTGGGTCAACGTGATGGTAAGGCAGAAACCTACTTCGTCGCCCTGGATGATACCGGTCATGTGATCAACTCCGGCTATCAGACCTGTGCTGAATACGATACCGATCCTCAGGCACCTAAGGCGCAGTAACCCTGCTTGCCTGAGGATGTTAACAAACCGGCCCATGGGCCGGTTTTTTTATGCATCAGAAAATCTTATTTCTTTGCGCGAATTATTTGCCCGAAATGTGAAGGGAGTCAACAAGCCAGGTCAATGAGAGACAATTTGAGCCTATCCAGAATTATCCCCTGTCTGTACCATTGCGTATACTCACTCCAACGATAAACAACAGTACGCAAGCTACCTGTCTGCCGGGACAGCGAGTCGAGTGATAGCGCGATGGCAGGTAGTCATACAAGAGGGAAATCACGATGGAAAAGAAACATATCTACCTGTTCTGCTCAGCGGGCATGTCAACGTCGCTTCTGGTGTCAAAGATGCGTGCGCAGGCTGAAAAGTATGAAGTCCCTGTGGTGATTGAAGCGTTTCCAGAGACGCTGGCGGGCGAAAAAGGCCAGACAGCCGATGTTGTTTTACTGGGGCCGCAAATTGCCTATATGTTGCCCGAAATTCAACGACTGTTACCCAATAAACCGGTCGAAGTGATCGACTCGGGGCTGTACGGCAAGATTGATGGTTTAGGTGTTCTTAAAGCTGCTGTTGCAGCCATTAAAAAAGCTGCTAATTAATTTTTATTTTTCCCGTCAAAGAGTTATTTCACACACAATACGCCGTAACATGCGTTACGGCATTTAAGGGTATTTTCCTATGAGTAAAGTCATCGCTTCACTTGAAAAGGTACTCCTTCCTTTTGCTGTTAAAATAGGAAAGCAGCCTCACGTTAACGCCATCAAAAACGGCTTTATTAAATTAATGCCGTTGACGCTGGCCGGGGCCATGTTCGTTTTAATTAACAACGTTTTTCTGAGCTTTGGTGAAGGTTCCTTCTTTTATTCATTAGGAATTCGGTTAGACGCTTCCACTATTGAAACCCTTAATGGTTTTAAAGCCATTGGCGGCAACGTCTATAACGGTACGTTAGGGATTATGTCGTTGATGGCGCCTTTCTTTATTGGGATGGCACTGGCAGAAGAGCGTAAAGTGGATCCGCTGGCTGCCGGGTTATTATCCGTCGCCGCTTTTATGACCGTGACGCCTTACAGCGTGGGCGAAGCCTATGCCGTTGGCGCCAACTGGCTGGGCGGGGCCAACATCATCTCCGGTATTGTTATCGGCCTGGTGGTGGCAGAAATGTTCACCTTTATTATCCGCCGCAACTGGGTTATCCGCCTGCCGGATAGCGTACCGGCTTCCGTTTCTCGTTCATTTTCCGCGTTGATTCCAGGCTTCATTATTCTCTCCATCATGGGGATTATCGCCTGGGCGCTCTCCCACTGGGGCACTAACTTCCACCAGATCATCATGGACTCTATCTCTACGCCGCTGGCGTCGATGGGTGGCGTGGTCGGTTGGGCGTATGTGATTTTCACCTCTCTGCTGTGGTTCTTTGGCGTGCATGGTTCACTGGCACTGGCCGCGCTGGACAGCGGGATTATGACCCCCTGGGCACTGGAAAACGTTGCGCTTTACCAGCAGTACGGCTCCGTTGACGCGGCGCTGGCAGCGGGTAAAACCTTCCATGTGTGGGCGAAGCCGATGCTTGACTCCTATATCTTCCTGGGCGGTACCGGGGCGACCTTGGGTCTGATCATCGCGGTCTTTATTGTCTCTCGTCGTGCTGACTACCGTCAGGTCGCGAAGCTGGCGCTGCCATCAGGCATCTTCCAGATTAACGAACCGATTCTGTTCGGTCTGCCAATCATCATGAACCCGGTAATGTTCATTCCGTTCATCCTGATTCAGCCACTGCTGGCCGCGATCACCCTGACGGCGTATTACATGGGCATCATTCCACCGGTCACCAACATTGCACCGTGGACCATGCCGGCGGGCCTGGGCGCCTTCTTCAACACCAACGGTAGCGTCGCGGCCTTCCTGCTGGCGATATTCAACCTCGGGATTGCCACCCTGCTGTACATGCCGTTTGTGGCGATTGCCAACAAAGCCGCCACCATTATTGATGAAGAAGAGAGCGAAGAGGATATTGCCCTCTCACTGAAATTCTAGGATTGACCGGCGCGGGGAAGCCCGCGCCAGCCACAAGGAGCTTAAACATGTTAGATTTGGATAGTATTGTCGCAGACGAAGCCGTCGAGAACGATCTCGAAGAAGTGGTGATGGGGCTTATCATCAACTCCGGACAGGCCCGCAGCCTGGCCTATGCCGCACTGAAGCAGGCCAAGCAGGGAGATTTCGCCGCCGCGAAAACCATGATGGACCAGTCCCGCACGGCGCTGAACGAAGCGCACCTGGTGCAGACAAAGCTGATTGAAGGCGATCAGGGCGAAGGGAAGATGAAGGTCAGCCTGGTGCTGGTCCACGCGCAGGATCACCTGATGACCTCGATGCTGGCGCGTGAGCTGGTGGCGGAGCTCATCGAGCTTCACGAGAAAATGCACTGAGTCGGATTTCGCAGCAGGAGGTCAGCACGATGGAAATTAAAACCGCACTTGAACAGCAGCTGTTTAACGGCAAAAATTTTCACGTGGTTATCTACAACAAGACGGAGAGCGCCAGCGGTCTGCACCAGCATGACTACTACGAGTTCACGATTGTTCTGACCGGCCGCTACTACCAGGAGATCAACGGTAAGCGCGTCCTGCTTGAGCGAGGGGATTTTGTCTTCCTGCCAATGGGGTCTTATCACCAGAGCTTTTACGAATTTGGTGCCACCCGTATTCTGAATGTGGGCGTCAGCAGACGCTTCTTTGAGAAGCACTATCTGCCGCTGGTGCCGTTCTGCTTTGTGGCCTCCCAGGTCTATCGGGTCAAAAACGAGTTCATGACCTGGATTGAAACGGTTATCGCCTCGCTTAACTTCCGCGACAATGAATTTGATGAGTTTATTGAAACGGTGACCTTCTACGTGATGAACCGGCTGCGCCATCATCGTGAGGAGCAGCAGGTGACGGATGATATTCCACAGTGGCTGCGCAGCACCGTTGAGCTGATGCACGATAAAGGCCAGTTCAGCGAAAATGCGCTGGAAAATATGGTGTCACTGTCGGGAAAATCACAGGAATATCTGACCCGCGCGACGCAGCGCTATTATCGTAAAACACCCGTGCAAATTATTAATGAAATCCGCATTAATTTTGCCAGGAAACAGCTGGAAATTACCAACTACTCTGTCACCGATATTGCGTACGAGTCAGGATACAGCAGTCCCAGCCTGTTTATTAAGACCTTTAAGAAATTGACTTCATTCACACCGAACAGTTACCGGAAGAATTTAACGGTAATTAATTAACTTTCGGCGGATTACCCGCCACAAATATTGCTTTAATGGCTTGCCCAAATGGCGGGAAGAGTACGCTATACCTTGCAGGCGATTAACCTGATACGCTAAGGGAGATATTATGCAGAAGAAATTAAAAGTCGTAACTATTGGTGGCGGCAGCAGCTATACCCCGGAATTACTTGAAGGTTTCCTGAAACGTTATCATGAATTACCGGTCAGCGAATTATGGCTGGTAGACGTTGAGGAAGGTCAGGAAAAGCTGAATATTATTTTCGACCTGTGCAAGCGCATGGTGGAGAAAGCGGGCGTGCCTCTGACCGTGCATAAAACCCTGGACCGTCGTCTGGCGCTGAAAGATGCGGATTTCGTGACCACCCAGCTGCGCGTTGGCCAGCTGAAGGCGCGCGAACTGGACGAGCGTATTCCGCTGAGCCACGGCTATCTCGGGCAGGAGACCAACGGCGCGGGCGGCCTGTTCAAAGGCCTGCGTACCATCCCGGTGATTTTCGACATCGTCAAAGACGTACAGGAGATCTGCCCGAACGCGTGGGTGATTAACTTCACCAATCCGGCCGGGATGGTGACCGAGGCGGTCTATCGTCATACCGGTTTCAAACGCTTTATCGGCGTCTGTAATATTCCGATCGGCATGAAGATGTTTATCCGCGACGTGCTGGCGCTGACCGACAGCGACGATCTCTCCATCGACCTGTTCGGCCTGAACCACATGGTGTTCATTAAAGACGTGATCGTGAACGGTAAATCGCGCTTTGCCGAACTGCTCGACGGCGTGGCTTCCGGTCGCCTGACGGCGGCATCGGTGAAAAACATCTTTGACCTGCCGTTCAGCGAAGGGCTGATCCGCTCGCTGAACCTGCTGCCGTGCTCGTACCTGCTTTA
>Ga0068857_100005091_pt1 | contig 11177 bp, 14 predicted proteins | sample KBSCornC72_FD_66591 | JGI IMG/M metagenome (GOLD analysis project Ga0068857, IMG submission 66591) | Corn rhizosphere microbial communities from Kellogg Biological Station, Michigan, USA - KBS Corn C7-2 | ecosystem: Host-associated > Plants > Roots > Rhizosphere > Soil ...
GTCTTGACCTATATTCCCGCCCTTTCCTCGTTAGGCCCACGAGCCGCAGCAATGGAACTCGATCGGGACTATCCCAAACCCTCGGGACTGAGTTTAATTGGCTCGAATCTTACTTCATTCCCTAAAAATACCGAAAGCGGGAATTCTCAGTTTCAGCCGTTTTTGGCTTGTTCCGTACCTAAACGTACGAATCCGCTTCGGTCCCGACCAACTTCGCATACTTACGAGCCGACCAACGAGGCCAAAATGAGACCCAAAACCGTCGCACGCGTCGCATTTTGACACGCATTTTCCGGACTAAATTACTATTATTTGGGCGTTTTTTATTTGGCCCGGTGTGTGCTAAACTCTTCACACAATGTCTATCCGAAAGAAAAATGCAGCCCCTTCTTTACCCCCACGAGACGCCGGTTCGGGCGTCCGCGCGAAGTCTTCTCTATTACTTACGCCCACGGACACCGACATTGACGACCGCATCTTCGCGCTCGCGACCGCGGTCGCGCAGGACGACGGCCGGGGCTATCCGCCGGAGTGGGCGGCGGTCGCGGACGCGGCCAAACGCCGCGGCTACCTGAACGAGGTCGCCTTCAAGCTGTATCTCACGAAGCACGGAGAAGAGTGGCTCGCGCAGCGCGCGGGCGGCTACTCGGGCTCCGTCGAGGCAATGACGATGACGATGACCAAGATCACGAAGCACGCTCGTCTTGCGCTGAAAGACATGGCGCGTGAGACGGACGTGTCCATGCAAGACGTTCTCTCGCACGTAATAGACACCGTGTACGACAACCGCGACGAGCTGACGCGCATCGCGCGCAAGAACGGCGCCCGCTACCCGTGGGAAGCGATCGCGAAGCTCGTCAAGTAGCTCACGAGCAATCGACCTGAGGCGAGCCGATCACCTCACCCGAGACGGTGCAGTCGGCTTCGAAGGCGTCGCCCTTGTTGAGCGACGCGGCGCGATCCTTCGTCAACCCGGAGACGTCCACGCCCATCAGCTCTCGAAGCAGGTGCACGTGTGGCTCGTCGCCGAGCCCACTGCTCACGCCCGCGACCGCGCCCGAGATGTGGAAGCGCTTGCCCTTGTACTTCATGTCCGCCTTGACCTCGTTGGCCTGGTAGGCGGCTAGGAGGTCCGCGGCCGCGAGCGCGGGCGCCGGTCCTTGTGGGATGGCTGCAGCGGGCAGCGCGGCCGCGTTCGCGACCGCGGGCGCGCTCGGCGTCGAGCTCCCGGACGCGCAGCGGTATGCGAAGAACAGGAGCCCGAACACGGAGAAGAGCGCGATCGCGCGCATGCTTCCGCTCGTCGTGGGGTTCTTGACCCCGCACCCCGGGCACGCGCCCGCGCTCGTCGACACCTCTCGCCCGCACTCCCTACATTTGCCCAAAGCCATGGCCGCGAAGGATGACTCCAACGTATTGCTAAATGCAACTGGCGGATTTCGCCACAGCGTCGTAAGTCAATTTCGTTCAAGCCAATTAGATTAAGCTGAGCGCATGCGTTCCCTTGTCGCCCTCTCGCTACTCGCCACTGCGTGCGCCGAACCCGCAACCTACTGCAACCGCTCGGAGGGTGGAGGCGCGCCGGTCTGCTATCCCACGGAGCGCGAGCGCGCGGCCGCGTGGGCGAGCGCGCATGAACCGTCGCCCGAGGCAATCGCGAGCGCGCAAGCGGCCTTGGTCGCCGCGGACGAAGCGCGCAAGGCCCGCGAGCGCGCGGCGGATAGACAGGCCGCGGAGGTCGCGGAGCGCGAGCGCCAGGAAAGGCAACGGCAAATCGATGCCGCCCACGAGGAGCGAGAGCGCGCAGCCAAAGAGGTAGTCACGGCAACGATAGCGAGGCAGGCCGATCAACGTGAAGAGCACGGAATAGCCGCCATTTCGGCCATAATGTGCAGTATCGAGGATGAGGTCAAAGACCTGAATGCGCAGCTCGGACGCGCAAAGCGCGTAGAGGCGATAGGCGGCGTCCCGGAGTGGCAGGCGCGGCGCGAGATTGCGAGAGAACTCGTTGACGACGCTGACGAGCTGGAAGGCTGGCGCGAGTCGCTCTCACATCTCGGCGCGGCGCGCATGCCATGCGCCAAGGTCGCGGGCATCGAAGCGTGCAGACACGAACCTGCAGCGTGTACCGACGCAACGCGAGGGCCCGGACAGGTCTGGGCAGAGCAGCGAGCCGCGCTCTGGACGTCCAAGCGTGTGCGCCCGACCAATCGATAGACCTCCCACAAATAAATCGACCAAGCCGAATACAATTCTTGTTGCCGAGTTAAACTTTCGGTGCGAGGGTGTGGCGCATGGCTTTCGACCTCAACACCCTCCGCGCGATCGCGCTCGCGGCCGCGCCCGGCCCTTGGCACGTCGCGCCGTGCAAACCGGACTGCCCGGGCGCGGACCGTTGCACCTACGTGCGCGCGCCCGACGGCAAGAAGCTCAGCGGCGCCGCGTTCCGCGAGTACGTGGCCGCGTTCGACCCGCCGACCGTGCTCGCTTTGATCACAGCTCTTGACGAGGAACGCGCGACTCACGACGCGCTCGTCGGGAGCGAGGAGTCGTGGCGCGAGGCAGGTAAAACACTGGGCGACACTGCGAATAGACTGGAGCGCGAGCTTGCGGAAGCGAAGGCCGAGGTCGAGCGCCTACGGAAGCGCAACCGCAACATGCGCAGGGCACTGCGCGAGCTGAACAAGCTGAACCGCGCGCGAACGGAAGCCATCCAAGCGATCAGCCATGTCCCTTTCGCGCAGCGTCAAGACTACCTGTTAGAGGCCCGCGGCAAGTTGAGTCAGCGCGTTAACGAGCTGAACCGCGCGCTAGGCAACACCGTCGAAAGCTGGAAGGCGTGGCCGGAGTTGCTGGAGCAGGTTTTCTTGTTGCGCAAGCAATCGCCGACGCGGTGACGATTTCTCATTTTTCACGTTGACCAAGTTAAACTCTGGAGCCAGTATTAAACCATGCCGAACGAACTAGAAACGCAAAGCGCGGCCGCGCTCGCCCAGACGGCGCGCCGCGCGATTCCAGGTTACAGCCTCAGTCCGACGCCACAAGTCGAGGGCCGTGCCGCCGTTGCCGAACTCGAACGGCGCGCGAGCGCGTACCCGGTCGCGGTCGCTCCGCTGATCACGAAGGAGCCGGCAACGTCGCTCGGCAATCGCATTCGGGCGGCGTTGATCGGCCAGACGGCGCCGGCTCGTTACGATGACGTCGCCGAACTCGAACGTCGCGCTCTCGTGAACGAAGCGAAGGAGCCGCCGTTTATGGCGTCGGTTTCGCCGCTGTCGCGTCTCGCTACCGCGGCCCTCGAAGCGGGTAGAAACCCTCAGCCGACGACATGGGAACACTTCCGCGCGTTGCTCTCCGAAGTCTGCAAGGCCGCGAGCATGGACGTCACGGTCGCGGGCATGGTTCCGCGCTCGGGTGGCGGCGAGCTGTTCGACATGCACCCGAACGAACTGGCGCGACCGGCGGGCTCGTGGTCACACAAGGTCGCCGACGACGGCAAGTGCAAGCCCGAAGACCTGGCCGCGATCGCGGAGATCAACGGCTTCTACATGAGCAAGAGCGTTTGGCAGTCGAAGGCGGAGAGTGTCGAGATGCTCCGCGGCCGCGCTCGCGTACTCGGCTGCAAGTTCGAGCCACCGTTGCCGCCCGCGGAGTCGTGCGCCGCGCAGGTCGAGCGCTTCGAAAAAGAACTCGGTGATCTGGTCGAGCGGCACGGCGTCGAAATCGACCTAGCAAGCGTCAGCGCGTCCAGCGCTCCGTTGGTCAGCTGGATCAAAGACACGACGGTCGAACAGGCCATGAAGAACATGGGCCACGACACGACGTGTGGTGCGTGCATGGGGCTCGCGTTCACGGGCGCTCGCACCGAAGCACACACCTGCAAACAGAACGAGGCCGCGCGCACGATCGCCGCGCTCGATACGATCTATGAGTGGTGCAACAACAACGCGTATATCGCCCGCTTTTTCATCGGCGACAAAATCGGCCGCACGCACCAGATCATACTCAAAGAAAAGTCCGAGTCTTACTCAGTCGAAGGCTCGCAAAACATCATTACCTCTCGCCCCTTCCGCAGCGTCGAGAGTCGCGTCAAGTGTCTCGAAGCCGCGGCCGCTTGGTGCAAGAAGGAGATGGGGCGATGAACGAACTCGAATTACTCAAGGTGGCGCGGGTGAAGATCGCGAAGCCGGAGAACTGGACGCAGGGGTGGTACGCTCGCGATGCATCCGGATACTCGGTAGCGCCCGCGGACGAGTCGGCTTGTAAGTTCTGCGCGCTCGGTGCCATCCTTGCGTGTGGCGATGACGACAGCTTCGGTTCGGCGTTTTTCGAAAACGCCGCGGCAAGCCTACGAAAAAACTTACCCGTGGATTTCGCACGGGCGTGTGTCATGGGCTTCAACGACGACCCGAAGCGCACGCATGCCGAGGTCATCGACCTATTCGACCGCACGATCGCTAGCCTGGAGGCTGCGTCGTGAGCACCGTAGTCGATCGCCTCAAAGCCGCGCGCGCGAAGCTCTTGCCGCGCGGCGCGTGGACGCAGGACGCTTTCGCGAGGGATAGAGATGGCAATCACGTCGACTCTGGGGCGCCAAACGCCGTTTGCTGGTGCGCTGTGGGCGCGCTGCGCGCGGTTGGCGACGACGACGGTACAGGGCGATTCGCTTTAGAGCGAGAGCTGCTGGGTCGGCGACGAATCAACACGGAAGTGACGTGGTTCAACGACTACGCGGCGAAGTCGAAACGTATCGTGATTCGCCTGTTCGACCGCGCGATCGCGCGCGCGGAAGCGGAAGCGGAGGCGGCGCAGTGACCTACCACGTCGAACGAAACGACCCGGTCAAAGGCTGGCTCGCGGTCGCGCAGTACTACACGCCCGCGATCGCCTACGCACACGCTCGGATGATCAACGGCCGCGTGCGAGCGGGGTGCCAGTGAGCAAGCTGGACGAGTGTCGCATGTACGCGCGGGCGGCGCGCAATGCGGTGCAGGACGCGCAGAACACGCTAGCGGGCGCTGACTCAGTGCACGCGGTCGAGTTCGCTAAAACGCTCGCGGAACTCTGCAACGCGCACGGCTTCCGCCTGCACGTCGAGCCCGGGTATGGAAAGAACGAGGTCGTGATCAAGCGCAGCGAGGGCAACGTATCCGCCGACGACTTCTCGATCGACCTCGACGACTAAAGCACCGCGACGGCGGCGCAATTCACGACGGGAGGCGCCATGAGGCAAGCCGGGAGAAAGACCCGGGCGCGGAGAGGTAAGACCGCGAGAGCCGAGCACCACAGACTTTTTTGATTGCGATACGAGCGAGGCACCGTGGATCAGACACGGCATAGGTAACCGCAGGACGCTGCGGCCGCGGGTTCAAATCCCGCTACCTCGCCCGGTGCGTTAGCACCGATACGGGGCCGACAGGTTTCGACATGGAGCAAGAGTCAGGAGCGCGTGCAGGCGGTGCAGGTCCGCCTTAAACAACCGGCAAACCCAATTGCGAACGACAACGCAATCCCGTTCGAAGCCATCGCGGCTTGAACGGCGTCAGAGGAGTAGGAGTTCGAGTAACTCTTCGGCGCAAACAACGAACACGAACTCGGCCGAGGCATCACCGTAGCTCGGTTCTAAATTCACGGTGTGGTGGAGGGATTCCGATCCCCTGTTTCGATGGGCCGCCGCGCGCCTACCAAGCGCGGCTACGCACGTAACGACCTTCTGAAGCGACCTTCGTGGACCCGGGTTCAACTCCCGGCGGCTCCACCCAAACAACGGAGAGGACGATGATCAAAGCACTGCTCGAACACTACCTGCGCCGAGCGAACCGTGGCGAGCTGCCGAACGCGATCGAGAACTGTCACGCGATGGGTCTGCACTCGATCATGCTGAGCGCTGACCCCGGGAACCAGCTCCGGTTGTTCATTACGACGATGGAGCACGAGATGGCAGACAAGTCGCTCAACCCCACGATCGCCTACCACCCGCATCATTGCGACGTTACGTTGATTCCGGTGCTGGGCAAGGTGCAGAACGTGGTGGCACTCGCGACGCGCCACGACGCGGATCGCGAGCCGTTTCACGTCTGTCTCTGGCAGAGCGGCGTAGTCGGCAAAGCAAAGCTCAAAAACACCGGCCTCGTGCAGCACATCGACACGCAGGCGTTGGCGCTCGAAAAACCTGTGTTCATGCCCGCGCGACAACTGCACACGGTGATCGTGCCTCCGCTCTCGGTCGCCGCGTGGCTCGTGCAGGAGGGCGCGGAAGACACTGACTATGTTCCGTTTTGCCTGAGCCGCAGCCCGGACACTTTCATGCCCGATTGCCTATACAAGAAGCGCGACAGCGCGTTCGCGAGCGAGATGCTTCGCGTTGTCTTGGGGCGGTTGCCGTGAGCCGCCCCGAAGGCCACCCCGGTCACTGCTCGCTGTGTCTGCGCCGCGCGGTCGCGAGCGCGGTCGAGGCCTTCGAGAAGCGCACGCCCGCCGAGCAGGCCGAGCACAGGCGCGAGCAGGCCATAGACTTCGCGCTCGGCAACCTGAACGCGAGCACGAACCACAAGACGACTCGCGAGGTCGTCGCCGAAGCGTACGACCGTTTGCATCCGAATTCCCTTGCGCCTTCGCGCACGTGATCCAAGTTAAACTCTCATACCGAAAGTAAACCATGACCGACGAACAAGAAAAACCATTCGTGCGCGGCTTCTTCTCTGCACTCTGGGCCTGGATCAAGGGAGCACCGTGATCCTCGACGTCGTGGCGGCCGCGGTCGCCTTAGGTGCAACGATCCGCATGTTCTCGCTGGCGGTGCGCCGTGGTTAGGCTCCCGCGCCCGTTAGAGGTCGGCGACCGCGTTCGCGTCAGCGTGCCCGGACAGTTCGACGGCTGCAAGGGCACGATCCGATCCTTCCGTAAGCCCGCGGAGGATGACGGCCACGATATTCGCGTTCACTTGGACGGAGGCGGACTGTACGGCTTCGAGTTCGAGGAGGTCGAGCGCGTCGAGACGCTCGAAGAGCAGCTGCGCCGACAGCACCTCGAATTCCTCGATAGCTTGCTCGACCCGAGCGACAAGAGCCTACCGGTCGCGATCGTGCAGGGCGCGATCGTGCTCGGGTTGGGTGTCGCCATCGTTCTCGAAGGCTTCGTGCGCCGCGGTTTCAGGTGGCCCGCGGACGTCGAGGGCTGAGAGATGGGACGCAAGCCCGATTCAAGTTTGAATGCACGCGGTCAAGCGCCGCGCTGGTTCGTAAAGCGACAGAAGCAAGACGAGAAGACGAGTAGGCAAAAGCGAAAAGCGGAAGCGAAAGAGAGCGTAAAAATGACGACGCAAGACGATTTTAGTAAGGAAATCAGAGAAGCCATGCGGAAGCTTTTCGGTGGCAATGTGGTGTTCGAAATCAACAGCCAAAACATGTCTCGACTCAATGCTTCGCCTCCTTGGAGCGTCATCAAGGACATAGCGCCCGCAGCGCAAGCACCAACCCAACGCGAAGCACAGCTCGAAGACAACCTGCGCCGCGTGAACAACGACCTCGATCGCTACAAGAAGTTCGTCGAAGAGTTGAACGAGAAGCCGCACGCGGTCGCGACCGTGACGAGCGAGACGAAGGGCGGGCGCGGTGTGATCCACGTCGGCTCGCTCCCTCTGGAAGTGCGCCTTCCGGAGGGCACGCGAGTCGGCGACCAGGTACGAGTCATCACTGAAACGAACCAGCCCGACAGCAAGCTCGACACGCCGGCCGTGTTCGGCGACGTCGTGACGGTCGATCGCGTCATGGGTCGAGAGGTCTTCTACGCCCGTGGCGACACGCAGAAACGTGCGATGTTGGCCGCGTGCGTGACCGACCCCGTCGAGGCGGGCGATCGCGTGTGCCTCGACCCTTCGGGCTCCGTGGCCTTGCAAAACCTCGGGCGCGAAAAAGCACGCTTCACGGTCTCGAACTTCCGTGCGTTGACGTGGGACGAGATCGGCGGGCTCGAAGAAGCCAAAGAGGCGCTCCGCGAGGCCGTCGAGTACCCGACCAAGTACGCCGAGACCTATCGCGCTTACGGGCAGTCTCCCTCGAAGGGCGTGCTTCTGTACGGGCCTCCCGGCTGCGGTAAGACGCTGCTCGCGCGCGCGGTCGCGACCTCGGTCGGCGCTGAGGGTGAGAACGGCTTTATCTACGTCAAGGGCGGCGAGATCCTCTCCAAGTGGGTCGGCGAGTCCGAGCAGACCGTGCGGAGCATCTTCGACCGCGCTCGCGACTACTACCGCAAGAGCGGTAAGATGGCGGTCGTTTTCATCGACGAGGCGGACGCCCTTCTCGGCGCACGCGGTGAGGGCATGGGCGATGGCCGCTTGACCTCGACTCTCGTGCCGACGTTCCTGGCCGAGATGGACGGGCTCGAAGACTCCGGCGCGTTCGTCATCCTCTCGACGAATCGGCCGAACACACTCGACCCGGCCATCGTTCGCGACGGTCGCATCGATCGCCGCGTGCGCGTTGGGCGCCCGAGCAAAGAGTCGACGGCGGACATCTTCCGTCTCGCGTTCCGCGGTCGCCCCTGCGCGGACGTCGAGGCGCTAGTCGCGCTCGCAACGGACTACGCGCACGACGACAAACACGCGCTGTACGAGCTGAACTTCGAGGAGGGCGTGCCGCAGGAGTTCGTCCGCCTGCGCGACATGCTGAGCGGTGCCGTCATCGAGGGTTTCGTCAAGCGCGCGGCCGCGATGGCGATCCGCCGCGACCGTGGCACCGAGAACACGCCTGCGATCACCTGGTGCGATATCGAGTCGGCGATCTGGCAGTCGTTCGAGGAGATGGCGGCCGCGAACCACAACGAGATCATCGGAGAGAAAATGGAAGAGTTGGGCCGCAGCGTGACCGCGGTCAGGAAGGCGACGATCAATGCAGCAATTCAAGAAACCGAGTTCCGGATCCCCCTCACCGGTAACGGAGCTTCCGAAGTTCAAAGGCCTGCAGGGCATACCCTCAACTAGCCAGCTCGACCCGAGCCTCGAAAAGAGTCTGTACCCACATGGGCGAAAACAGATCGGACCGAATCAACGACTCATCTGCGGGATCTGCGGCGATCCACAGTGCGGGTATTCGCGGGACGTGTGAGACATGAAGGATCTGCACGAGGGTGTTTTGCGCGAGTTCGCGGAGCGAGCAGCGACGTCACTCGAAGAGGACGTGATGTTTCAGCGGTACGGGTTGCGGGTAGTGCGACCGAGGCTCGACAAGGCGTCAGGCATGGCGCACCTGAGGGCGCTACGTAAGAAGCAGGGCCGCTGCCAGCAGTGCGGCGACCCGGCGACGGCGACATTGTGCGATCGACACGCGGCGGCACGGAGGAAAGCGGCATGAACACCACGGGCAATCCAAAAGACTTCGTAGGCGCGAGCAAGGCGCCGCTCTCTCCGGTCTCACGGCGCGTGATGCACGAACTCGGGCTCGCCATGTTCGAGGGCGAGTGCAAGTATTGGCGACACAACTATCGCGCGGCGGATGTGCGCGCCATGGTCTACATCGACGCGATGGAGCGACACATCAGCGCATGGGTCGAGGGGCAGGACATCGACGAAGAGTCGGGGCTCTCGCACCTGGTCAAGGCCATGGCGTGCCTGCACATCGTCCGAGACGCGCAGCTCTACGGCTCGCTGATCGACGATCGACCGCCCGCGCAGTCGGATTCGCATTGGATGGCGAAGCTCAACGCGAAGGCTTTGGAGATCACCCAAAAGCTCTCGGAGTTCGAGCGTGGCGCGTACACGGAAGCGAACCGCGACAAGTGGCCCGCGATGTCCGCGGCGCTGAACAGCGGACCTATCAAACGTGAGTCGCTAGGCACCGTGCGCACTCGGCTCGGCGAGGACAAGGGTCCGCCGATCAACGACTTCCCCGCTGTCGTCTCCCGCCCTCGCTGAACGTTCTCTCACGCCTACCGAGTTAAACTTTGAGCACGAATTTAAACAGCGCCCTCGAACTCGCAGCGCGTGGCCTGCCGGTCTTTCCCGTGTGGTGGATGGCCGGCGGGCAATGCGCCTGCCGCGCGGGCGGGTTCTGCAAGCCAGGTCAGGGCAAGCACCGCGAATGCACGCCAGAGGTCTGCACCGAGTGTCACCCGGGCAAGCATCCGATCACACCGAGCGGCCTGCACGACGCGAGCACGGACCCCGCCAAGATCACTCGTTGGTGGGGCATCGCGCCGGAGGCGAACGTGGGCGTCGCGGTGCCCGACGGCGTGGTCGTGATCGACGTCGACCCGCGCAACGACGGCGAGGCCACTCTCGCCGCGCTGCAGGCGCAACACGGGCGCCTGCCCATCACGCGCACGGCAGCGACTGGCGGCAAGGGAGGGCACTTCTACTTTGCGGCGCCGCCCGGCCTGCAGTTCCCGAGCACGCTTGGCGAGGGCATCGACGTCAAACAGTTCGGCGGCTACGTGCTCGCGCCGCCGAGCAACCACGAGAGCGGCGGCGCCTACCAGTGGATCGGGTCACCTGACGCGCCGCTCGCGCAGGCGCCCGGGTGGGTGCTCGCGCTCGGCCGTCCGCGCGGCGAGCGCTCGACGGTCGTGATCGACGACGAGGACGAGCGCACGACCGACAACGAGACATTGGACCGCATCGCCGCCCTGGTCGAGCCGCAGTTCGTGCAAGGCAAAATGCACCATATCTGCAAGAACCTTTCCGGCTGGCTGAAACAGCGGGGGTTCAGCCTGGCGGACGCCTCCTATGTGATCCGCCGGCTCCCGTGCCGCAACACGAAGAACGGCCTAGACGCCGCCAAGGCGGCCTTTGCCATCGACCGACCCTTCGGGTGGACGGAGCTGCGCGGGCTCATTGGCGAGGCGCCTGCCGCGGCGCTCGATACCGTTACGCCGAACCCTCGCCGGGAGGGTGAGCGCGCCGCGGCCGAGGGGCTCGTTCAGGCCATGGCCGCGAGCGCCGTCACGCGCGCCCAGGCTCCGGCGCCGGCCCTGGCCATGACGCCCGCGGCGCCGGCCGTGCTCGGCCAGCTGCCGGCCTGGTATCGGCCGGTCGACATCGAGCAAGACCCGCCGCCGATCGACTACATCGTCAAGGACCTCGAACTCGCCGCCGGCCGCGCGAACATGATCGTCGGCTACTCGAACGCCGGCAAGACGATCGCCGCGGAGGCGCTCGCGTTCGCGATCGCCATGGGTCTACC
>Ga0068857_100005097_pt1 | contig 11171 bp, 6 predicted proteins | sample KBSCornC72_FD_66591 | JGI IMG/M metagenome (GOLD analysis project Ga0068857, IMG submission 66591) | Corn rhizosphere microbial communities from Kellogg Biological Station, Michigan, USA - KBS Corn C7-2 | ecosystem: Host-associated > Plants > Roots > Rhizosphere > Soil ...
CGATAAGGGCAAAGTTTGGGGACATTTGGTGCCGGAAATCAGCAATCGTTGCGCGTTCAAATGGTCACCTCGCCAAGCAGCATGCTCAGCGGCTAACGTGGTGGCTTATTGGTGGCAGGTGCGTTGGTATGGCCGAGTGCGCCGGAGAGAGCTCCGCCGAGGCCTCGGAGCAAGCCTCCGGTCTTGTCGGCAGGTTGGTTTGTTCCTTGCGAATTCGTGTTGTGTGATCCGCCCAAAATTCCCTCGACACCTTTCAACAAGCTGTTGGTGCCGCCTCCGAATTGTGAGGCGACACCGAGACCGGCCTTCGCTCCAATCTTGAGCAGGGCGAGTTTGTTGATGTCATTCTTCGGCTCGCCGACAGTGCCTTTCATGGTGTAGAAGTCAGGCAATTTCGCGTAGGTCGAATTGGTGGGAGTATCGCTGGGCATCAGGCCGAATGTTTTGGCGATTCCGCGGCTCAATGAAACTGACACAGGAACTTGCAACGCGGAATTTGTCAGCACGTCGGCAAGGGTGACGGTGCCACGTGCGTCCGCTTCGAATGCCGCGCTTTGGACCACAGCTTTTTGCAGGTTGACCTTCCCAGAACCGATGTCGCCGCGCGCGTCGATCGCATTAATGGGTGATTTCGCCAACTCGTCCGAAAAACCACCTTTGCCGAAAACGGAACCGAGGGCAGCGGTAGGATTGGAAGCCAATTCGGGTATTGCGCCTATGGTGTTAACGAGGGTTTTGAGAATTGGGCTGTGAATCTTGAGCACCGAGAGGTTGAGATTTGTGGAGGTTACATCGAACTGGCCCCCGAGATTTTTCTGAAGATTAACCCCCGTTGTGCCGGCGCCGCTGACTTTTGCATTGGCCGTTAGAGTGCCGCTAATGTCGCCTTTGCGATCCGGCGCAAATGAATTCACCAGCGGCGCGAGCGGAATTGCCTGAGCGTCGAAGCTGGTGTCGTACTTATATCCCGGAACACCCATGTCCAAATCGACATTCGCATTGACTGGCGCACCGTTCAGCGCGAGTTGCAACGGTTTGACGACGACGTGGCCACCATCGATCTTCGTGGTGGTTTGGAAGTTTGCGATATCCACTTCGCGCAGGTAGCAACGGCCGATATTGACTTCGGCAGTGAAATTGCGAACAGGTAATTTTACAGCATCGGGCTCCTTTTCAGCTACCTGGGCTGTGGATGGAGCCGTCGTGGACGGCTTGGACTTTGATTTTGATGAGGAGGTTGGCTTGTTTTCCTTTTCCGGCGTTTTGTTTTGGCCTGCAAAGAGATCGTAGTAGCTGGTGAAGTCGAGCGAGTCAGCCAGGAGTTTCAGGTTTCCCTGAATCGCGTTGGTGTCCGTCATGTCGATGTGCCCTGTGAGTTGAAGGTCGTTCTTCGCGCGCTGGGTCGGGGTCAAAGTGATTTGGCATTGACGGACGTCCGCCACTTGTTTCTTGAGTGACGCATCGATAGCCATTTTCGCTTCGAGAGGTGTGGCAGGAATTTGATTTTTGGGATCACTCACGACGAGGTTGGCAACTTTGACATCGGCCTTCACAGCAGAATCGCCTTGCGGATTCAGTTGCACGTTTGCCGTGCCATTGATCGCAATAGAAACCAGTTTCTTGTCCGCCAGCATCGGTTCGAGGAAGGCGCGAAGTCCTTCCTGGTTGAAATCGGTCAGTTTCGCGGTTAGCTGCGCCGATTTGTCGTTTCCATACGAGCCGGAAAGATCAAACCCACCGCCGGGTTTTCCATTCTCCGTGAGCTTGCCGGTGACGTGACGAATCTGAATGTCCTTGGGCGTTTTCGCTACATCCAGATCCATCGTTGCACCAAAAGCATTGAACTGACTCTTGCCAACTTTTCCGGTCAAGTCCGACAGGGCAAGATTGCCGGTGATTCCCTGCGTTCCTTCTCTCTGAACCACATGCGCTTTCAGATCGGCGGTGCCGGAAGTCAGCACAGCATCCGGTTGAAGTATTTGGAGGAGTCGAGCGACTGCAGCTTTCACATTTACCTGAAGGTCCGCTGTATCGTTGCCCTTTTCATCTTTGTCATAGCTGCCGGCACCGGAAACGGTGACCAGTTGCTGATCTTTTTGAGCGAGTTGGAGTTGGTAATCAGTCAGATTGAAATGCTTCATGTCCACGGCGCGGCCATTGACCTGGAGGGTGACATTGGCCTGGCTGACTTGATTGCTGCCGAGATTCGCGGTCAGATTTGCAACCTGGGAATTCAGGCTGAATGTCAGTTGCTTGCCGGCTTGTTGCGACAGCAATTGCATTTTTACAGTTACGCTTCCCGACGGAGCGATGTCGCCAACGAACGGTTTCCAATCGGCCAGATCGAGGTTATTGACCGCGAGATTCAGGGTGGAATCGCTGACGGGGGTTGAGTTCGGCCCCCAGGCAATGGTCATCGGGCTGGTCAATCCGCCTTGAAGCAGTTGCTGGCCTTTTTGAGTTCCGTCGATTGTCAACTCGCGCAATTGCGCCGACTTCGCCGATTGATAAACGGTCAAGTTGTATCGAGTGACCAGGTCGAGAGATGGCGTAGTTTGTTTGGCTTTGGTCAATTGGAGCTTGCCGATTCCAACCTGCCCAACGACGGTGATTTCCGTGCCCGCCTTCGCCAACTGAATTTCATTGGTCGAGTTCAAAGTCGTAGTGCCGAAGTCGATCCCGCTGGCCGCGCCAGCGAGATTGAGCACCTGCTTGTCGATGGAAAGGATCTGGCACGTCAGCTTGCCTTCCATTTTGTTCATGTCGAAAGGACCATTGACCCGCACTTCGCCCAATCGCGTGACGCCCTTGGCAAAATGCAGCGCGACCTGCTTGATTTCGGTCGGAGTCACATCGCAGTCGAAATCCGTCGCGAGGCTGCCGAGTTCGGCGAAGCCGCCCTCAGCGCGAGCAACTTCCAAATGGGTGTTGCCTTGGATGGACGAAGGTTTGAGGTCCGCTCCAAGTGCAAAGGAAAAATTGCCTTTGAGTTTTGCTTCGAGAACGCCGTTGGTTGCGTCGGGCGGATTACTTTGCATTTTAACATCGGCGTTCATCGTCAGCTTTCCGGTTTGGCCGTTCTTAAGATCATCGAGGGTCACGTTGACATGAGAAAGCTCGGTCACGTCGCGATTGCCATTTTTATAAATTTTGATCTGACGGATTGTCGCATCGTTAAGAGCAACTTTTTTGATATCAATCTCGGGCGGTTTGGAAGGTTTGCCCGGTTGTTCCTTTTTCTTTTCGGACGGAGCTTTCGGCTGCTCCTTTTGTCCCTTGGTTATTGGATCAAGGTTGCTTGTGCCATCCGGGTTTTGGACAAGAACGATTTCGGGCGAGTTAAGCTCCGCGAGATCGACATGAATCTTGCCGCCAATGATGTCCATCAAGCTGTACTTCGCGTGGACCTCCTTGGCGGTAACCAATGGTTTTTCTCCGGTTGTTTTGACAGTGAAGTTATGGAGAACGACTTCCTTGAACGGATGAATTTCCGAATCGGAAACGGTGACGTCTGCATTCATCGATTTGCCGACCTTCGGAAGAATGACGCCTTTCAAAAAGGCAGAGCTAGTGCCCACAAAATAGACGCCGACGAGCAAAATGATGAAGATGAAAAAAAGCCAAACGAAGGCTTTAAGCAGACGATGGCGTTTCCTGGGCGGTGGCTGCGGTGCCTGCGGTGTTTCGATTTTTTCTGCCATAAATTGAATTCCTGCGGAGGACTATGCGAGGATTGCTGGTGGTTAGCCCCGCGCCTCGCCCTCTCGCCAGCAATATAGTGCAAAATTGGACGCTGTCAGCGACGTAATGTTCAATTGTTAGCTGGTTTTGCGCGTCGATAAATCGTGTGGACCCGAAATGCTGCCGCAGATATCCTTGCTTAATTTGTGGAGCGACGGATGTCGGCCATTTCTTAAATATTGCTCGATGAGGTCTCTCACCACGGCGCTTGTGAACAACCACGGGCACGAGCCTGGTTTTTCAAGAGCTCAATTTGCCGCCGTTCGATTTTAAGAGTTAGAGTTACCATAAATGCACAGCATCACTTTGCGGCCATCGAGTCAATAGCGCATTGACGACAACCAAAGTTCAAGGCTTGCTCACAATCGCACTCGGACTACTTTGAAGCGGTGAAGATTTTGTTCATCGCGGACATCGTGGGGCAGCCGGGGCGGCGAGCCGTGAGGGAATTGGTTCCAAAACTTCGCCAGGAGCACGGGATCAATCTGGTGATCGCAAACGGCGAAAACGCTGCGGGCGGCTCTGGCATCACGCCGAAAACTGCGGCTGAGATATTCGCATCGGGAGTGGACATTATGACGAGCGGTGACCATCTTTGGGATCAGAAGGAGGTTTCGGAGTTGCTGGCAAACGAAAAACGATTCGTGCGTCCGTTGAATTATCCGCCGGGCACGCCCGGACAGGGCAGCATAATTTTTCAAGCTGATAACCTTCCACCTGTCGGTATTCTCAACTTGCAAGGCCGCACGTTTATGCCCGCGCTGGAAAATCCATTTCACGCTGCTCTTGCAGAAGTCGAAAAGCTGCGTCAAAGCACAAGAATTATTTTTGTGGATTTTCATGCGGAGGCAACATCCGAGAAAGTCGCCATGGCGCGAATGCTCGATGGAAAAATCAGCGCGCTTATTGGCACTCACACCCATGTCCAAACGGCGGATGAACAAATCTTTCCTGGCGGAACGGCATTCCTCTGCGATGCCGGATTTACCGGGCCGCACGAAAGTGTCATCGGGCGTGAAATCGAACCGATTATTAGACGCTTTCTGACAAATCAGCCACAGAAGTTCGAGGTGGCGGCGAATCGCAACTTGCTACAGGGCGCCATTGTTGAAATTGAAATTGCGAGCGGACGAGCACGCTCAATTCACAGAGTTTCGGAGTCGCTGGAATGATGTGCGATCGCCAAGGATCAGGCGCTTGCTCTCGACAGTAAATACTAGTTTATTCAGTGACTAATGGCTAAGCCGGTCAAAACTCAGTGGGAATTCGGTGATTTGTTTGCTGAACAAAATGCTGCTACCCGCGAGAGCCCTGCATCCGAGACTTCTAAACGAGAAACGCCTCCTGCAGAGCAGCCTCGCCCGCTCAAGCCCGCGCGAAAAGTTTTGTCGGTTACCGAACTGACTTCGCAAATTCGGCGCATTTTGGAAGCACAAATCGGTCACGTTTGGGTCACAGGCGAAATCACCAATCTCCGGAACCAGAGTTCCGGCCATATTTACTTTACACTTAAGGATGCGAACGCGCAGCTCAGTTGTGTCGTATTCCGAGGCGAGTTGTACGTTGACCGAAGTCTTTTGCAGGATGGCCGGAAAGTCACGCTGGCGGGCGAACTCACTGTTTATGAATCACGCGGCCAATATCAATTGCGCGTCACACAGGCTGAGTTGCAAGGGGCCGGCGCTCTGCAGGCCGCGTTTGAGCGGCTGAAGCAAAAGCTCAATGCGGAAGGATTGTTCGCCAAAGAAAGGAAGCGACCGCTGCCGAGATTTCCGCAACGCATCGGTTTGGTCACATCTCCGACTGGCGCGGCCATTCGCGACGTATTGCATGTCGTCGAACGAAGAAATCCGAGTCTGGAGATTTTCCTGGCACCGTGCCGGGTGCAGGGTGACGGCGCGGGAATTGAGATCGCGGCAGCGATTGACTTGTTGAACGAGTTCAATGCAAGGAAACTGGCGGCGGAAAATTCGGGCCTCGATTTGATTCTGGTCACGCGCGGAGGCGGGAGCCTCGAAGATTTGTGGGCCTTCAATGAAGAGGTTGTTGCGCGAGCACTTTTTCACTCCGCGCTACCGGTTGTTTCCGCGGTGGGGCACGAAATTGATTTTACGATCAGCGATTTTGTGGCGGATACACGCGCAGCCACGCCGAGCGCAGCGGCGGAAATTATCACTGAAGGCGTTTTTTCAAGCTGCCAATTTGTTGCGGAGGCAGGCGCTCGAATCCGGCAATTGGCGCGCCAACAAATCCGCGGCAAGCAGGATGTGCTGTCGCGAGACCGGCAACGTCTGGAGCGGCTGCATCCAAGGCGCAAATTCAACGATTGGCTGCAGCGACTGGATGATCTGCAGAGCGGTATGGTGCGTTGCGCGAAGCAAGGAGCCAAAAGGCAACGATTGGCGTGCCAAAACTTGGCGGAGCGACTGTTGCGCGTGCGTCCGACAGTACTGCTCAAACAACGACGCGAACTTTTGCGCCAGGAAATGGAGCGGCTCCATGAACAAGCGCGGCATCAAATTCGCGAGAGGAAGAACCGGGTTGAAACCGCGGAAACGCGTCTGCGATTGCTCGGGCCCGAGCAAGTGCTCGCACGTGGCTATTCGATCACGATGGAAGCCGAAACCGGGAAGGTGGTGCGCAATGCCAGAGACATTGCAGAATGCACAAAAATCAGGACAAAGCTGAAGGCCGGCGAAATTATCAGCACGGTGGAGATCAAAAAAGACTAAGGCAGCGCGATGGCCCGATAGAAGCGCTGCGGATAGGAAGCAAAACTGGTTTCAACATAATTGAACGGCGCGGAATTTGTTTGGAGGGAAAGCCAATTTGAGGCGGTGAGATTCGTCGAAATTTGCACGATATAGTTTGAACCAACGCTACCTGTAACCGCGAATTGGAATTGGCCGCTCGCGTTCAGGGCAGGCGCGCTCAAAGTTGCCGGGAGGCTGGTCGGACCGTTCGTTACGAACCAACTAATTTTAAAATCCTTTAAGACTGCCATATGCTGGGCGTTGGTCGAATCACCAAACTGGACAGGCGCGACGTCGCTCAGAGGAGTATAAACGCGCGAATCAAACACCAGCCCTTTCGAAAACGAATGTGATGGAAAAATCGAAGCCGTCATCAGATTCGTAAGGGAAAAACTCGGCAGGACATAATCGTGAGGATGATTCCGATTTATACTGGTGAAGGAATTGCCTCCGCTCTCGGCATCCGTCGGCACGGGATTATCGCTTAGAAAACTGCCAAACGTGATCATCGTTGACTCCGTGCGAGTGTCAGTATTCAGATCTCCGGCTACAATGACCCATGCGTTGGCGGGGAAGTTTGCTTGAATCAACGCTTTGAGATTCGCCGCTTCGCTGGCTCGCGTCGTTGCGGAACTGGTGAGAAAATGAACGCTGACGACATACAAGTCATTGGTGCCGGGCAAATGAATTTGCGCCCAGGCATAACCGCGATTCGGTTGCGATTGCAACGTATCCACCCACGACCCGGACGCCGTAATCGGATAGCGGCTGATGATGCCGTTCGGGATAGGACCGTTTGCAGTGTAGTTTTCGCGGAAATAGACGAAGTTCGTGCCAAATGCGGTATCCACCATGGCGCGAAAATTCGCCGGCGAGTTGTTGCTGTAATTGAATTCCTGGATCGCGACGATGTCTGGTTTCAAACCTTGAAATATCCGAAAGGCGAACGGTTGATAGCTTTGGGTGTTGCCGTTCAGATTGGCAGCCATTACACGTACGATGGTGTTAGTCGTCTGGGCGTGCAGGTTGAAAACGATTAGAAGAGCGGTTAAGATTCCGCCCAAACTGCGCGGAACGTGAAACGAAGGTTGCATTGTGAAAGGCGGGGAAGGGTTGATCAAATGTGCCGCGAAATCAACGACACAACGGATGTCATGATCCGACATTGGCGTCGAATACCGCGGTGAGAATCCGGTCATTGGACTTGAACTGGACCCAGATGCGATAGTTGCCGGGTTCGGGAAATTCGTAGGGCAATGAAACGGAGGAAACTGCGGAAACCGAGTGGTGGTGGTGCATCATATGGTCCGGTCCCCCATTAGAGAGAGGGGAAGTTGATTCGGAGGTAGTTTCGGTTGCGAGTTTGGTCTCAAAGAAGGATTGTGCGGCCATGGAGAAATTTCCGGAAGGATGGAGGTGGGCGAAAACTGAACCGTCGCCGCGCAGCACTGCGGCGTGGCAAAGCATGCCCATGTAAGGCTCGAGAGGAAGAGGTTGGCCGGATGCATCGGTAACTTCGAATTTGAGCGAGGCATCTTGTTTGATTCGGAGCGGTTTTTGAGATGTCCAGGTGACCTGAGCGCCATCGGGCAAACGATACGTGAGAGACGAAGCTGGAATTGTGTCGTTGCCGTAGCTGGCCCATGAATCGTCTGGATCCGATTCAATAGGCGTGCTTGCCAAATCACCGGACGTCGGTAATGCGGGGAGGCGGATTGAGTTTGTAGCCGTTGAACTGATGCCGCCTTCAAACGTCAAATCGCAGAAAATGGAGTAACGGCCTTCGGGCAATGGCGGAACAGCGACTTCAAAGATGTAGCCCCCTTTGCGAATGGGATGGAGGTGAGCAAATGCGTCGCGAGTCCCTTCGCGGACGAGAAAGAGATGCATGAGTTTTCCATGATCGGGGATCAGTGAAAATTTGTTGTTCTGTTCGAAAAATGTCTTTCCGACTTCGATCGCTAATATTCGTTGATTGCCGGAGACGCGAACGTGCGTGGTCAAGTCCGGCCACGCTCCGGCAAGCAGGTGGCGGCGAAAGGATTTCTCTTCGACGTTCCACCAATGTTTTCCACCGACAAGCGCCGCGATGAAAAGGAGGGCGGCCGCGCCAGCGGCAAAGAAACCGCTGCGACGTTGTCGTCTTTCCGCGGTCACGCCCGGTAACAAAGCAGCTTCGCGACCGGCAGCTGCAGCAATCCCAATTCCTCCGATCACAAGAATCGCCGCCAAGACCAGCAGAATTTTGCCGAGGAGAAACGGCAACGGAAGTTGACGGAGAGCGACGGAGGTTACCGGAATTTGGGCGGAGCCTTCACCGTTTTTGCCTTTGATTCGAACTTCGACACTGTAAGCGCCGAAGCTCATCAGCCAAAGTTCGCCGGCGTACAGGTTGGTTTCGCCAGTAACCAAACGGCCAACATCCGGAGGCGGCGCGTTGGTGACTGAGGTCTGGGAGTAGAGTGGCAGAAATGAAACTTCATTCGGTTCGCCGGATTGAATGCGAACGCTGATTTCCGCGCGCCCAGGGACGACATTGGGCATGCGGATGGTGACGCGGGCCGGATAGGTTCCAACCATTCCGTCATAGAAGACGTCCGGGCTGCCGACGTGTGCTTCGGCTGGCAGGGCAATGAGGAGCGCTACAACCAGCAGTTGGAAGCCCAGCAAAGCACCTCTCACGCGGATCATCGCCGAACCTTTCTCATCCAACGGCCAAAGAATAATCCGACCCAGGAGCTAATGCTTGCGAGGACTAAAACAACGAAGATTGACGAGATATTAATTGGGTCGGCATTGGGTTTAGTGGGGTCCAAACGCCAGAATTGGGTTTGCCATTCTCCCTTTGGAAAGTTGTAACCAAAAACTCGGTCACTGAAGAAGAACCCATTCCTGGAGTAGGGAGAGAGCATGAATTTTGAAAAATACCATTGAACGGCGATCACGATGACAAAGAAAACGGTCCCCAATGCGATTGCGAGACCGATGCGGTGAAAGGCACCCCTCACCCCTGCCCTCTCCTCATCGGATGGGGAGAAGGAGGAAACTGCGGCTCCGCCAAATGCGTTTGACGCGGTATATGACTCAGCCACTTTTCGAAGGATAAGGTCAATCGCCAGGGCCGGGAAAATCAGCAGCAACGGAAACGGCAACGGCACCATGTGAGTGACAGGATTAAAGATGGGCGCGAGCTTCGGTTGAGCCGGGAAGAGCATGAGTATCCAATCCATGAGGCACATGAAAATCATGTAAACGGCAGCGACACGCGTAGCCGGCCAGGAGATTCTACCGGCGCAAGATAATGCAACGAAGCGGGCGGGATACATGAGGGCACAAACTTTGTAAAAGAAAGCGCCGTGTTGTTCGTTCGGGAATATGTATTCAAGGAGGAAGACGCTGCCCATCAGGACAAAAACGCCGCCTGCGTAAATGAACATGCCGGAGCCTTTAGTGGATGAAACAACCCGCAGACGGTTTTGACGCGAGAGGACCAGCAACAATGCGCCGACACTAATGCCAAACATTCCCAGGCCCAGCACGGCGTGGGGTGGGCTCACAATTTTAACATCGAGTCCGTATGCGTTGTGCCACCAATCATCGAAGGGCGCGGAAGTGAGCATCGCTAGCGCTCCCCAAATGGCTACCCATGCTCCGAGCGGCGCCCGGGCGCCGAATACGCTGACGGATGAATCACGTTCGGCTGGTCCGCTTAAAAACGTGCATTTGAACGCAAGCCATCCGCCAACACAGCCACCCAGGATGCCGCCAAAGTAAATGGCCATGTGGGCTGGAGTCCAAAAGGTGTCGCGCCCGACGGTTTCGTGCCATGAGATGTCCCAGGTAATGCCGATAGCGATGCTGCTCAGGGCGATGGTCATTAACAGGCTGGGCCAAAAATCCGTGGTCCAGCCGGTCGCGGCGTGAGTGGGGATAACTTCAGCCCTTGGCTCAGGGTATATCGGCACTGCGGTGCTGTGGGCAACTTGCTCCATGAATCGACTTATGTTATCGCCCGAAATATTGTTGAGGGCAATTCTTTTGAGTTGGTAGCTAGCCGCCGTATCACGTGGTCAAAAATAGCCAAAAACTTTACCGTTTCTTCATCGGGTTTCACTTTGGGCATAAGAAAAAAGTGCAAGAAAGTGAAATAAAGTGAAATTTCAGGGGTTTTTGCACGGTTTGTGATTTCACTTTTCTTTGCCGCATTGACGAGGCGCATGATAAAATTTTCACCGTTAGATGGCGTTAGTTACCGTTATTTAGCGTTAGAGCAGGCTGCGCAACAAAAGTCACTCGTATATAATCGGATTTTGGTCGGATGGCCGGAAGCGCGACATTTTTGATTTTTGATTTTTGATTTGGAGAGACCGTGCAAGGCGTGGAACTTGCACGCTGCTTTTGATCACAGTTTTCATTCGGTTCGTTGTTGTTGATGTTTCGTTTCTAGCGTTGAATCATTTTCATGCACAGAAGTATAAGAGGGGGGTGGGACATTTACGGGGTAAGGGGGGTCTAAAATTTGAGCGTGGATGAATAAGGGAAGCTAATTTCAGGCCGGTTGCAAACCGCTAATGAACACTATTTTTTACCGCAGAGACGCAAAGGAGGCAGAGGAACGCCAAGGATAAGGCAAAAAGATGGATGGCAAAAGGATTAACGATGGTGGTCGGTGGCGTG
>Ga0068857_100005100_pt1 | contig 11165 bp, 8 predicted proteins | sample KBSCornC72_FD_66591 | JGI IMG/M metagenome (GOLD analysis project Ga0068857, IMG submission 66591) | Corn rhizosphere microbial communities from Kellogg Biological Station, Michigan, USA - KBS Corn C7-2 | ecosystem: Host-associated > Plants > Roots > Rhizosphere > Soil ...
AACCTGGGACCTCTTCGTTATCAGCGAAGCGCTCTAACCGCCTGAGCTATACCCCCGCAGTCGCCTGGGCGACCGGAGAAACATTACCTTATCGGCTCAGCTGTTCTGGAACCCGACCAGCAGCCCGCCCGTGAACCGGACGCTGAGGTTGTAGAGCAGCGAGGCGATCGCCGCCAGCACGGTTCCGACCACGACATTGAGGATCGCGACGACCAGTGCGAACAGGCCGACCTGCGGCAGTCCGAAGTTGCCCGCGATCGTGAAGTTCGGGTCGCTCAAAATGTCTTGGAACGCCGTGTCGAGCTTGCCGAAGACGCCCGTCGAGAACAGGACGATCCAGATCAACAGGGTGGACACCACGAGCACGATGCCCAAGCAGACCCAGACCAGGAACGACAGCTTCACCACCGACCAGAAGTCGAGGTAGACCAGCTTCAGCCGCACCTGCTTCGCGGCGGTGCTGCGCTGATCCTTGCGCTGCAGCTTTTCGGCGACGCTGCTCATTCGGTGTCGTCCTCTCCGTCGGTCGCCTCGGTCTCGGGTCCATCCGAAGCGAGTGCCGGGGCGTCGGTCGCGGCGTCTTCGAGTTCGGCGGCGTCCAAATTGCGTTCACTGTTCTTCGCGACGGCGATGATCTTGTCGTCATCGTCGAAGCGGGCGAATACCACGCCCATCGTGTCTCGGCCCTTGGCGGGGACCTCGGCCACGGCAGACCTTACCACCTTGCCGCTGGCAAGAACCACGAGGACCTCGTCGTCGTCCTCGACGATCAGAGCGCCCGCGAGCACCCCTCGTTCGTCGTTCAACTTGGCCACCTTGATGCCCAATCCGCCGCGCTGCTGCGGGCGGTACTGGTCGACCGCGGTGCGCTTCGCGTAGCCTCCCTCGGTCACGACGAACACCGATCCGGCGTCGGCGACGACGGATGCCGACAGCAACTGATCGTCGCCGCGGAAGTGCATTCCGATCACCCCGGAGGTCGACCGGCCCATCGGGCGCATCGCCTCGTCGTCGGCCGTGAAGCGGATGGACATGCCGAGCCGCGAGACGAGCAGCACCTCGCTGTCGTTCTCCACGAGCATGGCCGACACCAGCTCGTCGCCCTCGCGCAGGTTGATCGCGATGATGCCGCCCGTGCGGTTGGTGTCGTATTCGGCGAGCGCCGTCTTCTTGACCAGACCTCCACGGGTGGCGAGCACCAGGTAGGTGGCCGCTGCGTAATCGCGGATGTCGAGCACCTGCGCGATCTCCTCCCCGGGCTGAAGCGCGAGCAGGTTCGCGACGTGCTGACCCTTCGCGTCGCGGCCGGCCTCCTGCACCTCGTAGGCCTTGGCGCGATACACCCGCCCGGTGTTGGTGAAGAACAGCAGCCAGTGATGCGTGGTGGTCACGAAGAAGTGCTCGACCACGTCGTCCGCGCGCAGCTGAGCGCCCTTGACCCCGCGGCCCCCACGGTGCTGGCTGCGGTAGTTGTCGCTGCGCGTGCGCTTGATGTAGCCGCCGCGCGTGATCGTGATGACCATCTCCTCTTCGGGGATCAGGTCTTCGACACTCATGTCCCCGTCGAAGCCGTAGAGGATCTCGGTGCGGCGGTCGTCGCCGTACTTCGCCGTGATCTCGGTCAGCTCCTCGGTGATGATCTCGCGCTGGCGCACCTCGCTGGCCAGGATCGCCTGGTACTCGGCGATCTCCCTCTCGAGCTCGGCCAGCCGATCCTGGATCTTCTGGCGCTCGAGTGCGGCGAGCCGGCGCAGCTGGAGGGCCAGGATCGCGTCCGCCTGCAGTTCGTCGACACCGAGCAGCTTGATGAGCCCCTGGCGCGCCTGGTCGACATCGGGCGAGCGACGGATCAGGGCGATCACTTCGTCGAGCGCATCGAGCGCGAGCACGTAACCCCGTTGGATGTGGGCATCCGCCTCGGCCTTCGCGAGCCGGAAGCGTGTGCGTCGGACGATGACCTCGACCTGGTGCTCGATCCAGTGCCGGATGAATCCGTCGATCGGCAGGGTGCGCGGCACCCCGTCGACGATCGCCAGCATGTTGGCGCCGAAGTTCTCCTGCAGCTGGGTGTGCTTGTAGAGGTTGTTGAGCACGACCTTCGCGACGGCGTCGCGCTTGAGCACGATGACCAATCGCTGACCGGTGCGGCCCGAGGTCTCGTCGCGGATGTCGGCGATGCCGGCGAGCTTGCCCTCTTTGACGAGGTCGGCGATCTTGACGGCGAGGTTGTCGGGGTTCACCTGGTACGGCAACTCGGTGACGACGAGGCTCGTACGGCCCTGGATCTCTTCGACGTTGACCACGGCGCGCATCGTGATCGATCCACGCCCGGTGCGATAGGCATCCTGGATGCCCTTCACCCCGAGGATCTGGGCGCCGGTCGGGAAGTCGGGCCCCTTGACCCGGGCCAGGATCGCGTCGAGCAGCTCGTCGCGAGGGGCGTCCGGATTCTGCAGCGCCCAGAGCGCCGCCTCGGAGACCTCACGCAGATTGTGCGGAGGGATGTTCGTGGCCATGCCGACCGCGATCCCGACCGAGCCGTTGACCAGCAGGTTGGGGAAGCGCGACGGCAGGACCGTCGGCTCCTGGGTGCGCCCGTCGTAGTTGTCGGTCATGTCGACGGTGTCTTCGTCGATGTCGCGGACCATCTCCATGGCCAGCGGCGCCATCTTGGTCTCGGTGTACCGGTGCGCGGCAGCGCCGTCGTTGCCCGGCGAGCCGAAGTTGCCCTGGCCGAGCGCGAGCGGATACCGCAGCGACCACGGCTGCACGAGCCGGACGAGCGCGTCATACACGGACTGGTCGCCGTGCGGGTGGAACTGCCCCATCACGTCGCCGATGATGCGAGTGCACTTCGAGAACGCGCGGTCGGGCCGGTAGCCGCCGTCATACATCGCGTAGATCACGCGCCGGTGCACGGGCTTGAGCCCGTCGCGCACGTCGGGCAGCGCGCGGCCGACGATCACGCTCATCGCGTAGTCGAGGTAGCTGCGCTGCATCTCGAGCTGGAGGTCGACCTGCTCGATCTTGTCGTGGTCGGACGGCGCCCCGGTGTCAGTGGTGTCGGTCATGAATCAGCTCAGATCTAGATGTCGAGGAAACGGACGTCTTTGGCGTTCTGCTGGATGAACTGGCGGCGCGATTCGACATCGTCACCCATGAGGGTGGAGAAGATGCCGTCCGCGATGGCCGCGTCGTCGAGCGTCACCTGGCGCAGGGTGCGGGTCGCTGGGTTCATCGTCGTGTCCCACAGCTCCTGGTGATTCATCTCGCCCAGACCCTTGTACCGCTGCACGCCGTTCTCTTTCGCGATCCGCTTGCCCGCGGCGAGGCCGGCCTCGAGCAGCGCGTCGCGCTCACGGTCGGAGTAGACGTACTCGTGGTCGGCGTTCGTCCACTTGAGGCGGAACAGCGGGGGCTGCGCCAGGTAGACGTAGCCCATCTCGATGAGCGGGCGCATGTACCGGAACAGCAGGGTGAGCAGCAGGGTCGTGATGTGCTGGCCGTCGACGTCGGCATCCGCCATCAGCACGATCTTGTGGTACCGCGCCTTCTCGCCGTCGAAGTCCTCGCCGATGCCGGTGCCGAACGCCGTGATCATGGCTTGGATCTCGGCGTTGCCCAGCGCGCGGTCGAGCCGTGCCTTCTCGACATTGAGGATCTTGCCGCGCAACGGAAGGATCGCCTGCGTCTCGGGGTCGCGGCCAGTCTTGGCCGAACCGCCTGCGGAGTCGCCCTCGACCAGGAAGATCTCGCTGCGCGACGGATCTTTGCTCGAGCAGTCGCTGAGCTTGCCCGGCATGCCCCCACCCTCGAGCAACCCCTTGCGACGGGTCTGCTCGCGCGCCTTGCGCGCGGCCATGCGCGCGGCCGCGGCCTGCACCGACTTGCGGATGATGTCGCGCGCCTGGGTGGGGTTACGGTCGAACCAATCGCCGAGCTGATCGCCCGTGACCTTCTGCACGAACGACTTGGCCTCGGTGTTGCCGAGCTTGGTCTTGGTCTGACCCTCGAACTGCGGCTCGCTGAGCTTGATGGAGATGACGGCGGTGAGACCCTCGCGGATGTCGTCGCCGGTGAGGTTCTCGTCCTTCTCCTTGAGGATGCCCTTCTCCCGCGCGTAGCGGTTGACGAGCGTGGTCAGCGCGGCCCGGAATCCCTCTTCGTGCGTCCCGCCCTCGTGGGTGTTGATCACGTTGGCGTAGGTGTGCACGCTCTCGGAGTACGAGGTGGTCCACTGCATGGCGACTTCGAGCGACATCCTGCGCTCCTTGTCCTCGGACTCGAACGCGATGACCTCGTCGTGGATCACGTCGGTCTTCTTGGCCGAGTTCAGGTACTCGACGTAGTCGACCAGGCCGCGTTCGTAGAAGAACACGTCGGTGCGCTGGGTGCCGTCGTCTTGACGCCCCTCTTCGCGCTCGTCGGTCAACGAGATGCGCAGGCCCTTGTTGAGGAACGCCATCTGCTGGAATCGCGTGCGCAGCGTCTCGTAGTCGAACTCGACCGTCTCGAAGATCTCGGCGTTGGGCCAGAAGGTGATCGTGGTGCCGGTCTGATCGGTCGCGGCGCCCTTGGCGAGCGGCGCGTCGGGGACGCCGTCGTGATACACCTGCGTCCAGATGTGACCCTGGCGCCGCACCTCGACGTCGAGCTTGCTCGACAGCGCGTTGACCACCGAGCTGCCCACGCCGTGCAGACCTCCCGAGACGGCGTAGCCGCTGCCGCCGAACTTGCCGCCGGCGTGCAGGATCGTAAGGACCACCTCGACCGTCGACTTCTTCTCGACCGGGTGGATGTCGACCGGGATGCCGCGCCCGTTGTCCACGTTGCGGAGCCCACCGTCGGCGAGCAGGGTCACCTCGATGTGATCGCAGTATCCGGCCAGTGCCTCATCGACGGAGTTGTCGATGATCTCCTGAGCGAGGTGGTGGAGGCCGCGTGGCCCGGTGGAGCCGATGTACATGCCTGGCCGCTTGCGAACCGCCTCGAGACCCTCGAGAACCTGGATGTCTGAGGCGCCGTACGAGTCGTTCGGGTCGGCCGCGGGGGTAGGGGATGTCACTACCCGATTCTACCGCACGAGGGTCCCGGAATCCGGCCCGTACGCCCGTCTGGGGAGATTTCGTGGGTCGCTTGACCTGATTTGCCTTGTCAGCCGTAGGTATCGCGGGGACCGCGCCCTGGGATTGCTCTGGGACCGCGTTTCCAGGAGGGGGTGTCTGGCCCGATGAAGCGCACCGACTCGATCCCCGCGGCCGAATGCTTCTCGCCGATGCGGGTCGCGACGACGGATCGCATGCTCCGGAGCTGCTGGGCCCAGGCCGTCGAGTCGCAGCGGACGGTCAGGATGCCGTCCTCGATGCCGATCGGTTCGGCGTGAGCGGCGGTGTCGGCTCCGACGATTCCCGGCCAGTCCGCCAGCAGCTCGGCGCGCGCAAGCGGCGAATCCCAGCCCATGGTCGAGGTGAGCGCGCCGAGAACATCGCCGAGTCCGGCGGGGTCCCGGCCCACCCCGTACGGCACGCTCGTGTCGTCTGCTGCCGAGCGGCGGCGGCGCGCGTCCCCCGAGCGAAGCGAGGGGTCGCCGAAATTTCTCCGGATACGGCGGAAGACGTTGACGTGCTCCGGCTCTGCGGCGTCGTCGGTCACCGCTCGTCCTCCCCCATCGGCGCGTCGGCGGCCTGCTCGTCGGCGGTCGGCCCCTCCACGATCCGGCCCGCCGAGATGCGAACCGTGTGAGCGGCGAGCGGCGCAGGCACGTCGTCGTACACCGCCGCCGTGATCAGCACCTGCTCGTAGTCGCCGATCGCCGAAGCCAGTTTCGCCCGCCGGCTCTCGTCGAGTTCGGCGAACACGTCGTCGAGGATGACGATGGGGTCGCCCACCGCGGACTCCGCACGCAGCACCGCTGCAGACGCCAGCTTCAAGGCGAGCGCGAACGACCAGGATTCCCCGTGGCTCGCGTAGCCGCGAGCGGGAAGGCCGTTCAGCACCAGGAGGAGATCGTCCCGGTGGGGACCGATCAGGGTGAGCCCGCGATCGAGCTCGTCGCGGCGGACTCGCGTGAGAGCGGTGCGGAACTGCGCAGCGACCTCGGCGGGCTCCGCGTCGCGCGCGGGCTCGGCATCCACCGGGATCTCATCGTCGGGCCGAGCGCCCCAGATGCTGAGCTGCGCCGCCAGGTCCGCGTGGTGCTCATCGCCGGCGATGCTCGCGTAGGCCTCGGCCGCATGCGGTCGGAGCCGATCGATGAGGTCGTGCCGACCGGCGATGATCTCGCTCCCCAGCGTCACGAGCCGTTCGTCCCACAGGTCGAGGGTCGAGAGCTGGTTGTCGGCGACGCGCGCGCCCCGCGCCGACTTCAGCAGGGTGTTGCGCTGGCGCAGCACCCGCTCGTAGTCGGACAGGACTCCCGCAAAACGGGGGACCAGTTGCACGAGCAACTGGTCGAGGAATCGGCGGCGGCCGGCCGGCTCCCCGCGGACCAGCGCGAGATCCTCGGGCGCGAACAGGACGCTCGCGATGTACCTGGGCAGTTCGCGGGGCTTGACCGCGACACGATTGACCTGGGCTCGATTCGCGCCGGATCGGTTCAGCTGCAACTCGACGAGGAGCTGCCGATCTGCGTGCTCGAGCCGGGCACGTACGATCGCCAGCTCGGCGCCCTGCCGGATCAGCGCCTGGTCGGTGGACACCCGGTGCGACGCCAGTGTGCTGAGGTATCCGATGGACTCGACCAGGTTGGTCTTGCCCTGACCATTGCTGCCGACGAAGAGGTTGGGCCCAGCACTGAGCTCGACTTCGGCGGACTCGTAGTTCCGGAAATCGCTGAGGCTCAGGTGCGAGACGATCACCCGACGATCAGGACTTGCGCACGGCGTGTCCGCCGAATTGGTTGCGCAGGGCGGCGACCGCCTTCATCGCGGGGGAGTCCTTCTGACGCGACACGAACCGCGCGAAGATCGACGCACTGATCGTCGGCACGGGGACGGCGTGGTTGAGCGCCTCGATGATCGTCCAGCGGCCTTCGCCCGAGTCCTCGACGTAGCCCTCGATCTGCTTGAACTCCGGGTCTTCCTCCAGGGCCTTGACCAGCAATTCCAGGAGCCAGCTGCGAACGACCGTCCCGCGCTCCCATGCTTTGAAAACGCCCTTGACGTCGTGGATGATCTCCTTGCTCGCCTCGAGGAGCTCGTATCCCTCGCCGAGGGCTTGCATCTGCGCGTACTCGATGCCGTTATGCACCATCTTCGCGTAGTGCCCGGCTCCCACCGATCCGGCGTGCACGAATCCCTCATCGCGAGGCCCGTCCGGCCGCAGCGCGTCGAAGATCGGCATCGCCAGCTTCACGTCGGCCGCGTCGCCGCCGACCATCAGCGCATACCCGTTCTTGAGTCCCCAGACGCCGCCCGAGACGCCGCAGTCCATGAAGTGGATGCCCTTCTTGGCCAGCTGCTTGGCGTGCACGTCGTCGTCGGTGTACCGAGAGTTGCCGCCGTCGATCACCAGGTCACCGGCTTCGAGAACGTCGAATAGATCGTTGATCACGCCGTCGGTGATCGGACCCGATGGAACCATCACCCAGACGACCCGCGGTGTCGGAAGTGCCGCGACCATGTCAGCCAGGGTCTTCACGTCGGTGACGGCGGGATTCGGGTCATAACCGGTGACCTGCACCTTGTTCTTGCGCAGGCGGTCCCGCATGTTGAAGCCCATCTTGCCGAGCCCAACGAGTCCGATATGCATGGCCATGAACGATCGCCTTCCGTTCAGCGCAGCAGCAGGTTGGGCTGCAGGAGGTACTTGTAGTTGTCGGCTCCGGGCTGCTCTTTCGAGGACTGGCTCGTGATGAGCACCGGACCCGGCTTATTGGGGTTCTCGGTCTTGGTGAACGAGATGCGCACGAACTCCGAGTGGACCGCACCCAGTCCGTCGAGCAGGAAGGACGGCTTCAGCGAGACCACCGTGTCGTCGCCGTGGAGGTGCGCCTCGATCGTCTCGGACGCTTGCGCCTGTTCGGAACCGGCAGCCTCGAGGGTCAAGCCGTCGATCGAGAAACTGAATCGCAGGGCCGCCTCGCGCTCGAGCACGAGCGACACACGCCGAGTCGCCTCCACCAGGTCTGCGGTGTTCACCACGGCGTAGTTGTCGACGACCTCGGGGAACAGTCGCTTGACGGGAGGGAAGTTGCCCTTGATCAGCAGTGAGGTCACGGTCTTCTTGTCGGCGCTGAAGGCGATCAACTCGCGGTCGTCGCTGCGAACGATCGACACCGCGACGGTGCCGCTGTGCGCGAATGTCTTGCCGATCTCCGACAGGGTGCGGGCCGGGATCAGCGCGGTCGTTCCGTCTGCGGACGAAGCGCCGGAATCCCAGTCGATCTCGCGAACGGCCACCCGGTACCTGTCCGTTGCGACCAACGACAGCGTGTTGTCGCCGACCTCGAGCTGAACGCCGGTGATCACCGGGGTGACGTCGTCACGGGATGCCGCAACGGCCACCTGCGCGACCGCCTCGGCGAAGTCCTCAGCGGGCAGGACGCCGGTGCGGTCGGCGACCTCCGGGAGAGTCGGGTACTCCTCGACCGGCATGCTCAAGAGGGTGAACTTGGCCGACCCGCAGCTCACCGCGATCTTGCCGTCGTCGGTCGAGAACTGAACGGGTGCCGCCGGCAGGCGACTCGCGATGTCGGCGAGAAGCCGGCCCGAGACCAGCGCGGTGCCCGCTTCGTCGACCTCCGCAGCGATCTCAGTGCGTGACGAAACCTCGTAATCGAATGATGACAGCACCAGGACGCCGTCGACAGCTTCGAGGAGCACGCCACTCAGGATCGGCTGGGTCGTGCGCTGCGGCAGAAGTTTGACGGCGAATGACACGGCCTCGCTGAACACGTCCCGATTGACTTGGAACTTCACGCGGACTCCTTGTCATGCGAATGGTGCGGGGGGGTCAATACTGTCACCCCGATCCTGGCACAGGTAGTCCCGGTGACCGTTCGGGAACTCAGGGGGTGCCGACCGCCCGTGGGGGTTGTGGTCGAGCTGATGATGAGGAAGAGAGAGTTAATCTTCTTAACGCCTGTGGAATCTGTGGACAACACGCGATCCGCCCGCGCCGGACGCGGAACTACACGCGTGGAAGTTGTGAGGCAGGCGTGGAGGGCGCGTGCGCCGCCGGCGGACAGTAGCGGACCAGGTGGTGCGGCATCCACAATCGAGCCCGGGTTTTCAACATGGCATTCAGAAGGCGATCGCGGGTTATCCACAGGTTGTGCACACCTTGTGCAATCAAGGAATCGTGCGTGGTTTGTCCAGGCCCCCGAACGGGGGTGAACCAGTCAGTCCGGTGAAGGCAAGGCTCAGAGCTTGTTGTAGCGCTGGTTCTGCTTGATGCGGCTGGTCAGTTCGGTGACCTGGTTGTAGATCGAGCGGCGCTCTTTCATCAACTCGCTGATCTTCTTGTTGGCGTACATCACGGTGGTGTGATCCCGGTTGCCGAAGAGCTGCCCGATCTTGGGCAACGAGAGGCTCGTCATCTCGCGACAGAGATACATGGCGATCTGCCTGGCCGTGGCGACGGCCTGCGACCGACTCGACCCGTAGAGATCGTCGACCGAGAGCTTGAAGTAGTCGGCGGTGTGATTGATGATGTCGACCGGCGCGATGACGTTGTCATCGTCGAGGGTGATGAGGTCTTTGAGCACGGTCTGCACCAGCTGAAGGTCGACGGGCGTGCGGTTCAGGCTCGCGAACGCGGTGACGCGGATCAGAGTGCCCTCGAGCTCGCGGATGTTGGACGACACCTTCGTGGCCATGAACTCGAGGATCTCGTCGGGCACCTGCAGCTTCTCGCTCTGCGCCTTCTTCCGGAGGATCGCGATGCGGGTCTCGAGGTCGGGGGCCTGGACGTCGGTGACGAGCCCCCATTCGAAGCGGGACCGCATCCGGTCTTCGAAGCCGTTCAGGTGCTTGGGTGCGACATCGCTGGTGATGACCACCTGCTTGTTGTGGTCGTGCAGGGTGTTGAAGGTGTGGAAGAACGCCTCCTGGGTCTCGACGGCACGTTGGAGGAACTGGATGTCGTCGATGAGGAGGATGTCGATCTCGCGGTAACGGGCCTGGAACGCCGATGCGCGGTTGTTGGCGATCGAGTTGATGAAGTCGTTGGTGAACTCCTCGGAGCTGACATACCGGACCCGGATGCCGGGGTACAGCCGTTCGGCGTAGTGGCCGATCGCGTGCAGCAGGTGGGTCTTGCCCAGACCAGAGTCGCCGTAGATGAACAGCGGGTTGTACGCCTTGGCCGGCGCCTCGGCGACCGCGACCGCTGCCGCATGGGCGAAGCGGTTGGAGCCGCCGATGACGAAGTTGTCGAAGTTGTACTTCGGGTTCAGCCGGGTGTCGGATCGCCTGGCTTGTTCGCTCGAATTCGCAGGCGTGACGCTCGGAGAGGGTGGCGTGGGTGTCGGATCGCGCGGCGAGTCGTCGAGAGGACCGGCATCGGAGCCCGGGCCGATGCCGGCGTGCTGGATCTCGGGATTGACGACGATGGCGAAATTGGTGATGCCGTGCTCGCCGTCGATCGTGCTGATGGCGTTGAGGAGCGGCACCCGGATGCGCTGGTCGAGCATGCCCCGAGTGAGCTCGTTGGGGACCTCGAGGTAGAGGGTGCCCGCGAGCACTCCCTTGGGTTCGACGAGGTTGAGGAACCCCTGGAGCTGGGGGGTGACCCGGTCATCCGCGTGCAGAATGACCAGCACGGAGTCCCAGAGTTCTTGGGTGGGATCCGGGGTGTCGGTCATGGGTTCTCTCGGCTCGGTGCTGACGGGTCTGTCGGGGATTCACCTTAGTTCGCGCGGGCGCGCCGTGACCAACCGATCCGGGGATCGGTGTGGAGAATGGACGGTTGGCCTCGATGGTTTGACCAGGGCCGGTTAACCGCCTATTTTTAATCAGTTGACGACTGCGTCGAGCCCATCGCTCGGGAGCGGTCCCCGTTCTTCCCGGTGCATGGCACCGGGCTTTGGAGATATCACCATGAGCAAGCGAACCTTCCAGCCGAACAACCGGCGCCGGGCCAAGGTGCACGGCTTCCGTCTGCGCATGCGTACGCGTGCCGGTCGCGCGATCCTCGGTGCCCGCCGCCGCAAGGGGCGCTCCGAG
>Ga0068857_100005103_pt1 | contig 11164 bp, 11 predicted proteins | sample KBSCornC72_FD_66591 | JGI IMG/M metagenome (GOLD analysis project Ga0068857, IMG submission 66591) | Corn rhizosphere microbial communities from Kellogg Biological Station, Michigan, USA - KBS Corn C7-2 | ecosystem: Host-associated > Plants > Roots > Rhizosphere > Soil ...
CTGCTCCGCTCGGTTCGGCCGGACGATCCGCTCATCGGGCAAATTCGCGACGTCCAAGCTCGGATCCTGGTCGACGGCAAAAGATTGAACGACGCCTACCAGCTTGCCGCGAGCGCAGCGATGGCGCCGGGCGCGGATGCGAATGATTTTTCCCGCCTTGGAGACGTCCTTGAAGCAATGAAGCGGCACGATGCGGCTGCCGATGCTTATGCCCGCGCCATTGCGTTGAGCCAGGCGCACGGCATCAGGAGCAATCTGTGGTCGCTGCTGCTGCTTCGCGCCGGCGCGCTGCAGGAGGCGAATCGCTGGGCCGAGACGAAGGTGGCGCTGGAGCAGGCGCTGGCGCTTGAGCCCGAACAGCCGCTGCTGCTCAACTTCCTTGGCTACACCGAGCTCGAGCGCGGCGAGAATCTCGATTCCGCGGAGGCGATGATCGCCAAGGCGAGCGAGCTCGCGCCCGACAACGCCTCGATCACGGATTCGCTCGGCTGGGCGCAATTCAAGCGTGGCAAGGTCTCCGAGGCGATAGAGACACTGCAGAAGGCGGCGGAGAGCGATCCCGACCAGGCGGAGATCCAGGAGCATCTTGGTGACGCTCTGTACAAGTCCGGGCGGCGTTTCGAGGCGCGTTATGCCTGGAATGCCGCGCTGGTCACTGCCGAGGACGACATCGCCGCGCGGATCAAGGCGAAGCTCGCCAGCGGCCTGACGCCGGCCAACGCGGCGCCTTGATGACAGCGCGCGAGATCGCGCCGGCCAAGCTCAACCTCGCGCTGCACGTGCGCGGGAAACTTGCCGACGGGCGGCACGCGATCGAGACGATCTTCGCCTTCTGCACCGATGGGGACCGGTTGAGCGCCGAGGCGGCTGACGGCGTTTCGCTCGCCGTTGACGGCGATTTCGCCGCGGAGCTCGGCGATCCGGCCGAAAACCTCGTCACGAAGGCGGCAACGGCGCTCGCCAGAGCCGCGGGCGTCGAGCGTGGCGCCGCACTGGCGCTCGACAAGTGCCTGCCGGTCGCGGCGGGAATCGGTGGCGGGTCGGCCGATGCCGCTGCGGCGCTGAGGCTCCTGACGTCATTGTGGCAGATCGACCCGAAGCATGCCGAAGCGGTGGCCCCGCAGCTGGGCAGCGATGTACCGGCGTGCCTGCTCAGCATGCCGATGAAGGGCACGGGGGCAGGGGACCAGCTGGCGGGGGTCGACCTGTCGGATCTCTCCGGAACGCCGGTTCTGCTGGTCAATCCGCGCGTGGCGCTGTCGACCGCCGACGTGTTCGGTCGGTGGGACGGGCTCGACCAGGGGCCGCTCGATGACTGGCGCGACGGATTCAACGGGCTCGAGCGGTTCGCCATTCCGCTGGTGCCGCAGATCGAAACGGTGATCGCGTGGCTCTCGGCACAGCGCGGCTCGAGGGTCGTTCGAATGTCCGGATCGGGGGCGACCTGCTTCGCCTTGTTCGAGACCGAGCGGGCGCGGGACGAGGCGGCGGAGCTGGTCCCGCGGGAATGGTGGCGCCTGGCGACCTTCCTGCGCTAGGGGCGGGCCCATGAGCGGGCGCTCGATCCTGACTGCCGAAGCAATGCGCCGCGCCGAACAGGCGGCGATCGACGGCGGCATCAGCGTCGAACAACTGATGGAAAGAGCTGGTGCGGCCCTCGCGGAGGCCGCCTATCGCTACGCAGGCCCGATGAAGACGCTGGTGCTCTGCGGGCCAGGCAATAACGGCGGCGACGGCTATGTCGCGGCGCGGCATCTGGCAGAACGCGGCGTTACTGTGAGGGTCGCTGCGCTCGCCGAGCCGAAAAGCGACGCCGCGAAATCCGCGCGCTCGCGATGGACTGGGCCTGTCGAGGCGCTGACCGGCGAGACCAGGGGCGCGCCGCTGGTTATCGATGCTTTGTTCGGAACAGGTCTAAGGCGCGGGCTTGAAGCAAATGCTACAGAACAGCTTCTGCGGCTGTGCAATTCGGCTCTCGCGAAGATCGCCTGCGACCTGCCGAGCGGCGTCGAGACGGACAGCGGTGCAGAGCTGAGCGAAGTCCCGGCTTTCGACATGACCGTCACCTTCGGCGCGCTCAAGCCGGCGCATCTGCTTCATCCCGCGATGCACAAATGCGGCCGGCTGGTGCTAGGCGACATCGGCATCGCCGCGGAGAGTAATTGGCACGAGATCGGCCCGCCAAACCTGCCGGTGCTCGACCCGGGCTGGCACAAGTATGACCGCGGGCTGGTCCACGCGCTGGCCGGAAAGATGCCGGGCGCCATCGCGCTAGCGGCGGAGGCGGCGGCGCGGGCGGGGGCCGGCTACGTCCGGGTCAGCACGTCGCGCAGCATCGACGGGCTCCCGGCCGCCGTCGTTCAGACCGACAGCGCGACAATCAACGACCCGCGTATAGGCTGCCTGCTCGTCGGCCCAGGCATGGGCGATATTCCACAGCTGCTGACCTTGGTCCTGACGTCGAATGCGCCGAAGGTGATCGACGCCGACGCGATCGCCCATGCCGGGGAACCGGAGCGCTTCAAAGGCCAGGACGCGATCCTGACGCCGCACGAAGGCGAATTCCGCACGCTGTTCGGCGAGCTGCCGGGCACCAAGGCGGAGCGGGCGTTGGAAGCCGCGCGGCGGTCCGGTGCGGTGATCATCTACAAGGGACCCGACACGCTCGTCGCATCGCCCGACGGCCGCCTTGGCTTTCGTCCGCCGGCGCCGGCGTGGCTCGCAAGCGCCGGAACCGGCGATGTCCTTGCGGGAATGACGGCCGCAATGCGAGCGAGGGGCTTGCCGGCGTTCGAGGCGGCCTCAGCGGCAGTGTGGCTGCACGGAAAGGCTGCCGAGATCGCCGGCCCCGAGATGATCGCGGACGACCTTGCGGATGCAATCCCGCAGGCGCTCGCCCTCATCGAATGAACGAGCTGATCGTCCGCATCGCGGCGCGCGGGGACGGCGTGACTCCAAGCGGGCGTCACGTGCCGTTCGGCGTTCCCGGCGACGCCGTGCTCGACGACGGCGCTCTCGCCTTCGGGCCGCATCACCGAGAGCCGCCTTGCCGGCATTTCCCTGAATGCGGCGGGTGCCAGCTGCAGCATGCCGACGACCAGACCTATAGCGGCTATCTCGTCTCGCGGATCGAGACGGCGCTGGCGCAGCACGGGATCGCGACCGAGATCCGCCCGCCGCACCTGTCGCCGCCAAACAGCCGCCGAAGGGCGACGCTGAAGGCGCTGAAGGTCGGGAACAGCGTGCTCCTCGGCTTCAACGCCGAGATGTCGCACCGCATCGTCGACATGCGCGAGTGCCATATCCTCAGGCCCGAGCTGTTCGCCTTGGTCGAGCCGTTGCGGGAGCTGCTCGCCGCGCAGCTGCGGCCCAACCGCGGCGCAGAAGTCCAGCTGACGCTGGTCGACTGGGGCGCCGACGTGCTGCTCAAGGGCGTTCCCGCGGGGCGGCTCGCAGACGTCGAGCAACTGACGTCGTTCGCGATCGAGCACGAGCTCGCGCGGCTCAGCGTCGACCGCGGACTCGGGCCAGAAGCGATCTACGAGCCCCAGCCGGCAACGGTGACGCTGTCCGGCGTGCGCGTCGGCTTCCCTCCAGCAGGCTTCTTGCAAGCGACAGCGGACGGGGAGGCGGCGCTTGTCGCGGCCGTCCAGGAGGCGGTGGCCGGCGCTGGGGCGGTCGCGGACCTCTTCTCCGGCCTCGGCACATTCGCGCTCGCCACGCACGCGACCTATGCCGCGGAAGCCTCTCTCGACGCCGCCGCCGCGCTCAAGCGCGCAGGGCCGGGGCTCAGCGTCGAGCACCGCGACCTGTACCGCAGTCCGCTCGATGCGAAGGAGCTCAAACGCTTCGACGCCGTGATCCTCGACCCGCCGCGCGCTGGAGCCGAGGAGCAGGTGAGGGCGCTGGCCAAGTCGGCAGTGCAGCGCATCGCCTATGTCAGCTGCAACCCGGCGACCTTCGCGCGCGATGCACAGGCGCTCGTCGCCGGCGGCTATTCGCTCGCGTGGGTCGCGCCCGTCGGCCAGTTCCGTTGGTCGACGCATGTGGAGCTCGCCGCCTGCTTCACCCGTGGATGAGGAAGATCGCCGCGTGCGTGGTCAGTCCTAGGAGGCACAGGCTCGCCAGGATGAACAGCAGGAAACGGTAAAGGACGACGTTGACCGTCACCTGCACGAGGCTGTGGAGGATACGGAATGCCACGTACGCCCATGCGAGGTAGACGTTGATCGCAGCGTCGAAGCCCATCAGGATCAGCGCGACGACGATCGCATAGAAGATCGTAGGCTGTTCAAGCAAATGGTTGTAATTGTGGGCTTTCCAATTGACCTGGTCGGGAATTTTGCCCTCTAGAGCGCCCCCTCGCGTGCCCACCCGCCCTTTGAAGCTGATTCCCGCGCGGCGCATCGCCGGTAGCCGCGTCGCGTACATCCAGATCTGGATGATCAAGGTCCAGGCGACGAGCGCGACGATCGGCCCGAGAAGCGGACTGTGGCTCACGAAAGCATCTCCCCTGCTTGCAAACGGGAAGGTGCGTCAGTTCGTTACGCTTGGCAATCGAATCCGCATCCGCTCTACAGGGCCAGTGACGGACGAACGCAGCGGGCAATTGCGGCTGTCGAAAGCGCAGATCGCATCGGTCGCCGCCGGCAATGCGCTCGAATTCTACGACTTCGTCACCTACACCTTCTTCGCGACGCAGATCGGCCGCGCGCTGTTTCCCGGAGACGCGTCGCACTCGCTGCTCTACTCGCTGGCGACGTTCGGGGTCGGGTTCCTGACGCGGCCGCTCGGCGGGCTGATCATCGGCCGGATGGCGGATCGGCGCGGGCGCAAGCCGGCGATGATCCTGACGTTCAGCATGATGGGCATCGCGATGACGGGGCTCGCGCTGACGCCGTCCTACGCCGCCATCGGAATGCTTGCCCCGATCCTCGCCGTCGTTTTCCGCCTGCTGCAGGGGTTTTCGCTCGGCGGCGAAGTGGGGCCGAACATCGCTTATCTGATGGAGGCGGCGCCGCCGAACCGGCGCGGCTTGTTCATCTCCCTGAACTTCGCATCGGCCGATTTCGCCGTGCTCGTCGCCGGGCTGGTCGGGTTCGGGCTCGCGTCGGCGCTGACGGGGCCACAGCTCGAGTCCTGGGGCTGGCGCGCGGCCTTCCTGCTCGGCGCGACGATCGTTCCGTTCGGCCTCCGCTTGCGGCGGACGCTCGTCGAAACGCTGCCGCAGGAGCCGGAGGACGCGCATTCCAGCAGCCGCCCGGTCGTGCTGCTTGCCGCGGCGGGGCTGTTGATCATCGCTGGCGCGACCATCAGCAATTACACCCTCGATTATCTCACCACCTATGCCCAGTCGACGCTGCACATGGCGGTGCCGACGGCGTTCGCGGCGACGATCATCCTCGGGCTGATCGGTGTGGTCGGCGACCTCAGCGGAGGGCTACTCGCCGACCGGTTCGGGCCGAAGCGGGTGCTGGTCATTCCCTGGCTTCTGCTGATCGGCGGGATCGTGCCCGTCTTCCATGTCTTGAACGAAACGCGGACCGCCACCGCGCTGCTGGTCTCGACCGCGGTGCTGACGACCTTTCACATCCTCGGCTCGTCGCCGGCGACAATCCATTTCGCCGAGGCGCTGCCGGCGCGCGTCAGGGCAGGCGGGATCGGGATCGTCTACGCGCTGGCGATCGCGGCGTTCGGCGGCACGACCCAACTCGCCGAAACGCTGCTGATCCGCTGGACTGGCAACCCCATCGCGCCCGCCTGGTACATGATGGGCGCGGTGGCCGTCGCGCTCACCGGCGCGCTGCTCATACCCGAGCCTCGGAAATCCTCCCTGTCGCGGAGCGATGGGGAGGGGGACCGCTCCGCGTAGCGGAGTGGTGGAGGCGCCCCTCCGTCAGGCCTGCGGCCTGCCACCTCCCCATTGCTTCGCAACAGGGAGCAGCGACTCAGTCGAACAGCTTGGCGAAGCGACGCTTCTCGCGGTTGCGCCAGGCACCGCGATGCCACGCGTCGCTCGCCAGCAGCGGGAGCACGCTCGTCGCCTCGGCGAACACCATCTGCTCCATCGCCGTCGAGACCTTGCCCCAGCTCGCAGCTTCCTGAAGCGTCGAGGAAGAGCAGGCGCCGTCGCGGACGTCGGCAACGGTGATCTGCACCGCATATTTGTGCACCTCGACATCCTCGTGTCCGAGGATTTCCGCACAAACCACAGTGTCCTGCGTGAAGTTCTTCGGCACGCCGCCGCCGATCATCAGCAGGCCCGTCGTGCCGGCCTTGATCTTGATGTCGGTGAGCTCGCGGAAGTCGGCGATGCTGTCGAGCGTCATGTAATGACCGCCGCGCTTCATCGCGTCGACCTGATGCTTGACCAGGCCGAAGCCCGCCGAGCTGTCGGTGAACGCCGGGCAGAAGATCGGCACGTCATTCTCATAGGCGAGCTGGACTAGGCTGCCCTGCTTCCTGGCGTTGCCCTCGCTCAGCCACTTGCCCATTTCGCGGATGAAGGCGCGGCTGCTGTACGGCCGGGGCTCGAGGCTGTCGGCGATCAGCCCGACCGTGTGGTCGCAGTCCTGCAGCTGCTCCTCGTCGATGTAGGTGTCGTAGATGCGGTCGATGTAGAGCGATCTAAGCGTATCATCGTCAGGGATTTCATTGGCTTGATAGTGCTTGTGGCCAAGCGCCTCGAAGAAATCCATATCGACGATCGTCGCGCCTGTGGCGACGATCGCGTCGACCATGTTGGAGCGGACAAGCTCGGCATAGAGGTCCATGCACCCGCCGGCCGAGGTCGAGCCCGCGACCACCAGGATGATCGAGCAGCTCTGGTCCTCGAGCATGGTGTTGTAGATCTTCGTCGCACGAGCGAGGTCACGGCTGGTGAAGCTCATGTGGCCCATCGCGTCGACGATCGGGCGAGCGTCGAACTTGGTGATGTCGATATGCTCGATCGGGGTCGAGAGAAGCTCAGCCTTTCGCGTGTCGTTGATGCGCTCGGCGTCCTCAGTCTTGATCAGGGTTTCGGTGGTCATTTCATGCTCCAATAGCATCCACCCCCTCCCGCTTGCGGGAGGGGGAAAGGGGGTGGGTATGTGGTCCCGCCGGACCGGCTATTGGCCGTCGTTCTTCCTTTGGGGGGACAGGCCCACCCCCAGCCCCTCCCGTAAACGGGAGGGGGACTAGATCAAAATTTTACGATGTTCGAACGAACCGCCGGCTTGGCGCCATAAAGGGTCGCCATCGGCTCATCGTCGACGATCACCGATTCGACCGCGCCGAAGCCGTTGAACTGGGTGCGCATCGCGCAGCCATAGGCGCCGAGCATTCCGACCTCGATATAGTCGCCGGGACCAACGTCGCCGGGCAGCTCGAACGGCCCCGCCATGCGGTCGAGGTCGTCGCAGGTCGGCCCGTAGAAGCTGAACTTCATCGGCCGCACGTGGGACTGCTCGTCGCGGATGAGCTGCACCGGATAGCGCCAGCCGATGTGGGCGGCATCGAACAAAGCGCCGTAGGCGCCGTCATTGATGTACAGCTCGTCGCCCCGACGCTTCTCTACGCGGACCAGCACGCTCGCATATTCCGCGCACAGCGCACGGCCCGGCTCGCACCACAGCTCGGCCGAATAGCTGATCGGCAGCGCTTCGAACGCCTGGTGAACGACGGCGAAATAAGTCTCGAGCGGCGGCGGCTCCATGCCCGGATAGGACGACGGAAAGCCTCCGCCGACGTCGACGATGTCAACCGTGACCGCCGCTTCGACGATCGCGTCGCGGACGCGGGTCATCGCTTCGGCGAAGGCCGCAGGCGTCATCGCCTGGCTGCCGACGTGGAAGCAGATGCCGAGCGCGTCCGCCGCCTGACGGGCGCCCACGAGGAGGCCGCTGACGTCGCGCGGGTCGGCTCCGAACTTGGCGGCGAGGCTGAGCTTGGCATGGTCGGAGCTCACCCGGATGCGGACGAGCAAGTTGAGGTCGCTCGCCGGAACATCGTCCGTCGACGTCGCGCGGATGATCTTGTCGAGTTCCTCAACCGTATCGAGGCTGAAGGTCCTCACACCGTGCTCGAAATAGGCCTCGGCGATCGCTTCCTCGGCCTTCACCGGGTGCATGAAGCAGAGTACCGCCTCGGGGAGCGTCTCGTGGACGAGGCGGATTTCGCCGATCGAGGCGACGTCATAGTGAGTGACTCCCTCGTCCCAGAGGATTTTCAGCAGGTCGGGCGACGGATTGGCCTTGACCGCGTAGAGCGACCTGCCGGGGAACTTCTCGACGAAGAACCGGGCCGCGCGGCGCGCGGCATGCGGACGCAGCAAGGTCACCGGCTGGACCGGGCGGAGTGTGGCGATAGCGGCAGCCCCCCGACTGCCGGACGGGGCGGTCGCTAGCCCCAGCGCGCGATGTGGCTTGAACAACTCAAGGGACCTCCAACAGGCATGTTCAACACAGAGCTGCCTTGCGGTTGGAAGTCCCATGGGGCAGCGGAAGCGCGATATATGTGCGGGGACTCCCCCTGTAAAGATTGTTCGGCCTGGAGATAAAGATTTGGTGACCGTATGTCGCTGATCTGCAACGGCTAATCGAAAAGGTGAAATATCAACGACTTAGTGAAATCGCCTAAATTGACGCTCAACGACGTGGTCGAGGCGGCGGCGCGGATCGAGGGTCTGGTGCAGAAGACGCCGCTGCTCGAAAGCGACATTGACGGCCAGCGCGTGTGGCTCAAATGCGAGTGCCTGCAGACCGGCGGCGCCTTCAAGCTGAGGGGGGCGACCAATCGCTTGCTGCAGCTTTCGCCAGCGGAGCGCGAGCGGGGGGTGGTCGCCTTTTCATCGGGCAACCACGCGCGCGGGGTGGCGATCGCGGCCAAGCGGCTCGGCATTCGAGCGGTGATCGTGATGCCGTCCGATGCCCCGCAGGTGAAGGTTAATGGAACGCGCGCTGAAGGAGCCGAGATCGTCTTCTACGACCGGCGGACCGAGAGCCGCGAGGAAATCGCCGCGCGGCTAGCCGGAGAGAGCGGCGCGACGGTCGTGCCGAGCTTCGACGACCCAGCGATCGTCGTCGGGCAGGGAACTGCTGGGTTGGAGATCGTCGAGCAACTCGGCCGATCGCCCAACCGCATCGTCATTCCCTGTGGAGGGGGTGGGCTCGCTTCAGGAATGGCCTTAGCCGTGCCGGACGCGGAGGTCGTCATTGTCGAGCCCGAAGGCTGGGACGACATGGCGCGCTCGCTCGAGCAAGGCGAGATCGTGTCCGTGGCCCCAGACGCGCCGGATACCTTCTGCGACGCCATCATGACTCCGCGCGTGGCCCCGATCACCTTCGGTATTCTTCGCGACCGCGATGCCCGCGCTCTCTCGGTCAGCGACGCCGAAGTCGAGGAGGCGATCCGCTTCGCCTGGGACAAGCACGGGATCGTGGTTGAGCCGGGCGCCGCGGTGGGTCTTGCTGCAGTGCTTGCCGGCAACCTCCATCCGGTCGACGACACGGTAGTGGTCTTATCCGGCGGGAACATCGATCCGGCGCTGCATGCGCGGATCGTCAGCGAAGCGGCTTAAGCGACGTTGCGCGTCTTGTATTCGCCGGGCTCGAGATGCGCCGGGCTCGAGCGCTCGACCGCCTTGGTCAGCTCCTCGAGCTCGGCGGCAAGCGTCTTGAGCTCGGCGGCGAGGAAGCGGCGCTCTTCGGCGGCAACCGACTCCGACGCGTCGATCAGCGTGTCGAGCATCATGGCGATGCACGGCAGGATCGTTTCCTCGATCCGCTCGAACGCCTCGTCGAGGCGCGCCTGCTCGTCAGCCCTGGGCATTGCCGCAGTGTCGGCGATCTTGGTTAAGCCTTGGTGAAGTGAGACACGTGAATTGAGCAATTTTTCGTCGTTCGCCATGGCCTTGGCGATGGTCGCGGGGTTCCTGCTGCTCGCCGGCGGCGTGAAGCTTGCTTTCGAGCGTCACACGCGGGTGCGCGGCGTCCTGATGATTGTCGCGGCCCTTGTGATCGTCATGAACGTGATGATCTGGACGGTATAGCGGGCTTTATGGGGTCGGTGGCGAGCCGCATGTCGAGATAATCGTCGACCGACCTCATCAGCAGGTCGAGCTCGTTGGCGAAGAAATGGTTCGCGCCCGGGATCACGTCGTGATGGATGGTGATGTGGCGCTGGGTCCTGAGCTTGTCGACCAGCTTCTGGACCGCGCTGGGTGTCACGACCTCGTCGGCCTCGCCCTGGATGATGATGCCCGACGAGGGGCAGGGGGCGAGGAAGCTGAAGTCGTACATGTTGGCCGGCGGGGCGATCGAGATGAAGCCGCGAATTTCCGGCCGTCGCATCAGCAGCTGCATGCCGATCCACGCGCCGAAGCTGACGCCGGCGACCCAGGTCGTCTCGGCCTCCGGATGGATCTGCTGGACCCAGTCGAGCGCGCTCGCGGCGTCGCTGAGCTCGCCGATGCCGTTGTCGAACACGCCCTGGCTCTTGCCGACGCCGCGGAAATTGAAGCGCAGCGTGGCGAAGCCGCGCTTGACGAAGGTCTGGTAGAGCAGCTGGACGATCTTGTTGTTCATCGTCCCGCCCGCCTGCGGGTGCGAGTGCAGGATCAGCGCGACGGGAGCGCGGGGGCGGGTACCGGGATGGAAACGTCCTTCGAGGCGTCCCTCGGGGCCTGGGAAAATGACTTCGGGCATGGAGTTGGCGTAAGCTCGCGAAATGATGTGCTGCGCGGGTGCGCAGCGGCGTCGCGTCCTATATAGGGGCGGGCGTTCATGTGGCAATTGGCAGGGATCCAGCCGTTTTGAACAGCGCGGGACGCCTCTACCTCGACCATGCGGCGACGACGCCGGTGCTGCCGCCGGCGCGCGCCGCCGTCGCCGCCGTGCTCGAGGGTTGGGCGAACCCCAGCTCGCCGCATGCCGACGGCCGGAGGGCGCGCGCGGCGTTGGAGGCCGCGCGCTGGACCATCGCGGATGCGCTGGGCTGGCGGCATGACGTCATTCTCACCTCGGGTGCGAGCGAGGCGATCCAGATCGCAGCGGCCCGCGCAAAGGCCGGACGCCGGATCGTCAGTCCGACCGAGCATGACGCAGTGATCGCCGCGATGGGTCCCGACGCGAGGGTGCTGCAGGTCGATCAGAATGGCCTCATCGATCTCGACCTGCTCTGGAAG